>Ga0160421_1000084_pt1 | contig 61634 bp, 57 predicted proteins | sample TAMARWmetagpilot_FD_108195 | JGI IMG/M metagenome (GOLD analysis project Ga0160421, IMG submission 108195) | Phycosphere-associated microbial communities from TAMU algal ponds, Corpus Christi, Texas, USA - TAMU ARW-7 10/27 metagenome pilot | ecosystem: Engineered > Artificial ecosystem >... | reverse complement strand
TGGGCAATATCACTCCCAACGAGTTCGCAATGAAGATGGCTATGGAAAAACAGGCCGCATGAGGCCAGATTAGAAACCCAAGACTCTCCCGAAAACTGGAGGGAACTCGGGTCTCAGGTCAAACGGTGCCCAACAGTGTTAATCGATTGGCGAGAATTTGGTTGGATCGGCGTTCTAGGTGCTGGGCTTTGGCTTTTCATTATGTTCTGCTACGAAACTGTTGAAGGTGGATTGGAGGTCCATACTCCTCTCCAATGGCCAAGCTCAGGAGCATAAGACATTCGCGCTCGCTTTCTGCGATGCTCTCTGATCCGCCAAGAACTGGACTAGATCGTCCGCTTTCATCGGCTTTGAGAACAAATAACCTTGACCGAAGTGGGTACCGAGGGCGATCACGAAATCCAGTTGCCCTTGCGTTTCAATGCCCTCTGCAATCACGTCAAGCTGCATTGATCGGCCAAGTGCAATGAGGGCGTGAACTATAGCGGTGTTGCGGTCATCCTGTCCAAGCCCCATGACAAACGACTTATCAATCTTGATGCAGTTGATAGGATAATCACGAAGATGGCTGAGCGATGCGAACCCAGTCCCGAAATCGTCAAGGGCAATTTTGATGCCCGCTGCTGAAAGGCGTGCAAGCACGATGCTGACATCAGCACTTTCATTCCCGAGGAATACGCTTTCGACTACTTCTATCCTTAAGTCGCTTGGCGATAGATGGTTTTCAGCCAGCCCATTCAAGACCCGGTCCACATACGCTTCCGATTGAAGGCATGATGATGAAGCATTGACGCTGACGAAATCAATATCGAGCTCTAGACACTTCCAACGTCCAAAGTCTTGCAGAGCAAGGTCAAGCATCACCTTGTCAATCTCGCTGGCGCATTGCGGTTCATTCAAGGCTTGAAAAAATTCGGCTGGGCCAGAGATCGTACCGTCCAGATTTCGGATACGGACAAGTGCCTCAACACCGCGCAACTCTCGGTTCTGCAGGTCCAAGATTGGCTGATAATACGGTTCCAGCCGTTCATCAGCAATAGCTGACATGACCATCATGACAGACTGCCGTTTTGCTTCAAGAGCATGCGTGATCGAGGGGTCGTATGCTTTCGCCTGGCCGCGCCCGTTCTGCTTGATATGATAAAGAGCCAAATCCGATTTCAGAAACAGATCGTCCTCGGTCGCATTTATGGATTCGTCAGAGGCGATGCCAATTGATGCGCCAATACGAATTTCATGATCCTCATGACTTATCGGGACACTGATCGCACCAACCAGTTCTGTTGCAAGCTCGGCGACAGCATCTGTCTTTCCTGTGGTTGTTAAAAGAACTGCGAATTCATCTCCACCGATACGTGCGCAAAATGCGTTGTCGGGGATCGCGTCCGCGATACGCTGAGCCACCGCCCGTAAGACTGCATCTCCAGCCAAATGACCTAGATTGTCATTGATCTCCTTGAAGTTATCGAGATCAATCATCAGCAAAGCGAGATGATCATTTTCATCAGAATGGGCGCTTGTGCGTTTTTCGATCTCGCTGTGAAACGAATGCCTGTTGGCAATCCCGGTCACGCTGTCGATATGCGCACTACGCCAGAGCTCTTGGTCCTTCTCATATTGATCGGTGATGTCCTTGACGATGCCAATGAGAAGTTTGGTGCCATCATCACCGTACTCAATTTCCGCACTTGAGCGAACCCGTCGATTGTTTCCCTTGGCCGTTACAAAATCGCATTCAATCTCGTAGGGAGTCCCGTGTTCAATACATGCACTGACTCTCTGCGTCAGCCTTTCCCGTTCGTAAGGGGGATAAAACGAGACCGCTCCCTCAAGGCTCGGGGGGTCAGCACCATCGAGTTCGTGAATGGCAAATACCTGCGGCGACCATTGTGTCACGTGCCGCTCTGTATCCAGAGACCAGGCTCCAATCTTTGACATTCTCTCAACCTGGGAAAGCAGTTTCCCGCGTTGGCGGGCATTCCGTTCGGAAGTCTTGGCCTCAAGTGCGGTTGTGTGAGCCCTGACTATACCAGCCAGAATGTCTCGCAGCTTCAAGAGCTGAATGAGTTGAGCTTCTGTGGCTTTCCGCGGCTTGGTGTCGATGACGCACAGTGTCGCGACGTTGAGCCCGTCATCAAGAGATATCGGGACACCCATATAATAGCGAATGTGCGGATCACCCGTGACAAGGGAGTTGTGGCGGAAGCGATCATCTTTATGTGCGTCCTGAACCTCGAAAACATCGTCGGCAAGGATCGTATAGTTGCAGAATGCCACATCACGACAGGTCTGGCTTTCTTGCAACCCGCGCTTCGCCTTGAACCACTGACGATCCCGGTCCACGAAGGAAACCAAAGCGATCGGGGCATCAAAAATCAAAGCTGCCATGTCCACAATGGAATCAAACTCCAGTGTAGGCAGGGTGTCCAGAATTCTCAATCTTTGAAGCGCCTTCAATCTCTCAGGTTCGTTGTTTGGAACAGGGTATTTCATCACGGGTGGACCTATCTAAGGGAACTCGAACAAAGGGGATGAAAACTACGTCCAAATGCCGCCTAGAATTCTGACCATTCAGAGGAGTTAGCCTCCATTTCTGGGCCGCCTGACGTGCGAACCAGCTTAGGCTTGATCTGTTCTACTCGACCTGAAGGCGAGCGTTCTGGAGCAGACATGCTCGCTACAACCTGTCGCAACTGAGTTGACCGATTGGATTGGGCCGAAACGTTAAACCGCGAAACCAATTCAGAAAGGTTCTGATTGATACCAAGCAGGTTTTGTGTAGCAGCGTTTGTCTGCTCTACCATTGCCGCATTTTGTTGTGTGATTTGATCCATGGAATTGACCGAACTGTTGATTTCGGCAATCCCGGTTGACTGTTCCTGTGCGGATTGTGAGATTGAGGCAAAATGGCTGCTAATAATCTGCACTTGGCTACCGATGTTATTAAGTGCCTCACCAGTTTTGTTGACCAGTTCGACGCCGTTCAGGACATCTTTGAATGATGTTTCGATCAGCCCCTTAATTTCCTTCGCAGCAGTCGCTGATCGTTGCGCGAGCTCACGCACCTCCTGCGCAACAACTGCAAATCCTCTCCCGGCTTCCCCCGCGCGGGCCGCTTCGACACCAGCGTTAAGTGCAAGCAAATTCGTCTGGAACGAAATTTCATCAATGACTGAGATGATCTGGGTAATCTTTTTTGAAGATTCCTCGATCTTGCCCATCGCGGTAACGGCCTCGGATACCGTCACGCCTGATTCTGCCGCTTCCCCTGCGGTCTGATCAACAAGCTTCCGGGCCTCAATAGTACGCTCGGTAGACTGCCGCGATATCGTGCTGATTTCCTCGATGGCAGCTGCGGTTTCTTCCAGAGCTGCCGCCTGCTGCTCGGTTCGCCGTGCCATGTCATCCGTCGCCCCGGATAGCTCCCGCGTCTGCGAAGTCGATTGCTGCATTGATGCAACGATCTCGACAAAAGCTTCATTCAACTTCGCCACGGCGGAATTGAAATTGGTTTTGAGGCCGTCATAATCAGACGCTAGGGCTTCTTCGATTGAAGAGTTAAGGTCTCCTTCGGCCAAATCCTTCAGCGCACGTTCAAGTGCATTCAATGCCTTGTCTTGCTCAGCCTTCAGCTGTTCCCGCTCCCGCTCTGCCTTGGCACGCTCATCGCTTAACTCGTCGAGATAAACGGAAATGGCGTAGTCCATGTCGATCAACGCGGCCTTAACAACTGCGGCAATGCCTTTGCCAGCTTTTTCGCCCTTTTTGGCAGCTCCGAACCCTTTGAGCTCTGACTTAATGATACTGGATACGAGTTCCTCTAGGATTAGGGAATAGCCACCAATATACCATTTGGGTTCGAGGCCAAGTTTCGCATGAACCTTGCCGATCCGCGTGACACCCTCAATGTACTCAAGGTCAAATTTTCCAGTCGCGATCAGGCCCCAATGGTCAACCTGCTTCTGTTTCGCGTGCTCAATGTGAGACGCACTCTGGAAGTGCCTGGCAGTTTCAGGGTTCGTTGTAGCATGCGAATAAAAGCGGTCGAGTGCTGGACCAACTGACTGTGAGATCATCGGTTTGAGTGTGGCGAGGTAGTCGGTTTGAGTCTTATCCATCCCGACAAATTCCAGCTTCTCATTGATTTCCTTCAGCTTCTTTCCGTCACTCATACCGATCACCTTACACTGTTGCCTTCTAGGAGCTCGTCATTAGCTGCAGAAAGGAATTGCCGACGGGATTCATTCCCAAAATTTATCAATACGTTAGGCACCTAGAATTTGCACAACTAGCATCACCTGAGAGATGATACTTCTACGAGTGTCATCTTGCCTCCAAAGTATATTTGATTTGAATGAGGTCGGTTATCCCAGAACTTGGTATACTCCGAAGTCTCTCGGTAAAGCGGATCGACAAACATCGAATGGTGCTTGCCCTTGATCGCGGTGAGGTCATATCCGATTGCCTTACAGAAATTCTCGTTCGCACTGAGAACGTTACCTTTCATGTCAAACTCAATCAGCGCCATCGACTTGTTGAACGCTTCAAGGGTCGGATTTGATCTTAATCTCTCAAAAACATTTGACATGGGGGTCGCCTTTTCGAGTTGCGCTCTCTTGTGGAGAGGGAGGCATTCATTAATCAATTCTGCATTCTTTATTTAGAACTGCGCCGGCAACACTAACAATGTCTTAAAGCACAAGCCGTGGGCAGGGTTTGGTACGGAATCAGACAAAAAGCCCCAAACGCGTCAAGAAAGGCAAAGGCAACGGGTTCTTGGTTGTCTATTCTGGCATCCTCACAAAGATTGGAAAGGCACTAGCGACCTTCGCCGGCCATGCTGATGAAGTTGGGATACGCTTGCGGCGGAAGCACCCATTTACCATCTTGCAGCGACATCATCGGTGAGGACTCGGAGCGGTCATTCGCTCCGCCATCCACTGTCCCAATAGGAGCTGAACGGCTCTTAGGTTGCCAGTTTTCTTGTAAATTTGGGCGACCTTGGTCCGCCGCATCGAATGAGTTCCATAGGCACTTGGTTCAAGACCAATGGAACACACCCAGTCCTTGAGCAGTCGCGCATATTGGCGGGTAGATATGTGCAGCCGCTCATGTACTCGTCCAGGCCAAAGATGATCATGCCCACGCATTCGCGGATCATTGATCCAGTGTTCGAGAGCCTTCCTGGTACCTTCGGTAATCTCGAATCGGACTGAAGTTTTCGTTGTGCTCTGCAGGATTGAGGTTCGTTCCTTGATCGTCCCCGATGCGTAAACATCTGCCACTCTGAGTTTGACGAGATTACAACCTCTGAGCTTGCTATCGATGGCCAAGTTGAAGAGCGCCAGATCGCGAGTAAGATTTGCAAGTTCGAGGGGTACCCGTATCGCCCAGACATGCTTAGGCAGCAGTGGGCGCTTTTGCCCAATGATGCGGCCGTTATTCCAAGCCTTCTTTGAAGGTATAACCATAGGTAGGTTCGAAGCAGACATGGCGATTTCTCCATGCCTCCCCTACCGTCCGCAGCACCAACAGAACGTTGGCCGCAAATCCTATCCATTCCCGTTTGGCTTTGACAATTTTCGATACGGCCACGCTATGGACGTCCACTGATATGGTCGCAAACGCAACAAGGGCGGGAAGCGTTCCTTTGCTGCTTTGGGAGCCAACGACCGAGATGGTTTCGGCTGCGTATAGACAGACTTCGATTTTCAGAATCGTGATGGCGGACACCTATACCTGCTCTGGTATAGCATATTGGATTACCGTCACCGGGCTTCCGAAACCCTCGTTTAAATGGATCGAAAACCAATCATGCACTGACAATCAACTTGCCGTTCTCGGGTAGGGCAACGCACGAGAATTTGCTGCACGGTCACCTCATACTGCGAGCAGTCCCAACCTTGCTGCCCTTGCAATTACTGAAAGTCTGTTTGGACACTTCAGCTTCATTCGCACAATGGCAAGCAGTGAGGCAACTTCGGAGGTAGCCAATCCGTACTCCGTCCCGATATCAGTATCTGTTTTTCCATCCGCGCACCGACGAAGGCAGTTCAATTCCAGATTTTTTAACGGCGCAAATCCAACGACGTTCTCCAATCCTGCATCCTTCCAATGCGGATCGGAATGATCCATTCATGGAAAGATAAAACCCTCGCACCAAAACGCTTTGATTTAGATCATGCTGATATAAAGTTGCGAGATCGATGTTGGCGGGCTGCTTTGAGGAAAAGACTAGCCTGCCCTCAACAGCTCGTTTCTGCGCACACAAAAACCTTGAGCGGAGGAACAATTGAATGGCAGCTTTGGGCCGTGAGTGACACCGCGCCAGTGAACGCGGAACGACTGCTTTCCCGACTACGCTCCAACAAATTGCCTGACAGGTCGCGGCCCTGTTCCGGTCATTCGCTCCCTGAAATAAAAATCACTCAAGACCTCCGAAGCGGCCCCAATCATGACCGATCGGGTCGCTGCATCAATGCCGGAGAGTCCCGCCCCAGGCGCATAGCTGCAGCGCCGCATCTGATAATGGGCTACCCGATCGCTCTGGGCCATAAGCTGCCAGAGGTCCGTCCACCATGCTCAATTTCGTCAAACCTATCATTGGCAACCATGTGATGCAGTCTCGTGCCGCAATTGAGAATTGCCTAGAAATGTAGATTGCCCGTTTCTGGGATGTGCATTCAGTATGTCTTTCGAGCCCCGTGGAGTAAGTTATATAACGCGGAGATTTAGATATATAATTAATCAAAATATACATAAGTATGTCATTGAATACGACTTCAATTATGAAAGGATATTTATCAAGAAAATAATAAAGTTGTAATATTAAAAAATATATTGTATAATAGTAAGGCCATGCTTATGCGTGGGTTAATGCTACAAGGAGATAAAAATGGCATCTATAGACAGAAAAATACAGCGCGCAGCCGCTGTAAAGCAGATCAAAAAAACTCGGGCGGAAAACAACCGTGTCACGAAGGAGAAGGTGGCCGCTGCGCGGGCAACCAGGGAAAATGAAGAGCCACTTTCACCTGACGTCCAAGCACGCTTGGCTGAAATCGTCGCACGGGTCGTCTCGTTGCATCGTAAATCGACCGGCCAGATATTTGAACTGGGCGAGTGCCTGGCTGAAGCAAAATCCGTGCAGCCGGAAAAACGCTTCGGCCGCTGGCTGAAAGATAACTGCGGCTATTCCGTCCGTTCAGCCTGGAATTTCATTTTCGTGCACGAACGCCTTGCCGGTCACCGCGAGCGACTTGAAAAGCATGCCGTTGCTACAACCGCACTTTTCGAGCTGGCGAAAGGTGAGCCAGATCAGATTGAGACCGTTCTTGACCTGTATGATGAAGGCAAGAGCCTCAAGCCCTCGGAAATCAAGGCGCTCATCGGCGACAAGAAGGACGAGGCTGAAGAGCTCACCGATCTGAGACAGCTCGGTGGCAAAGCAGGGCTACAGAAAATGGCTGCTGCAAAGCTCAAATCGAGCACGGCAGAGTTTCACCGACTAATTGCTGCTGTCCTCGTCGGATTGGAAGAGGCTGTTGCGCGTCACGAGAGCGGAAAGAGAATCGTCATGAATGCGCTGGCAGCTGATGTGGAAATCAATGCACGCCACGCATCTGATCTCTTCAAAGACGTTGTGGCACCGTTGGTGCCAGTCGGGCGTATGCCGAAAGCCAATCTTCAGCATGAGCAATTCGGATTGAAGACCGGTTGGGGCGCGGTGCAGCACAGCCTCTACCGGTTGGGTGGCGTTGGGTCATGGCCGGTACGCGACGAGATGGAAAAATGGGTCATTGAAGTTGCCCACCCAGCACTGCGTTTCGCGGTCCACGGCGAACCCTATGTGGTCCGTGCAGCTGCGGCCACATCGCCCGTGTTGGACGTCGCAAAAACAGACAGCGACGTCACAAAGAATGAGCAGATTGCGGCCGAGAAGGAAGTAAAAACCGATGAGACCACACCCGCTATCTCTGACGCCGAACTGGACGCAACGCTCAACAACATCATGGTGGCCAGCAAGGTACCAGCTGCAGCAAGCATGTTTCGATAGTACAGTGGCAGCTGTGCGATGCTCGCATTGCACAATGCCTGATCCGACCACCTGCCAAAGCCCCGCTGAACTGTGCAGCGGGGCTTTGGTCTTTCCGATCAACCATCTGCTATAGGTCTTCGGGACGCCGTCGCGTCTTTGCTAATCGATCAAAATCCAGGCCCCGGAACATTGAAAAGTCAACCTTTGGGTTGAGCGGCAAGGTAGCGAACATCTCGGCTTCAGATTCAGTCAGCGTTTTCCATCCATACTTGTTGTGATCGTCACCGCCGAGCGCATGCCCTGCCTGCATCCGCCGCGACCGTTCGCCAATCTTGGTCTCCTCCCGAGCCTGACTGATGTAATCGCCGCGTAGAGAATGGAAGCGTTCCCCAGGTCGCCCCTTAATACCCGCCCTGTCATAGAGCCGTCGCATATAATTTGATGCAGATTTTGCGGGATCAGACAGCTTCATGAGCTGCGGAAACAGGAAGTTGCTGCCCTGTTTCCGGGCCCAGTCGACATAGCCGATTTCGACCAGATAGTTATGAAGCACAAAATACCGGCCGCTCTCTGTCGTCTTGATTGGTCGTCGGACCCACGTATCGCCGACCATCGCAATCCCTTTCACTTCTGCTACCCAGATTCCGTCGAACTTCTCTGTGATGTCTGTCCCGATCAGATGAGTAAGCAGACCGAGACGCCGACTTGTGAGCAGGCCAATGAGAGGCATCATGAACATCATCGATGTAGGGCGATAGAACGCCCGTCCGGAAGAGCTTCGTCAGTTTCGCTGCTGACAAAGGTTCCGCCGGAACACCCGGCCGCAAAGACTTGGGGTATTTGAGCGCCACATTCTTCACCGGATTGTCAAAAGCATGCTGGGCTGCGGCATTGCTGAAGACGGGCTTGATAACACCCATGAATCCGTTCTGCAGGGTGCTCTTCCCGATCGGCTCCTTGGCAAATTTACGATTGCCTTCGATGATTTCCTGAGCGGTAAGATCAGACGGCCTTTCTTTTTCCTTTCGGGGCCAGAACTGCATCACATTGATGAAAGCCTGAAGATCGGTGGGCGTGTAGCGATCAATCGGGTGATCGCCAATCAGTTCGACAAAGAGGTTAAGACGCATCTCGGCGGTCTTGATGTCTTTGCTTGCTTTTCCCATCTCCCTGACCCGCTGCGCGAGGTACTCACTCGCAGCAGTGCTGAACAACAGTTTGTCGGACGGCTCGCGTTTCACATATCGCCGATCCTTGTCGACCTCCGTCTTGACACTGGCGCTGACAAGTCCGGCCTTTGCACTGATCTTACCTTTCGAAGGCGAGCTGCTTTCAGGCGACAACGTCAAAAAAGATGCGGGATCGTCGTTTGCTCTCTCGACCAAACGCTTGGCTAGCAATTCGGCGTTGTCGCCGATTGCCTTGTTGTAATCTTCACCGGCATCCTTGCGCGCCTTTTCCTGCGCAATCTGCACAAACCCGCGCATCATTGCGAAATTGCCTTCCTGTTCGGGCGTTGACGGAGGAGGAGGATTGCTGATGTCGTAGAGAGCAGACTTGAGGCTCATGGTCACAGCTTGCCAGGCGCGCTGGCCCTTGGTGTCCCCATCAAGGCCATTGAGGTCGCCACCAAGCATGTCTTCCATAAGTGGCCAGAAACCGTTGTCGTCATTGTTCGCCTTGGACATGGCAATCTCGATCTGTTCAAACTTTTCACGTGCGATCGCGGCCAGCTTGTCGGCTATCTTGCGGGCCTGAGGTTTCGGGATGACACCGAGGCCAACCCGGAGAGGCCGCTTGAGCTCACCGGCAATCGCTTTGGGCAGTCGCATCTGAAACATGTAAGCCGAACCTGTTTTGATCAGGTAAAGGCCGGGCGATGATCGAGGGCGGCGTTTCGTTGCCGTCTTTGCGGAAATAATTTCCGCGTTGGGGGATGATACGCCCGACGACACAGGCAACGATACAATTCGATTTTCTGACATTGGCAATAGCCCTTGATTTGGGCGGCCAGCTTCAAAAAAACATTATCTATCAAAAACTTGGGAATGTCCGCTTTGGGTGCCCCGAGGGGCTGGCGGAGAGAGATATTTTCTCCCTCTGCGGAACCCACAAAACGAAGCCGCCACCGTTGTGACAAACGGTGGCGGTCCGCGATCGGGATTGCTGAAAGGCAGGGCGGCAGTCAGGCGCCCCGGGCTTTCAAGGCCGTCAGATCAGTTTGGCCATCGCAACGGCGGTGTCGCCCATGCGATTGGAGAAGCCCCATTCATTGTCATACCAGGTCAGGATCGAGCACAGGGTTCCGTCCATGACCTTGGTCTGGTCCATGTGGAACACCGAGGAATGCGGGTTGTGGTTGAAGTCGATCGAGACATTGGGCTCATCGGTGAAGCCGAGAATGCCCTTGAGCGGGCCGTTGGCGGCGTCGCGGATCGCGGCGTTGATCTCGTCTGTGGAGGTTTCACGCTTGGCGATGAACTTCAGGTCGACCACCGACACGTTCGGCGTCGGCACGCGGATTGCCATGCCGTCGAGCTTGCCGTTGAGTTCGGGCAGAACGAGGCCGACAGCCTTGGCCGCACCGGTCGAGGTCGGGATCATGGACATCGCCGCAGCGCGTGCACGGTAGAGATCCTTGTGCATGGTGTCGAGCGTGGGCTGGTCGCCGGTGTAGGAGTGGATGGTGGTCATCATGCCCTTCTCGATGCCGATGGCATTGTTGAGGACATAGGCAACGGGCGCCAGGCAGTTGGTGGTGCAGGAGGCGTTGGAGACGACCAGATCGTCCTTGGTCAGCGCGTCGTGATTGACGCCGTAGACGATGGTCTTGTCGGCGCCGGATGCGGGCGCGGAAACCAGAACGCGCTTGGCGCCGGCTTCCAGATGGAAGGCGGCCTTGTCGCGTGCGGTGAAGATGCCGGTGCATTCCAGGACGATATCGATCCCGAGGTCGCCCCAGGGCAGGTTCTTGGGATCGCGCTCGGCAAACACCTTGAAGGAATCGCCACCCTCGATGCGGATGGTGTCGCCGTCGACCTCGACGGTCTTGGGGAATTTGCCGTGCACCGAATCCCAGCGCATCAGGTGGGCGTTGGTTTCCACCGGGCCGAGGTCGTTGATCGCCACGATGTCGATATCCTGTCGGCCCGATTCGTAGATCGCGCGAACCACATTGCGGCCGATGCGGCCAAATCCGTTAATGGCAATCTTGGTTTTCATGCATTCTCTCCATCCTGGGTCAGAAGGCGCCTGTCTTGCTTCTCCAAGATCAGGCCTTGTCGTGTAGGCGGGCTTCCACTGCGGCGACGGCCGCATCGGCGGTGATGCCGAAGTGCTCATAGAGTTCCTTGTAGGGACCCGACGCGCCGAAACCGGTCATGCCGATGAACAGGCCGTCGTTGCCGATAAAGCGATCCCAGCCCTGACGGATTCCGGCCTCGATCGCGATCTTGACTTTCGAATCCCCGATAACAGCACTCTTGTACTCCGGGCTTTGTTCCTCGAACAGTTCGAAACTCGGGACCGAGACGACACGCGTGGCATGACCGTTGGCTTCCAGGGTTTTGCGCGCTTCCAGTGCGATCTCGACCTCGGAACCCGAGGCAAAGATAGTCACCTCTGCATCGCTCGCCGAGACAAGATCGTAGGCGCCGTAGGCACACAGGTTTTCCTCTGTGTAATCGGTGCGCACGGTCGGCAGGTTTTGCCGGGTAAGTGCAATGCCGCTCGGTCGATTGTCCTGTTCGAGCGCAAGCTGCCAGCATTCGGCGGTTTCAACCGCATCGGCCGGGCGGAACATCAGGAGATTGGGAATCGCCCTGAGCGCAGCCATGTGCTCGACCGGCTGATGGGTCGGACCATCCTCGCCCAGGCCAATCGAATCATGGGTGAGTACGTGGATCACGCGGATGCCCATGAGTGCCGCCAACCTGATCGAGGGCCGGCAGTAATCGGAGAATATCAGGAAGCCGCCCGAATAGGGGATCAGACCGCCATGCAGTGCGATCCCGTTCATCATCGCCGCCATGCCGTGTTCGCGGATGCCGTAATGAATGTAACGACCGGAGAAATCGTCCGGCGTGATCGGGTCGGTCTGGCTGGTGCGTGTGTTGTTGGAACCGGTCAGATCGGCGGAACCGCCAAGTGTTTCCGGCACGACGCCGTTGATCACCTCAAGCGCCATTTCGGAAGCCTTTCGGGTGGCCACCGTCGGTAGGTCCTGGGCCAGTTTCTGCTTGTAGGCGTCGATGGCCGGCGCGAATCCGCCCGGCAGATCCCCGTGCATGCGGCGCTCGAAGGTCATGCGGACCTCGTTTTCCGCCTCGGCCAGCCGGGCTTCCCAGGCCTTGCGATCCTTCACCGAGCGCAGACCGGCCAGACGCCAGGCGTCGAGGATGTCGGACGGTACAACGAACGGCTCCTCGGACCAGCCAAGCGCCGCACGGGCGCCGGCGATCTCCTTGTCGCCGAGAGGCGATCCATGCGCGGCCTTTGTTCCGGCCTTGTTGGGGGCGCCGAAACCGATCACGGTCTTGGCGGCAATCAGGGTCGGCTTGTCGGAGTCCTTCGCAGCCTCAATCGCCTGTGCGATGGCCTCCGGGTCGTGACCGTCAATCTCGATCGTGTTCCATCCGGCCGAGGCAAAACGCGCCGGCTGGTCGGTGGAATCGGTGAGCGATATGGCGCCGTCAATCGAGATCGAGTTGTTGTCCCAGAAAACGATCAGCTTGTTGAGCTTGAGATGGCCCGCGAGCGTGATGGCTTCCTGGCTGATGCCTTCCATCAGGCAGCCGTCGCCGGCCAGCACATAGGTGTGGTGGTCGACCAGCCCATCGCCGTATTCGGTGGCGAGCTTGCGTTCGGCGATCGCCATTCCGACGGCGTTGGCGAGACCCTGACCGAGCGGTCCGGTGGTGGTCTCGATACCCGGCGCGTGGCCATATTCGGGGTGACCTGCGGTGGGCGATCCGAGCTGCCGGAAATTCTTGATGTCGTCGAGCGAAATGCCATCGTAACCGAGCAGGTACAGCAGGGAATAGATCAGCATGGATCCATGACCGGCGGAAAGTACAAAGCGGTCGCGGTCGGGCCAGTCGGGCTTCTTTGGGTCGAATGTCAGGTAGCGGGAGAACAGCACGGTGGCGATGTCTGCAGCACCCATCGGCAGGCCGGGGTGTCCGGAGTTTGCTTTTTCCACGGCATCCATGGAGAGAAACCGGATTGCGTTTGCCATCCGGTCGTGTTTTTCGCGTGAAGTCATGACGGTCCCGCCTTGTCGCGTTAGGTCTGATCCGGGCCGTCAGCGGACCGGATCGAAGGCCGCGCACACATAGCAGTTGCTTCGGCGGAGTCAACAAAGGCCAAAACGCCAAAGGGCTGGGGACCACGCCAGCGGTTTTGTTGACGCCGTGTTCGGCTGATGGGTAAACTGTCTGTCACAAGTGTCCGGAATTCAAGCGATTCGGCTTGTGCGCCAGATTCTGGGAAATTGCCGATGACCTCTGACATGACCGTCAAAGCTGCGCTGGAGGCCTTGAACAAGGCCTTGAATCAGCTTGACAATGAGGTTGATCGGCAGGTCGAGGCGAGCCGTGGTGCAACCGAGGCCGAGGCGGAGTTGAATCGCATGATCGAGGACAGGGCCCGTATCGCTCAAGAGCTCGACGACGCCCAGGACCGAGCCAACAGGCTGGAGGAGGCGAACCGTGAGGTCTCGCGTCGTCTGGTCACAGCCATGGAAACCATCCGGGCCGTTCTGGACCGGTAGCACTTCGCGAAAACCGACATAGAGACAGAACAGGGCAGGTTTGAATGGCGCAGGTCACAGTAAGTATCGACGACAAGACCTACCGTATGGCCTGCGAAGAAGGGCAGGAAGAGCACCTTACCGATCTTGCGGGCAAGTTCGACCGCTATGTCGGCCACCTCAAGGGGCAGTTCGGGGAAATCGGCGACCTGCGGATCACGGTCATGGCCGGAATTATGGTGATGGATGAGTTGCATGAGCTTCAACGACGCATGCGGGGGCTCGAAGCCGAGGTCGAAACGCTCAAGAAAACCCGCGACAACGCGCTGACCAAGGTCGACAAGACCGACAAGGACCTCGCGGCCGCGCTCACGGAAGTTACCGGTAAGATCGAAGAGATCGCGGGCAAGCTCGCAGTCAAGGCATAGCGTAGCGCTCGGGCCGGACCAGATCTCGCTGCCTCAATCACCCCATCGGGTGAAAATGCCATTGCAAAAATTGGTGTTTGGTCGAAGCCGGTTGATACCCTATATATGAGCTGCGATCTGCGCTTCCCGACAGGATACACAATCCCCGGGGCCTTAATTGATCCTAAGGGAGCTGTCCCTGACCGGGCCCGTGGGCCCGGACATATGGCGCCCACCTACGTTGTAGGTTCCCGGGATCGAAAAAATCCATCGGTCGCCGTGGATCGCACACTTTTTTCGGCTTCACGCATTCCCCGGTTCAATGAATTGGCAGCGGCGCCTGCATCATTCCCCGATCACCCTTATTGTCCCGATCTCGTGGGGATTGCCTCTGCGTGAACCGGTCACTCGGTCGCGCGCGGCAACCATGTGTGTGGGGGAACCTCGCCGAACTCAGGTTTCGGCGGGAGCTGGAGACGGTTTCTGTGCCGACTTACGGCGGCGGGTGACCAGCACGAAGAACAGCGGAACGAAGAGAACGCCCAGAACGGTGCCCGAAATCGTGCCGCCAAGCACACTGGTGCCAATCGCGTTGCGCCCGCCAGACCCCGCACCGGTGCTGAGGACCAGAGGCAGGACGCCCAGCGAGAAGGCCATGGAGGTCATGATGATCGGGCGAAAACGCTGGCGCGCGGCTTCACGCACCGCATCGAAAAGCGTTTCACCGGCCTCGTAGCGTTCCCTGGCGAACTCCACGATCAGGATGGCGTTCTTGCCCGTCAATCCGACCACGGTCAGCAGTCCGACCTGGAAGAAGACGCCGTTCTGATAACCGCCGAACAGGGTCCACAACAGCGCGCCGAGAATGCCGACCGGCATGGCGAGCATGACGGCGAAAGGGATCGACCAGCTTTCGTACAGAGCGGCAAGGCAGAGAAAGACGGCTGCAAGCGACAGGGCGTAGAGCAATGGCGCCTGATTGCCGGATTCACGCTCTTCCAGCGATAGCCCTGTCCATGAGACACCGAAACCGGGCAACTGGGCGGCGAGCCGCTCGACTTCCGCCATTGCCTCGCCGGTCGTCACGCCGGCGGCGGGGGAGCCCTGGATCTGCATCGCATTGACCGCGTTGTAGCGATTCAGTCCCTGCGGCCCGAAAGTCCAGCTGCCTTCGGCAAAGTTGGCAAAGGGCACGAGTGCACCATTGGAATTGCGTACCTTCCATTTCGAGATATCGGAGGGCAGGGCACGCGAATCCGCCTGACCCTGGATGTAGACGCGCTTGATGCGGTCACGGTCGATGAAGTCATTCACATAGCTTCCGGCCCATGCAACCTGGAGAAGCTGAGCCACATCGGATGCGGAGACGCCCATCGCACCGGCCGCGCGCCAGTCAATGTCGAGATGGTACTGCGCAGCATCCTCGAGGCCGGAGGGACGTGCGGACCCGATAAGCGGGCTCTGCGCGGCCATGCCCAGCATCTGGTTGCGCGCCGCGAGCAACTGTTCGTGGGTCTGGCCGTCCCGGGCTTCCAGATAGAAGTCGAAGCCGCTCATGATGCCGAGTTCGGGCACCGAAGGCGGAACGATCGGGAATACCATGGCGTCCTGAATGCCCAGCAGGGCCGGGTAGGCCCGGCCTGCAATCGCCTGTGCGCTTTGCCCCGGTGCCTGTCGTTCGTCCCAGTCCTTCAGGCGAATGAAGGCGAGACCCATGTTCTGGCCCTGGCCCGAGAAGGAAAAGCCCACGACGCCAAACATGCTTTCGACATTTTCGCTTTCGTTCTCGAGAAAGTGCCTTTCGACCTTTTCAAGCACTTTCTGTGTCCGCTCCGCGGTCGCGCCAGTCGGAGCCTGGATCAGCGCAAGCAGGATGCCTTGGTCCTCGTCAGGCAGGAAGGCTGTCGGTGTTTGCACGAAACTCCAAGCCATGAGCCCGACCAGACCCAGATAGATCACGACGACACGCAAAGGGCGCCGCACGATCCAGCCGACGGTGCTGCCGTAACCACCACTGATCCGCTCGAACGCCCGGTTAAACCAGCCGGCCGGTCCGCGCTTGGCATGGTGGGCAGATTTTTCGGTCAACAAGGTGGCGCACAGCGCCGGGGTGAGCGTGAGCGCAACAAGGACGGAAAGCCCCATCGCCGAGACAATGGTGATCGAGAACTGTTGGTAGATCACACCGGTCGATCCGCCGAAGAAGGCCATAGGCACGAAAACCGCGGACAGAACCAGGGCGATGCCGATCAGAGCGCCGGTGATCTGGCCCATCGACTTGCGCGTGGCCTCGACCGGGCTCAGCCCCTCCTCCTCCATGATGCGTTCGACGTTTTCGACGACAACGATGGCGTCATCCACCAGGAGGCCAATGGCGAGCACCATGGCGAGCATCGTCAGCGTGTTGATGGAAAAGCCCGCGGCGGCAAGAATGCCGAACGTTCCGAGCAGAACGACCGGCACCGCGAGCGTCGGAATGAGGGTTGCGCGGAAGTTCTGCAGGAACAGCAGCATGACCAGGAACACCAGCACGATGGCTTCAATCAGGGTCTTGATTACTTCGCCGATCGAGATCTCGATAAACGGTGTCGTGTCGTAGGGGATGACGTAGCTGACCCCCTCGGGAAAGAATGCCGATGCTTCCTCGATCTTTGCCTTGACCAGTTCAGCGGTATCCAGGGCGTTCGCGCCCGCGGCGAGACGGATCGCCATGCCGGTGGAGGGCTTGCCGTTGAAACGTGCGATGGTCGCATAGTTCTCTGCCCCGATTTCGACTTCGGCGACATCCTTGAGAAGCACCAGGCCGCCATCCGTGGCCGCCCGGATGACGATGGCCTCGAAGTCCTCGGGCGTTGTCAGTAGCGATTGCGCGGTGATCGTAGCGTTGAGCTGCTGGCCTTCGACAGACGGCAGGGTTCCGAAGGCGCCAGCCGAAATCTGCGCGTTTTGCGCCGACACTGCGCCCACGACATCATTGGGCGCCAGCCCATAGGCTGCAAGCTTGACCGGATCGAGCCAGATCCGCATGGCGTATTTGGCTCCGAACACCTGCACTTCGCCGACGCCCTCGAGACGGCTGAACTCGTCGACGAGGTTGGTGTTGAGATAATCGGCAAGGTCAGTCTGATCGAGCGCGCCATCATCGGAGATGAGCGCAATCACCATCAGGAAGCTGGCTGATGATTTCTGTACTGTCACGCCGAGCCGCTGCACGGTTTCGGGCAGGAGCGTAAGCGCCTGTGACAGCTTGTTCTGGACCTGAACCTGAGCAATGTCGGGATCGACGCCTGTTTCGAAAGTAAGCGTTATCGAGGCCGTGCCCGCTGACGTCGAATTCGAGGAGAAATAGCGCAGGCCGTCCAGGCCCGTCAGGCGTTGTTCGATGATCTGGGTGACCGTGTTGGCAACGGTTTGTGCGGATGCCCCGGGATAGTTTGCAGATATCGAAATCGTCGGCGGTGCGATCTGGGGGTACTGCGCGATCGGCAGCGTCAGGATCGACAGGACACCGGCCCCCATGATGATGATCGAGATCACCCAGGCAAAAATCGGCCTGTCGATGAAAAAACGCGCCATGTCGGCCTCTCCAATGTCAGTTCTGAACCGGCTCTTCAGCGCGTTCGGTCGGGGCGATGGCGGCGCCAACCGCGATCTTCTGCAGCCCTTCGACGATCACCTTGTCGCCGCTCTGAAGACCGTCAGTGACGATCCAGTCCGAGCCTCGATCGCCGATGATCGTCAGCTGGCGTTGCTCGACGACGTTGTCGGGACCGGCAATCATTGCAGTCGGATTGCCCCGCCGGTCCCGTGAAACGCCTTCCTGCGGGACCAGGACAGCATCCTGGACAACGCCCTGGGGCATTTCGACCTGGACATACATTCCCGGCAGCAGCATTTCGTCCGGATTCGGAAACTGCAGGCGCAAGGTGACGACGCCTGTGCTCTCGTCCACATTCGGTTCTGCGGCGGTCAGTTCGCCTGTGTGCTCATAGGCGGTTCGATCGGCGAGGGTCAGCTGGACCTTGGTATCGACCTCCGATCCGGCTCCGACCGGTCCCTTGCGTTTCCAGCGGATGAGATCGGCGGCGGACTGGGCAACGTCGACATAGACCGGATCGAGTTTGCGGATGACGGCCAAAGGACTTGTCTGTCCGGAAATCACAAGCGCACCCTGGGTCGTCTGCGAAAGGCCGATCTTGCCGGAGATCTGGGCGCGGATCGTGGTTCGATCCTGATCGATTCTGGCGGCGAGCAATTGCGCCTTGGCGACCTGCAGGGCAGCTTCGGCGGTGTCCCGGGTGGTCTTGGCCGCATCAAGCGCCTGATCACTGGCAACATTGCTCTCGCGCAGTCTTTCCATCCGCCTGAGTTCGCGATCGGCCGATGTCAGGCTGACCTGCGCCTGGTTGACGGCCGCCTCGGCGGCAACGACCTGAGCGTCGTAAGTGGCGGGATCGATCCTGTAGAGAACATCGTCCTCTTCAACCTCTGATCCCTCGTCAAAGAGCCGCTCAACGATGATGCCATTCACCTGAGGACGAATTTCCGCCACCCCGGAGGCGACGACGCGGCCGGGCAGCGTCGAGGTAACGGTTACTGTCTGGGCCTCCACCGTGACGACCGTTACGGGGGTCGGCGGACGTTCCGGCTGCTGGGCCAAAGCCGCTGACGCCAATGCGGACATCAGGAACATGAAGAGGGCGTAAGGCGTTAACCTCATCGAATTCTCCGTCGAATTGGATTTTGGGCTTGGCGAACCTTGGGCTCGGGCGTATTAAGAAAACCAGCTGGTTTTATAAATGTTTTGCTGCACTGCGCAAGCGGCTTGCAGAAAAATCGGCATGGGAGGTTTGAATCTTGCCCAGTTGCCCTGACACGCACCGTGGACGCGGAAGGCCGAAACAGCTCGATCCGGCTGAACGCGAGGCAATCATCATCGACGCGGCCGAGAGGATTGTTCTGGCCAAAGGGCTCGCTGGCGCCTCCATGGAGGCGATCGCACAGGAAGCAGGCATGTCCAAACGGACATTGTACGACGTGTTTGAGAGCCGCGCTGCGCTTTTCGCATCGATGATCCGGCGTATGCGCAACCGGATGACCCGCCCGCTGACCCGTCCTGAACAAGACCAGCCGCTGGCTGAACGTCTGCGCATTCTGCTCTCGCCACCGGATGAAAAGTTCAGTGATCTTCTGCCATTGGCAATCCTGCGCGCCGTGATCACGGAAGCCGAAAGGCAACCGGAACTCGCACATGAATTCCTGCAGGAAGGGCCCTATGCGCTCTACGGCATGGTGCGAGACGAACTCGATCGTTCGGTCGCACGCGGCGAGGTTCGAATAGGTGATACGGAAGCCGCCGCGCGATTGATGGCGGACATGGCGCACCAGAGCGTTTTCGAACATCTCGTGGTCTTCAAGCCTCCTCACCAGCGTAAGGAGGAATACGACCGCAGGCTCTCACTTGCGATCCGGGTCTTTCTTTGCGGGATCGATGAGCGTGAAGCAGCCAGCGGCTGAATGCCGTCAATGCCGGCTTGCGGGCCCCAACCCGAAGCGCGCTGCTGCCAAGGCCGGGAGCGACGTTGCCGATCCGGCATCTGAGCGGGACTCCCGGTGCCTCAGGAAATCAGGCCGAGCTGGATTGCCCGCGCGACCGCTTCGACATTCGTGTTGGCCGTCAGTTTGCGGCGCGCCGATTCAAGAAATCCCTCGATCTTTCGCGGCGACTTGTCGAACTGTTCCGCGATGCAGGTGACGGGTTCGCCATGCGCGAGCGACTGCAGGCAACTTTTTTCAATGTGGGTAAGTCTGTTCTGGCAGGGTTTTGTCATGACGTGCAAATTTCTACTGGAATGAATTGATACTAAAAAGCCTAGGAAAGCATGACGCAGCAAGCGGGGTGGTGCAAAGCGAAATTCTTTCCGTGATTGACGAAAGGTTTCCGCTGTCCTGTTCTGGTGCACACCAGTCGTTTTGTGCGGGGAAATCCTCTTGTGTCCAGGCTCTGCAAGACCCTTGACGGTTGACCGGAACAGCCCACTTCGGGCAACTGACAAAGATCGAACTCAACTGAAAGCGATGCGCGGACATGGATGACAAGCAGATGGTCAGGCAGGTCATGCTCGCGCGCCGGGACGCGCTCGAGGCGGATGTCCGCATCGAGATGAGCCTCGCGATGGCGGAAGCCGCGGAGGCGATCGAGTTTCTTCCCGGCATTGTGGTTGCGGCCTATCTCCCGATCCGCTCGGAGCCGGACCTGAGGCCGCTGATGGCCCGCTTTCGGGAGCGCGGCGCACGGCTTTGCCTGCCGGTGGTGCTCGATCGCCAGACGATCGCCTTTCGGGCTTTCGAGCGCGAGGCGCCGCTGGTCGATACCGGTTTCGGCACATCCGGCCCCGGTCCGGAGGCCGAGGTTCTGGATCCGGATCTTATGCTGATGCCGTTGTCCGCATTCGATGCAAAGGGCAACCGGCTGGGATATGGCGCCGGCCATTATGACCGTGCGATCGCGCGCCTGCATGCGAAGGGAAAAACGCCCCGGCTGGTCGGCGCGGCGTTTTCCTGTCAGCAATGCGATGCTGTGCCGGTCGAACCGCACGATGTCGGCCTTGAGATGATCCTGACCGAGCAAGGCTTGCGTTCATTCTCCCAAAGCCTATAGAGAGCCGATGCGCCTGTTGTTTCTTGGAGATATGGTCGGACGAACCGGCCGCACCGCGGTCTGGGACCAGCTTCCTGGTCTGATCCGCGATTTCAAGCTGGATTTCGTGATCGTCAACGGCGAAAACGCCGCCGGCGGCTTCGGCATCACCGAGGAAATTTTCCTTGAAACCCTGAGCGCCGGCGCTGACGTGGTGACCACCGGGAACCATGTCTGGGACCAGCGCGAGGCGCTGGTATTCGCCGAGCGGCAAGAGCGGTTCTTGAGGCCCGCCAATTATCCTCCAGGCACACCGGGCAGGGGCGCGAACCTCTACATCGCCCGAAGCGGGGCGCGGGTCGTCGTGGCGAATGTGATGGGCCGGGTTTTCATGCATCCGGATCTGGACGACCCGTTTTCAGCCGGTGAGGCGATCCTTGAAGCCTTTCCGCTCGGTGACATTGCCGATGCGGTCGTGTTCGATTTTCATGCCGAGGCCACAAGCGAGAAACTCTGCTTCGCGCATTTCGTCGATGGCCGAGCGAGCCTGGTCGTAGGCACCCACACCCACGTCCCGACCGCCGATGCCCAGATCCTGAATGGCGGCACGGCCTACATGTCGGACTCCGGAATGTGCGGCGATTACGATTCCTCGATCGGCATGGACAAGGAAGAACCGGTCAACCGCTTCCTGTCGCGGATTCCCAAAGGCCGATTCGAGGTCGCCTCAGGGCCTGCCACGATCTGCGGTGTCGCGGTCGAAATCTCCGACCGCACCGGACTTGCGGAGAAGATCGCGCCTTTGAGGATCGGGCCGAGGCTTGCCGAAACAACGCCGGATTTCTGGCGTTAGGTCTCAGCGGTTTTGGTCCAACGACATAATAGCGAAAAACATCCACGAATCGTCACACGCCATTGTTCGCCTCAGCGGTATTTCGCGGCCGTGATGAACTCTCCGAAGCTTTCGCACCACACAACGATCGTGGTGAAGGCCTCGATGTCGACCGACGGGGGGAGGTCGATCAGGAACCCGTCAAAGGTCTTGATGTCTCCCAGACGAATTGCCCCGTCCCGGGCAGCTTCGAACTGGGATTCGGTTTCGACGAATTCCGGCACCAGGTAGAGCTTGTAATCCGGTCCGGGAGCCAGCTTGCCCTGATGGGTTATCCGTTCGGCCGAGATGCTGACAGTGCCTTCACCCCAATGCAGGAAATCGCTGCCTTCAAGGTCGCGGCTGAACTCGGCCGTGTAGAGGGCTGTCTGGGCGGATTGAGCCAGCGTCGCCTTGTCCGGCCCTTCGGGTGCGGTAAGGATCGGAAGGAAATAGATCCCGAGGGCGAAACCTATTGCAAGCATCGCGGCATGGCTCGCTGACAGAAAGATCCAACGCAGCATGATTGTTCGCTCCCGGTTTTTCCTGGTTCAAGCGTTAAGGTGCCGCCGTGCACAGGTCAATCGATGGAGTGAGAGGAGAGATTCTTTAAAGATCCTGCTGCTTGCCCTTCACGGCCGGCCGGATGGCATCGGGATCAGGAGGAAGCAGATGCCGCTCCTGGATCCAGGGATGGATTTCAACCGCACGCGTCAGAGCGGACAGCGCGGCCCTTGTCCGTCCCATGCGCATGAGCACATGGTACATTCCCGAAAGCGCGCCGAAATGGTCGGGTTCGAGTTTCAGGGTGTTCTCGAGGTCGGCGAGGGCGCCGCTGTTATCTTCGCGCAGGAAGCGGACGAAGGCGCGCTGGTTCCGGGCCTCGGCGTAGGATGGTGCAATCTCGACTGCCTCGCCGAGGATCTTCTCGGCCGCCTCGAAATCGTAGCTGCTGCGGTGGCGCATGCCCTGATCGACCATCGCCCGGATTTCCGGTTCCGGGGCCAGATCGAGCCAGTATTGCCAGATTTCATGCTCGATCTGCCGTGCCTCTTTCTCCGTCGTCGCGCTCTTGAGTGCGGCAAACAGCCTGGGCTTGATGTCATCGGACCGGTCTTCTGAAAAAGCAGGCCTTACCGCGAAACCAATCAGAAGTCCGAAGTGGAGGAACAGCCTGCGACGCAGCATCGCTCAGACCCCGTTAAGGATCATGATGGTCGGCTGACGCGGCAATGTTCGCGCCGATATCGTAAAACTGTCGGAGTTGACAAAATCGGTGGCGAACCTGTCTCCCATGCGCTCGATGAAACTTGAAATCGGGGCGCCGCGCCGGTGCATCGGAAGCAGGATCGAGGACTGCAGGCGGCGGGCGATGCCGGTCATCGCCTCATGACTGAGGGTCAGGCCGCCATCGACGGGAACCATGACGATGTCGAGCCGTCCGATCTCGGCGAAGTGATCGTCCTCAAGCGGGTGATGCAGATGGCCGAGATGGCCGATGCAAAGATCGGCAACCTCGAAGATGAAGATCGAGTTGCCATCGGCCTCCATTCCGCCATAGCCCCTGATGTCGGTGGTGACATTGCGGACATAGACGTCATCGACCACGACGTCATGATCGGCGGGCGTGCCGTCAAAGTTCCATCCCCTGAGCACGTGCTCGATGCGTTCATCCGGCGAAAGGGTAAAGTGCGAGGAATGCGCCTTGTTCATGGTGACGACTCGCGGGATTGAAACCCGCCCCGACCAGCCATTGTAGTCGGTCGCGATTGTCACCCCACCCGGCGTCGTCAGGACATATGTCGAATGACCGGCGAACATGATTTCGACCTCGCCGGTACCGGCCTGTGCCGGTTTGGCTTCGATCGCCATCTCGTCCGGCCGGTAGCTGGCATAGGTCGCGCCCGGCAACGCCTGGGCCACGGCAAGGCACTGACTGAAGGGTCTTTGGGTGTCCTGAGCAGAGGCAGGGTCTGGCGCAGTTGCCGAATAACCGGCTAGTGCCAGTGTGAGCAGAAAGGCGTGTATCCGGGGCATGGGCGGCTCCGCGAGTTGTCTTTCACGATACATAAAGTCTAGAGCGCCCGGGACGAAGGTAAAGCCCACCAAACGGTGTAGCCCGGACCGGATTTGTTCTGGCGCCGCCCCCCGCGCCAAGTGCGGGGCTTCAAGTCAGACCGTACATCTGAGCCCAGCGCTCCCTAAGCGCTGCGTATTTGTCGTCCGGCTGGGTCTCGTAGACGAGATCTTCGGGATGGGGCCGAAAGAAGCGCTGCATCGATCGTGTCCAGATGTGTCCGGCCGGCGCCAGCCACGAGGTGTCGTCGAGGGTTCCGGCCTTGATGTTGAATTCCGGCGACGTCTTTGTTCCGTGCCAGATGCGCACGCCGCAGTCTGGACAGAACCAACCTTCGTGGACCGCGCCGGCATCGCTGGTGCGGGTGAACAATGCCAGCCCGCTATCCGCGTCCAGTGCCGCACGTTCGAAACGGAGGCTTTCGCCGAAGGCCGAGGATGTGTGGCGCTGGCATTCCATGCAGTGGCAAAGATAAAACACCAGCGGCCTTGCATTGAGGCGGTAGCGGATCTTTCCACATTGGCATCCGCCTGTGAGCGGCAGGGAGGGTATCTCGTATCGGGGCATGTTTCGACCTCGTCTGTTTGTCCCTTCTGGACGAAACGGGGGAAAGGGTTTTATAAGGCGCCAATTCCAAACCAGAGCGAAGATCAGGTGCTTCATGGCAGGCCATTCACAATTCAAGAACATCATGCACCGCAAGGGACGGCAAGACGCCGTGCGTTCAAAGATGTTTTCCAAACTTGCCCGCGAAATCACCGTGGCGGCAAAAATGGGAGCGCCGGACCCTGCAATGAACCCGCGCCTTCGTCTTGCGATCCAGAACGCGAAATCGCAGTCGATGCCCAAGGACAACATTCAGCGCGCCATCAACAAGGCGTCCGGCGGTGACAGCGAGAACTACGAGGAAGTGCGCTATGAGGGCTACGGCCCGGGAGGCGTTGCCGTCATCGTCGAGGCCCTGACCGACAATCGCAACCGCACCGCTTCCACCGTTCGCGCGGCTTTCACCAAGTCCGGCGGGGCGCTGGGCGAAACCGGTTCGGTCGGTTTCATGTTCGACCGGGTCGGCGAGATCATCTATCCGCCGGAGGCCGGCGACGCGGACGCGATCATGGAAGCGGCGATCATGGCCGGCGCCGAGGATGTGACCAGCAGCGAGGACGAGCACGTCATCATTTGTGCGTTCGAGGACATCGGCGACGTGTCGACCGCGCTCGAGGAAGCACTGGGCGAGGCGCAGTCGGTTCGCGCCGTCTGGAAGCCACAGACCACCACACCGATTGACGAGGAAAAGGCTGCCTCCGTTCTGCGTCTCATCGGCGTTCTAGACGATGATGACGACGTGCAGAACGTCTACGCCAATTTCGAGGTCGATGAGGAAACCATGGCCAAGCTTTCGGCCTGAGATCAGCGCAGACGCGAATTGAAGGAGCCGCCGATCAATTGACCGGCGGCTCTTTTCATGCGGCGTGGGTCTTGCGCAGTTCGGTGCGCAGCTTGCCGAAATGTTCCACCGACTTAAGCCGCGCATCGATTGCGTAGATGGGCATTGAGATCATGATCTCGTCTGCCTGCGTCGCATCGATAAAGCCCTGCATCTTGCGACCTGCTGTCTCAGGACTACCGACAACGGCGTGGCGCAGGGTGTGCTCTACGGCTATCCTCTCCATGCCACTCCAGAAGCCGTCCATTGAATCCACCGGCCTCGGCATCTTGCCGCGGGCATTGCGGCGCATGTTGACGAAACTCTGCTGAACGGTGGTGAAAAGGTATTCGGCTTCCTGGTCCGTGTCGGCCACCACACCCATGGTGGCCGCGATGACATAGGGCGCTTCCAACTGTGCGGACGGACGGAATTTGCTGCGGTAGATTTCGAGAGCCTGCTCGAGCATGTCGGGTGCGAAATGCGATGCGAACGCATAGGGCAGCCCCAATGCGGCGGCGAGGTGTGCGCTGTAGACGCTCGATCCAAGGATCCAGAGCGGGACATGCGATCCAGCGCCGGGAACCGCAACCAGCATGCCTTCCTTGGCGTCTCCCAGAAAATGCTGCAGCTCGAGGATGTCGTCCGGGAAACGGTTGGCGCCCGCTTCGAGATCACGTCTGAGCGCGCGGGCCGTGTTCATGTCGGTGCCGGGAGCGCGACCGAGCCCGAGATCCACGCGGCCCGGGAACAATGCTTCCAGGGTGCCGAACTGCTCGGCGATAACCAGCGGTGAATGGTTGGGCAACATGACGCCGCCGGAGCCGATCCGGATTGTGCTGGTCGCATGGCCGGCTTCGGCAATGACAAGCGCGGTGGCAGCGCTGGCAATGCCCACCATGCCGTGATGCTCAGCCAGCCAGAAGCGGGTGAAGCCGTGATCTTCAGCCTGTTTCGCCATCTTGCGGGTGCTGTCCAGAGCGTCGCTTGCAGTGCCACCGTCGACGATGGGGCAAAGGTCGAGGATTGAGAAGGCGGTCATGGATACTCTTTCAGTTCTTGAAACTCTTCACCCCCATGTAGGGGGCCGCAGGGTCGATCGCAAAACCGGACCGATCACAAAAATCAATGTTTTTGTTTTGTTCACATTTCGATGGAATGGTTCCATTCCCAAAGGTAGGGTCATGGCATGGCGGAAGCGATTCGAATCATTGGTGTGGATCCGGGGCTGAGGAACACCGGTTGGGGTGTAATCGACAGCATCGGCAATTCGCTGCGCTTTGTTGCTTCGGGAACCGTGAAATCCGACAACAAGCTGGACCTCGCGTCCCGGCTCAACCAGCTATACGAGGGGCTTGAGGGCGTGATCCACACCCACCGGCCGTTCGAGGCGGCCGTGGAAAACACGTTCGTCAACAAGGATGCCACGGCGACGCTGAAGCTTGGCCAGGCCAGGGGGATCGCCCTGCTGGCGCCTGCGCGCGCGGGGCTTCGGGTGGCCGAATATGCGCCCAATGCGGTGAAGAAAGCGGTCATCGGTGTTGGTCATGGTGACAAGAAACAGATCCTGATGATGGTCAAGATGCTGATCCCCAAGGCCACCTTCGACAGCGATCATGCCGCTGACGCCCTGGCGATTGCAATCTGTCATGCGCATCACCGGGCCTCGCCAGCCTGGCGGATGGCGGCGGAATGACTGCTCTCACGCTATTTGTTCTTGACGTGTTCACGTTTGTCTGAAATTTTCCGATAAATTCCAACTGGGAGAGCATGATGCGTGTTTCCGAAAAGGGTCAGATCACCATTCCCAAACACCTGCGGGAGCGGGCCGGGATAGCGCCGAATTCGGAAGTCACAGTGGATTTTGACGGTGGGCGGCTGGTCATCGCGGCTGCCGACCGGCAGGCCGAGAAGGAAAATCGCGCACGGCTTGACCGGTTCATGCAGGCCCTGCGCAAACTCGAAGGAACCGGCGATCCGTCGATCGATGCCGACCGGCTGATGCAGATGACACGAGACCGTTGAGACATGCGCGTACTGGTCGACACCAATGTGCTCGTGGATGTGGCGGTCCAGGATCCTGACTGGGAGGAATGGTCGCGGACCGCATTGACGCAGGCTTTCGACCGGGGGCTTGTGATCAATCCGGTTGTTTTTTCCGAGTTCAGTGTTCGTTACGAGACCTATGACGCAGCAATGGATGCGCTGGATATGGATGAATTTCAGCGGGAGAACCTGCCCTGGGAGGCGGCCTATGCCGCTGGCCAGGCGTTCCGGCTGTACCGGTTGCGCGGAGGGGCGAAGCAGAAAGTGCTTCCGGACTTCCTCATCGGCGCACACGCCGCGGTGCGCGGCTACTCGGTTTTGACGCGCGACCCGCAAGGCTACAGAACCCATTTCCCCGGTGTCGAGGTGATCGCGCCCGACACCCATCCGTGAGAGTTCAATGATCGGCAAGCTCAAGGGCACGATTGAAGAGATCGACGAGGATCACGTCCTGATCGATGTACACGGCGTTTGTTACGTGGCGTTCTGTTCTGCGCGAACGCTCTCGCGGCTAGGCAGTCCGGGGGAGGCGGCGGTGGTTTTCATCGAGACCTATGTGCGCGAGGACCAGCTCAAGCTTTTCGGTTTCGAAAGCGCGCTTGAACGCGAATGGTTCAGGCTGCTGCAAAGCGTTCAGGGTGTCGGGGCAAAGGTGGCGCTTGCCGTCCTTTCCACACTGACTGCGTCCGAACTCGCCAACGCCATCGCATTGCAGGACAAGGCAATGGTCGCGCGCGCTCCAGGCATAGGGCCGAAGGTTGCCCAGCGCATCGTTGCCGAGCTCAAGAACAAGGCGCCGGCCTATTCAGGTGAAGCGGGCGATTCGATCGGTCTCAAGCAGGAGCTCGGCGAAGGCCTGGCGTCCGCACCGGTTGCCGATGCCGTCTCCGCGCTTGCCAATCTCGGCTATTCGCGTGACCAGGCTGCCAACGCCGTCGCAGCGGCGATGAAGAACGCGGGCGAGGATGCGGACTCAGCCAAACTAATCCGACTGGGCCTGAAGGAACTGGCACGATAACGCCTCTGTCGCGTCTCCGATCGAGACCATTGCCAGTGAACGGGGATGATGGGAAAAGCCTTTTATGAGTGATGCCGACCGCCTGATCTCGCCCGACAAACGCGGCGAAGACATCGACGCAACTTTGCGTCCGCAAACGCTGGACGAGTTTACCGGTCAGGCCGAGGCGCGCGCCAATCTGAAGGTGTTCATCGAGGCTGCCAAGGGACGGGGCGAGGCGCTTGACCACGTTCTTTTCGTCGGGCCGCCGGGCCTCGGCAAGACGACGCTGGCGCAAATCATGGCCAAGGAACTGGGCGTGAATTTCCGCTCAACCTCGGGACCGGTGATTGCCAAGGCGGGGGACCTTGCGGCTCTGCTGACAAATCTCGAGGACCGCGATGTGCTTTTCATCGACGAGATTCACAGGCTTAATCCGGCAGTTGAGGAAATCCTCTATCCAGCAATGGAGGATTTCCAGCTCGACCTGATCATCGGCGAAGGGCCCGCAGCGCGCTCGGTCAAGATCGATCTGTCGCGGTTCACGCTGGTCGCTGCGACCACGCGGCTTGGCCTTCTGACCACCCCTTTGCGCGACCGGTTCGGCATTCCGGTGCGGCTGCAATTCTACACGGTGGAAGAACTGGAACTGATCGTGCGCCGGGGCGCGCGGATTATGGGGCTCGGCATGACCGATGACGGGGCCCTGGAAATCGCCCGTCGCGCCCGTGGCACGCCGCGGATTGCCGGGCGCCTGCTGCGCCGGGTTCGGGATTTCGCCGAGGTCGCCAAGGCCGAGGCGGTCACCCGGGAGATCGCCGATGAGGCGCTGACCCGGCTCTCGGTGGACAGTATAGGGCTCGACCAGCTCGACCGGCGCTATCTCGACATGATCGCCCGGCATTTCGGCGGTGGCCCGGTCGGCATCGAAACGATCGCAGCAGGCCTGTCCGAACCACGCGACGCCATCGAGGACATCATCGAACCCTATCTGATCCAGCAAGGCTTCCTGCAGCGGACCCCGCGCGGGCGGGTGATGACGGCCCGGGCCTGGGGCCATATGGGCCTCAACCCGCCGAAGGATCTTGCGGCCAACCAGGCAAGCCTGTTCGAGGATGACTGATCGGTGCGGGTCGGAGAACCATCCGGTTCGATGACGCCGGACGGCGCTTTAATGCGCGGGTGGCGGGGCTTGCCTTGCGCGAGGGTCATTTGCTGATCCACCGGGCGGTGCACGAGCCGTTCTGGACCCTTCCGGGCGGTACGGCGGAAATCGGCGAGGACAGCCGGGCAACGCTGGTTCGGGAAATGCAGGAGGAGCTCGGCGTTGCCACAACTGTCGGACGGCTTGTCTTCCTGGTCGAGAACTTCTTCCAATTCGAGGATCGCGACTGGCACGAAATTGGCTGGTATTACCTCATGGACATGCCGCTGATATTTCCGTTTTTTACGGATGGCCGTATCGTGCACGAAATCGTCGACGGGACGAACCGGCTGGAGTTCAAATGGGTCCCTGCCACCCGTGCCGAACTTGAGCGATTGCCCTTGCCGCCGGTCTTTCTGTCCGGGCGGATCGAAAACCTGCCCGCGCAGACCGAACATCTCGTCTGGAACGACGGCGATCTCTAACCGTCCTTTTCGCTCGCCTGTATGCGTGTGATGTCAAGACCGGTGTCACGTGCCAGAGACCGAAGGGTTGCGGCAAACAGGGGCCACCCGCCCGGCTGCCATCCGAGTTCACGGATGCGCTTTGTGTCCATCACGGCGACGGAAGACTTGTCGGCCGGTTCAGGCAGGGTTTCGCCCGCCACACCAAGCCCCGCAAGAATGTCACGCGTCTCTGCGACGATGTCGGATACATTGAAACTGCATCCCCCGATGCCTTCGGGATCGGTATCGAGCATCAGACGCACCGCCTTTCCGACATCCTCACCATGAACTTCGGAGCCCGCGCGCGCCGGGATTTGCATGCCGGCAATCCAGTCGGCAATCAGGCCGTCCCATTTGTTGGGGCGCAATCCGCCATAGACACCGGTGAGCCGCAGACTGGCTGTGATGAAGCCGGGTGTGTTCAAGGTTGCAAGCGCCTCTTCGCATTGCAACTTGACCTGTCCGTAGAGACTGGTCGGTGAAAGCGGTGTTTCCTCTGTCAGCATCTCTCCCGCAGAAAGGCCGTCGTATACAGCGCGGCTCGACAGGAAAACCGTGCGCGCGACGCCAGAGCTCTTTGCCGTCTCGAAAAGCTTCACGCTGTTTGCAAGGTTCCGCCTGCGGAAACCGTCGGGATCATCGCCTTCGCCGCCACGATAGCGTTCCGGTTCGTGATCGAAGGCCGCATGGACGAAGTTTCGCGCGTCATCGAACAGGCCGGTTGGGACGGTATCGTTACTGAGCGAGAGTTGCCGAAACCGGACCGGTTTGGCGAACTGCGAGTCCGGTGGCCGGTGACGGCCCGCGACCACAACATCATGACCGGCATCGAGCAGAGCGTTGACGATGTACCGGCCCACCAGTCCGGTTCCGCCGGAAACGAGCGTCGTCATTTGCCAGGGCCGACCGGATTCTCAAGCGTGGAGATGTCCGGGATGTTCTCGCCGGTGTAGAAGGCGTGCCAAAGGTCGATGAGCGGTTTGAGCCCGTCCGATTTGGGATGATCGGCTTCCCAGGGCTTTTCATACTGGTAGTGCAGCACGCCAATCTGCTTCCAGTCCCACAACTCCGGCAGGTTGAACCAGACATACTGAAGCATGTTCATGAAGACGGGCAGTCCGTGCCAGTCCGGAAAGAAGCTTTCCAGAAATGTCTGATCCGTCCGGCGCCAGAAGACATCCGGTTCGTCCAGGCGCTCCAGCATCGCGGCGAAGGTGAGCACCGAAGGCCGCGCCACGAAGACCCCGGAATTGAGCCGATGGAAGTCACCCAGCGTCTCATACACATTCGGCGCTGCCGAGAATTGCGGATAGGCAAACAGCTTGTCGATGTTGCGAAGCACCAGCGCATCGGCGTCGATGAAAACACAGGTCTCGTACTCGGTAAGCTGCCAAAGCCGGAGCTTGCAGAAATTGTCGAGCGGCGAGTGGAATTCGGGCTTACGGCCCTTGGCAAACGGAGCTGCCGCATGAAGCTGCGAACGACTGTGACGCTCGTTGAAGGCATCCGAGAGCGGCAGATGGTCGACTGCAACCAGCCGGCATCCGAGGTCCGAAAGCGGCTGAAGTCCACTGCCGTCAACACCGCCCGTGTGCAACACCACCATGTCGGCATTCGTGCCTGTATTGCGCATGGACCGGGCGAGCGCCACAGCCCCTTTTGCGTAATCCGAATTGGTGACCAGCGTCACAAACGCATGCATATAGGCGGGCGGGGATGCGGGTTGCATCCCGGCCCTGTTTGTCGCCGTCAGGCTCACGAGACGGAACGAAGGTTCTTGCCCTCGGGATCGCGATTGATCGCGCCGGCAATATCCTTAGTCCAGGCCGAGACCGCCGGAACGCGGGACCTGTCGACGCGATAGGCAAATTTCTTCGCCACATCGACAACCTCTTCAAGCAAGCCCTCCTTGAGCGTTGTCGGTTCCAGGCCGAGCTCGAGGAACTTCTCGTTGCGCACCACAAGATCGTTCTCGGCCGCCTCCTTTCGGGGGTTGGGCAGCCAGGCTATCTCCGCTCCGGTCATGCCGGAAATCATTTTGGCGAGATCGCGGACCCGGTGGGTTTCGGTCATCTGGTTGAAGATTTCGACCTTGGATCCGCGCTCCGGCGGATTGTTGAGCGCAATCTCGATGCAGCGGACCGAATCCTGAATATGGATGAATGCCCGGGTCTGGCCGCCGGTCCCGTGAACGGTCAGCGGATAGCCGATAGCCGCCTGGATCAGGAACCGGTTGAGCACCGTGCCGTAATCGCCGTCATAGTCGAAACGGTTGACCAACTGCGAATGACGGCGAGTCTGTTCGGTGTGGGTGCCCCAGACGATGCCCTGGTGCAGATCGGTCACGCGCAACTGGTCGTTCTTCGCGTAGAATTGGAACAGCAGCTGATCGAGGCATTTGGTCATGTGGTAGATCGAGCCGGGATTGGCGGGATAGAGGATATCCTGCGTCGCGGTGTTGCCATCCATGGTTTCAATCCCCACCGGCAGATAGCCTTCGGGAATGGCGGCCCCGACCGTCGAATAACCGTAGACGCCCATGGTTCCCAGATGCACGAGGTGCGCATCAAGACCGATCTCGACCATGGCGTTGAGCAGGTTGTGAGTGGCGTTGACGTTGTTGTTGACAGTGTAGTTCTTGTGGCGGTCGCTCTTCATCGAGTAGGGCGCTGCGCGCTGTTCGGCGAAATGGACGATTGCGTCCGGGCGCTCCTCGGCGAGCCAGTTCTTCAGCAGGTCATAGTCGCGCGCCAGGTCAATGAGATGGAAACGGATGCGGCGTCCCGTCTCCTCATGCCAGATGCGGGTTCGTTCCTGGATCGAATCCATCGGTGTGAGCGACTGGACACCGAGTTCGGTGTCGATCCAGCGGCGCGACAGATTGTCGATGATGTGGACCTCGTGTCCAGCGTTGGAAAGATGGAGCGAGGTTGGCCAACCCACGAATCCGTCTCCGCCGAGTACCGCAATTTTCATCAACTGATCTCCTTTGCCGGTATGGTTTCAATCCTGATAGATCGCATTTATGACAGTACGAAGATAGCGGTTGTGGATCAGCTCAGCGGCTCATGCAACGCAACCGACGCCAATCAACAGGATTTCTCAGACATGACGTTTTCGCTCTCCGGCCGTTTGATCGATGGCGGCCATGAACTTGTCCAGAGGGTTTACTACGAGGATACCGATTTCTCCGGTTTCGTCTATCACGCCCGCTATCTGCATTTCTTCGAGCGGGGCCGTACCGATTTCATCAGGCTTCTGGGCGTCGAGCAGGGGGCATTGCATGGTGCTTCCGATCCATCCGAGGCCGTGGCATTCGTGGTGCGCCGGATGGAGATCGACTTCCGGGCGCCGGCCCGGATGGACGATGTGCTGACGGTCGTCACGCGTCCCGCGGACGTTCGCGGCGCGCGGATGCTGCTTGCTCAGGAGATCCGGCGGGAGGATGCGATCCTGGCCAGCGCGAAGGTGACGGTCGCCGTGATCAACGGTCACGGGCGGGCACGACGCCTGCCGGAGGCGTTGGCCACGAAACTGGGCCTCGGCGGCGTAGACCGATAGTCAGGGCCAATAGTCAAGGAAGGACCGCACGATGGTGGTGACCAACGAATCGGAGCTCGAAGGGCTCAGGCACATCGGGCAGATCTGCGCCCGGACCATTCAGGTCATGGCGGAGGCGATGGAGCCGGGCATGACGACGCGGGACCTCGATGCGATCGGACGGGAGTACCTCGACCGTCACGGTGCTGTGTCCGCGCCAGAGTTTTGCTACGAGTTTCCCGGCGCGACCTGCATCTCGGTCAATGAGGAAGTCGCCCATGGCGTGCCCGGCGAGCGGGTGATCGCAGCAGGCGATCTCGTCAATATCGATGTATCGGCTCTCAAGGACGGATTTTATGGCGATACCGGCGCATCCTTCAGCGTGGGCGACGCCATGCCCCCCCGCACGGCCCGTCTCCTGCGTGATGGCAAGCGTGCAATGTGGCTCGGGATCAATCAGGTCAAGACCGGCAACCGGCTGGCCGCGATCGGCGACGCGATCGGAAAGTTCGCTCGCAAGAACCGCTACACGCTGATCAGGAACCTGGCGAGCCATGGCGTTGGACGATCACTGCACGAAGAGCCGAGCGAAATAGCCACCTGGCCGGACAAGCATGAAAAGCGGATCATGAAGGAGGGGCAGGTCTTTACCGTCGAGCCGTTTCTGTCGCTTGGCGCGGTTTTCGCCGATGACGGCGAGACTGGCACATGGACGCTCTATGGCGAACCGAGCGCCCTGACGGTGCAGTTCGAGCACACCGTGGTGGTGACGCGGAACGGCCCCGTTGTACTGACCCTGCCGGATTGAGGGCTGAGACGGAGACACGGTCCGGACTGTTTTCGCGCCAGGCAGGTGCAACCCGGGCGGCGCGGCGGTGACTGAGATCGGTCGCGCTTATTGCCGGTGTGGCTCGCCTGACAGGCCTGACCGCCGGCAATTCCTAACCAAGCCTTAACCATAACCAAGTATGAACGAAGATGTGAGGATTGTGCGTGTCCGATGCGCCATCCTTTGACCAAATTTGGCCGCGAGAAGGCATGAGAGGTGAGAAGCGAACGTCGCCCACTTCTGGTTTTCCGGCAAACGTGAACTCCTGGCCGCCCGGTCGATCCGCCGGGCGCATGAATTCGAGGGTATGAAATGGAACAGGTTGGACTGGCGGCGACCAGCGAGGTAACGCTCTGGTCGCTCTTCATGCAGGCGGGTTTCGTCGTCAAACTGGTGATGCTCGGCCTCGTCGGAGCATCGATCTGGACCTGGGCCATCGTGGCCGACAAGGTGATATCCTTCGGCAAGTTCCGGCGCCAGCTCGACCAGTTCGAACAGATATTCTGGTCAGGGCAATCGCTCGAAGAGCTCTATCGCACGCTTTCGGACCGAAAAACCTCCGGCATGGGCGCGATCTTTGTCGCCGCAATGCGGGAATGGAAGAAATCCTTCGAGCGGGGAGCAAAATCGCCGATAGGCCTGCAGATGCGGATCGACAAGGCAATGGACGTCACCCTTGCCCGTGAAGCGGAAAATCTCGAATCCAAGCTCGGGTCGCTGGCCTCGATCGGGTCTGCCGCGCCGTTTATCGGACTGTTCGGAACAGTGGTCGGCATCATGACCTCGTTTCAGGCCATCGCAGGATCGAAATCGACCAATCTGGCCGTGGTTGCGCCCGGGATCGCGGAAGCGCTGCTTGCCACGGCGATCGGCCTGCTTGCCGCCATCCCTGCAGTGATCGCCTACAACAAGTTTTCTTCCGATGCCGGCAAGTTGTCGGCCCGGATGGAAGGCTTCGCCGATGAATTTTCCGGGATCCTGTCGCGCCAGATCGACGAGCGGCTGAACGCGCGCCAGGCAGCGGAATAGGAGGCCGGTATGGGAATGTCGATGGCAGGAAACCGCGGAGGCGGTTCACGTCGTGGCCGCCGTGGCGGCCGCCGGCAACTGGTCAGCGAAATCAACGTGACGCCATTCGTCGATGTGATGCTGGTGCTTTTGATCATCTTCATGGTTGCCGCGCCGCTGCTTACCGTCGGCGTGCCCATCGACCTGCCCGAAACCCAGGCGAAGGCACTCAATTCCGAGACCCAGCCGATCACTGTCTCGGTCAATTCGACCGGGCAGATCTTTCTGCAGGAGACCGAGATCGCGATTGAGGAAGTCGTGCCGAAGCTCGAGGCGATTGCGACGACCGGATATGATGAGCGCATTTATGTTCGCGGCGACACCAGCGCGGACTACGGAACCGTGATGAAGGTCATGGCGCGCATTTCCGCGGCCGGTTTCAAGAACCTCGGCCTGGTCACGCTTCAGGAACAGGACAGCTGACGGCACGCCAATGAAGGGAAGCCTCGCGACATCCACACTTCTTCACGCTGCGGTCCTCGGCTTTGCGCTGTCGTCGTTTAGTGCGCCGAAGACGCTTGAGGTCGAGGATGTGGAGGCTTTTCCTGTCAATATCGTGCCCATCGAGGAACTGACCCAGATCCAGCAGGGCGACAAGACGGCAGAGCTTGCGGAGACCTCGGCGCCTGTCCCGACAAGCAGGCCGGAGCCCGTTCCGGACGCCCAGAACACAGGTGACAACACCGTCGATCTCAAGCCGAGCGAGGCTGCGACCCCGAGCCCCCGGGAAGTGATTTCCGAGGCGCCGCCGAAGCCCGCTGAAAAGCCCGCGCCGACCCCGGTCCCGGCACCGGAGGTGGCTGAAAGTGAACCGGTCGCAGCCCCCGAACCGGTCCCGCAGCCGACGCCCGAACCGGCGCCGGCAGAACCGGAGGCTGCTCCTGAAGAGGTTGCCGCGCTGCCGCCCGAACCGTCTGTCGATCCGGTGGCCGAGGCCATTACGCAGGCTGCGCCCGCGGAACCGGAGTTTGCCGCCCTGCCCAGTGCCGGTCCGGTGCCAGAGGCGCGGCCCGCACCGCCGAAGCCCGCTGCCGCACAGGAAACGGCATCGACCAAGCAGAGCGATTTCAACGCCGACGACGTGTCCGCGCTTCTCAACAAGCAGGAGGCCGCTGGCGGGGGGGCGAGGCGCTCGACCGAAACCGCAGCGCTTGGCGGCAGCCGGACCACCCGGGGCAATACGCTGAGCCTGAGCGAGATGGATGCACTGCGGGGCCAGATCCAGAGAAACTGGAACATCATTCCGGGTATGGCGGATGGCGGCGATGTACGGGTGACGGTTACCATGCGTCTGGATCAGGCCGGCAACATCATCGGGCAGCCGGATGTCTCGGCGTCCGGCGGATCCGACAGTGTTCGCAGAACGCTGGCCGGGAGCGCCAGGCGCGCGGTTCTGAAATCCCAGCCGTTCCAGCTTCCGGCTGAAAAATACGATTCCTGGGCTGAAGTCATTGTGAACTTTGACCCAAGTCAGATGTTCTAGAGTCCGAAATGAACTCAAAGCGTGATATGGCGCTGAAAGGCTGCACCATGAACCAGATGATCCGATACCTTCTCCTGCCGATGGCTTTCCTTGCCGGTCTGGCCTTTCTGGCCACAAGCCCGGCACGTGCCGTCGTCGAGATCGACATCAACCGCGCCAATGTTGAACCGTTGCCGATCGCGATCACGGATTTCATCTCAAACGATGCGACCGGCGCACAGATCTCCGAAGTTATCGCGGCGGATCTCAGGCGTTCCGGACTTTTTGCTCCCATCGATAAGGCGGCTTTTATCGAGCGCATTTCCAATCCCGATTCCAGCCCTCGTTTCGAGGACTGGCGGGTGATCAATGCGCAGGCATTGGTCACCGGCCGCGTCGTTCAGGAGGCTGACGGGAGATTGCGGGCCGAATTCCGGCTCTGGGATACATTTGCGTCCCAGCAGCTGGCTGGTGAGCAGTTCTTCACCCGACCCGAGAATTGGCGGCGTGTTGCCCATATCATCGCCGATTCCATCTATGAACGGCTGACGGGTGAAAAGGGCTACTTCGACAGCCGTGTCGTGTTCGTTTCCGAAAGCGGTCCCAAGATCGACCGCAAGAAGCAGCTGGCGATCATGGATCAGGATGGCGCCAATGTGCGGATGCTGACAAATGCGGACGATATCGTGCTGACGCCGCGGTTTTCGCCGAGCAAGCAGGAAATCACCTACATGTCTTTCGAGGGCGGTCAGCCGAGGGTCTACCTGCTCCAGCTTGAGACTGGTCAGCGGGAGCTTGTCGGCAATTTTCCCGGAATGACATTTTCGCCCCGGTTCTCGCCGGACGGGCAGAAAGTGATCATGAGCCTTCAGCAGGACGGCAACGCCAACATCTACACCATGGATCTGAGGTCGCGGGCGACGACACGCCTGACCAATACCGCAGCGATCGATACCTCGCCGTCCTATTCGCCGGACGGAAACCAGATCGTTTTCGAGAGCGACCGGGGCGGGCGACAGCAGCTCTACATCATGAATGCGGACGGATCGAACCAGCGCAGGGTCTCCTTCGGTGACGGCTCCTACTCGACGCCGGTCTGGTCGCCGCGTGGCGACCTGATTGCCTTTACCAAGCAGTCGGGCGGAAAGTTCTCGATCGGCGTGATGCGCACGGACGGTTCGGGCGAGCGGATCCTGACGACGGGCTTCCACAATGAGGGGCCCACCTGGGCGCCCAACGGACGTGTCCTTATGTTCTTCCGCCAACCTGCCGGGGCAGGCGGGCCGCAGGTCTATTCGATTGACCTGACCGGATACAATGAGCAGCTCGTATCCACGCCGTCCTATGCCTCCGACCCGGCCTGGTCGCCGTTGCTCGAATAGGACGAAACAGCGCAGAAAAGGCGGATTTTTGCCGTGTTTGCGCCGCATTGTGCGTACAAACCCGGTTCCTGCACGATCAAATAAGCATTTGTTAACCGTGTTTTTTCAATGCCGATTAACCGCGGTCGGTTACAAACGGTCAACCAACACTTTCAAGGAGACCGGCCATGGGCCGCATGCAAGCTCTTGTCCGCAACCCCGCAATGCTGGCGCTGTTCACAGCGCTTGCACTGACCGGCTGCGCATCGAAACAATCCCTGCCCAACAATGCCGCCGACCTTGGCCTGGCCGGCAATGCCACACCTGGTTCGCAACAGGACTTCACCGTCAATGTCGGGGACCGGATCTTTTTCGACACCGATTCCTCGGTGATCCGTGCGGACGCGGCTTCCACGCTCGACCGTCAGGCGCAGTGGCTCAACCAGTATCCGACCTACCGGATTACCGTGGAAGGTCATGCCGATGAGCGTGGCACCCGCGAGTACAACCTGGCGCTGGGCGCCCGGCGCGCTGCGGCGACCAGGCAGTATCTGGCATCACGGGGCGTGGCCGTCAGCCGGATCAACACGATCTCGTTCGGCAAGGAGCGGCCGGTTGCGGTATGCGACGACATCTCCTGCTGGTCGCAGAACCGCCGTGCGGTGACGGTGCTTGGCGGCGCGGGAAGCTAAGCCCGGTGACGGCTTTGTGACCCGGACATGTCATTATGAGGCGGTCTTCGGGCCGCCTTTTTTGTTGTTCAGATTTTCTGGCGAACATAGTTTGGCCGGGTTGTCCGTTGATTTGGGGGCTCGCCATGCGGTATCTGAGGATCAGGGGAAACTGCCCGCCGCCGGCGAGGTGTAATGAGGTCAGGCTGATGAAAACGATTTGCAATTTGCTTTTTGCGACGGTGATGTTTGGGTTCGCAGCGCCCGCGCTGGCTGCGCCGGTCTCTTCGGGGTTTGCTGAAGGCATCCCGTTGCCGCCGAAGGCAGTCGGCCGCGGCGAGGGGGCCGTGGTTCTTGCACAGGCCGGAGATCCGCTATTCAGGATCGGTCAGCTTGAGGAACAGATCAGGTCGCTGAACGGACGGGTGGAAGAACTGGGCTTCCAGCTTCTGCAAATGCAGGAGCAGATGCGGCAGATGCAGGAGGACAACGAGTTCCGTTTCCAGGAACTTGAAAACAATGGTGGACAGCGCGGCGATGCAGGCAGCGCCATCCAGTCTGGATCGGATCCTTCGGCCACAGCCTCGACCATCCCGGGCCAGGGCACCGGCGCCCCTGCTTCGGATCTCGGCACCATCAAGATCGATCCGAACGGGGACCTGATCGGCGGCATTATCGAGCCGAGCGGTTCCTCGGGGCAGGAAACCGCTTCGCTCAACACTCCGGAAGACCTGTACCAGGCCGGATACAACCACATGCTGACCGGCGATTATGCCCTGGCCGAGCAGGTCTTCGCCGATTATGTTGCGGCTTATCCCGAGGGCGAACGTGCCGCGGACGCAATGTTCTGGCTCGGGGAAGCGCAGTACTCGCAGGGTCGCTACCAGGACTCCGCGAAAACATTTCTCGACGCGCACAAGCAATATCCGCAGGCTGACAAGGGTGCGGATTCACTGCTCAAGCTTGGAATGTCGCTTGCCAAGCTCGACAACCGCGAAACCGCTTGCGCGACCTTGCGGGAAGTTCTGATCCGGTATCCGGGCGCTTCCGCCGCCGTGCGCGCCAAGGTCAGCGAAGAGCAGCAGCTGGCCAGTTGCTGACAGCGGGTCGGGCGATGCCGTCCGCAGCCGGTGTGCGCCCGTCTTTGACAACGGCGCTTGAAGATTTCCTCTCAGCTCTTTCAGATCATCGTCCCTTGGGTATCGCCGTTTCCGGCGGATCTGATTCGCTCGGCCTGCTGATCGGGCTGGCGCGGCTTGTGTCGCCAGCACGCCTGGTTGCGCTCACCGTGGATCACGGACTGCGCGCCCGTTCCGCCGAAGAGGCGCGCATCGTCAAAGCATTCAGCCGGCAAATCGGCATTCGTCACGAGACATTGCTCTGGCGGGGAGAAAAGCCACGTACCGGCATTCAGGCGGGTGCGAGACAGGCGCGTTACCATCTGCTTGGCGAAGCCGCGAGCCGGCTCGGATTGGCTGCCGTGCTGACCGGCCATACGCTCGACGATCAGCTCGAAACGCTCGCCATGCGCCACGCCCGGACACCGGCCGATGGCTCTCCCGGGCTCACAGGCATCCCGGCGGCCAGTCTTTTTGACGGCCGGATGTGGGTGCTGCGGCCGCTTCTCGGGATCAACCGTGCCGACATCCGGGATTTTCTTTCGGCGATTGGTGCGAACTGGTTGGAAGACCCGTCCAATTCCGACGACCGGTTCGAGCGCGTGCGGGTGCGCGGCTCATTGAAACAGGGACTCCCGTTACGTGACGGTTCTCTGGACACAGCGGAAAGGATGGCCGCGTCGCGGATTGCGATGGCTGGCGCAGCCGCTGATTTCGTGGATCGGTCCTGCGTCGTCAGGGAGGACGGCATCATGCGCATCTCGCTCGATGGAGAGGGCGGCGATAAACATCACCTGCTTGCGCTCGAAACCTTAATCGCATGGTGCGGCGGCGCAGCGCGTCCGCTGGACAGGCGCGGCAAAGTGGCACTCCAGACCTTCCTGGAAACGCCGGGGCACGGATCGGCGCTGACTGTCGGTCGCACCCTTCTGAGGTTTGAGCGAGACTTTCTTTCGCTACGGCGTGAGCGCCGGGGGCTGGAGACGCTGCGGGTGGCGCCGGGCAAAACGGCAGATTGGGATGGCCGATACAGGATTACCAACCTGGATCGAAAGTCGGACCTGATTGTGTGCGCCGATGCCGGACCTGCAGCTTTGCCCTGCTTCAGCCGCGATTCAAGCGCAGGTTCGACCCTGTTCAGTCCGGTTGACGGTGTCGAAGGCGGTTTCATTGCGACGCGGCTGGCAGGGCGCTTCTCACATGTTCTGCCGGTTTATGAACTGCCTCTGGCTCAGGCGCTCACGCGCTTGGCGGGCGAACGCAAGTTTTCGGCATCTCCTTGGTCCGGCCCCTAGTCCGTTCAAGGCCGGTGCCGTTAGCCATAGAGACCGAGAGCACCGACAAAGGCTCCTGCCAGCCTTGGCAACAGCCGACTTGGCTCCTATGTTAAGGCCAAAGATTTGTAATCGGCTGCGTGCCGGTGGCCTTCAGGCCATGTTTACCGAGGAAGAGCATGAACCCCAACTTCCGCAACTTTGCCCTGTGGGCAATCATCGCGCTTCTTCTGATCGCGCTGTTCAACATGTTTCAAAGCCCGACGGAGCGGAACAGCGGCCGGGAGATCGCCTATTCCCAGTTCCTGCAGGATGTGGATTCGGGCCGGGTGCGCGACGTTACGATTGTCGGCGAGCGGATCTCCGGCAATTACAGCGATTCGGCAACGGGCTTTCAGACCTATTCACCTGGCGACGCCAATCTGATCGATCGTCTGAATGAGCGCAATGTGACAATCAATGCGCGCCCGGAAGTCGACAGCTCCAATACACTCGTTGGCTATCTGATCTCGTGGCTGCCGATCCTTCTTATTCTCGGTGTCTGGATTTTCTTCATGCGCCAGATGCAGGGCGGTTCGCGCGGAGCCATGGGCTTCGGCAAATCGAAAGCCAAGCTTTTGACCGAGGCGCATGGCCGCGTGACTTTCGCAGACGTGGCCGGTGTGGACGAGGCGAAGCAGGATCTCGAGGAGATCGTCGAATTCCTGCGTGATCCGCAAAAGTTCCAGCGGCTTGGCGGCAAGATCCCACGCGGCGTGCTGCTCGTCGGCCCTCCCGGCACCGGTAAGACGCTGACCGCGCGTGCGGTCGCAGGCGAAGCCAACGTGCCGTTCTTTACCATTTCCGGTTCGGATTTTGTCGAGATGTTCGTGGGCGTTGGCGCGAGTCGGGTTCGCGACATGTTCGAACAGGCGAAGAAAAATTCTCCCTGCATCATCTTCATTGATGAAATCGATGCGGTTGGCCGCCATCGTGGCGCCGGTCTTGGCGGCGGCAACGACGAGCGCGAGCAGACATTGAACCAGTTGCTGGTCGAAATGGACGGGTTCGAGGCCAATGAGGGCGTTATTCTCATTGCAGCCACCAACCGCCCCGACGTGCTCGATCCAGCGCTCATGCGGCCGGGCCGTTTTGACCGTCAGGTCGTGGTCCCGCTGCCTGACGTGACCGGACGCGAGAAAATCCTCAAGGTGCATGCCCGCAATGTTCCGATGGCGCCGAATGTGGACATGAAAGTCCTTGCCCGCGGGACTCCGGGTTTCTCTGGTGCAGATCTGATGAACCTGGTGAACGAAGCTGCATTGATGGCGGCGCGGCGCAACAAACGCCTGGTCACCATGGCGGAATTTGAAGACGCCAAGGACAAGGTGATGATGGGCGCGGAACGCCGTTCCACGGCCATGACCCAGGAAGAAAAGAAGTTGACCGCCTACCATGAGGCCGGTCATGCGATCGTGGCACTCAATGTCGAAGTCGCCGATCCGGTGCACAAGGCCACCATCATCCCGCGCGGCCGGGCTTTGGGTATGGTCATGCAATTGCCGGAGGGCGACCGGTATTCGATGAGCTATAAGTGGATGGTTTCGCGACTGGCCATCATGATGGGCGGCCGCATTGCCGAGGAGCTTACCTTCGGCAAGGAGAACATAACCTCTGGCGCTTCCTCTGACATCGTTCAGGCGACAAAACTCGCCCGGGCAATGGTTACCGAATGGGGCTTTTCCGATGAGCTGGGGCAGGTTGCCTATGGCGAGAATCAGCAGGAAGTGTTTCTCGGCCATTCGGTTGCTCAGCAAAAGAATGTCTCCGAAGCCACTGCACAGAAGATCGACAGCGAAGTTCGCCGCCTGATCGATGAGGCCTATCAGCAGGCGCGTGATATCCTGACCAAGAACAAGAAGGCCTTCACCGCCATTGCCGAGGGATTGCTGGAATACGAAACCCTGACGGGGGCCGAAATCCAGGCTTTGATCCGCGGTGAAAAGCCGGCCCGGGACATCGGTGACGACACGCCTCCGAGTCGCGGCACCGCTGTGCCGACCGCGGGTCCGAAAAAGGGTGGAGCCGGCAAGAAGGGTGATGAGCCCGATGCTGGTATGGAACCTCAGCCCCAATGATGGGCGATCGTTTTTCGATATGCCACTAAAACACAAATTCGGCCGCCCTGTGCGGCCGTTTTTGTCTGTGGTGAAATGAACTGTAACATTATCTGATTGTATTTTCCGTTATCGGTAATGGAATAAAGGGGGTAATAATTGGGACGAATCGGGAAAATACCGGGGGCTTCATGAGCAGACGCTATTTTGGCACCGATGGCATTCGGGGGCAGGCCAACAAGTCGCCAATGACACCTGACCTTGCCATGCGGGTGGGTATCGCGGTCGGCAATCTATTTCGGCGCGGGGACCACCGGCACCGGGTCGTGATCGGCAAGGACACGCGTCTTTCGGGCTACATGATCGAGAATGCGCTCGTGGCCGGTTTCACCGCCGCTGGCCTGGATGTGTTTCTTCTCGGGCCGATTCCGACCCCGGCCGTTGCGATGTTGACACGCTCGCTGCGCGCGGACATCGGTGTGATGATTTCCGCGTCTCACAATCCCTATCAGGACAACGGCATAAAGCTGTTCGGCCCGGACGGTTTCAAACTCTCCGATGAACTCGAGCATCGCATCGAGGATCTCCTGGACGAGGACATTCATCTTCAGCTTGCCCGCCCTGACGCGATCGGCCGCGCCAAGCGTGTGGATGGTGTGCATGACCGCTATATCGAGTTCGCCAAACGGACTCTTCCAAAGGATATCACGCTCTCAGGCCTCAGGGTTGTCGTCGATTGCGCAAATGGTGCCGGGTACAAGGTTGCTCCGGCGGCGTTGTGGGAGCTTGGCGCCGATGTGGTTGCCATCGGCGAGGAGCCGAACGGCACAAACATCAACCTCAATTGCGGATCCACTCATCCGGTTGCATTGTCGCGCAAGGTTCACGAAGTGCGCGCCGACATCGGAATCGCGCTGGATGGCGACGCCGATCGTGTGCTCATCGTGGACGAAACCGGCAGCGTGATCGACGGTGACCAGCTGATGGCGGTCATTGCCGAATCCTGGGCTGCCGACCAGATGCTTCGCGGCGACGGCATCGTCGCCACCGTGATGTCCAATCTCGGGCTCGAGCGTTTTCTGGAAGGCAAGGGGCTGTCGCTTGCCCGCACCAAGGTCGGCGACCGCTATGTCGTCGAGTATATGCGCAAGCATGACTTCAATGTCGGCGGTGAGCAGTCTGGCCATATCGTGTTGTCGGATTTCGCGACAACCGGGGACGGTCTGGTTGCCGCGCTTCAGGTCATGGCCTGTGTGCAGCGCATGGGACGGCCGGTTTCCGAGGTCTGCCAGCGGTTCGAGCCAGTGCCGCAGGTTCTCAAGAATGTCCGGTATTCGGGCGGCAATCCACTCAACGACAGCGCCGTCAAATCGGCTATCATCGATGCAGAGGGCATGCTCGGCAGTTCGGCCAGGCTTGTGATCAGGCCGTCCGGAACGGAGCCTCTGATCCGGGTCATGGCCGAGGGCGATGACCGGACACAGATCGAATCCGTCGTCGATGAACTGGTCAGCGTGATTTCAGCAAAGCGAAACGTCGCCTGACGTCATACCCTGAACTGATCGAAAATCGTCGAAGGGCTGTCTGCACGTTTATCGGTTGGGCTGCCGGGTGACGTTGCATGCATTTGGTCAGACTTGAGCGATAGAGCCAAATCACGAGGCGAAGGCTGACGCCGCTGTCACGCAGTTGGCGGCGCAGATCTGACGGTATGAACAAACTGTAAATCCTATATATTCACGTATTTCTTGGTAAACAGATGTGGTTAAGTCGACCTTAACCTTTGTTCGCCATTGTCAGGATCAAAGCAGCTAGCGTGATGTCTCGAAGATGAGCAGCAGCGCGTTCCTTGACGATGGAGTCTATCATGAAGACGATTTTGCTGGCCGGTGCGGCCATGGTGATTGGCAGTGTGGGAGCAGCCACGGCAGCGGATGTTCTTCTTCCTCCCGTTGTCGAAGCGCCCTATGTTGAGGCTCCCGCTCCGGTGGAAGCTGCAAGCGGATGGTATCTGCGCGGTGATGTCGGCTACGCCTCGCACTCGCTCGATACGCCTTTCTTCTTTCAGGGCTCCAATGCGAGCTATGTGCCCTTCGCAACCTCCGAACTGCGTTCCTCCTACAGCGTGGGTGTTGGCGTCGGTTACCAGGTCAACAGCTATCTGCGCACGGATGTGACGGTGGATTACTTCAGCGATGCAGATTTCCGTGGATCGACGCGCGGCGGCTGCGGCGTTGCTGTTGCCTGTACCTCGCGTGACCTGTCCTTCGTCAATGGCCTGAGCCTGCTCGCAAACGCCTATGTTGATTTCTACAAGCACGGACGGTTCACTCTTTATGGTGGTGCCGGTCTCGGTGGAACACATGTTGATTGGGGCGGGCTTGGAAACACTTCCTGCTCCGACGCCAACCCGGCGCTTTGTGATCCCACTGTCACGCATGGCGGCCATGCCTCCTGGCGCTTCACCTATGCTCTGATGGCCGGTGCATCGGTGGACATCACCTGCAACCTGAAGGCCGATATCGGCTACCGCTATCGCCGTGTCGCCGGTGGCAAGATGTTCGGCTATGCCCTGAACGGCGGCCCTGGCTATGATGAGGGTTTTGCCTCGCACGAGGCTCGCGGCGGTCTTCGCTACAGCTTCGGCGGTTGCGCCCAGGAAGAAGTCTACATCGAGCCGGCTCCGATCCTGCCGCCGGTCTACAAGTAAGCCTGAACCAATCGTTTCGCATCAGCCGCCCGGTCCACCGACCGGGCGGTTTTCGGTTGTGCATCGCTCCAGCGCTTCGCTGCGGATTGAGATTTTCCATGTGTCGAACATGCTTAACAAACATGCTTAACCGCGACTTAACCACTCGGCCCCATAGTGGTCCCAAACCTATCCGGCGGCGCGATCGCGGTTCCGGAGCCATTGAAGGGAATCAGTCATGTTCACGCGAATTGCGGTGGGGTCTTGTTTCGCGATCCTCGGGATGACGGCGTCCGCGGCGGCGGCCGACCTCGACGAAATCATCTATGCCAAGGAACTGCCGGTCACCCAACCGGTGGAGATCGGCTCCGGCTGGTATCTTCGCGGCGATCTCGGATACTCCTTCAAGACCGAGGGCGGCGCCAACAGTTACCGCATCTTCAATGCAGGACCGCCGGCAAGCTACGGGGCTGGTCTCTTCAACAGTTCGGCCCTGTCCAGTGACTGGTCGGGGTCGGTGGGTGTCGGTTATCACTTTACCGACTACTTGCGCGCTGACGCGACATTCGAATATTCCACGGGCGAGTTCGGCGGCACTACAAGTTCGGCTGCAGCATGCGTCGGGGGGGCACCAGGCACGGGCTGCGCAAGCATCGACACGCAAAAAGTCGAACAGTACGGGTTCATGGCGAATGCCTATGCGGATCTCGGCACATATGTGGGCTTCACACCCTATGTCGGCGCTGGCGCCGGTGTGACCCGGGTAACCTGGGATGCGCTCAACAGCACCAACCGTTGTGTGCCGGCTGTCGGCTTCCCCTGTGGCGCGGCGCCTGCGGGCACGAGCAACCCGGGCCAGGAAGACTGGCGCTTTACCTACGCCCTCATGGCCGGCTTCTCCTATGACCTCACGAAAAACATGAAGGTCGATCTCGGATACCGCTATTCGAAGGTTGAAAGCGGGACCCAGTTCAATTTCGATGCGGCAACAGCCGGACTGGGAGCTGTCGGCGCCCAGGCGCAGGATGGCGGTATCGAAAAGCATGAAGTGCGTGCGGGTCTTCGCTATTCCCTCTGGTAGGGCTTCTCGCCGGATAAGACATGATGAAAGGGCGGGAGAGATCCCGCCCTTTTTGTGTTTTTCCGGTCGAATATGCGGCTTGACTTCGGTGGGGCGCGGGTCTAACCCGGTCAGTGGGACACCCCTCCCCAACGAGGGGCCACTATCTGGAAGGGTAGCATCATGACGACAGTATCGAAGCCGGACGTGCGTCCGGCCAATCCCCGTTTTTCTTCTGGTCCTTGCGCGAAGCGTCCCGGGTGGACGCCCGAAGCGCTTTCCGATGCGGCTCTCGGCCGCTCGCACCGGGCCAAGATCGGCAAATCCAAACTCGCACAGGCCATTGACCTGACCCGCGAAGTTCTCGGCGTTCCCGACGACTATCGCATCGGCATCGTTCCGGCGTCCGACACCGGCGCGGTCGAAATGGCCATGTGGTCGATGCTCGGTGCCCGTGGCGTCGACATGGTCGCCTGGGAGAGTTTCGGCGAAGGCTGGGTCACCGACGTGGTCAAGCAATTGAAGCTCGACGATGCCCGCAAGATCACCGCGCCCTACGGCCAGCTTCCCGACCTCGCCTCGATCGATTTCGACCGCGACGTGGTCTTTACCTGGAACGGCACCACCTCGGGCGTGCGCGTGCCGAACGCCGATTTCATTCCGGCGGACCGCGCGGGCCTCACCATCTGCGATGCAACGTCTGCCGCATTCGCACAGAAGCTCGACTTCGCCAAGCTCGATGTCGTCACCTTCTCCTGGCAGAAGGTCTTGGGCGGGGAGGGTGGCCACGGCGTCCTGATCCTCAGCCCCCGCGCCATCGAGCGGCTGGAAAGCTACACGCCGGCATGGCCGCTGCCGAAAATCTTCCGCATGACCAAGGGCGGCAAGCTGATCGAGGGCATCTTCAAGGGCGAGACCATCAACACGCCGTCGATGCTCTGCGTCGAGGATTATCTCGATGCGCTTGCCTGGGCGCAAAAGACCGGCGGACTTGACGCGCTCGTCGCCCGGGCCGACGCCAATGCCAAGGTCATCTTCGATTATTGCGACGCCAATGCGTGGCTTTCGAACCTCGCGGAAAAGCCGGAGACGCGCTCCAACACCTCCGTTTGCCTGACGATCACCGATCCGGCGGTCACGTCGCTTGCGCCGGATGCCCAGGCGGCCTTTGCCAAGGCCATGGTCAGCCGGCTCGACAAGGAAGGCGTTGCGCTCGACATCGGCGCCTATCGCGATGCGCCCGCGGGCCTTCGCATCTGGTGCGGCGCGACCGTCGAGACCTCCGATCTCGAGGCGCTGATGCCCTGGCTCGGCTGGGCCTTCGCGCAGGAAAAGTCAGTGCTCGCGCAGGCAGCCTGACGTCAGCTGTTTCCGCCGTGCCCGAAACTCCGGGCACGGCCCCGACCCAATTCCCCAATTAATACCATTCTCAATGGAGGCCATCATGGCACCTCGCGTACTCGTATCCGACAAGCTGTCGGAAACCGCCGTCCAGATCTTCCGCGACCGCGGCGTTGATGTCGACTTTCTTCCCGATGTCGGCAAGGACAAGGAAAAGCTCCTCGAAATCATCGGCCAGTATGACGGTCTCGCGATCCGCTCGGCCACCAAGGCTACGGAGAAGCTGATCGCGGCGGCGACCAATCTCAAGGTGATCGGCCGCGCCGGCATCGGCGTCGACAATGTCGACATCCCTGCCGCGTCCAAGCGCGGCATCATCGTCATGAACACGCCCTTCGGCAACTCGATCACCACCGCCGAGCACGCGATCGCGCTGATGTTTGCCGTCGCCCGCCAGCTGCCCGCCGCCGACACCTCCACCCAGGCCGGCAAGTGGGAAAAGTCGAAATTCATGGGCGTCGAGATCACCGGCAAGACGCTTGGCGTCATCGGCGCGGGCAATATCGGCGGTATCGTCTGCGCGCGCGCCATCGGGCTGAAGATGCACGTCGTCGCCTATGACCCGTTCCTGTCCAAGGAACGGGCCGAGGAAATGGGCGTGACCAAGGTCGAGCTCGACGAACTGCTGGCGCAGGCCGATTTCATCACGCTGCATGTGCCGATGACCGACAAGACCCGTGGCATCCTCAATGCCGAGGCACTCGCCAAGACCAAGAAGGGTGTCCGCATCATCAACTGTGCCCGCGGCGGCCTCGTCGATGAAGCAGCCCTCGCCGAGGCCATCAAGTCGGGCCATGTGGCCGGCGCCGGTTTCGACGTGTTCGAGACCGAGCCTGCCACCGACAGCCCGCTCTTCGGCCTGCCCAACGTCGTCTGCACCCCGCATCTGGGTGCGTCGACCACCGAAGCACAGGAGAACGTGGCGCTGCAGGTGGCCGAGCAGATGTCGGACTACCTGATGCGCGGCGCGGTCTCCAACGCCATCAACATGCCCTCGATCACCGCCGAGGAAGCCCCGATCCTCAAGCCCTTCATCCGGCTGGCCGACGTGCTCGGCAGCTTCGCCGGGCAGGTGACCGAAAGCCCGATCAAGGAAATCGAGATCCTCTATGACGGCTCGACGGCGGGCATGAACACGCGCGCGCTCACCAGCGCGCTGCTCGCCGGCCTCATCCGCCCGCAGGTGGCCGACGTCAACATGGTCTCGGCGCCGATCATGGTGAAGGAGAAGGGCATCGTGCTGTCCGAGGTCAAGCGCGACAAGACCGGCGTCTATGACAGCTACATCAAGCTGACGGTGACCACCGAGCGCCAGACCCGCTCGGTTGCAGGCACCGTGTTCTCCGACGGCAAGCCGCGCTTCATCCAGATCAAGGGCATCAACATGGATGCCGATGTGGGCGAGCACATGGTCTACATCGCCAACACCGACGTGCCGGGCATGATCGGCTTCATGGGCACCACGCTCGGCGACGCGGGCGTCAACATCGCCAACTTCCACCTGGGCCGCGACAAGGACGGCGGCGACGCCATCGCGCTGCTCTATGTCGACGGCGTGGTCGGCCAGGATGTGCTCGGCAAGCTGACCGCCCACGAGGCGATCAAGCAGGCCAAGCCGCTGGTGTTCAACGTGGACTGAGCGCGACCGCCAACAGCAAACTTTGCCCCCGGCGCCGGTATCCGGTTTCGGGGGCAGTTCCGTGATGCGCCCGGAAGCAGGCTATCGTTGCTCCGATGGTTTCCCGGAAACCCTGTTCAGCAACGGCTCTAGCGTCGGTCCGGAAAAGAAGTCTACATCCTTCTCCCGGAGGGCGTCGGCGGACTTGAGATCGGCATCGTCAATCTCGCCGGCGCTGCGCAGGACAACCTGGCGGATTCTGCCGGGATGGCGTTCGATGGCGTCCAGATAAACACTCGCATCATGCTGGCCGGAATCGCCAATCAGGATAAATTCAAGACCGGGGTTCGCCGCGAGTATGGTGTCGATCGCATCGCCCTTGTGGGAGCCGTGCGAGGACTTGATGAACTGTGTCTCCGAAATCCCCAGATCGCGAAGAAAGAAAGGCCCCTTCGGGACATCGTGGCTCTCGAAGACCTGGTTGAGATAGGCATGCAGGTTCCACGGGGAGGAGCTGACATAGAAGACGGGATTCCTGCCGGCCGCGGAATGGCGGATGAATTCCGCCGTGTCCTGAAAGACCTCCCGGTTGGAGACGAAGGTCGTTGCCGTTGTCCAGAGATTGCGCGGAAGCCAATAGGCCCCGGTCCGCATCACTGTGTCGTCGATGTCGGAAATGATGCCGATCTCGGCCTCTGTTGACGGCACCTGTATAACAGCCTGCGTTTCATTTTCATGGTCGGGCAAGCTGAGCGATGCTGTTTGCAGGCCCTCGGGTTTTGGAGGGATGACAAGCTGAAAATAGCCTTCCTCGTCAGTAACCGTCTGTGAACTTCCCGAAGCCACACGAACGCCAGCCATCTCATTGGTCAGAAAATTGCGCAGCATGTTGCGAAACGCGTTCAGCCTTGACGGCGCATCGAGCCGGGTGCTGAGCCGGTGTTGGTCCAGCACCCGCCCGCGCAGCACGCAGCCTTCGGGGGTCGCGTAGCCCATATAGCTGTCAATGACAGGTTCGAGCGTATCGTCGCGTGGGCGGACCCGGTCCCAAAGCCGTTCGGCCTTCAAGGCAAGATCGTGCAGCAGGTTTCTCGAACCGGATGTTTTCTTTTGGTCTGGTCTTATCATGAAGGTCTGTCTCTTGCATGCCGGCGGTCGGATCATCACAACGGATGGAAAGACCGGTTTTGCCCCCGGGGTTGTCTCCAGCCGGTTTGGACACCCTAGGCAGCTGTGGGACTGGGTACGGACTCCCAGGCGCGGGCTTGCAATGCCGGTTTGGGATGAAAATTCGGGCCCGTCGCCGATGCCACCCTCTGGCATCAAACGGCTTTTGCCCGGACCGCAATCGCGGAAATCCGGCGACCCTTAAGATGCGAAATTCACGCAGGCGAAGGCCATCACGGCAAGGCCCATGAGAGAGATGATCGTATCCATTTCAGGTCTCCTGAAGTGCATGACTGTCTTCATCGAACCAACGACAAGCGGATTTGTTCCGCCTGTGTTTGCAGCCGGTATCGCCGGCACATGAGGGTCTGCGGGGCGGGGCGCTTCATTTGGGCCAACAAAGAAGGCGGCGACGCCGTCGTGCTGCTCCATGTCGACGGCGTGATCGGCGAGGAGGTGCTTTCCAGGCAGACCCCGCACGAGCCGATCAAGCAGGCCAGGCCGCTGGTCTGCAAAACGGGCCATAAACTGCAGATATGACAGTCAATCTTGCTGTTTCAACGAGGCTTGGAGGTTTGGGGTGGCTTCTGTTTTCAAGTGTGTTGCGGTGCGAAATCGGGCCGACCCAACTGGCCTTGCCTTTCTGAAGCCGACGGTGACTGCAGCCCGGATTTGGGCGGCTAGGCCGCCACTGCGGAGATGACGCGATTTCGCCCTTCATTCTTGGCAGCATACAATGCTTCGTCAGCAGCCTGCAGCGCTACAGAAAAGGCGTCTTCCGTGCCACCCACAGGCGCGAAGCCAATGCTGACCGTCGCCTTAAGTGGCAACCCGCGAACCGTCGTCGCGGCATTCTCAACGGCATTGCGAATACGATCTGCAACAAGATGGGTGTTGGCACCATCGAGGTTGGGCAGTACCAAAGCCATCTCTTCGCCGCCATAGCGAGCAATAAGATCACCCAGACGGGCATTCTCTGAAACTATAGCTGCGACGTGTTTCAGAACCTCATCCCCTGCCGCGTGGCCGAAAGTGTCGTTCACGCTTTTGAAATGATCGATATCGATCATCATGACTGCGCACGGCTTTCCTCGTTGCACCGTGGTCCTGGCGAGTCTTTCACCTTCTTTATCGAAAGACCGTCTGTTTGCCAGGCCTGTGAGTCCATCGACTCTTGCCTCATCAAGAAGACTGTGTACCCGTTTAACCTGCTTGCTGCGGTGGTTGAGAACCGATGCCGCAATCAGTACGCCGACAAAATTGGCGGCGGCAAGAGGAACGCCGATTTTCGCTAAGACGGTGACCGCCGTTGGCCAAGGAAGCAGAAAAACACTCACCATTGCGACGTTGGAGCCAATGCCAATTGCGACCAGCCTAAGTGGAGACATGTTTCGTAAAGGCCATAGAAAGGCGAACAGCAATCCGACTCCTGCGGATATCAAAATCCCTGCAACACCTGGAACCATCCCAGCTCCACCTTCAAAGAGCCGGATGCCGATCGCAGTGGCTGCTGCGATGATGGTGGCGACCGGACCGCCGAAGGATGCGACCAGGACAAGAAACACATGCCGGAGGTCGAAGAACAATCCATCTGTCAGCTCAAAGGGAACCATCATTGAGCCGGCTATGCCGAAAGTAAAAACTAGGGTGGTTGCCAGCAGCTTGCACCGTTCTGTGGCACAGTAGTTCAGCGCGGCCTCGTGCGTTATGCTCGCAATGGCAATGATGCCAATACCCTGAAGCAACCCTCCAATGATCTCGTTCATACACACCTGCCCGACCATCCCCGAGTTTGCGTGGAACGCGAGGACGTTTTGAGTTGACGTCGCTGTAGATATACGGAGAGTACTTAACATCGCGTTTCGCTGATCGCTCACGCTGTTGCACAATGCAAACCGGTTGGTAGTGAAAGTCGCTTCTATTGGTGGTCAGGGTCCCGTATCTCGCGCTGAATCCCTTTCCCCCGCTCCGACAGCCAGATCCCGCCCAGCACCAGGCCCAGCGCCACGACGTGATAGAGATGCAGCATCTCGCCCAGGATCAGCACCGAAAGCATGGTGCCGAAGATCGGGACCAGGTTGATGAAGATGCCGGCGCGGTTGGAGCCGATGATCTCGTTGCCGCGGATAAACAGCACCTGCGCCACCAGTGAGGGGAAGATGGCGGTGAAGGCGGCCACGGTCAGGCCGCGCGTGTCGGGCCAGATCGCAGTTTCGCTTGCCACTTCCCAGGCTGCGAAGGGCAGGGAGGTCAGGAAGGCTGCGGCCGCCATCACCGTGATCATACTTTTCCAGTGCATCACCGGCTTGTAGCGCAGGCTCACCGTGTAGCCGCCGTAGAGCAGCACGGCGAGCAGCATCAGCGCGTCGCCCTGGTTGAGTTCGAGCGCGATCAGCCGTTCGAGGCTGCCGCTCGAGGCGGTGGTGACGACACCCGCGAGCGTGAGCAGGAAGCCCAGGAACTGCCAGCCGGTCACGCGGATGCGGAACAGCAGGAAATTGGCGAGGAAGATGATCATCGGCATGCCCGCCTGCTCGATGGCGACATTGATGGCGGATGTGTATTGCAGCGCCGAGTAGAGGGTGATGTTGAAGCCCGCGAAGCCGAACATGCCGTAGCCTGCGAGCAGCGGCCAGTTGGCGCGGATGATTTTCGCGTCGCGCCTGACCTCGGGCAAGGCGAACATGGCGAGGATGATCAAGGCCATGCCCCAGCGGAACGAGGTCAGGATCATCGGCGAGATGTGGCCGACGGCGAGCTTTCCCGCCACGGCGTTGGCGCCCCAGGACATCGCGGTGATCGTCAGGAACAAATAGGCGCGAAACATCAAGGGAAACGGTCCGGGGCTTGGGTGCCAGGGGCTTGGCACGGGGTCATGAGGGCGGTTCGGGCGCGCATTTCTCCTCTGGGGCGGCGCCGCTGGTCCCTGTTTGCAGCCGGGAATGCAGATTGTCACGCAAAAAAGCCTTATGGATCCGCGCAAGGCTCGATTTTGACCGCCCGGTTCTGTATGCATGCGCGGGTTTTGATTTCTGGAGTCCCGGATCGGGGTCCGTTTGCGAAGGGGTTTTCATGGCCAATGTAGTTGTCGTCGGGTCGCAGTGGGGCGACGAGGGGAAGGGCAAGATCGTCGACTGGCTGTCGGAGCGCGCCGATGTGGTGGTGCGTTTCCAGGGCGGGCACAATGCCGGCCACACGCTCGTCATCGACGGCGTGAGCTACAAGCTGTCGCTGCTTCCCTCCGGCGTCGCCCGTCCCGGCAAGCTGGCGGTGATCGGCAATGGTGTCGTCATCGACCCGCATGCGCTGGTGAGCGAGATCGACCGGCTGTCCGGCCAGGGCGTGGTGGTCAACGCCGAAAACCTGCGCATCGCCGACAACGCCACGCTGATCCTGTCGCTGCACCGCGAGCTCGATGCGCTGCGCGAGGATGCGGCGTCGAATTCCGGCACCAAGATCGGCACCACCCGGCGCGGCATCGGTCCGGCCTATGAGGACAAGGTCGGCCGCCGGGCGATCCGGGTGATGGATCTTGCCAACATGGAAACGCTTCCGGCCAAGGTCGACCGGCTGCTCACCCACCACAACGCGCTTCGCCGCGGTCTGGGTCAGCCGGAGATTTCTGTCGAGACGATCCTCAATGAGCTGACCGCGGTCGCCGAGCGCATCCTGCCGTTCCGCGAGACCGTGTGGCTGCTTCTCGACAAGGAGCGCCGCCGCGGCGCGCGGATCCTGTTCGAGGGCGCGCAGGGCTCGCTGCTCGACGTCGATCACGGCACCTATCCGTTCGTCACCTCGTCGAACACGGTTGCGGGTCAGGCCGCGGCCGGCTCGGGGCTCGGGCCCGGCTCGCTCGATTATGTGCTCGGCATCACCAAGGCCTACACGACACGGGTGGGCGAGGGGCCGTTCCCGACCGAGCTCAATGACGAAACCGGGCAGTTTCTGGGCGAGCGCGGCCACGAGTTCGGCACGGTGACCGGACGCAAGCGGCGCTGCGGCTGGTTCGATGCGGCGCTGGTGCGCCAGTCGGTGGCGGTCAACGGCACCACGGGCATCGCGCTCACCAAGCTCGATGTGCTCGACGGGCTCAAGGAACTGAAGATTTGCGTCGCCTATGATCTCGACGGCGTCCGGCTCGACCACCTTCCCGCAAGCCAGGGCCAGCAGGCGCGCGTCACGCCGATCTACGAGACCATCGAGGGCTGGGACGACACCACCGTGGGTGCGCGCAGCTGGGCCGATCTGCCGGCGCAGGCGATCAAGTATGTCCGCCGCATCGAAGAACTGATCGGCGCGCCGGTTGCGCTGTTGTCCACAAGCCCGGAGCGCGATGACACGATACTTGTGACCGACCCGTTTGAGGACTAGGTTAACGCCAAACGGCGGTTTGGGCGCTTGGACAGATCTTATCAGGGTAACACATGGCCGATTTTGTAGCAGTCATCCGCAAGGCGGTCGACAACCTTTCGGAGAACACACCGGAGAACCGGGCCCGGGTCTATGAAAAGGCCCGCGCCGCCATTCGGCGTCAGCTTGAAGCCATCAATCCCCAGCCCGCCGACGAGGTGATCGCCCGCCAGCTCGAAAAGCTCGATCATGCGATCGAGGAGGTGGAGAGCGAGCACGCCGAGGCCCTGCCTGCCGACCAGGACGAAACCGATGCGCTGATGGCCGAACTGGAATCGATGGTCGAGAACAGCCCCATCGTTGCCGATCCGGCCGGGCCGCCCGCGACCCCGCCTCTTGCCCCGCCGCCCGCGACACCGACTGCTGCGGCCAGGCCTGCTCCCCGTCCGGAGAGCCAGCCCCCGGCGCAGACTGCGCCCGTCTTCGTGCCGCCTGCGCCGGAACCCGCTGCGATGCCGGGGGCTGCGCCCGGGCACCGACCTGACGAACTGTCGGGCCAGGCGCATGACGATGCCTTCGGCCTCGGTCCTGCCTCGGAGGCTTCCAACGCATCGCGGCGAAGCGAGCGGCAGTCGGGCAGCGGCAAGGGCGCCGTGCTCGCGGTGGTTCTGCTCCTGGCGCTGGCAGGGATCGGCTATGCCGGGTGGACCTACAAGGACACCTTCATGGCGATGATCGGATCCTCGCAGAGCGATGCGCCCGAGGTTGCCCAAACAGACGAGCCGGCAGAGCCCGCGACCGAAACCGAAATCGCTGCCGTCGAGCCCGAGACTGCCGAACCGGAAGCCTTGGCGCCGGATGCACCCGAGGTGCCCGATCCCAATGCGTTGGTCGATCCGGATGTGGGCGACAAGTTCACCCAGCGGCTGGGTCCCGACGGAACCGAAACCGATCCGGGTCCCGCGCCGGGTCCGGCGCCGGCCGACAATATCGAGGGTCGTTCGGTGGCCGAACTCTCCGACACGGCACCGGCCGACGAGTCCGTCGCCGAGGAGAACACCGCCGACGCAACGGTTCCGTCCGCCGAAGCCGCAGCTCCGGACTCGCAGGCACTCGGCGTGGCCCAGAAAATGATCCTGTACGAGGAGCGCCTCGGTCAGCAGGCGCTTGAGGTCAAGAACGGCAGCGTCGTCTGGACGCTGGTCAGCGAACCGAGCGGCGATGGCCCGGACGAGCAGGTCATCCGCGGCGAGATCAACAATCCGGACACCGGTCTGTCGGCGCTGATGACGATCAAGAAGAACACTGATCCATCACTGCCGGCCAGCCATCTGATCGAAATCGTCTTTGCCTTGCCGCCTGAGTTCGACGGCGGTTCGATCGACCAGTTGCAGCGGATCTCGTTCAAGCAGACCGAGGCCGATCAGGGCTCGCCGCTGATCGCTGTGCCGGCCAAGATCACCCAGGACTTCTACATGGTGGCGCTCAACGATCTCGAGGAAGCCCGCCAGGCCAACACCCAACTGATGCGGGATCGCAACTGGATCGACATCCCGGTGGTCTACGGCAACGGCCGTCAGGCGCTGATCACGCTGGAAAAGGGCGCGACCGGCACCGAGGTGTTCAACCAGGCGCTCAATGCGTGGGAGCAGTCAGCACCGCAGAACTGAGCGTCTTGTTTTGGGTCGAGGCCTTTCCCGGTTTGCCGTGACCGGAAGGCCGGCCCGACCTCTGCAAATTCATCCGCAGCTTTTTGCCGACACGAGCGCCTCGGTGCGCTCGTCTTTCGCCACCCTGTCCAGCCGCGCCACGGCGGCGTAGAAGCGTGGATAGTCTTGCAAGCACAGATCGAACAAGCGCAGGAAGGCGGGCACAAGATCGTTGTAGACCGATGTGGCGGCAAGCTTGGCATTGTTGACGGGACCTTCAACCCAGTTGTCGTATCCGCCATAGCCACCCCAGCTCTCATCCCGCATCCGCCGGTAGCGGGTCCGGAGCCTTTCGATTGCGGCGGCCTTTTCGGCCCGCTTGTTCTGCGCAGTGCCTGATCCGGCATAAATCCCGGCCAGTTCGCTCTTGGTCTTCGCCACCAGCGCCAGGAATTCCGCATTGCGCTCGAGGCCTGCTTCGTAGCGGGCAAGTCCTGCCGCATCGCCCAAAGCATTCAGCCATTTGCGTACGCCGGTCATTTCCACGGCCACGGCGAAAGCTTCGTTGAAAGCGGTGTCGTCGTTCACATAGACACGCTGATGGGCGAGTTCATGGAAGACAAGGCTTGCGAGGTAGGTTCTGTCCTGGGTGAACATCGTTGACAGCAGTGGATCGCTTGACCAACCCAGCGTCGAATAAGCGGTGATGCCCGTTACATGGACATCGTGACCCTGTTGCTGAAGTTCGCGCACTTTCTTCGCTGCGGAATCGCGGGAAAAATAGCCCCGGTATGGTACGCATCCGAAGACCGGAAAGCACCAGACAAGAGGTGTGAGCGAGAACTCCGGTGCGGCATAGACCGCAATTGTCACGTAGTCCCGGCCGATGTCGACATAGGATCGGTAGCTCGCATTGTCCGGCAGGCCGAGCTCATCGCTTGCGAATTGCCGTATGGCGCTTGCCGATTCCATACGCGCGCGGAGTGCTTCGGGCGTCGATGGATCCGCGATCAGCTTGGAAACGCTCTGACGCGCCGCCATGATCCCGGCGTGGCCCTTGAGCGACTGCGCGACATAACCCGCGCCGCTACAGCCCGTGAGCGTCAGCGCGAGGCACGCCAGTATAACCATCCGAAAGAAACTGCGTGTCACGGTTCGTTCCACACCCTGTTTCGAGCCCTTCCCACCTCTTGACCCGGTGCGGGATGTGTATCGCCGCGACACCGGAGCATCGGGGGGCCGTTCCTACGACCCTGCCGCCAGGATCTTCGCCACCTTGTTCGGCCGAAGCCGATAGGCGTCTGGCATGCCACTGCCCAGCAACGGGCGTAGATACTGCCGGAACTTGTCGGTCACGTCGTGACCGGACGCAGAAATAAAGTCGTCTGGCATGGTGCGGGTCTTTCCGGCAACCGTTTCCAGCGGGACCAGTTCGTAGTCGACCGAGTAGTGACCGGTACGCTTTATCGTCACCGATCCGTCGCGATCACCGAACATTCCGTATTGAACGGCCTTTTCTCCGACTTCGCGGGCTTCATTCTGGTCAACATCCGAAACACATCCGACAAAGCTGCGCTGGATATAGCCAAGCGTATCGCCTCGCACTCGCGTGATTTGCAAGTCGTCCTTGATCTTTTGCGCCAGCAAATCGGCCAGGGCGCCAGTTCCAGACAATTGCACATTGCCATGCGCATCACGTTCGATCTTCTTGGCCAATTGGGCGATGATAGGTTCGCCCGAGCTGTCATGGATGCCTTCACTGACGGCGACAATGCAGCGCCCATGCCGGTCATACACTTCCTTGACGTCCCTGAGGAATCCATCAATCTCGAATGTTCGCTCGGGCATGTAGATCAGATGGGGACCATCATCGGAGAATTTCTTGCCTAACGCAGAGGCGGCGGTGAGAAAGCCTGCGTGGCGCCCCATAACAACACCAATATAGACACCTGGCAGCGCCGCATTGTCTAAATTGATGCCCATGAAGGCTTGAGCCACATAGCGTGCGGCCGAGGGGAAGCCTGGCGTATGGTCATTTTCGACCAGGTCATTGTCGATGGTCTTCGGAATGTGGATGCAGCGCAGATTGTACTCCGCCTTGCGCGCTTCTTCGTTCACGATGCGAACGGTGTCCGAGGAATCATTGCCGCCGGTGTAGAAGAAATAGCCGATCTGATGGGCCCTCAGCACTTTGAAGAGTTCCTGGCAGTACTTCAGATCCGGTTTGTCGCGCGTAGAACCAAGCGCCGATGACGGAGTGTTGGCGACCATCTCCAGATTGTGGGTGGTCTCCTGGGTGAGATCGTAAAAATCCTCATCCAGAATGCCACGCACGCCGTGCACCGCGCCATAGATCAGCTCAACCGCGCGGAACTTGCGCGATTCCAAAACCGCACCAACCATTGACTGGTTGATAACCGCGGTCGGGCCGCCCCCTTGAGCAACCAGTACCTTGCCGTGAAACACAGAAACTTCCTCCCGCACTCAGATATCCGAACTGACGCCCATGATGGTTCACCAGCAAGCGCTTAATGCCACGCTCAGCGCGATCGGACCAGCCTCCTTGAAGCGGTTGTTTCCAGTTCAGGGCGAATGGTCTCCTACGCAAGAGGCGGCCCGGGGGAACCGTGTCGGGCATGCTTGCCGCAAAGATGGATCGAGTGGACGCCCGGTCATCCCCGGATTGCTCATTCGGCTTGAACCTCGTCGAGCGCCAGCGCGAAGGGGATTGCGGCGGCACACATCAGGGCCATGACGGCCAGAACCATCGTCACGCCATAGACTTCCGCGACGATACTGAAAACTCCGCCAGCAAACAGCACAATACCGATGATGGTGTTTGACAGGGCCGTATAGGCCGCTCTTGTTTCCGCGGTCGCCATGTCGGTGAGATGGGTAGACCGTCCAAGCCGGACACCCTGGTAGGCGATCATGATGGAGAATAGCAGAGCCGGAAGGATCGCGGGCGCTGACAGCCAGCCTGTCACCGAAGACCAGAATGTGAGCAGCAACACCACCATCGACAGGACAGATGCAATGAGAAGCACCTTGCGGCTGGATCTGTCGGCCAGCCGGCCCCAGACATAGGCGCTGACAAGGCCTGCGCCCGCCGATGCAAGGACAAGGTATCCAAGTCCGCCAAAACCGCCTTCACCGGATTTGCTTGCCGCGGCAATCATGAAAGGCGGGGCCAGCGCAGTCGTGGTCAAGAGCGCCCTCACGATGATGAACCGTCGAAGCTGCTCGTCCGATGTCAGATACTGCAGGTCACGGATTGCCGTCTTGAGGGCATTCTCGCCGCCCTCGGTTGCGCCGGGTTCTTCATGGAGCGTGGAGAAGACGGTTGCGGCAATCAGCCAGAAAGCTGCTGCCACGAACAGCCCGCCAACAACGAGGCCCATGCGTGGCATAAATCCCGATATAAGGATGAGCGCGTAAACGATCGTCACTGAAGCCGCCAAGGAACCGGCCAGGCCGGTGGCCGTGCCGCGGGTGGACTTCGAGACGGTTTTTCCCAGCACGTCCTTGTAGGACACCGAACAGGCGCTTCGCGCGATGGCGAGAACCGCCAGCGCAATGACAATGGCCCAGCCCGCGGCGGCATCCTCCAGTGTCAGCGCGCTCACAGCGATCGTGGCTGCCGCCAGGCCCTGCACCAGACTTCCGATCGCCCAGACCCACTTGCGGACAGGCAACCGCCTGATGGCGCTTGCCGTGAACATTTGCGGCAACAGCGCGCCGGCCTCGCGGACCGGCACAAGAAGGCCGATGAAGAACACCGGGGCAGCAAGTTCGGTGAGCAGCCAGCTGAGGACGAGCTTCGGATCAATTAGCCCGTCGGATGATTTGGTGAGCGACAGCGATCCGACATGGACAAAGAAATTGCGCGGTTCTTCCCGGCAAACGGAGTCCGGGATGTCGCGGCATGCCCGCCCCTCGTCATCAATGGCAACGGCTTCAAATGCATCGCGCATCCGTTCGCTGACTTCAGACATCAAACCTCTTTCCTGCAGCCCCGATAACGTCCTATGTCGGGAAATTCTGGCTGCTTAGGTCAGCAGGCCGTGTGGTACCCGGCTAGCCGAGTACCGTGATAAGGTTGCCCAGACGGGCTCTGCCGTCAAGAAATGATCTCATCCATAGCAAACACAGGGTACGCGCAGCGGCGGCCCTCACCGTCCTTAATACGAGATCCCAAATCCCAAGCAGAAGGCCCGAACATTATCTACGAGGTCAGATGTCTGCCTCCACGGCTCATGTCAGAGAGAGGTCCTTCCGCCTGGGCTCACCCCTTCGAAGAAGGGGCGATAGGGTTCACCGTGATTGACCACGGCGTGTACGGTGCGCGCCATCTTGGCCGCGATTGCGGTGTAGGCCTTG
>Ga0160421_1000082_pt1 | contig 62932 bp, 51 predicted proteins | sample TAMARWmetagpilot_FD_108195 | JGI IMG/M metagenome (GOLD analysis project Ga0160421, IMG submission 108195) | Phycosphere-associated microbial communities from TAMU algal ponds, Corpus Christi, Texas, USA - TAMU ARW-7 10/27 metagenome pilot | ecosystem: Engineered > Artificial ecosystem >... | reverse complement strand
TTGGTTGCTTCAGATTTATAAAACTCCACCTTTCCAACAATTTCTTTTTGAGAGTAAGTATTTTGTTGGAAAATCGAAATGGTCAATATGAAAACGATTTTTCTCAAATGTGTGGTAACGGTTATATATACAAACCTAGCCAAAAAAGTACGTATATACAACCCTAATAGTGTGTTATTCAGTACCTTTTTGCAAATTGTAACATAACCATATAAAAATGAGTTATGTCGCACCTTTACACTTAAAAGCTCTTTTAATGCTGCACTAAAAATGAATGAAATGCATCAATCAATAAAAAATAAAGGATTCGATTTTAAAGAATTTAACTCTGAGAATCGACCAAGCTTTAGGTCGTTATGTTTCTTAATAGGGCAAATATGTCACCATAAGTGCTTGTACCACAAACAACACCACAAAAGGTATAAACAAATACCCAACCACATCTCTGGCTTGTATTTTAATGCCTTTACCCATTACAGGGAAAACGACGAGCAAAAAGAAGGGTTGTAGTAAATTGCTTAAGCTTTCTCCATAAGCCACAGACATAGAAGCTCTGGCTGTCATAGCTGTAACTTCAGTCGGTGAGAGGTTGGTGCCAAGTTCTTGCACCATATTTAAGATACTTGGGCCAATAACCGCAAACTCACCACCTGCAGATGGTATTGCAAAATTGATAATACCACCTGATAAATAGGCTATAAAAGCATAATTTTCGGTAGTAGCAATGGTTATTAAAGTGTTTGTGATTTTTTCACCCAGACCTGAAGCGAGCATAATACCCATAATACCTGCATAAAACGGATATTGAAACAATACGCCAGAGATATTACTGCTGGCACGTTTCATCGCAATGCTAAAACGCATTGGTGTAATGTGTAAGAGCATCCCAAGAATAAGAAAAATGAAAATCATAATGTTAAAGTTAAGATCAAAGCCTTTGGTCGCAAAGTGGTAAATAATATAGGCTAATCCTAATGTAGCAACAGTAAGTTGCAACCAACCAGCATTATTTAACGCATCAGATAATGCTTTGTATGGTAGTTTGTAAGAGAGGGCTTCGTCTTTAACCGAATTGGTTTCATCATCTACCGATGTTTGTAAATCCTTAAGTTCTTTGCCTTCATATGATTTAGGGATAAGCAACCAAATCAATAGCGGAGAAACAACCACAAACAAAACAATCATCGCAATATTTAGCGTCGCGCCTAAACTATAACTTGTAGAAATAGTATCGTTTAAAATACCTTCTTGTATCAAAAAGTTGTTTTCGGTATTAAGCAACAAGGCAATTGAACTCGATAAACCGCAAACCCAACCATTAAAAGAAAAATAGACACAAGCCACTAAAAAGGGATAGTGAATGCCTCTAATGCGTAGCGCCAATTCGCGCCCTAAAATGGCAGTAACCACAACCATCCCAAAGCTAATTAAGGATAATAAAGCACCAAGCGCAATTATAATCACATAAACCTGTGTTGGTGTTTTAATGTATTTGGTAATATAATCAATCCCTTTTTTTACAGGTGAGGATTGCGCAATACAGTAGGCGGTAATGATAATAAGCACAATCTGCATACCGAATGATAAAAGACTCCAAAAGCCATTATACCAGCCTTGTATAATATTAATTGGTTGGTGGTCTGTAAATACCAAGGCTAAAACAAAAGTAAGTAGTGTAAGCAACAGCGCAAACACATAAGCACTTGGCATGTATTTGGTAAAACCATCTGTAAATTTCTGACCGAGTTTGGTAATCATGGTTGGTGTTGTTTTGCTAAAAATCGGAATTTACATTGAATTTTAAAAACCTATAGAACAAAGTTTTCTGTGATTTATAGTCTGATTTAAGACTGTTTTAGCGTTTTCTAGATATAAATTAGGGCAACCTTAACAAAATTTGTAATTAGATATGTTACTTTAAATAAAATGAAACTGAATAGTAACTACGGACACATCGTAGTTATACTTAAAGCTAAAAAAGAAGCTTTAAGAAACATGATAAAAGAACAAAATAATTTATGGAAAATGTATTAGTAGCTGGTGCCAATGGTACCACAGGAAAACAAGTTGTTAACCTTTTAAAGAATTCGCAATATTTTAATCCGATTGCCATGGTGCGAAAAGAATCGCAGTTAGAGCAATTCAAAAATGAAAATATAGATACCATTTTAGGTGATTTAACTAAGGATTTAACGCATGTTGTAAAAGATGTAGATAAAGTGGTGTTTGCAGCAGGATCTGGTGGAAAAAACGTTGTTGAGGTCGATCAGGAAGGTGCAAAACGTCTAATAGATGTGTCCAAGATGGCTAATGTCAATAAATTTGTAATGTTAAGTTCAATGGGTGCTAATAATCCTGAAGTGATACCAGATCTTAAAGATTATTTGCAGGCTAAGCAAAATGCGGACAAGCACTTAAGAGAAAGTAACTTAAAATATGCCATTATTAGACCAGGAACTTTAAAAAATGAAGAGGGTAAAGGAAAAATTGAAATTGCCGAAAACGAATTGAACAAGCAAGGAGAAATCAGTAGGGCAGATGTTGCACAAACGTTGGTGCGAGCTTTACATGATGATGCTCCTAAAAACAAAACTTTTGAAATATTAGAAGGTGAAACTTTGATAGGTGAAGCCTTTGAAGTTGCTATGAATTAATAAAAAAGTTTAAGACTTAACATTAAAGTTGAAATTTTTAAGAGGTGTGATTTGGTCATGCCTCTTTTCTTTTGTCTTAATAATACGTTAATTAACAATTGGTTACTGTTCTTTAACAAGTCGCTAACAGCCTTGCTTTTAAAATCGGTATACATTGAAAACATATTCATCAGCAAAACACGTTTGGTTATGTTTTGAAGGTCTGGTTGTTGTTGGTGCCAGGCCTTTTTTTCATTCCTACCAAAGCAGGAATCTCATTACAATAGGTTTTATATCTATATAAACCACATATTGTCATCCTGAACTTGCTTGTGCTGAATTTATTTCAGTATTTCTGAGTCCCTTATTAATGAGTAAGTCAGTTCGAGTGATTTTGAGTTACGAGAAATCGTATCGAGGACTTTTTGCTGTGAGCAATTTCAAAACCTCAACTAATATAATTCCAGATATTACGGTACTTACTCATTTGTCTGTAAGTATTCAAAATCATTTTATGTTCAGGTAAAGCTAAGCTAGGATCAAGCTTTAAAACCGACTTCGCATGATATCTCGCGCGCTCAAGGATGTCCTTATCCTTAACAATATCTGCAATTTTAAGATTTAAAACACCACTCTGTTGTGTACCCATAATATCACCAGGACCTCTAAGTTTTAGATCTACTTCGGCAATTTCAAAACCATCTGTAGAACGCACCATAGTTTCTAAGCGCGTTTTACTGTCATTACTCAGTTTATGTCCAGTCATTAAGATACAATAACTCTGTTCGGCACCACGACCAACACGTCCACGTAGCTGGTGTAATTGCGATAGACCAAAGCGTTCAGCACTTTCAATAATCATAACCGAAGCATTTGGTACGTTAACACCAACTTCAATAACAGTGGTGGCAACCATAATATTTGTTTTGCCTTCAGCAAAGCGTTGCATTTCATAATCTTTGTCTTCGGCTTTCATTTTTCCATGAACAATAGAAATTTGATAGTCTGGTGTTGGAAACTCTCTTGAGATACTTTCGTAACCATCCATCAAATCTTTATAATCCATTTTTTCACTTTCTTGAATGAGAGGATACACGACATAGATTTGTCTGCCTTTGGCAATTTCGTCTTTCATAAATCGAAAAACTTTCAGTCGATTATTGTCGTATCGATGAACTGTTTTTATCGGTTTTCTGCCAGCTGGTAATTCGTCAATAATTGAAATATCCAAGTCGCCATAAACAGACATTGCTAAAGTTCTCGGAATTGGAGTAGCAGTCATGACTAAAATATGTGGTGGAATAACTGCCCCACCAACCTCCCCAGAAGGGAGGCTTTTTAAGTGTTGCTCAATAGTTTTGATTACAGAGTCGATATCTCCAATGATTTGCTCATTTGAAAATCGAACAACTTTAAATCCGAGATCATTTAAAATTAAAGTTCGTATTTCGTCTATTTCCTGTTGCTCAATTTTATTATGATAACCACCATCAACTTCAATAACTAAATTCTTCTCTAGATTTACAAAGTCGACAATAAATTCGTCTATGATATGTTGACGTCTGAATTTGAATCCTATGTTTTTGCCTCGTAAACTCTCCCATAAAATCCGCTCAGCTTCGGTGCTGTTTTTTTTGTTTTCTTGTTGTAATTCTTTCATTAATTTGTAGGTTGAAGGTCGAGCAGTTTGATATCTGTTTAGAACCACTTTTGCGTCTTCCTTTTGGGAAGATTGAGAAGGGCCTTTTTCCCACAATTTTGATCTTTGTTTTACTCCAAAACGATGTTGTTCATCAATAATGGCAAGTCCTAAATTTTTAAATTTCACCTTATCTTCGAGTAGTGCGTGAGTACCAATTAAGATTTGTAAATTGCCATTTTCGAGATTTTCATGAATAATTCGCCTATCTGAAGTTTTAGTTGATCCTGTTAATAATGAAATACTGATATTCAATTTATTACACCACTCAAGTAATCCATTGTAGTGCTGAACTGACAAAATTTCAGTTGGCGCCATTAGACAGCATTGAAAACCGTTGTCAAGTCCCATGAGCATTGACATAAAGCCAACTATGGTTTTACCAGAACCTACATCACCTTGTAAAAGACGGTTCATTTGCGCATTGCTTCCTAAATCTGCCCTAATTTCTTTAAGAACGCGTTTCTGTGCATTGGTTAAATCGAAGGGTAAATGGTTTTTAAAAAAGGTGTTGAAATAGTCTCCTACTTTTTCAAAAGTGAAGCCTTTTATTTTTGATTTGTGGATTAAATTTTTCAGAATTAATTGCAATTGAATATAGAATAATTCTTCAAATTTTAGTCTAAATTGAGCTCTCGAAAGTAGCTCTGGAGACTTTGGGAAATGCACATTAAAAAGTGCATCGGATTTTGATAATAATTTTAATTCTCCTCTAATTGTATCCGATAAAGTTTCCGCATAACGTCCTTTGGTTTCCAAAAATAATTGTTGCATTATTTTGGTTACAACACGATTTGTTATCCCTTTGTTTGATAGTTTTTCGGTAGAAGGATAAATGGCTTGCATGGCAGAACGCAGGTTTTTTTTATGTTCCGATAGCAGTTCTATTTCGGGATGTGGCATACTGAATTTACCATTAAACCAATTGGTTTTACCGAAAATAACGTAAGGTTGTCCTGTTTTTAGACTTTCTCTTATCCATTTTTGCCCTCTAAACCATACGAGTTCCATTACACCAGTATCGTCTCTAAATTCAGCGACCAAACGTTTTCCACGTTTTTGAGCAACCTCTCGAAAGTTGGTTATTTGTCCAATAACTTGTACTTCGGCATTATTACGTTGTAGTTGGTTGATTTTGTAATATTTGGTGCGATCTATGTAACGATTTGGGAAGAGGTTAATCAAGTCCTGATAGGTGTGAATACCCAATTCTGAGCGCAGTAAATCAGCTCGGTTAGGTCCAACGCCTTTAAGGTAATCTATAGGTGTTTGTAAGTTCACACTCATAGTTGCGAATTTACATAAATTCCTGCGTAGGCAGGAATCTCTTTTTTTATTCAGAGTATAGCGAAGAATCTTATATTTTAGATTTTCCCCTGTTCAGAAATAACAGAAAATTGTATTTTGGTCTAATCCTTGTTTTAATTGATTTTATGAAAAGAGTATTGATTGCATGCCTTCTGATTGTTTCTGTGTTTTCTAATGCACAGCAAACGGATTATGTGGATTTTAGAAGAGCGGAAGCTTTAATGGTTTTTAATCAGTTAGCAGTAGATAGCACAACTTATAATTCTTACGAAATTGATTTTAAAATTTTAAAACCAACAGATTCTATTTATTTAGATGCTGTAAATATGAAGTTTAAGCATGTAGCTCTAGATAATTCGGCGGCAACATTTAAAAATGATGGTGAAAAATTAATTGTTTTCAATGATTTTAAACCTAATGAATCTTACAAATTAAGTTTTGTATTTAATAATGCCCCCAAAAAGGCTATGTATTTTATAGGCTGGGAACATGAGGGTAAGAATCAAATCTGGACACAGGGTCAAGGGAAATACACAAGTAATTGGTTGCCAAGTCTTGATGACACAAACGATAAAATTGAGTTTGATTTAAAGTTTCTTGCACCAAAAAAGTATGAGGTTATTTCAAACGGTACTTTAAAATCAAAGTGTGATAGTCTTGGTAATACTTTGTGGGAATATGATATGCAAAAGCCTATGTCTAGCTACTTGGTGGCTGTTGTGGTTGGAGAATATAATAAGAAATCAGAAACTTCAAAAAGTGGTATTCCTTTAGAGTATTACTATTACCCTGAAGATTCTTTAAAATTTGAGCCAACCTATCGTTATAGTAAAAGAATGTTCGATTTTTTAGAGGAAGAGATTGGATTTGCTTACCCTTGGCAAAACTACAAACAAGTGCCAGTACACGATTTTTTATATGCTGGTATGGAAAATACGAGCTGTACCATTTTTTCGGATGCTTTTATGGTAGATGATATAGGTTTTAATGATAAAAGTTATGTTAATGTTAATGCGCACGAATTGGCCCATCAATGGTTTGGTAATTTGGTTACGGCAACGTCTGGTGAGCATCATTGGTTGCAAGAAGGTTTTGCAACCTATTATGCTTTGTTAGCAGAGCGTGATATTTTTGGTGACAATCATTATTATTTCAAACTCTATGAATCTGCTGTAGATTTAGGACGGCAAGATTTGGCTGGTGATGGCACGTCGCTTTTAAATGCAAAATCAAGTAGTTTAACCTTTTATCAGCGTGGCGCTTGGGTGCTTCATGCATTAAGAAGTTTGGTTGGTGACAATGTGTTTAAAAAGGCTGTGAAAGCTTATTTGGAAAAACATCAGTTTAAAAACGTTGAAACTTCAGATTTTATAAATGAAGTAGAACGTTTCTATGGTAAATCGCTAAATACATTTGTTGATGTGTGGATTAGGCGAAATGATTTTCCTGTAGATGCCGCTTTCGGATTGCTTCAAAATGAATCTACTTTTATTAACGAGTATCTAATGGTAGATTGCCAGGCAAAAACCTCTAAATGTGAAGAGTATTTAAGATATTATGTTTCAGACGAAGCAAAGGTTAAAGTGATTTCTCAAATGCCAGAATTGGTAACAAACGATACCTTTAAGCATGGTTTTAAGGTAAGGCAAGCGATTTCGCAATATGTAAGGCAAATACCAAAAGAGCTTAAGGAAAACTACGAAACCTTGTTAGATGATAAATCTTACATAACTATAGAGAATGCCTTGTATAATCTTTGGACGTCATTTCCGGAAGAACGCGCAAAATATCTGTCTAAAACCAGAAATGTAGTAGGTTTTAATGATAAGAATGTGCGCTTGCTTTGGATTGCTTTAAATCTAAATACTCCATTTTACCAAGCAGATAATAAACAAGGCTTGTTTGAAGAATTGGTAAGCTACACAGATGAGCGCTACAATGCGGACTTACGTATGAATGCCTTTAATTATCTTAATCTTATGAATGCATGTAACGACACCTGTAAATCTAATCTTGAAAAAGCAAAATCGCACCATAACTGGAGAATGGTTAAGTTTGCAAAAGATATGTCTGAAAAATTAGAGAACAAAAAATAATGCGAGCATTAGTAATTTCTGGTGGTGGAAGTAAAGGTGCTTTTGCAGGTGGAGTAGCGCAATATCTTATGGAGCGTGAAAATCGTAAGTATGATATGTTTTTAGGAACATCTACAGGTAGTTTGCTGGTGCCGCATCTTGCCGTTGGTGATATTTCTAAACTTTATGATATTTTTACTAATGTTCAACAGCAAGATATCTTTAGCGTTAGTCCTTTTGTACAGCGAAAAAAAGGGGAGAGAGAATATGTATCCATTGATTTTGTGAATTCGTTATGGCAATTTATACGTATGAAGCGCACTTTTGGCGAAAGTAAAGCACTTAGAAAACATATAAAGAAACACTTTACCATTGAAGAATACCAGCGAATAAAGCGCGAAAAACATGATGTCGTTGTTACGGTTTCTAATTTATCAATGAATCGTGTGGAGTATAAGTCTATTAATGATTGTTCTTATGAAGAGTTTTGTAATTGGATTTGGATTTCGTGTAATTATATTCCGTTTATGTCTTTAGCAAAAGTAGATGGGTATGAATATGCTGATGGCGGATTGGGTTGTGTTATTCCTATTAGAGAGGCGATATTAAGAGGTGCGACAGAAGTCGATGCGGTTGTTTTGGAGGCGGAAACTATGGGAAAACAGCGAGTGCTAGGTAAAAACCCATTCTCTTTAATGATGAATTTATTCGGTCATTTGCTAGATCAGGTAGAGCGAAGCGATATTGTTATTGGAAAACTTGCGGCAAAAAATAGAGATGTAAAACTTAATTTGTATTACACGCCTACAAGCTTAACAGAAAATTCTTTGATTTTTAGTAAGCGTTTAATGGCGAAATGGTGGCAGCAAGGTTATGATTATGCTGAGAAAAAGCATTCGGAGTAGTTACCACATTTCACCAACCTCTTCTTTTATAAAAGAAAGCGCTGCATTGCTTGGTGCAGGTTTATCCATAAGTTCAGTTAGAACTACTTCACGCAACTTATCTGCACTATCGGTTTTTTCATTCATGTTTGCTTTTCTAATCAATTGAATCGTAGCATTTTTAGCAGCTAAAATTATACTCCAACATTGGTCGCTAACATAAATTTGTTGGGTTAGATTATGTTCAAATTCCTGTTCAATAGTTGCTATAAGTAAATTCTCGTAATTATCTTTATTTGAAGATGTTGGATTGATTCTCGTTAATAAACTTTGTGGTTTAATACGTTCTAAAAAAAGAGACATGCGTTCATATGCTTGAAGCCTTAATGGAAATGATTCCTTTTGTAAATCTTTTGTGAGTAAAAAATGACGTCTTTTGTTTTCGTTATCCATTTGTTCTCTAAAAAACAGATAAGCAATAGCACCTGTAATGAGAGCAGGAATTGTGTACATTAAAAGATTAAGAAGTTGTTGTTCCATAAAATTAGTTATCCTTTTTGCTGCCAAGATAAACACAATCTTTTAATTCTTGCATATTTTTAAAAGCAACAGGTGTTTTATCATATTTAAAAGTGTGCTTAAACTCTTTAGCGAGATTGTGGTCATCTACATTCATTTCAATATCTTTCATGGTAAATTGGCATGGATGCTCGTAGCCAGCTGCACGCGTAATTTCCATAAGTTCTTTTCTAAAGGTTTTAAAATACTGCGCTAAACGCTCAGATTTTAAGGGAACATTAATGCCATTTTGTAACCACTTTTTCTGAGTGGCTACACCAGCAGGACAGCGGTTGGTATGGCAAATTTGTGCTTGTATGCATCCAATACTCATCATGGCCTCACGCGCTACATTGATGCAGTCGACTCCCATTGCAAATGCCATTGCTGCTTTTGCGGGAAACCCTAGCTTGCCACTGCCAATAAAAACTATACGTTCGGTAAGATTATATTTTTGAAAAAGTTTGTACACATCGCTAAATCCATAAACCCAAGGTAAAGAAACGTGGTCAGCAAAACTTGGAGGTGCTGCGCCTGTACCACCTTCGCCACCATCGATAGTAATGAAGTCTGGTCCACGTTTATCGCGTTCCATGATTTGTGCTAATTCTTCCCATTGTTCTAGCTTGCCAATAGCAGCTTTTATACCAACAGGTAAACCTGTTGCTTCAGCAATACTTTCAATAAAATCCACTAGTTCTGGTACGGTAGAAAAGGCTTTGTGATTTGGTGGTGATAAAACGGTTTTACCAACTTCAACGCCTCTGATTTCTGCTATTTCTTTAGTGATTTTTTTCCCAGGAAGCACTCCGCCTTTTCCAGGTTTAGCACCTTGAGATAGTTTTATTTCAATGGCTCTGATAAAAGGATTGTCCTCAACTAGTTTCACCATTTTTTCTATTGAAAAGCCTCCGTCTTCAGCACGTACCCCGAAATAACCAGTACCAAAATGGAATACGACATCACCACCATTGCTATGGTAAGGAGATAAACCACCTTCCCCTGTATTGTGGTAAGCATCAGCAAGTTTTACACCTTTGTTTAGAGATTCTATAGCTTTTGCAGACAAAGAACCAAAACTCATTGCAGAAACATTGATAATAGATGCTGGTCTGTAAGGTCGTTTACGCTTGTTATAGGCACCCATTACTTTTGCACAAGGAGCAAATGTTTTGTCGAGTGCACTTGGATGATGTTTTTCAACTTTATAGGGCATCATCGCATTGTTTATAAAAATATGCTGATGTGCGTATATATCTCTATCTGTACCAAAACCTTCATAGTTGTTTTCTTGTTTTGCAGATGCATAAATCCATCCACGTTCTATGCGGTTAAAAGGTAGTTCTTCACGATTGTTTGCGACAAAATATTGACGCATTTCGGGTCCGATGCTTTCTAGTAAATAGCGTAAATGACCAACTATAGGAAAATTATGACTAATGGTGTGTTTGCGCTGAAAGAATATGTCTCTAATAGCTACGAGTACTAAAAAAACGATAAGCCAAAGCCACCAAGGTATATTGCCTAAGAATTCTAAGACTGAATCCATAATGTGAAATAAAAATTTGGACTAAGATATTGAAAATTGATGATATGAAATTCTTGATATTTTGTTTATAATTATTGAATTGGAAGTATGGAAAAGCCTTAGACAATGTGTATTTTCACAGTTTGAAAAAATGAAGTATTGGAAAAGTATCTCAGTCAACTTAACGACGCACAATTAGCACCAACATTACAGAAAGATGGACCAATGATAGTTATCGCTGGTGCAGGTTCTGGTAAAACACGTGTACTTACATATCGTATTGCTTATTTAATGAGTCAAGGAGTAGATGCCTTTAATATTTTGGCATTAACCTTTACTAATAAAGCGGCTCGTGAGATGAAAGGTAGAATTGCTGATATTGTTGGTGATAGTGAAGCTAAAAACCTTTGGATGGGTACGTTTCACTCTGTGTTTGCTAAAATCCTTAGGTTTGAAGGGCATCATTTAGGTTTTCCAAGTAACTTTACTATTTACGATACTCAAGATGCGCAAAAGCTTATTGGTTCTATTATAAAAGAAATGGGACTGGATAAGGATATCTACAAAACCAAGCAAGTCTATGGTCGTATTTCTTCGTATAAGAATAGTCTCATTACTGTTAAAGCTTATTTTAGGAATCCAGAGCTTATGGAAGCAGATGCTATGGCACGCAGGCCAAAAATGGGAGAAATCTACAAAGAATATGTAGACCGTTGTTTTAAAGCTGGTGCTATGGATTTTGATGATTTGTTATTAAGAACTAACGAGTTGTTAACGCGTTTTCCTGCAGTATTGGCGCAATATCAAGACCGTTTTAGATACATTTTGGTAGATGAGTACCAAGATACCAACCACTCGCAGTATCTTATCGTAAGAGCTTTGTCCGACCGGTTTCAGAATATCTGTGTGGTAGGCGACGATGCACAAAGTATATATGCTTTTCGTGGTGCAAACATCAATAACATCCTTAATTTTCAAAAGGATTATGACGATGTAAAAGTCTATAGATTAGAGCAAAATTACCGTTCTACAAAGATGATTGTTGGAGCTGCCAATTCTGTTATAGAACACAATAAAACCAAGCTCGATAAAATTGTCTGGACAGCTAATGATATTGGAGAACAGGTGATTGTGCATAGAACTATGACAGATGCAGACGAAGGTCGCTATGTGGCTAGTACCATTTGGGAAACCAAAATGAATAAGCAATTACAAAATAGTGATTTTGCTGTGCTTTACCGAACAAATGCGCAGTCTCGTGCTATAGAAGATGCATTGCGTAAGCGTGATATTCCGTATAGAATTTATGGTGGATTATCCTTCTATCAACGTAAAGAGATTAAAGATGTAACAGCTTATTTGCGTTTAATTTTAAATACTTCGGACGAAGAAGCTTTAAAGCGTGTTATTAATTATCCTGCGCGAGGCATTGGTCAGACTACGGTAGATCGTTTAGTTGTAGCAGCCAATGCAACAGGAAAGACCATTTATGAGATTATGAAAGATATTGATAGTGTATCTATCAATATTAATAATGGGACCAAAAATAAGCTAAAGGATTTTGTAACGTTGATAGAGAGTTACAAGGTTATGAACCAAAACGCCAATGCGTTTGAATTGGCAGAACACGTTGCTAAAACTAGTGGCCTTATTCGTGAGTTAGGTAAAGATGGCACACCTGAAGGTGTTACAAAACTCGATAACGTACAGGAATTATTGAATGGTGTTAGGGATTTTGTTGAAGGTCAGATAGAAGTTGCAGACAGCACAGGATCCTTAGCTGAGTTTTTAGAAGACGTGGCTCTAGCAACAGATTTAGATGGTGATAAAGGCGATCCAAATCATGTGGCTTTGATGACCATTCACTTGGCAAAAGGTCTAGAGTTTCCTCATGTGTTTATTGTTGGTATGGAAGAAGATTTATTTCCAAGTGCCATGAGTATGAACACCAGAAGTGAGCTTGAAGAAGAACGTCGTTTGTTCTACGTTGCACTAACAAGAGCTGAAGAGCAAGCGTATCTTACTTATACAGTATCGCGCTATAGATGGGGAAAACTAATTGATGCAGAACCAAGCCGATTTATTGAAGAGATTGATGATGAATTTATAAACATCACAACTCCATTAAAAGAGCAGCGTTTCAACCCAATGCTAGATGCTTCAATTTTTGGTGACATTGAGCCTAATAAGGTCCGTTTTGCAAAACCAAAGTCTCCAAAGTTTAAAAAGAAAGAGACTAAAAAGCCTGAAAAATTTCAAATTAGTACACCAAAAAAGTTAAAACCGGTAAGTCAGACCAATACTGGAGCCAATTTATTTGACACCAAGTTAACTGTAGGAAATATAGTGAATCATCAACGTTTTGGTAGAGGTGAGGTGCTTAAAATTGAAGGAGCTGGAGGTGACTTAAAAGCCGAAATTAAGTTTGAAAATGGCGATACTAAAAAACTGTTATTGCGTTTTGCTAAGCTTGAAATAATTTCTTAGTCTATTAACGCAACCCTTTGCAGTTTTTTTCATCTAAAAATAAACTTTTCATTATGCCCAAGAAACTTCATTTTGCGATTTGGTTATTACTAATTGCTGTTTTTAGTTGCGAAGACACTGAAATACAAAATAATATTAGAGTTCTGGTAACTGGTAATGTTATAGACCAAAACGCACAACCAATTGCTAATGCTAATATTAAAGTGTATGCAGATGCAGATGCTTTTGGTGCAGATCGAGTACTGCTAGGCGAAGGTGTTAGTAATGCTTCAGGGAGTTTTAATATCACATCTTTGTTTGGACCAAATCAATTGTTTCTTGTAGATATTTCTTCAGGCGCTCAATATTCTACTTACCGTTATCAAACCAATACAGAAGAGTTTACTCCTGGTGATCTCACTTTTGATTTACAAACTGTAGCGTTGAATGCCATGACCAACTTTACTTATAACATCATTAGAGAAAGTGGTGAAAGCAATACCTTGCACTATAGATTTACATATTTTGATGCTAATTGTACGGAAGTTTATGAAGAGGGTGTTTTAAATGAGTCTCTTAGCTATTGCAATAATACCAGAGTTATAGGCTCTACTTTAGATGACGCATCTCCTAATGCTGAAAATATAAGTTTTGTGGTGCCATTGCAATCTCAGGTTGAGTTCGCTTATCGCTTTAATGAAGGTGATGAAATTTCTGAAATTATAACTGTTAATTCAGCTGACTATGCGTTTCAATTTAGCTACTAAGATTTTAATTATTCTTGCTTTTGGTTTTCAGTTGAATGCTCAAAATGATAGTATAGGCCAAAATAAAAAAAAGTCTAAAATTCCTTTTTTGTTTGATGAAGAACGTCAATATTTGGGCGCAATGTCACTAATATATCAAAGCCCAGTGCCTTATGGAGACAATTTTATTGGTGAAGGGTTTGAAGGTAAGGGCGGTTACAATTTTAAACTTCAGGTTTATGTGTTTAAAAACTTCTTTGTAGGTTTTAGTTATGGCTTTAGTCATTTTAACAATATAAATACCGAATTATTGGGTGGTTATACTGAGAGTAGTGTTGAAGAGATTAGTGGTGTGCTTGGCTATGAGTTTGTTCCGCTACCTAAGGTTAGGTTAGGAGTTAATGCATCGGTCTTTGGAAATGCCACTTTAACAAATTCAATTCAGTCTGGTTATGGTAATAGAGATTTTGGAAAATTAAGAAACTTGGGTATCACTTTAGAGTACGAATTTATTAAAAATCTAAATGTGTTGTTGGAGTACAATTGGAGAAAAATAAAATCTGAGATTGAGGTGCCAAATGAATTAAAATCCTTTTTTGAGGAAGGAACTTATAATACTTTAAATATTGGTTTGAAGTTTAATTTTGGAAATGAGGCTTTTGTAGATAAAGTTTCTTTCTAGACTTATATTAAAGTATTTATTTTACCATACATACCGAATTAATATTGCCATCATCGTCATATTCTTTTACAGAATTCGTCGGGTCTGTGATCCACTTTCCGTCTACAATAAATTTATAATGGTATTTTCCGCCAGATAAGCTTTTATTATAAACCCAACAATTATTCACCTTTGTCATTTCGCATTCATCTTCGGTCCAACCGTTAAAATCACCACTGAGAATAACAGTTTCAGCATCTAGATAATCACAAAGTTTAAATGTTACATTCTTTTGTATATCGATTATAGAGTTGTTACCACCATATTCGTTTTCAACTTTTGACGGATTTTGAGGATCAATAATCCAAAGATGTTTATCTATAATGAATTTGTACTGATAAATATCTGGTTTTAACTGCAAGGTTACTTCCCAGCCATTATCTGTGGGTTTCATTTTAAAACCAGTCTCGTCCCAACGGTTAAAAGTGCCACTAAGGATAACTTGTTTGGCGTCTTTATAACCTTTTAACCTAAAGGTAACATTACCATAATCAGTAGCAAAAGCACTGTAAAGTTTAAGGTTATAGGTCATAAGTTTATGACCTCCATAATCTCTGGCATCTACAATATTCTCAAAATCTTCGGACGGTTCTGCCCAGTGAAATCCATTAACAATGAACTTAAATTCCCAGTCAAAATCCGATGTAAAAATGGAAAGGTCTTTTTTCAATTCATAAATGCTATCATTCACTTTGTTCATTTTCCATTTGTCATTGTCTTTCGTCCAATCGTTAAACTCACCAGAAACGCACACGTATTCTATTTTATCTCCATTATTTTTTATGTTAGGATAGTCATTAACATTGAATATGAATGTAAGATTTTCGCCCACAATTTTGTAGCCCTTTTTGTTTTGGGAATTAATGTTGATGGTTAAAAATAATAGACCTAAAAAAGGTAGTAATATGTTGTTTTTTATTATCAAGGCTCAGTAATAGGATTTGCTATAAAATATAGCTTCTTTTTCCTGTAATTGATTATTGTTCTTTTTTGCATGAAGAATTCAAAACCTAAAACACCATCTAAGTTAGTACCGAATGCTGTATTCATTTTTTTTAAGTTAGCAAGTACTGTTTTCATTGGTCCAAAGTAAATTGAATCGTTCAATTTTACTCTGTACAATTTTCCTGCCAAAACCTTTTTCTTTTTGCCGCTGGCACCTGTAAGTTTTAATTCTCTACTTGGATAAAAGTAATCTAAAATTTCTGAATCTAAGTCTTTATTAAGCTGATTGTACTCTGCAGCTGTGTCTAAACCAAATTGTACTTTCTTATCACCAACATAAGCGTCCAAAATAATTGTATGCTTTTTTAGTTTAAAATCTATACTGTCTTCAATAGTTTCTGCATAGACTTTGTTAGAGCGTTTATTTCCTTTTTTATCAATTCGGGTTAAGGTTAACTGATTAAGGTGCATGTCTATAAAAATTTCAAAATCTTTAAGAACATTGTATCCAACTATGCCTAAAAGTTTAATCTTCTTGGTTTTTTCAATATGAGATAAATCTACAACATCAGCGTTGAGCTTCTCAAGGTTTATGTCATTTATGCTTAATAGGCTGAGATGCTTTTCCTTTACATCTTCAATATTGTCGTTAACACCACTTTTTTGCTTACCATCATCACCATATTTTCTGGTAGGTTTAAAATGAGCACTGTTTAAAATAAGTGTTTCAGAACCTGTATCTACGATAAAATCGCCAACTTCATCAAGAATTTCTACTTCTACAACTATGAGTTGGTCTATAACCTTAAACGGTATACGCGTAGTAGAAGCGTTTACAAACTCTGCTTTAGTGAAAAAGAAAGGAGGCACATCCTTTATGGGTTTTGTTTCAGTTGCAAAACTTTTTGCAAAGAACAGGAGTACGATGATTATTTTGATTGATTGATGCATACTATATAGACTGCAAATACATATTAATTGTTACAGTCTTAAAAAAGTTTATAATTTTTTTAGCATTTATATGTATCTTTAGATTATGGCAGAATTCATTAAAATATATCCCGAAAATCCGAACCCAAAAGCGGTTCAGAAAGTGGTTGAGGTCTTAAAACGAGGTGGATTGGTAATTTACCCAACAGATACTGTATATGGTTTAGGTTGTGATATCACTAACATCAAGGCGCTTGAGCGTATAGCGCAGATTAAAGGTGTGAAGCTAGAAAAGTCTAACTTCTCGTTTGTATGTGAAGATTTAAGTAACCTTAGTGATTATGTAAAGCAAATAGATACTTCTACTTTTAAAATTCTAAAACGTGCTTTGCCAGGTCCTTATACATTTATTCTGCCAGGTTCTAAAAGCTTACCTAATCCTTTTAAAAAGCGAAAAACAGTAGGTATTAGAGTACCGGACAATTCTATTGCTTTAGCTTTGGTAAGTGCTTTAGGTAATCCTATAGTGTCAACATCTATAAGAGATGAAGATGATATTATAGAATATACAACAGATCCAGAACTGATTTTAGAAAAATGGGATAATCTAGTCGATATAGTTGTCGATGGTGGCTATGGTGGCAATGAAGCGTCTACTATTATAGATCTTTCAGAGGATTCCCCAAAAATTGTAAGAGAAGGGAAGGGAAGTTTAGAAATATTTTAAATCCGATTTATAAACTTAACGCCTTTACTACTATTAAAATAAAACAGAGCCAAAGAAATTATTCCGCAAACTAAAAAACCGACGAACAAGGGTGTTACAGAATCAACGACATAAGTGCCTATGTAATCTGCAATAGGAACAGCCATAACTGTAGAAATGAAACCGTTTAAGGCAGAACCAATACCAGCAATGTGTCCCATAGGTTCCATTGCTAAAGCACGAAGATTGCCAAACAAAAATCCAATAGTAAAAAATTGAAGTGCAAAAAATGTAATAAGAATTTCTATACTTGGATTTTTACCAGAGTTAAATAGAATAATAAAAAACAATGATATTACTATAAAACTTATCATGGCAGTATGCACAATGTTTTTCATTCCAAATCGCACTACTAATTGACTGTTAAAAAACGTTGCAAGACCAACAGAAATAGCTAGACTGGCAAATATGAGGGGAAACTCATCAGCAAGATTGTACTGTTTTTCAAAAATGCGTTGCGATGTACTAAGATATACCATAAAAGAACCTGTAATAAAACCAGATAATAAGGTATAAATTACTGCAGATTTAATTTTAAAAAACTGTACGGTACCTGTTTTAAAAATAGAAAGTCTGTACGGTATTTTGTACTTGTCTTTTAGGGTTTCAGGTTGTCTCAGCCAATACCAAATTACAACAAGAATTCCGAAAATAAGATTGAACGTAAAAATAGATTTCCAGTGATAATGGTTCATTAAAAACTGTCCTAACGTAGGCGCCACAACAGGTACAAGAATAAATACCATAACTACGATGGATAAAATTTTAGCCATGTAATCTCCTTCATAAGAATCTCTTACCATGGCTATGCACATAGTTCTTGGTGAGGCAAGCGCAACTCCTTGTAAAACTCTACCAAAAAGCATCATCTCAAAGCTTTTGGTCGTTATGCATATTATGGAGGCTAATATAAATAGTACAAAACCAACATAGACTATAGGTTTTCTTCCAAAACTATCTGATAATGGTCCAAAGATTAATTGACCGATGCCTAGACCAAGAAAAATAGAAGTGATAAGTTTAGGTAGTTCTAAAGGTTCGCTAATACTAAGATAATTTCCAATTCGAGGTAAGGCAGGTAAAAGCGCGTCTATAGAAAGCGCAACAATAGACATTAATGCAGCCATCAAAACAACAAATTCAAATTGTGAGCGCTTCTGTTTTTCCATGGCGCAAAAGTAAACTATTTATTACCTATTTTTGGACAGAATATAAGAGGTAAATATTAAACCTTTGTTAAGATGACTACAGAAACACTTATAAAATTATTCAAAAGAGATCTCGGAAAATTAAAGCAAGAAATAACAGCCTATAAAACAGAAAAACAGCTTTGGATTGTATCTAGTGAAATATCAAATTCAGCAGGTAATCTATGTTTGCACATCATTGGTAACCTAAATCATTTTATTGGAGCGGTTTTGGGTAAAACAGGTTATTTTAGACAACGTGATTTAGAGTTTTCTCTTAAAGATGTCTCTGTAGAAGAAATGGTAAAGAAAATTGAAGATACAATGCTTGTAATAGAACAAACTTTGAGTAACTTAACCAAAGAAGATTTACAAGCTGAATATAGGCGAAACCCCTTTGAAGACTACATGTCTACGGAATTCTTCCTAACACATTTGTTAACGCATTTAGCATATCATTTAGGTCAGATTAATTATCACAGACGACTACTTGACGTATAAGAAATTTTAATCTTTTGGTGGCAAATTGTTGAGAATTTGTTTATAAATATTTCTGTGTTTTTTTCATTATTGAATTTTCAATCTAACCCTAAAAATTAACTTTTTTTTTGAAGATAATTATCTAAATCGTCGATTTTTTTGATGTTTATCTAACGTTATCTTAATGTTAATAAAAGTGTTAAAAAAAATGAATTTCTGATTTCAAAATGAGGAGGAATAAATTGGATATTTGGTCTCGTCCAAATATTAATCTAAATACATTTCCTCATGCAAATAACACATATCCAAAAGCGGGATTTTTCAACAAAACCATTCCAACTTAGTAAAATAACCAACGCAGTCTTAAAGGCCATGACAGCTCTAGAACATGGTGGTTTAGAAGATGCTGAACGAATTTCTCAGAATGTTTTAAATGTGTTATTAGAGCAAAAAGAAAAGGAACCTAAATACGTACCAACTGTTGAAGAAATACAAGATGCTGTTGAGAATGCGTTAATGGAAAACTCATTCTTTGATGTAGCAAAGGCTTACATTCTTTACAGAGATGAGCAAGCCAGAAAACGTAAAACTAACATCTTTGAAAAGCGAATTAATCTTAAGCCTTATGAATATCCTGATCTGTATGAATATGTACCAGCAATAAGGCATTCGTATTGGATTCATACTGAGTTTAATTTTACGAGCGATATTCAGGATTTCAAAGCGGGATTATCTGATGTTGAGCGTAGTGCAATTAAAAACACAATGCTCGCTATCTCTCAGATAGAAGTCGCGGTAAAATCATTTTGGGGCGATATTTATCACAAAATGCCAAAGCCAGAGATAGGATCTGTTGGTGCAACATTCGCTGAGAGTGAAGTTAGACATCATGATGCATATTCTCATCTATTAGAGATTTTAGGTCTTAATAAAGAGTTTAAAGACCTAAAAAAGAAGCCTGTAATGATGCGTCGTGTTCAGTATTTAGAAAGCGCTTTAAAGAATTCTAAGAGTGATGATAACAGAGCTTATGCAGACGCAGTATTATTGTTTTCATTATTTATTGAGCATGTATCTCTATTTTCTCAATTCCTTATTATAATGGCATTTAATAAGCATAAGAATGTTTTAAAAGGTGTTTCTAACGTTGTGGAAGCAACATCTAAGGAGGAACAAATTCATGGTGATTTTGGTATTGATATCATTAAAATAATCAAAAACGAAAATCCAGAGTGGTTTGATGAAGATTACAATGCAACAGTTCAGGATATGTGCAAAGAAGCCTTTGATGCAGAAAGTAAAATTGTGGATTGGATTTTTGAAAAAGGAGAAATAGACTTCTTACCAAAAGCCGTTGTAAATGAATTCCTTAAAGACAGGTTTAACAGATCTTTAAAAAGTATTGGAATTGAAACAATTTTTGATACAGACGAAAAATTATTAGCAGAAACAGAATGGTTTGACGACGAAATTATAGGTACCAAACATGGTGATTTCTTCGTGAAGCGATCAATCAACTATAGCAAAAGAACTCAAAGTATAACCAGTGATGACCTTTTTTAAAAATGATAGAACAAAACCAGATTAATAGCGTAAACACAACAGAAAGTAAAACAGAAAACGAATTAATAAATGCAAGAAAAAAGTCGTTACAACAATTAAAAACCAAAACAGATGGTGATTTTAGTTGGTTAACAGACCACAGTCGTAAATTTTTAGCGTCTGGTTATTTAACAGAAGGTGTATCGGCAGAAGAGCGCATTAAAGAAATTGCAGACAGAGCAGAACAAATCTTGGGAATTCCAGGTTATGCAGATAAGTTTTTTAACTATATGTCTCTAGGTTATTTCTCATTGTCATCGCCAGTATGGTCCAACTTTGGTAAAGAAAGAGGGCTTCCTATATCTTGTTTTGGGTCTCATGTAGATGATGATATGGGTAATATACTTTATACCCAATCAGAAGTTGGTATGATGTCTAAACTTGGTGGCGGTACATCAGGCTTCTTTGGTAAGATAAGACATCGTGGTGCAGCTGTAAAGAATAATGGTCAAGCTTCAGGTGCTGTGCACATAATGCAGTTATTTGAGTCTATGGTAGATGTTGTAAGTCAAGGATCTGTTCGCCGAGGACGTTTTTCACCATACTTACCAATAGATCATCCAGACATTATGGAGTTCTTAGAAATAGGTACGGAAGGAAATCCAATACAAGAGTTAACGCATGGTGTTACTGTTACCAATAAATGGATGGAAGAAATGATTGATGGTGATGTGGATAAGCGTACAGTATGGGCAAAAGTATTACAGCGAAGAGGTGAGATGGGTTATCCTTACATCTTCTTTACCGACAATGCTAATAATGGTGCTGCAGATGTGTATCAAGACAAAAAGATGCCAATATATGCAAGTAACCTGTGTACAGAGATTATGTTACCGTCTAACGATGATTGGTCTTTCGTATGCTGCTTATCATCACTAAACGTATTGCACTACGAAGATTGGAAAGATACAGATGCAGTTGAGACTATGATCTATTTCTTAGATGCGATAATTACTGAGTTTACTGAAAAATTAGAACGCTATAAGGATTCTCCAAACAGAGATGATCAACAAACATTCTTATTTATGGAGCGTGCTTATAACTTTGCAAAAGACAATAGAGCGTTAGGCTTAGGTGTTTTAGGATGGCATTCTTTATTGCAGTCTAAAATGTTGGCATTCAACAGTCAAGAAGCATTTAACTTAAATAGTAAGATCTTCAAGCTTATAAAAGAGAAATCTTACAGGGCATCTGAGGAATTAGCTGAACGTTTCGGTGAGCCAAAGGTATTAAAAGGCTATGGTAGAAGAAATACAACGTTAAACGCTGTTGCTCCAACAACGTCTTCTGCATTTATCTTAGGGCAAGTATCTCAAGGAATTGAGCCAATTTGGTCTAACATCTACGTAAAAGATATTGCGAAGATCAAGACAACAATTAAGAACCCATATTTAGAAGCATTTTTAGAGTCTAAGGGTCAAAACACTACTGAAGTATGGAGAAGTATAAGAGATTACGATGGTTCTGTACAGCATTTAGATTTTATGACAGAGGAAGAAAAAGATGTCTTTAAAACCTATTCTGAAATCGACCAAATGGATATTATCTATCAGGCAGCTAATAGACAAAACCACATCGATCAAGGTCAATCAGTTAATATAATAGTGCATCCAGATATGTCTGTGAAAGAGATCAATAAAATCCACGTAACGGCATGGAAATTAGGCTTAAAGTCTCTATACTATCAGCACAGTATGAATGCAGCTCAGAAGTTTAAGCAAAAGAAAGAATGCTCAAGTTGTGAGGCTTAATTAGAATTACAATAAAATCTCAATAATAAAAGCTCACCCATAGAGGTGAGCTTTTATTTTAAACAAATCGTTTAATTTAATAAAACATGATAAATTGATTCATTAATCAATTTGTCTTAGAAAGGTATTGCGCTCTTCTGCATTATCAAAGCAACCTCCATACTCCATGGTGGTAGTAAAACTACTCTTGTCTTTTATGCCTCTAGAAGAAACACACAAATGTTTGGCATTAATAACTACAATAACATCTTCTGTTTGCAGGGCATCTTGTAAATCCTTAAGAATCTGTATGCAGAGACGTTCTTGTACTTGAGGTCTGTGCGCATAATAATCGACTAAACGATTTATTTTTGAAAGCCCAATAACCTTGTCTTTTGGAATGTAACCAATATGAGCTTTGCCAATTATTGGCAAAAAGTGATGCTCACAAGATGAGTCTATAGTTATATCTTGCTCTACAATAAGTTTTTTATAACCATATTTATTGTTGAAAGTAGATAGCTTGGGACGGTTTTTTGGATTGAGGCCATAAAATAATTCCTTAACATACATTTTAGCAAAGCGATAAGGTGTGCCTGATAAACTATCATCACTAAGATCTAATCCAAGCTCATGCATAATAGCCTTAAAATGATATTGAATGGCTTCTATTTTTTCATCATCAGATTTTAAAAAAGCATCAACTCGTAAAGGTGTATCTATACTTGTTCCAATGTGGCCGTCGCCTAAAGCGTCTATTTCTTTTTCTGTCATTTTAAGAATTAATTTGTAGAGGTACAGCAAGTAGTGTCTTTACATTCACAATATTTACGATTATATATATGTAATATGACTAAAGCTAAAGCAGGAAAGTAAATAGTTATTTCAGGGAGTGGTAAGAGCTCAATTCTTTCATTAATAATCACTAAACACAGCAGAGCCCAACTTGTCCATAAAGAATATTTCATCCAAGATATAGAACTGTTTTTAACAGACCAATACACTGCAAAAAAAGAGATGCCAATAAATAAAAAGTCAATAGCAGTCCACCAAAATGGTGCTGTTTCACAACATGTTGCTGAGCAAGTTTGGGCTATAAAAATAAAGGGTGTTGCAATACAATGAATTAGACATAATCCACTTGCAAATGCACCTATGAAATCAGAATTATTTTTTTTGAACGATGTGTTTAGTAATATCATTGAGTTTTACTCTTCAGATTTTATAATTAAAGAATGGCGGGCAAAAATTTTAACAAAACTATTTTAAAGTGCCATCTAATTATACTCCACTTTACAAGTGCCCGCCATTTTATCATAGTATATAAATTAACGCAACTAAGTTGCAAAAATAATATAAAATTTGAAAATGCAACAATGTTGCATTAAATTTGTAATATGAGTATAAGACGAAAAACAAAATCTTTAAATGCAATTCTATCTGTTTTTGAACAGCGAGAAGAAGCTTTATCTGTCGTAGATTTGGTTGATGAGTTTAAGGATGATATGAATAAAACTACGGTTTATCGTATTCTTGAACGTTTAGAGAATGAAGGTGTAATACATTCTTTTACAGGTAGTAAGGGTTTGATGTGGTATGCAAAATGCCAAACCTGTACAACACATCACCACCATGATGTGCATCCACACTTTGAATGTAAAGATTGTGGAAAGGTAGAGTGTTTAGAATTAGAAATAGAAATTCCTCAAATAAATAATCGACACATTGATTCAGCAAGTATTATGCTTCAAGGTCAATGTGCCGATTGTATTAAAAAATAAGCTTTCTAATTATAAAGGAATATTCCCATGCTTGCGTTTAGGCGTGTTAACATCTTTATTTTCTAGCATACTAAATGCTTTAATTAGTTTTCTTCGTGTGTTTTTTGGTAAGATTACTTCGTCAATATAGCCACGCTCAGCGGCACTATAAGGATTTGCAAAAAGTTCTGCATATTCAGCTTCTTTTTCTTTCCACTTCGCTTCTGAGTCTTCTGCAGCAGTAATTTCACGTTTAAAAATAATTTCAGCAGCACCTTTTGCACCCATCACAGCAATTTCAGCATTAGGCCAGGCAAAATTCATGTCAGAACCAATGTGCTTCGAGTTCATCACATCATAAGCACCACCATAAGCCTTACGCGTAATAACAGTAACTCTTGGTACAGTAGCTTCACTAAACGCATATAATAACTTGGCACCATGTACTATAATACCATTCCATTCTTGATCTGTTCCAGGTAAGAAACCTGGTACATCTTCAAATACTAATAGCGGAATATTAAAAGCATCACAAAAACGTACAAATCGTGCCGCTTTTTTAGAGCTATTTACATCTAATACTCCTGCTAAAAACATGGGTTGGTTAGCAACTATTCCTATCGATTTTCCGCCAAGTCTGGCAAAACCTACAATAATATTTTCAGCATGGTCTTTATGAATTTCATAAAACGAATCAGTATCAATAACACCTTCTATAACACTGTGCATATCATAAGGTTTGTTAGGATTCTCTGGAACGATTTCAGAAAGACTTTCTCTTATTTCGTCTTTAAGTTCAAAGACGATATCTTCAGGTTTTTCTCTATTACTTTGTGGTAGATAGCTTAAAAGTTTTTTAACGTCTTCAAGACATTCTACATCGTTGGCAGAAGTTTTATGTGCCACACCAGATTTGGTAGAGTGGACACTAGCACCACCAAGTTCTTCACTTGTTACTTCTTCATTGGTTACAGTTTTTACAACATTTGGACCAGTTACAAACATGTAGCTTGTATCTTGAACCATAATGGTAAAATCAGTCATTGCGGGTGAGTATACAGCACCACCAGCACAAGGTCCCATTATTGCAGAAATCTGAGGAATAACACCTGAAGCTTGTACATTTCTGTAAAAAATATCAGCATAACCTCCTAGAGAGCGTACACCTTCTTGAATACGTGCACCACCAGAATCGTTAAGACCTATAATTGGCGCACCAACATTAACAGCCATATCCATGATTTTGCAAATTTTTTCGGCATGTGTTTCAGATAGTGAACCGCCAAATACCGTGAAATCTTGTGCAAAAACATAAACTAAACGGCCATCAACTGTACCATAACCTGTAACGACACCATCTCCATAAAACTTTTGATTTTCCATACCAAAGTCTTTGGTTCGGTGTGTTACTAAAGCACCAATTTCTTCAAAAGAACCTTCGTCTAATAGGTAAAGAATACGTTCTCTAGCTGTTAATTTTTTCTTTTCATGTTGTTTATCTATTCGCTTTTGACCTCCACCCAATTTAGATAAGGCCATTTTTTCATTAAGTGTTTTTATTTTAGAACTCATAGTATCTTAATTAGGTAGTCTTAATAATTTTTGATCTGCTAGATATTGCTTTAAGGCTAGTTTTGCAGCAATTTCTGCTTCTGCTTTATGTTGCGCTTCTAAAAGGCTAGGTGAGTAGTACTTTTTAACAAAATGGGTATCGAAGTTTCCGCTTCTAAACGCGTCGTGCTCACAAACAAAACGACCAAAAGGAAGCGTAGTTTGCACACCTTTAACGTGATAGTTGTCAATAGCTTTTATCATCAGCTCAATGGCTTCAGCACGTGTTTTACCATAAGTGATAAGTTTTGATAGCATTGGATCGTAATAGATTGGTACGTCCATACCTTCTTCAAAACCATTATCTACTCGAATATTTTCACCAACAGGTAATTGATAAACTTCCAAATTACCAACACTTGGTAAGAAATCATTCATAGGATCTTCGGCATACACACGAAGCTCTAAGGCATGACCATTAATTTTTAAATCTTCTTGTTTAATGTCTAAAACTTCACCACGAGCCACTTTAATCTGAAGCTCGACCAAATCAACACCAGCAATCCATTCTGAAACAGGATGCTCTACTTGTAATCTTGTGTTCATTTCTAAGAAATAGAAATTATGGTCAGCATCCATTAAGAACTCAACAGTACCAGCACCAACATAATCACAAGAACGTGCTACGTTTATGGCAGCTTGTCCCATTCTTTCTCTAAGTTCTGGAGTTAATATTGCAGAAGGTGCTTCTTCAACTACCTTTTGATGACGACGTTGCACTGAACATTCGCGCTCAAAGAAATGAACAATGTTGCCATGCGTATCTGCCATAACCTGAATTTCGATGTGTCTAGGTGAGGTAACATATTTTTCTACAAATACAGAACCATCACCAAATGCAGAAGTAGCCTCACTAATGGCACGTTTCATCTGGCTTTCAACATCTTTTTCGTTTTCAACAATACGCATTCCTTTTCCACCACCACCTGCAGCTGCTTTTATAAGGATTGGTAAGCCAATTCGTTTGGCGATTTCAATCGCTTCTTTTGGATCTGTAACTGCATGATCTACACCAGGTACCATTGGGATATCGTAATCTTTAACAGCATCTTTAGCTGCTAATTTATCTCCCATCATTTTTATGGCTTTAGATCGTGGACCTATAAAAATGACATCATTTTTTTCGCATAACTCTGCAAAATCAGCATTTTCACTTAAGAAACCATAGCCAGGATGGATGCCATCAACGTTTAAGGATTTTGCAACTTCAATAATTTTATCACCTTTTAGATATGATTGATTTGATGGTGCGGGACCAATGCAAACGGCTTCGTCTGCAAATTTTACGTGCGGTGCATTTCTATCAGCTTCAGAAAATACAGCTACGGTTTTTATTCCCATTTTTTTTGCAGTTCGCATGACACGAATTGCGATTTCGCCACGATTGGCAACTAATATTTTTTTCATATGAGTTTCTTTTGGCGTCACTTCGAAAGGTTTTTGATAAAAAATTTTATCGAGAAGTTCTGTCATACTTCACAAAACACTCGAACTGACTCATCATTTTATTCGAATTCGATTAAAAGTGCATTTTTTTCAACAGTATTTCCCTGACTGACTTTGATGGATTTTATAACACCATCTCGAGGTGAGTTGATAACGTTTTCCATTTTCATGGCTTCAAGAATTAATAAAGCATCATCTTCTTTAACTTCTTGAGCTTCTGTTACATTAATCTCTAAGATTAAACCAGGCATAGGTGCTTTTATATCGTTTACTTTTTTAGAAGCACCAATTTCAAAACCTAGAGCAACTATTTGCTGATCTAAGGCATCGTTGAGTTCAACATCATAAGTGTTGTTATTCACTTTAACGCTGTATGTTTTTTTGTTGAAATCTGAGCTAACAATATTAGCTTTAATTGAACTGTTGTTTTGAAGGATATGATACTTATTTGTTGAGGTTTCAACAGCATCAAGTTGATCTACTGCTTCTTCGGTTAAATCAAACTCATAAGAAGCATTAACTTTTGCTTTATACATATGTAGAGGTTTATTAAACTTTGGCTAAGTTATATTTTAATAGAGTTCTAAAATATGAAATAAATCATGTTTACAGAAAGAGTTTAGAAGATTATAACAATTTATTGACAGAATAAATTATGTTTCCTAATCGGTTTTAAATGTTGAGTTATCTTGATGTCTACGAATTGCTTTTCTTGATAAAAGAACTCCAATGATTAAAGACACAAAAGCACCAATTGAGATGCCAGGAATAAATCGTATAAAGAGGAAGAAGTCATAAGCGCCATGAAACAATACAGCTAAAAATAAACCAGCCATATTGAGTTTTATTCTATTGTTTGAAAATTTAGCCAGTCCCATAAAATAACCCATTAGAATTCCAAAAGTTGCATGTGCTGGTACCGCTGTAAATGCTCTTAAGATTGCAGTTTCGTAGCCACCTTGTAATACATACATGATGTTTTCTGTGCAAGCAAAGCCCATTGATACCATAACCGCGTATATAATACCATCGTATGGTTCATTGAAAGCTTTTTTTGGTTGGGCAAAATACTTTACAATGACATATTTACTAAATTCCTCAGAAAGTGCAACGACCACAAAGGCCTGAATAAATTGTTGCCAAACACTATATTCATCTGTAATGGGAATAAAGCGTCCTGTAATAAGATATAGGATAGTTACAATAAGGATACTAACTACAGCACCAAAAAGAAAATTAGCAATTAAAAGTCCTACAGGTTCTTTTTCATATTTATCTTGAAAATAAATGTAAATGATTATGGTAAATATTGGTGCAACAGCACAAAGAATTAAATTCATAGTTCTAGTTGGGCTTTAATTGCATTTAAGATAAAGCTATAATACGATTTGTTGGTTGGTATAAAGTGATTGTTTGTTTCACTTTGACTTAACAAAGTCTCAAACTCACTAAAAGTAACGAGTTTTAGAGCCTCAACCTCTTCTTCTTGTGGCATTAAATCCGTTATATTCACTTTTAATTCCGCAATATAAACCTGATGAAATTCATTGTCTTGAATACTACCGTTAGCATAAGAACTTTCATGAAGTTTTGTGCCAATTTTCTTTAAATTATTAGAGTTTAATGATAGACCAAGCTCTTCTTTGGTTTCTCTAAGAGCAGCTTCAATAAAGGATTCTCCAGCATCTATATGTCCAGCTGCCGAAACATCCCAAAGTAATGGGTGAATTGCCTTTTTATGAGAACGTTGTTGTAGAAGAATTTCACCATTTTTAGTGTACAGCCAAAGATGAATGGTGTTGTGATACCAACCATTTTTATGCGCTTCAGATTTAAGAGCAGTTTTACCTGTTGGCTCACCTGTTGCAGTGACAATGTCTATGTATTCGTCCATACAAAAAAGATTCCCACTTTCGTGGGAATTTTTCATTATTTAAAATAACTAAACGTTTCTCCGTCTTTAATTTTTAGAAGCGTTTCATAAATGAGTTTTATAACGTTTTCAACATCATCTTTATGAACCATCTCTACTGTTGTGTGCATGTAACGCAATGGTAAAGAGATTAGGGCAGAAGCTACACCACCATTACTGTACGCAAAGGCATCGGTATCTGTACCTGTAGCTCTAGATAGTGCAGCACGTTGAAAAGGTATTTTCTTTTCTTCAGCAGTATCTGTAATTAAGTCTCTTAGTTTTTGTTGTACTGCGGGAGCATATGCAATAACAGGACCATCGCCAATTTTTGCTAAACCTTGTTTTTTAGGGTCTATCATTGGTGTTGTGGTATCGTGTGTTACGTCGGTAACGATAGCTACATTTGGCTTTATGGTTTCGGTAATCATTTCTGCACCACGCAGGCCTATTTCTTCTTGTACCGAATTGGTAATGTAAAGTCCAAAAGGTAATTTCTTTTTGTTTTCGTGCAGTAAACGTGCTACTTCAGCAATCATAAAACCACCCATTCTATTATCGAGTGCTCTACATACAAATTTGTCTTTGTTAAGAATATGGAATTCATCAGGATACGTAATAACACATCCTACATGCACTCCCATTTTTTCAACTTCTTCTTTGTCTTTTGCTCCAATATCTATGCAAATGTTATCTGGTTTTGGTGGTTCTTCTTTAGATTTATTGCGTGTATGTATCGCAGGCCAACCGAATACGCCTTTTATAATGCCTTTTTTTGTGTGGATATTCACAATCTTACTTGGTGCAATCTGGTGATCACTACCACCATTTCTTATCACATATAATAAGCCATTATCCGAAATGTAATTAACGTACCACGAAATTTCATCAGCATGTCCCTCAATTACAACTTTATATTTTGCTTTTGGATTTATAACTGCAACAGCAGTACCGTAGGTGTCTGTTATAAACTCATCTACATACGGTTTTAAGTAATCCATCCATATGTTTTGCCCATCCCATTCGTAACCAGTAGGTGAGGCATTATTTAAGTATTTTTCTAAAAAGTCCATCGACTTTTTGTTGAGTAATTGCTTTTTAGCCATTGGTAAAAATTTTCTTTAAAAATAATAATATTAATACGATTTTAGGGTTAATAGAAGTAATAATTGTTAATTTTGAATCCCTTAAAATTTGTTCTTTGGAACGGTTTTAGTTGTAGTGTTTAATATGAAATATATTACATACATAGCATTGTTATTTTCAACATTTGTTTTTGCTCAGATTGATCCTGTAGAGCAAGACTCTACGGTTGTGCATTATATGATTATTGAAGGAGATTCTATTCCTGTTACAGAGGTTGAGTTAGACGAAGTACTGATGCTTCCAAACCTTAACTTTAAAGACAGAAAGGCACGAATTAGATATATTGTTTTAAGACGAAAAACACACAAGGTTTTTCCGTATGCAAAATTGGCTGCTGAGCGTTTAGAAGCTTTACAACAAAGACTAGATCAGTTAGAGCGTAAGCGAGATAAAAAGAAGTATGCCAAGGTTATACAAAAGTATATTGAGGATGAATTTTCGGCTGAATTAAAAAAACTAACCAAAACCGAAGGACAAATTCTCGTAAAGCTTATTCACAGACAAACAGGTAAAACTACATTTGAACTTATTAAAGAACTACGGAATGGTTGGCGCGCCTTTTGGTTTAACAATACAGCAAGTTTATTTGATATTTCCTTAAAAAAAGAGTTTGACCCATTAAAGGTTGAGGAAGATTATCTCATTGAAGATATTTTACAAAGAGCCTTTCAAAATGGACAGTTAAACAAGCAAGATGCAGCCTTTGAAATAGATTATTACGCCTGTGTTAACAAATGGTCAGAACCTAAAAAGAAATCCAACAAATCTGAATAATCTATGCGTACACAAACCAAACTAGAAGAACAATTAAATGCTTGGTCTCATGGTATTGGTGCTGCTTTAGGAATTGCTGCCTTGGTGTTGCTTATTGTTTTTTCTGACAATGAAGCTAAGCCTTGGAGTCTATTTAGTGTTATTGTTTATGGTATTTCTATTATCATTTTATTTATGGCTTCAACCTTATACCATGCTGTAAAAGGGGAGAAGCGCAAACATAATTTTAGGATTGTAGACCATATAAGTATCTATCTACTCATTGCCGGAACTTATACTCCTGTACTTTTAATTACACTTAGAGAAAGTAATGGCTGGCCACTATTTTGGGTAGTTTGGGGAATAGCCGCTTTTGGGTTAATATTAAAACTCTTTTTTACTGGTAGGTTTGAAGTGTTTTCTACACTACTATACTTGGTTATGGGATGGCTGATTATTTTCGATTTTTCTAACTTATCGGATGCTATTGGCTCAACGGGTGTTTTATGGTTATTTGCAGGCGGCTTATCTTACACAGTTGGTATTGTTTTTTACGCTATACAGCGTATACCATACAACCATGTTATTTGGCACCTATTTGTATTATGCGGAGCTATTTGCCATTTTTTTATGATTTTTAATCATGTGATATAAGTTAATTTAGCTGCCTATCTGATCAATCTCATTAACGGGTAAATTCTTCTCCCAAGTTTTATCTAAATATTTATAGAGTAAATAACAACTTAATATGCCAAACGGTAACATCATAACACCAAGAAGAGTATCGTCAATAGAATCTATGGCTCCTGGCGAAACAAGCTCTAATATTATTCCTATGGCAAAACTGAATATAATAATGCCAGCATAATAGGTTACGATACCAATAATGGCAAATACCCATTTGTTTTTGTTGTATTCTTCTGCTAATTTATAAAAGTATTTGCCTATCCAGTAGAGTAATAAGATTCCTAACATTATAAGTTTTCATTATGTTGTGAGAGCAATATAGGATTAAAAATCTTAAAATGTGAAGTTTTTTTTTTTGAAAAACATATTAACTTAAAAAACAGAACTTTTGCTGAAGTCTTATTGTAAATTCAGCAGTAACGAATTATAACCTTCGTTAGTTTTTATTCATTTATTTTTTCTGAATTGGGTAAAAACGTTACTAAATTAAATATTCTTTCAAAATATTCAGGCTGTTCGTCATAAACCATTTTAGGCACATGCGCAGTTAATGTATAAATAAAATCGTCCTTGTAAATTTGGTGACTAATTACATGATTTATGTATTCTAAATCAGCACTGCGTACGAGAAAATCATAGGAATATCTGGATGAAACAATATTTCTTACATAACTTTTTTTTACGCTGTAATTTTGAATTTTGGAGTTAAACTGGGTTTGAACAACATTTCTTAGCTCTGCATCCTGCTTAGTTTTGTTATTGATATAAAATTCCCAAGCATTTTGAGAAGTTTTAGATTTTGGTTCTACCACAACTATAGAAAACGTAAGCGCAAGCTCCGGTTCATTTCCTCTAAAAATACTATGCTTTGCTGTACCATAATCGACTTTCCAATTGTCAGGTGCGTCAATCGAAATCAGATATTTATAATTTGAATAAATGTTTGTAGAAGGATCAAAATCCTCTGAATGTTCAGGTATCTTTCCTTTACTTTTTTGTTCCTTGTAGGATTCTTTTAAATATTTCTCTTCTTTTGTTTGCTTTTTATTCTCGTTGCATGAAAATAAAATGACAAAAACAGTCAGTAAGGTTGATAGTTTTATTCTCAATTTTTTTTCTATTTTTTCTTAAAAATAGGATACATTAGAATTAAACCTATAATAATTCCGCCAAAACTCTTCGTGTTTTCAATTGGTCTATCTACTAGACCTAAGAGATTGGCTAATGCAAATACTATAAATAGTAATCCGATTATTGATATAATTAAGCTCGGAATCGGTTTTTGTGTCCAATGTTTTTTGTTCTCCATAGTTTGGGTCTAAATTTCTTGTGATTTTGTGTAAGTTGGTTGATAGTTAAGTAACGAAATTAGTAAATACAAACCGAATAGAAAATTCGGATGAATTTTTGGAGGTAGGCTAGAATGAACAATTACTTATAACCTTTGCTGTAGTTGGTTTTTATTCATGATATGTTATGGTTCTCACTTGTTTTTGGTTCAAAGTATCATTCTTAAACATTTTTCTTTCCGTCCAATTACCTTGCTCATCGAATCTAATATACTCGTAAGTTCTAATGCTATACCGTTTGCCTTTAGAATTTTCATAAAACCCTTTAATTACAAGGTTTTGATTGTTAAAAAATAAGCTATCTAAGCCACGATATTCTCCTTTTCCATTTTGATATGTTTTGAGTACGGGATTCCCATTAGTATCTGTTGTGATTGTAGACTTCCATGAAATCTGGTTTTCAGTATTTAGTGAAGCTTCGACCTTTAATCCATCTGAATTTACATAAACTGTGTCTCTATTTGGTTCGGTATCGCCTTGTTCATAGTATTCAGCTCCTATGAGTTTATTGCTTTCATCATATTTTCTGTAAAACCTTAATATTGTGTCCTTTTTTTCTCCAATCCAATAAACGTCAATTGAGTTACCATCCTTATTGAAATTCTCGATAGTTCCACCACTGAATAGTATTGAATCATTTCTCAAATCAAAATTCTCTTCCTTGATTTTTGCAATTTTAAGTTCAGACTTTTCATTGACTTTATAATTTTCTTCTTTTTTGGTTTCGTACTTACAAGATGATGCAAAAACTGTAATTATAAATAGTAACAATAATTTTTTCATAGGATGTTTTTTAAATTGCGTACAACTGTTTTATGTAAGTGTCAGTTACAGATAAATTTACGATTAAATTTGGTTAAGCACAGAACTTCGTAATTCTCAGTGGATTTGTTTAAGCCCACCCAGAGCGTAGTCGAAGGGTAGTTGAATGCGCCGACACGACTGTAGCGACTGGCGAAGCAAATACAGTTATATATTGTTCTTCATAGTGTTTTATTCATTCAGTCAGATTTTCGTTCATGGATTTCAGAGTGTCAATTTTCGGCATTTCTATAATGTCTGTTTCTCCGTCTATTGAGTAAAATTCCAATTCAGTCGGCATTAGGTCAGTTCCAAAAACAGAAATTCCAACTAATTCTCCGTTTTTACCTTTTCCTAAGTAATCAATTATTAAATTTCCTTTTTGAATTTCAGAGTCGAATGTTTTTCCAAACATTATAGTCGGACATTTTCCGCATCCACATCTCGCAATTACTTTCAAATTTACGATTAAATAAGTCCATTCCGATTTTTCTTTTACGAACAGATAAGTCAGAAATTCAACTTCCGTTTTTGTCAATTCTCTTTTATCAGGAATGCTATATTTCATCAATCAAATTCTTAGTTTTTTAAGTTTCGCTGATATTATTGCTAACGGTCTAGTATAACCGTCAGTTACGGGTTTTAAGTTATTGTTTTCGGTTTAGAACAGACGTTTGCAATTCCGAGTGGATTCGGACGTAGTCGAATCCGCCGTAATTGATTTTATACAATGTTATAGTGCGTTTTTATTTCATTCATTAAGTCGTTATATGAATAATTCGTATTCGATTGTATCACTTTTTCAATTCTGTTTGGCTCAATATTTTTAAATAACAGAATTTCATAGTCTTCGAAAACAAATTCCATAAAATCAGGATTGTCAAAAAAATCTTTCTTAGCTTTTTTCGGATTCGACTTTATCAATTTTAGTCCAGATGTAATTATTTTTTTATAGTTCGATTTATAGATTCCATCCTTATCTAAATAATCTGAGTCATCTATCGTATTTCCGATTCGCCAAACTATTGTCTGTTCATAATCTCGTTTTAATTCTTTTAAGTTTCCAAATACCGATTTTGGATTGCTCGACAATATTTCTTTTAAACTGTTTCTTGTTTTTGAAATAACTTCAAAGTCATCATTCGTTTCACTATATCCATCAACTATCCAATGGTCGTAGACTAATGGAAAATCATTTTTTTCTAACTCGAAGATGATTCCAACATATTCTTTGTCATTTAACAAAAAGTCCAGCCACCAACGATTTAAATTTTTGAATGGTGTAAGAATTGAGCACGAAATCCAAGTATCAGTAATTAGAATTCCCTTTTCTAAAATTTGGCTTTTATTTTCTTTTGGTGTCCAATGTATTACTTTCATTATTTCGTTCTCAAATGCACTACAACTCGTTGTATATCAACTAATATATGGTTTTATTCGTTAAATTCTTGGGACAAACTAAGTTTTAGAATTGTTTTATCCTTTTATGATATCCTTGTATTCTTCAAAGAAGGTTTCAAACAAAATCATGTTGGTATTAAAGAATTCCATAACATCCCTCCATGTATTTTTGTTGTGGATAGACACTTTTTGTTCTAAGGGTAAGTATATGCGCGAAATTTCTTTGCCATTGTCTAAATAGTATTCTTCTTCGTAAATGGCATCTGGTAAGTAATCTGTGTGTAGTATGTTTTTTAAAGCTATTAGTTTTTCCCAGCAGTTAATTCGGTTTTCGAGATCGTCTTCCAGATCTAGTGCTATAAATGCCTTTTTGGTGTCGAAATGAAATTTAAAAGACAAGCCTTTTATTTTGGTGTTGTATAATATCCATTTTCTGGGAAATGATTTTCCAAAACTGGTCCAAAATTCTTGGCGTAATAATCGGCTTTCTTCTTTACTGAACATTTAAATAAAGTAAGCAATTAATATTCCTAAGCCAATAGCCACTAGCTTAGATAAATTAAATTTATGGCCTTCTCCGGTTTCAAATAAAATGGTGGTAGAAATATGTAAAAAGATACCAATAACCACGGCATTAATACTTACGAGAAGGTTAGGGCTTAAAGATGTCGTATTAGACACCAAAGTACCAAGAGGTGTCATTGCAGCAAAGATTAGTATAAAAGTAATTGCTTGTTCTTTAGCATATTTTGATTGTAATAAAAAAGAAGTAAGTAAAGCTGCAATAGGTATTTTGTGTATAAAAACGCCATATACCATATCGTTATGCTGATGGATAGGAAAACCTTCTAAAAAGCTATGAATACATAAACTTATAAATAACAACCAAGGAAATTTGTTGTCCTCATGGTGTAAATGTACATGGCCATGCTCTGCGCCTTTAGATAAAAATTCCAAGACAATTTGTAGTAAAATACCACACATTATAAAAAGACCGGTTTGTTTGGTTTCTAAACGGTGGTAAACTTCTGGTAGTAAATCAAAAAGTGTGAGTGCTAATAAAAATGCACCACTAAACGACAGCAGTAACTTAGTATAGATTGACTTTTGTTTTTTGGTTAAAAAAGCAATGACAACACCAATAATAATCGCATATATAGGAAAAAGATACTTATTCATTTATTTAAAAATCATAATTAAGCGCTCAGAGGTTTCTGGGTGGTATTTTCCTAGTTTGTAGTCTCCAAAAACATCGAGAAGGTGTACATCAGCTTTTTCAAACAAAGTTTTAAAACTATCTAAGGTCAATGCTTTTACACGCTCTTGAAATTGGTGTTGTTTTCCGTCAATTTTAAAATTAATATCTTTAACAATATAGCCATCCTTTACACTTCGTTTTTGGTGAAAGTCTATACCATCAACAGTTTTTATATCTTCTGCAACTAAATGTTCCGTAATGTAATTTACATTCATAAAATCGATAACACCAAAACCATAGGTGTTTAATTCTTCTTTAATAGATGTAATGGTTTTTAAGTTACAGCTGTCATCTTCAAAATAGCCAAAACTTGTAAAGAGATTAAATACAGCATCAAACGTTTCAGGATACGGTTTGGTCATATCATGCACAACAAACTTTAGCGTATCGTTTTTAAACTGGTTGGCATATTTTATACTTTGCTCAGACAAGTCAACACCTGTTACATCAAAGCCTAATGTATTTAAGTAGATGGAGTGTCTGCCTTTACCACAAGCTAAATCCAAGATTTTTCCACCTTCTGGAATATTAAGATAACTGGTGAGATTATCCATAAAAAGCTGTGCTTCAGTATAATCTCTGTCTTTATATAGAATGTGGTAGTATGGTGTATCAAACCACGAAGCGTACCATTGTTTTGTTGAATTTGCCATAAGATATTACGTGCTGCAAAAATAGTTTAAATTTGCAATCTATTTGACGTGTTATATGGACAATAATTATAAAATGGTAGCCAAAACCTTATTTGGTTTTGAAGATATATTAGCTAAAGAACTCACTCAGCTTGGAGCAATGCAAGTAGAGAAGGGTGTGCGAAACGTGAGCTTTGTTGGTGATAAAGGCTTTATGTACAAAGCAAATATGGGATTGCGTACCGCAATTAAAATTTTAAAGCCTATTATATCTTTTAGAGTTGCCAGAGAGGAAGATTTATATAACAACGTAAAGAATATTAAGTGGGAAGATTACTTAAAGTCCGATGGTTCTTTGGCTGTTGATGCTACGGTACATCACAGTGTTTTTACACATTCTAAGTACACGGCTTTAAAAACCAAAGATGCCATTGTAGACCGTTTTAGAGAACAAGATGGAAACAGACCTAATGTAGATTTACGATTTCCGGATTTAAAAATCAATGTGCATATAGACCGTCAACGCTGTACCATTTCATTAGATACTTCAGGTGAATCCTTACATCGACGTGGCTATAAAACAGCGACTAATATTGCACCAATAAACGAAGTTTTGGCTGCGGGATTAATCATGATCAGTGGTTGGGATGGTCAGTCCGACTTTATGGATCCCATGTGTGGTAGTGGTACTATTTTGGCCGAAGCTGCTATGATTGCATGTAACATTCCGCCAAACTTAATGCGAAAGGAATTTGCTTTTGAACGTTGGGAGGATTGGGATGTGGATTTATTTGAAAAAATTGAAGAATCTCTTTTAAAGAAAACTAGAGATTTTCATCATAAAATTATAGGTTATGATAAGTCTCCTTCTGCTGTAAAAAAGGCTAAGGAAAACATTAAGAATGCTCATTTAGATGAATTTATTCATATACAGCACGAAGATTTCTTTAAAACTCAAAAAGCAGGTTCATCTAAATTACATATGGTTTTTAATCCTCCGTATGGCGAGCGTTTGGAAAATCTCAATGTAGAAGAGTTTTATGGTAATATTGGCACAACACTAAAACATGGTTACCCAAATACTGATGCATGGCTGGTAACCTCTAATCTCGAAGCTTTAAAACACATTGGTTTGCGACCATCTCGAAAAATAAAAGTATTTAACGCAAAATTAGAATCGCGCTTAGTTAAATACGAAATGTACGAAGGCAGCCGAAAAGCCAAAAAACAAAACGATTAAAGCTCTTTTTGTTCATCAGGATTACGACCTACTTGTGTTTTTGGGTAGGTATCAAATAAATCTTTAACCAAACCATTAATGTAGGGTATCAATTTTTTTTCTGGTTTGTTGAGTTCGCACAATACTGAGGCATGCCATAATACCTTATTGGTTTCAAAATCGGCAACATACACAATGAGTGTTTCCTCTTCATAGGTTTCCTCATGTATAGTACAACTTTCCCAATACTCTAAGTGTTTAGAATGCTCACAGTTTTCAAACTCTACAGTTTCTTCGCTTATGATAATTCTAAAACCAGCCTGCAATTGAGGATTAAGAACATTGGTTTTATGTGCTTTGTTTTCCATTTCTAAAGCAACAGCATCACCAATGGTTTGTCTTACCAAATCGTTATCTAGTTGCGGATAGTTAAGATGCTCAACAGTAAAATCCTCAATACAGAGTACGTAGGTATCATATTGGTTAAAATCTACCTCTAAGTTGTAGTCGTATACCACTTCACTTGTTGCAGCACAATTAAAAAGCAGTAGTAACAAAAATCCCGAAATCATTGAATAAACTCTCATAACGCAGTAATTTAGAATGTTCTTAAAGTTCTAAATTCTACATCACAATTACTATGACATTTGTCAAGTTTAAGAGTATGTTACGGTTTTCTAATAATCCAGATGTCTTGTGGTACCCAAAATTTTGTGTCTGAAGTCAACTGTATGTGTTCTAAAACAGTTGTTGCTTTAAATAAATCTTTTACAAATGCCTCTGGGTGAAAAGCGGCATAAGTTCTGTGACCTTCTTTAATACTGCCTCTAACCACTAAATTACCTTGATTGTAATCTGAAAGTTCAGTCTCAGTTAGTTTAACTTTAAAGTTATCTCCATGCATGGTTAAAAGCATAATGCCTTTTGGTTTTAAGATACGAAGTAATTCGTTAAACCAGTTGTAATGCATTTGCTCTGAGAGGTGTGTAAAAATTGAAATACCATAGATAACATCCATTGAATTATCTTCATAGGGTAGTTTGGCTTCTAATTCATTTTTATTAAACTGAATGTTTGGCAAGTTTTTGGAGCACCAGTCTATTGAGTTTTTATTGTAATCTGTAGCAAAGAATTGGCAGCCATTATTAATAACTTCTGGCATATGTCTGATAATTCTGCCTGGTCCACAGCCCCAATCTAGAACATTTTTATCCTTTAATTCTATGTGTTTTTTAAAGTATTCCGATAGGTTTTTAGCCATGTTTCGTCCACCATTATAGTATTTGTCATAATTCATTTGAAATGATTCATACATTAAATAATCTGGTGGAAGTACAACGTCTGAATGTTTTTTTTTAAACTGAGCGTTAGCTTTTCTATTTTTGAATTTTTGAATGCGAAATCTAATAAGATCAGCAACGTAAATAAGATTGAGTTGCCTTAATAGGTTAGATAGTTTCGCTTTATTCATTTTTTGCTGCTAAAAATTTGAAGGCAAATATAGTGTATTGAAAAATTACCGAAGTGCTTCTAATTGCAAATTATAATCGTATTGTAAATCTTCATGAAGTACACTGATTTTTTTCTCTAAAGCCAGAATTTGTCTTTGGTATAGATTACTCAGTGTTCTGTTTCTATGTATAGATGGTCTCAGTTCGTTTAGTTGCTCGCAAAAGTAGAGTAGGAGCTCAACTTCAGTAGATTTTTTGTTAGAATATCTGCTGTAAACTCTAATCTGACGCAAAATCTTCCGGATGGTTTTTTTCATGTAGAAGTAACTATCTGTATTTATACCATCAAATAATTCATCCAACGAAGATTTCACGCTTGTAATGTAGCCATCTTCATCATGTGCTTCGAATAATAAATAGGTGAGTAGTGCTTTATTCTCTTTTTTAAACTTACCAAGACGAAGGCAAAGCTCTAATAAATCTTCCTTTGGCAAATGTTGAAGTTCTTTTTTTATGGTAATGATAGATGCTATCTTCATTTAGAGATAATCTTTTAAAGTAAATTTAATAGTGTTTTCTAATGGTGCGTTTCACTCTAAATAATCTATAAACACCTATAGTTAGAATAAAAGCAGAGGCTATGATAAGAATAATACCATAAGATTTTAAATCTGAAAAGAACTCTAGTTTTAAAATAGTGACTCCTGTGCCGAGAATGACCAAAAATGTTCTAAAGTAAGCTAAAAAAGTACGTTCGTTAGCTAGTTTGGTCCGTTCTATCGCAAGCCAATCGCGAGTTATTAATGGTTTGTTTTCGTCTTTATTTGTTTCTGACATTTAATCCTTTCCTTTTAATAAATTAATACTTACAGTTGCTAGTTCGCTATTAGGAAATTTAGCAAAGTGCATGTCGTCTGGTGCTAAACCTGCTTTTTCTGCGATGTTTCTAAACACATCAACTTCTACAATGTATTGGTCACTGTAACCATGAGTGGCATCATAAGCCGTAGCTGCAGTTTTACCAATATTTTTAGCTGTTAGAGAAGGATTAATAGTATGTAATTCTATGATTAAGAGACCAAATTTATCTACATAAGGTTTCCATTTGCTGAGATGCTCTAGTAATGATGCTTCCACATCATTATTGTTTAAACGATTACCAGCACTAGCATATGCACCTGTCGATGTGCTAATAAAATCATAGTTGTTATTTGGTGCTTCCCAAATACGATTATGATCCAAGAATGTTCTAACGTTGAGTAAATCTTTGAGATCTATATTGTAGTCTTCTTTTAAATCTGAAGCTAAAAGATCTGGTCTGCCAATATCTCCCCAAATTACCTTTGCCCAAATATCGGCTGCAATCAGGTTGGCTCTAGTAACCTTTAAAGCGGCTTTGTTAAAATCTGCACCAACCAAAAACAATGGATGGTCATCTAATAGTTTACCACGAAGGGTTTGTTGCTCAATAATATTAAAAATATGCTCTATAAATGCACCATTACCACAACCCATATCCAAAATGCCTTTTGGCTGAAGGTCAATAGGTCTGTTAAATAAATCGATGATCACCTTATCTATAACTTTGAAGTACGTGGCATGAGCACCACCACTTCCCCAAACATTCATTTCGCGATGTACGTGTTTTTCAGTATCATTTGGCGAGTCTGTTTTAAGTACTAATGGATTACCAAAAATAAGTTCGTCTAGTTGTAAAAATGTTGGTAAATACGATACGGTTACACCATAAGCGCTAGCACGTTTTGCAAAAAAGAGGCCTTTGTCTGTAAATTGATACGTATCTCGTTTCTTTTCAAACCATCCTAAATGCGAAAAGAAATCGAGGATTTTTTTAAAGCTTTCAGGATCTTTATGGTATTCTTCAGCTGTAAAAGAGGCTTCCATAAAATACTTGTGAAACAACCCATTAACACCTAGCAAAACAATAATAGGTCCTGCAATTGTGCCTTCAATATGTTTGTAGATTTGGTATTCTATTGAAGTCTCATCCGAAATGTTTAGACCAAAGTTGTTTTCAAACTTTTTAAAAATGCGCTCTAATGCAATAAACGCATCTGTACTTATCATTTTTTCAGTTGCAAATCTATCAGAATAGCGCAATAGGTTTACAGCATCTTCATAAAGATACACTAATTGAAATGCTGCTTCAGACTTTTCATTGGTAGCATATGTTATTGTATTGTCTTTATTATTAAGGTCTTGCTTAAGCCAGCCTTGAGAGCACAAAACTCTAAGCGCTACATTAAGGTAGCCTTCATTAGCGTCAAAAATGTCAGAAAGTGATTTTAAAGTAATGGATTCTTTTTCTAAGATATAACCTAGAATTTGCTTTTTGTGCAAAGCAAATGCTGAAGTTGCTGTGGCTATACCATCTAAATGACGAAAAATTATACCTCTTAGTTGAGATTTATCTGACTTTGTTAGCATGAAGACTTTTATTAGTATTTAAATATAAAAAAACCATCATAAAAATGATGGTTTTAGATATGTATTTTAAAATACACAGAGATTACTATTCATTTAAAATTGATCGTATTGTTCTAGGTCTTACGGTTTCTAAATCTTTGGTTTCGTATGGTATCATTTTTAAAATATACTCAAAAGCTCTAATTCTAGCATTTGTTTTTCTGTTGGCTTTAAAAACCTTCCAAGGTGCATGTTCTTGTGTTTTTTCAAACATAAGTTCTTTGTATTTAGTATAGTCATCCCATAAGGCTAAAGCACGTCTGTCTACATCGCTGTATTTCCATTTTTTTGTTGGAGTATTAATAATATCATTGAAACGACGCTCCTGTTCAGCTTTTGTAATAGAGAAATAAAGTTTTAGTAAGTAAATACCAGAGTCTTGTATCATTTTTTCAAATTCATTAACCTGCGACATAAATACCTCGTATTGCTTTTTTGTGCAGAAACCATTTACAGGCTCTACAACAGCTCTGTTATACCAACTTCTATCAAAGAATACGATTTCTCCGTTGTTTGGTAAACGGTTTATATAACGTTGAAAATACCACTGACCAACTTCTGTTTCGTTTGGTTTTGGTAAGGCAACAACGCGTATGGCTCTTGGTGGTAAATGTTGAATGATGCGTCTAATAGCACCTCCTTTTCCGGCAGCATCTCTGCCTTCAAACAAAATCACAACTTTTTTGTTATTGGCTACAACCCATTGTTGAAGAATGAGCATTTCTTCCTGAAGTTTTTCTAGGCGTTTTTCGTATTTAACATTTCTTACCGTTTTGTTGATATCTAAGTGGCTTTGTCTTAGTAAAGCACCTAAGCCTTTCTTAGTATTGATAATACTTAATTCTTTATCGGATAAATTTCTTAATGGACTCATTATTGATCTAATTGAATTGAGTTTCTAAAATAACGTTGTACAATGTTTGGGTCTGGCAGTATAGACTTGTAATTGTTTCCTTTGTTGTCGTAATCAAATAAGCTAAGCACATATTTAATGCTCTCTATTCGCGCTCGTTTTTTATCATTTGATTTAATAATCACCCAAGGAGCAAATGCATTGTGAGTTCTCGAAAACATTTGGTTTTTATATGTGGTAAATTCATCCCACAGCTCTTGGCCTTTTTCATCAACAGGACTAAATTTCCATTTTTTTAATGGATTATTTAGTCGACTTTCAAAGCGTCTTTGTTGTTCTTCTTTAGATACCGAAAACCAAAATTTGATAATATGTGTTCCAGATTCGTAAAGCATGTGCTCAAATTCTGGTACCTGAATCATAAATCGATTATATTGTATTTTGTCACAAAATCCCATTACGGGTTCTACCACAGCTCTGTTGTACCAACTTCTATCAAAAAATACGATTTCGCCTGCATTTGGTAACTCTTTAATGTAACGATTAAAATACCATTGTGTTTTTTCGACTTCCGTAGGTTTATTTAATGCGACAATACGCATTGCTCTGGGGTTTAAATGCTCTTTAAAACGTTTTATGGTTCCGCCTTTGCCTGAGGCATCACGTCCTTCGAAAATTATAGCGATTCTTTTATTTTCTTTTTGAACCCATCTTTGAAAATCTACAAGTTCGGCCTGCAGTAGAAGTAACTCTTTTTCATATTCGTATTTCTCTAAAGCGATTTGAAACAATGGGTCTTCTGCTTTATGTTTTTCTAAATACGAAATTATATCTGAGTGTTTTCTAAAAGTTGTAAGAGTATCTTGTGTTAGCATGCATTAAATTTGATATGGTGAATATCAAATTTAAAACTTAGTGAGTAGAAATTTTATGATAAATATCATTAGGTTGTGAGTAAAATAAAAGCCTTTCATTTATTGAAAGGCTTTGTGAAGTTTAAATGTAAGTTAATCTATCTTAACTTAGGAAAATCATTAGGGTTTGTCTCATGCATTACGTCATAAACAGCTTCAAAAATGTCTTCTACTGATGGTTTAGAGAAATAATCTCCATCCGTGCCATATGCTGGTCTATGTGGTTTAGCAGCTAATGTTTTTGGCTGACTGTCTAAATATTGATAAGCGTTTTGTTCATTTAAGATTTGATCTAAAATATAGGCCGAAGCACCACCTTTTACATCTTCATCAATAACCATAACACGATTAGTTTTTGCAATACTCTTAACGATGTCATGATTTAAATCAAACGGCAATAAAGATTGTACATCTATGATTTCGGCATCAATACCAACCTCTAGTAATTCTTTTGCAGCTTGTTCCACAAGGCGAAGTGTAGATCCGTAAGATACAAGTGTAATATCTTCTCCTTCCTTAATAGTTTCAACAACTCCAATAGGTGTTTTAAACTTACCGATATTATTTGGCATTTTTTCTTTTAAACGGTAGCCATTAAGACATTCTACGATAAGCGCAGGTTCATCACTTTCTAAAAGCGTATTGTAAAAACCAGCAGCTTTAGTCATGTTACGAGGTACTAAAACATGAATACCTCTGATTAGGTTAAGAATTCCACCCATTTGAGAACCAGAGTGCCAGATACCTTCTAGTCTATGACCACGCGTTCTTACGATTAATGGTGCTTTTTGGCGGCCTTTGGTTCTGTATTGTACAGTAGCCAAATCATCACTCATTATTTGCAGAGCGTAAAGTATGTAGTCTAAATACTGAATCTCAGCAATTGGTCTTAGACCTCTCATAGCCATACCGATACCTTGACCTAAAATTGTAGCTTCTCGTATACCAGTATCAGAAACTCTAAGCTCACCAAACTTTTCTTGTAAACCTTCTAAGCCTTGATTAACATCTCCAATATGCCCTGCATCTTCACCAAACACTAAAGCTTCAGGATAATTGTTGAAAATGGCTTCAAAATTATCTCTTAATATTACGCGTCCATCAACTTCTGTGGCATCAGTATTGTAAGTAGGTAATACTTCCGATTGATACTCAGCTTTTAACTTAGACTCACTATATAAATGAGAACTATATTTAGGTTGAATCTTTTCGATATAATTATCAATCCAATCTTGGAGTGCAATTTTCTCATTTGATCTTTCTGAAATAACGTAACGTAATGCTTTACGCGCAGTTGATAAAATGTCTTTACGAATAGGCTCTTCAATAGCATTTAAATCATTCTTTAACTTTGATATAAAGACACCGTTTGAACTCGATTTCTCCAAGGCTTCTAATAATGAAATAACCTCAGTTTTTTCAGCTTTCATTGGATTTATAAAAGCAGACCAAGCAGCTTTTTTACCATCTCTTACAGCTTTTTTTATCTCCTTCTCTAATGTAGATAGTTCTTCATCTGTAGCAATATTATTATCAATCATCCATTGACGCATCTGGGCATTACAATCGTACTCAGCCTCCCATGCTAAACGTTCTTTGTTTTTGTAACGCTCATGAGAACCTGATGTTGAGTGACCTTGTGGCTGGGTAAGTTCTTGTACATGAATCATAACAGGTACGTGCTCTTTTCTGGCAACTTTTGCAGCACGTTGGTAAGTGTCTATTAATTCGGCATAATTCCACCCATTTACTCTAAAAATCTCGTAACCATTTGTGTCTTCATCTCGTTGAAAGCCTTTTAGTATTTCAGAAATATTTTCTTTTGTTGTTTGATGTCTTGCATGAACCGAAATACCGTATTCATCATCCCAAATACTAATAACCATTGGTACTTGCAGTACACCTGCAGCATTAATGGTTTCAAAAAACAGACCTTCACTTGTACTTGCGTTTCCTATGGTTCCCCAAGCGATTTCATTTCCTTCTTTAGAAAAGTTAGTTGTGTCTATACCTTCGACATTTCTATAAATTTTAGAAGCCTGTGCTAAACCTAACAATCTTGGCATTTGACCAGCAGTAGGGGAGATGTCTGCACTAGAATTCTTTTGTTCTGTTAGATTCTTCCAATTCCCATTTTCATCTAAACTATGTGTGGCAAAATGTCCTCCCATCTGACGACCAGCAGACATTGGCTCCTCGCTCAAATCTGTATTTGCATATAAACCTGCAAAGAATTGCTCTATGGTTAATTCTCCAATAGCCATCATAAACGTTTGGTCTCTGTAATAACCGGATCTAAAGTCACCATTTTCAAACGCTTTAGCCCATGCAATTTGTGGTACTTCTTTGCCATCACCAAAAATCCCAAACTTAGCCTTACCAGTTAAAACTTCTCTACGACCTAATAAACTACATTCTCTACTCGTTACCGCAAGTTTGTAATCATTGATTACTTCTGTTTTAAAATCTTCGAAAGTTATTTCCGTTTTTGTGTTGGGATTTGTTTTCATATTGGCAGAATATTAAGTCCTACAAATGTACTAAACATAGACCTTTTGTGCAATAGCTGGAAGATGGATAATTTTAAATAATTCTCAATAGAATTGTGTTTTTATTAGATTTTATTTAAAAAAAAACAAAAAATTAACATTTCAGTAAGAATATGCTAATACCATTTACGTCTAAAAAGACCTAAAAGCACTTGAGGGTCTACAGTAATAATAAACCGAATGCGTTCTCCATAATTTGGTTCTGCAATTTCCCAGCCTAGGTTAGAATATACAGGAAAATAGAGTTCAAAAAAATCTTCAACAAGGTTAAGCCTAACACCAGAATCGTAGACAAAGTCAGCGCTATCAAATTTATTTTTAACCAAACCAATATCACCATAGACCTGTATATATCTCCAAATTGAGGTACTAAAGTTGGCAGTAGTCATCCATTGGTTTGCAAAAGGCGTTTCTAACATAGATTTAAAACCACCTTCTGTAATAATTAATTGTTGGCTAAATAAGCCGGCAGCTTCAGAGCGACCTAGATAGTTTAAATCGAATAAGTAATCGGTTGGTCTGTCTAAGGCAAAACTAAAATAGTTAGAATTTGGATCGGTATCGTTATTTAAGAATACACCAGCAAACAGTCTCAGATTGATATTTCTGTTACTCTTGGTTAATTTTCTAAACTCATAACTTGCTGAGAGTTTACTAAAATTACTAGCAAGTTGTAAATCTGTACTGAAACTTGAGAAGTTGATTCGCCCAGGATTAAAATGTGTATATCTAAGGTTAAAAATACCGTAGTCTGGTTCGTCAATCTCTACGATGGCATTCTCACCAACGTCTCGTGTTATACTAACATATCTTGCAGTTATATTATCTATCTGATCAGCTCTAAAATCTTTATCATTTCTAAACCTAAGTGTAAGAGAGGGTCTTATTCTAGTAAAGAAAGCATCTTCAGCAAAAGATTGATAACCAGCAGAAATTCCATAAGTGATGTCAAATAAGTTCTTGTTTTCTATGTTGTGAGTATAAAAAATAGAAGTAGAGCCTGTTAGTGATCTAGATTTTGTGGCATATTGAGGCGAAAATCTATAATTAAGACGTTTTCTTAATATGGTTTTGTTATAAACCTTGGTCCCAAGTGTTAAACCGTCATAAATGTTGTTGAATTCTACTAAGGGCATAAAGAACACTTGGTTGTAGTACGGATCCTCAATGTCTTTAAATAGCCTAAATTGTAGAGGTTTGTTGCTAAAAAATGAACCGTTAACCGCTTTGTAATTATCACGCTGATTAAACTCGGGTATTATATTATTATAATCCAACACAAATTTCTCTGTATCATCTTTGGGAAGACTTATAGTTTTTGTGCCTTTAATATTTTCTACCCATTGCTTACCAATAATAGAATCATTATTAATGCTAAATAATGAAATTGGCATACTATTATTACGCTTGTTTTTTACAGTAACTTTTATAGAGTCTTCTGTAGTTTCAACACGTTTAATTTTAAAGTCGATTTTTTTACGCGTGCCAACATAATCGGTAAAAAACCAATCAATGTCTTTTGATGTTTCATTATTTAAATAATCTTCAAAATCAGCAATACTTATATCTTGTTTTAGTTTATTCTGTTTTAAAAACTCTGTAATTGTTTTAGATAAATCAATGTCGTCTGTAAATTTATCTAAATAGTTGAGCCCAACACCAGCTTTATACTTCCCAGCTATATTGGCATTAAACTTAATTAATGAATCTTTTGAAGTAGTTAATGGCTGATCTCTGTTCTTTCTCGCAATTTCCATTGAGTATAAAAAATACTGAAAATTGAAGTCTACATCTGCTGCATGAAAAGCTCTAATTCCCCAAATATTAGCTAGAGTTCCAAGTAGTTTCGTGTCTGGGTAATATTCTTCTACATACTTTATCATAAAGTAAATTTGAAGACCTTCAGACAACCAATGTTCTTTTCTTGGGTTTAATAATAAAATATTCGCTAAGTATTTTTTTAAGGCAACTTTTAGTAATTTTAATTCATATTGGAATTGGTCTGGAAATGGTCTTAAAAAATCTGGTAATTGATTGAGTCCATACAAAGGATCTTTATTGTAGTCTATAGTGGTTATCAAAAGTTTTTTGTGAGGATACTTGCCTAAGTTCTCAGTTAGAAAACGCGAAATCTTATCAGTTAAAATGGCTTTGTCTGGTCCAGGCAAGCCTTTTTCGTTAATGTTAGATACTACTATTAAATCGTCTGTTTGAACGGATTTAAAAAATGGAAACTTCTGAAGTGCTAAATATGTATCTGTTCGCTCTTTGCCAAAATAAGTAGTGGTTTGTCTTTTTCTTTTTATATCTAGATCAGAAGTCAATATATCTAACTCAGAATTCGATCTATAATTCAAAGGATGCTCAATGGTAATTTTAATATCTGATTTAGGTACAAATAAATCGTCTAGGTTTTTGTTACTATAATAATGCCATTTTCCATCAAACACCGCAGGTGTTATATACCAATATTTAAGCTCAAAATCTCGATTTTTTGTAAAACCATAATCTGTAAATGTGGCATCTGGTAATACCAAAATATAGCTGAGGTTTATGTTGTAAGATTCTCCAGGCAAAACAGTTTTGTTTAAATTAACCTTTAAAACATCTGGGTGCTTATCCAAATATTCAAAGTCAAGATCTATATTATCTGTATTATCTGTAATACCTGAAATTAATGTAAAACCACGTTGTTCACTTTTAGCAAGGTGAAACTTAGTACTAAACTCTTCCTCAAATCGTTTAGCTAAGGGTGTAGATTTAGAAGAGTAACTATTATTCCAGTCGTGTAAAAATATTTTGTTAAGACTATCATTTGTTTCATTTTTATAAATGATAGTTTGGGATATAGTAATGGTCTTTGTTTCTACATCTACGTTTGCATTGATGTCCATAAAATTTTGGCCATACACAAATACGTAGAAGAGTATAAATATAAACGATATGAAAAGTCTTTTAATCAATGCGAAACAACAAATTTTAAGGCTTTAGAGTTTGATTTAGAAAACTTAAGGAAGTAAACACCTTCACTAAGGTTAACAATATTAAATGTTTGATTTTTATTGGAGTTAGTCTGAAGAATTTCAACTAATTGGCCTAAATTATTGTAAACATATAGAGGTTTGTTAAATAGTTGAGGTTGGCTGATGTAAACATTTAATTTTGAATCAACTAATGTTTTGATAAGAACTATTTCTTGCGGTATTAGTGAGTGATCATTGGTTGAGAGTGTAACATCAGCTTCTAGCGACAAAGTCACAGGCAAATGATCACTGAAATTATGTAATGAATCTCTAATTTCTTGCGAAAATTCTGAGTTAACATCACCACAGTTTGAAGAATTAATAGCGCTGTTATAACAGGAAGTTAGTCCATTATTACCGTATACCTGATAAGAATTGGGTACATAGGTGATATCTGCAGTACTGATCATGTTTTCTGAGGTTAAAATAAAATCAAAACGATCATCAAAACCACCAGTTGTACCACCTAATCCAGTCTGAGTTCTTGTAGATTGGGTAAAGACATCCACATAGCTAGAATTGTTATGCCAACTTCCAATTCGGTTTGGTGGGTCTACAAACGTAATATTGTCACTAGGATCTATAAGCTCTTGAAAAGCAGGCTCTGAAGATGTATATAAATTAAGGTCACCACCCAAAAGAATGTTAGAGTCTGATGGTAATGTTTCTAAGTATGCATCTAATTCAGTTACCATCTCAAAGCGTCTTTGAGCGTTTGTTGTACCGCTTGAAGCCTTTAGGTGGCAAATAATAATATAAACGTCAATTGGATTAATATCTTGGTCAACAGTATCTAAACGTACTCTATAGACATTAAAGTCTCTCAAGTCTGTAGGAACAATAATTTCTTCTTCAATACTAAACTTTGAACTATTGTAATACAATAAATTCTGAAGGTCATTTTGATTTCCAAAATTGTCATCAGAAGTATTGGAAACATAAGTTGCCATCTCAAAATTTGGATTTATTGCCGATCTTGTAAGGCTAAGAACGTTATTGGCACCTGTAATGTTATTAAGTTCGCAAACTAAAAACAAGTCTGGTTGGTAATGTTCTAAAATAATAAACAAGTCTTGTTCGCGTCCTTGCACAGCATCTTCCAAGGGATAATTCAGTAAGTTGTAGAACATAACCTTGAAAGTTTCTTGTGCAGAAATATTAATAATGCTTAGTAATCCGAAGATTAAGAAACCTATTTTTTTCTTTTTCATAGACTATAAAAATAGGAAAAATTAGAAGTTTGGACTTAATCCGTATTCTTTATAGAATTTATTTAAGATATCTATAACATCATCAGCTGAGTCTACTAAGTGAATTAAGTCTAAATCTTTAGGGCTTATATTTCCTGCTTCTAGTAAAGTGGTCTTTACCCAATCAAACAATCCTCCCCAAAATTCTTTTCCAACCAAAATAATAGGAAACGTTTCAATTTTGTGAGTTTGTATAAGTGTGATTGCCTCAAAAAGTTCGTCTAGAGTGCCAAAACCTCCTGGCATTACAACAAACCCTTGAGAATATTTTACAAACATTACCTTGCGTACAAAAAAATAATCAAAGTCTAAACTCTTATCATTGTCTATATAAGGATTATCGTGCTGCTCAAAAGGTAAATCTATATTTAATCCAACAGAAGTTCCGCCTGCAATATGAGCACCTTTATTACCTGCTTCCATAATACCTGGTCCACCACCTGTAATAACACCGTAGCCATGTTCGACAATTTTTTGAGCCACATCCACAGCTAGTTGATAATATTTGTGGTCTGGTTTGGTACGCGCAGATCCAAATATAGAGACACAAGGTCCAATTTTACTAAGCTTTTCGTAACCATTTACAAACTCTCCCATGATTTTGAAAATTGCCCATGAGTCATTGGTTTTTATTTCATTCCAGCCTTTATGCTTGCTTTCTTTTCTCATATTTATATAGATGTCTTGTTACTAGTTTATTGAGGCACAATATAGTGTTATTTCAATTCCTTCTTCAAAAATTTTGCTGTGTAGCTGTTTTTGTCTTTTATAATTTGCTCTGGGGTGCCTTTTGCTACAACTTGTCCGCCGCCTTTTCCTCCTTCGTATCCAATATCGATGATGTAGTCTACAGTTTTAATGACATCGAGGTTATGTTCAATAATTAAAACAGTATTTCCTTTGTCTACCAGTTTGTTCAGAACTTTCATTAACACTCTAATATCTTCAAAATGAAGTCCTGTTGTGGGTTCATCCAAGATGTAAAATGTATTACCAGTATCGCGCTTACTCAACTCGGTCGCCAATTTAATACGCTGGGCTTCGCCACCAGATAAGGTTGTGCTCTGTTGTCCTAAAGTAATGTAACCTAAACCTACATCCTTAATGGTTTTTAGTTTTCGATATATTTTTGGAATGTGTTCAAAGAAATCTACAGCTTCGTCTATAGTCATATCTAAAACATCACTAATAGATTTACCTTTGTATCTAATTTCTAATGTTTCACGGTTGAAACGCTTGCCTTGACATGTTTCGCACTCTACATATACGTCTGGTAGAAAATTCATTTCTATAACACGCAATCCTCCTCCTTGGCATGTTTCGCAACGACCACCAGCTACGTTAAAGCTAAAGCGTCCTGGTTTATAACCACGAATCATAGCTTCTGGTATTTGCGAGAATAGCTTACGTATTTCATCAAACGTTTTAGTGTATGTTGCAGGATTACTTCTTGGTGTTCTTCCAATTGGAGATTGGTTGATGTCTATTACCTTATCGATATGCTCTAAACCTTTAATGCTTTTGTATGGCATCGGTTTTTTAACTCCATTGAAGAAATGAGCATTTAAAATAGGGTAGAGGGTTTCGTTAATTAAAGTAGATTTACCACTACCAGAAACACCAGTAACTCCAATCATTTTTCCTAATGGAAATTCTACATTAACGTTTTTTAGGTTGTTACCTGTACAGCCTTTCAGAACAATTTTGTTGCCATTACCTTTGCGACGTTCTTTTGGGATTTCAATTTCTTTTTTTCCACTGAGATAGTCAGCAGTTAAGGTGTTATGAGATAGTAGTTCTTTTGGGGTTCCTTCACTAATAATCTCACCACCATGTTTACCAGCAAAAGGACCAATGTCAATGACATGGTCAGCACGTTCTATCATGTCCTTATCGTGTTCAACCACAATTACGGAGTTACCTACATCACGAAGGGATTCTAAAGAGTTAATAAGTTTTTCGTTATCCCGTTGATGCAAGCCAATACTAGGTTCATCTAGGATGTATAGGACACCTACAAGTTGCGAACCTATTTGCGTTGCCAATCGAATACGTTGCGCTTCACCACCAGAAAGTGATTTAGAGCTACGGTTGAGAGTTAAATATGTTAAGCCTACATCTAGTAAAAACTGCGTACGCGCTTTTATTTCTTTGATGATTTCTTCAGAAATTTTACGTTGTGTTTTCGAAAGTCTGTTTTCTAAGCCTTTTAACCATTCAGCTAATTCTACAACGTCCATTTTAACCAGGTCAGAAATACTTTTGCCATCAACCTTAAAGTAAAGAGATTCCTTGCGTAAACGAGACCCTTCACAAACATCACACTCTACTTTATCCATATATTCTTTAGCCCAACGCACTAATGATGTAGAATCTGATTTATATTGGTTTTCTATAAAATTAGCAACGCCTTCAAAATCTATGTTGTAATCTCTAGTCACACCAAGTAGTTTGCTTTCTACAGCAAATTTGTCTTTACCTCCATAAAGAATCATCTGTTGAGCTTCTTTAGGGATGTCTTTCCAAGGGTCGTTTAAAGTAAAGTCGAAACGTTGTGCTATTGTATGAAACTGCTTAAAAATCCAGCTTTTTTTCTCAGGGCCATGAGGTGCTAAGGCACCGTTTCTTATAGATAAGTTTTCATCTGGCACTAATTTTTTTTCATTAACCACATAAAGTTCTCCAATACCATTACAATTAGGACAAGCTCCTTTAGGTGAATTAAAAGAGAAGTTATTAGGCTCTGGGTTAGGATATGAAATTCCTGAAGATGGACACATTAAATTTCGGCTAAAATAGCGTGGTTGATTGGTGTCTTGGTCTATGACCATGAGTACATCGTCTCCATGATACATGGCTGTATTAATGGACTCCATAAGACGTTTTTCATTGTCCTGCGTATCATCGATCTTTAAACGATCTATGACGATTTCTATATCGTGGGTTTTGTAGCGATCTAGTTTCATGCCTTTTTCAAGGTCTACAATCTCTCCATCAGTACGTACCTTAACAAACCCTTGCTTAGCAATTTGCTCAAACAATTCACGATAGTGGCCTTTACGAGAACGAATAACAGGCGATAAGATATTGATACGCTTGCCACTGTAAGATTCCAGAATGAGGTCTTTAATCTGCTCGTCACTATAGCTTACCATCTTTTCACCAGTTTCATAACTGTAAGCATCTGAGGCTCTGGCAAATAGTAGGCGCAAAAAGTCGTATATTTCTGTAATGGTACCGACTGTAGAGCGTGGTGATTTGCTTGTTGTTTTTTGCTCTATGGCAATTACAGGTGACAGGCCATCGATCTTATCGACATCTGGACGTTCTAAATTACCTAGAAATTGGCGCGCGTATGCAGAAAAGGTTTCGATGTAACGACGTTGCCCTTCGGCATAAATAGTATCAAATGCTAAAGACGATTTACCACTACCCGAAAGTCCTGTAATTACCACCAACTTTTCTCTTGGTATGCTAATATCAATGTTTTTTAGGTTGTGGACACGTGCACCTTTTACTTCAATAGACTCGTCGAAATGGCTCATAGATGGTTATCGCTTCTTCTTTAATTATAGCAAAGTTGCAAAGGTACAATTTTTAGATGTTAATTTAGTGTGAAGGTTTTGTCCTTAAGCTGTTAGTTTTTAGTTAAGCTCCATCTTTTATTGACTTACTGTCCTTTCTATTTTTATGTAAGAAAAAATACCCCTTGACCCGAATATGACCCGCTTATGACCCGAATTAGACCCGAGATAGACTCGACTTTGGTATGAGATCGTCTTAAATTACATTCATATGGCCCCATCGGTAATACTAAAGGCAGTTTTAAATTTAGATATCCCCTTTACTGGGTATGGTTTTACACTGAAGCTATAACTAATTTAGCATTAGAGTGTTACCGTTTAAAGGAATTATAGTAATCTAAACGAAAAATAACAGTTTAGATATTTCATGCTATATATTTTTTTCTATTTTAACCCTTGATAATTAGCTATTAATCAATTATGAGTTTGAAAAAGTACGCCAGCTTTGGAATCATACTTTTTGTGATTTCAAGCGCCTTGGCTTTTAATAAAATTAGAGAATTACGACCATCTATTCAAGATCCTCCTACGGTTGATTTTACATTTACAAATAATTCTTGTTCTGGCGAACCTGTTTTATTTACCTCAACAGTGACTGGTGATCAACCTTTTGACTATACTTGGAATTTTGGAGATGGTGAAACCTCAACTTCGGCAAATCCAACGCATACCTTTTCCGCCGAGGGCTGTGGTACTCAAAATTTTGATGTATCGCTTACTGTTACAGATGATAATGGCGACTCAGCAACCTTGGTACAAACGATAACTATTCTTGAGGCACCAGATATCTCTTTTTTTGACACAAATCCTGGTGTTGCTGGTGAGTTTAACAACTGTGGGAATACTAGTACTAGTACTGAATTTTTAGTAGAGGTTGGTAACAACTCTAGTTCTTTAGCTTGTATCAGTTTTTACAATATTGAATGGGGAGACGGTAATACCGAAACTAATGTTACGTTTCCAATTTCTCATAACTATGTTGGTTTTGGGACATATAACATGGATATTACAGCAATTGGAGATAATGGTTGTAGTACTACGGAACGATACATTGTAAGAAATGCAACAAATCCTTCTGGAGGTATTTCTGGTCCAGGGAATACTCAAAATCTTTGTGCGCCTTCCGAACCCATTCAGTTTGAAATTACTAATTGGGGCAATAATACATCGGATACGACCTACGAAGTAGATTTTGGTGATGGTAATACCGTAACATACACTCAGGCAGACTTACTAGCTTTTGATCCTAGTGGAGTAGCGCCTTTCCCGGTAATACCGCATGCCTATGAAGAATCTAGCTGTCCTAACGAGTTTGTGGTGCGAATGTGGATCAGGAATGCTTGTGCACCCAATCCCAACCCAGCAACCTTGCCAAATATTTTAATTATTATTAGTCCGGAAGCAAACTTTGATGCTCCAGATATAGCATGTGTAAATAATGCGGTACAATTTGATAACACCTCAGAAGGAGGTTTTGGCTTTAATTGTGCTGAAAATGTTCGATTTACCTGGGATTTCGGTGATGGAAATACAATGATTACAAATGGTTATGAAAGTGTCAACCATACGTATACTTCACCAGGAAATTATACAGTAACACTTTTGGGAGATAATTTTTCTTGTGATGAGTCTCAGTATTCTCAGGATATATGTATTGAACCACCTCTTGCTCCTTCTTTTACTTCAAATACTATGGAGGGATGTGCACCATTCAGTATTGCTCTTAATAATACAACAGATGAAGCAAATCAATGTGGAGTACCAGAGTATGAATGGATAATAAATTATTCCCCAGATTTTTGTGGAGTAGGGAGTAATTATAGTTTTATAAATGGAACAAATGAAAATTCTTTAAATGCTGAAATACAATTTAATAATGCAGGGCTTTATGAGGTTATATTACAAGGTACAAACTCATGTGGTACCATTGATAGTGTTCCTGTAGAAATTATCGTAAAATCACCTCCAGTTGCTAGTATTGATCCTATAGACGATGCCTGTGGTACTGCTAGTTTTAATCCTACAGCTATGGTGACTACCTGTGCGCCAACTACCGATACCATAACCTATAGTTGGTCTTTTCCTGGTGGTACACCAGCTACATCTAATCTCTTAGATCCAGGAACTATTAGCTACACTACACCAGGCGACTATACCGTGACGTTTAGTGTTACTAATGCTTGTGGCACTGCTACGGTTACTGAAGACTTTTCAGTCAATGAAAGCCCAACGCTAACCAATACCGATTTTGATCAAACGTTGTGTTCTGGTAATGATAGTAGTGCCATAGTTCTTACGTCAGATAATGTGAATACGACTTATACATGGACGTCTAACAATCCTGCAGGCCTTACAGGCTTTATTCCAAATGGCACAGGAGATACCATTCCGGCACAAACACTTATCAATACTTTGGGTACTCCAATAGATCTCACATACACTGTAACGCCAGATATCAACGGTTGTGTTGGGCCATCCGTGAATTTCACCATCACTGTAGAGCCAGCACCTTTTATAGATATGCAACCGCAACCCGAAGACATATGTCTTAATGGTACACCAAATGATTTATCAGTAAGCTATCAAGGTACAGGTACTCCAAGTTACCAATGGTATGTAAATACAGTTGATGACAATACAAGTGGTACAGCCATAGCAGGAGCTAATGGACCAACTTATACACCACCAACTGATAGTGTTGGTACGCTGTATTATTATGTGATAATTACATTTACTACAGGCGATTGTAATGAAATTATTTCCGATACTGCTGAAATTACAGTAGAAGCCATTGCGCAAATCGATACTGAGCCTATAGCTACACAATCTATTTGTGTCGGTGGAACATCAGAAGCGCTTACGGTTAATCTTATTGGAGGAGCTGGAACTATAACTTATCAATGGTACAGTAATACTGCAAATACTAATACAGGTGGTACTGCCATTGCAGGTGCAACATCAGCAAGTTATACTCCGCCTGTTTTTACGACTTCAGGGTCATTTTATTATTATGTTGAGGTGAGTTTTACAGGTAGTGGTTGTTCAGGATTGGTAAGTGCTGTCGCTGAGGTTATTGTGGTAGACGATCCAGAGATTACGAGTCCTGATTTTGGTATGCAAAGTGTTTGTCAGAATACCAATGTTAATCCTTTAGATGTTCAGGTGTTTGGTGGCTTAGGGACTATTTCTTACCAATGGTATGTTAACACTGTTAATGATACAACGACTGGAACACCGATTGCAGGTGCGACAGCAGCGACGTATACACCACCTTCGGATGTGGTGGGTACATTTTTTTATTACTGTATTGTAAGCCAAGATGTATCTGGTTGTGAGGTGACGAGTTCAGTCGCCACAGTTGAGGTCACTGCAGCCGCTCAATTTACAACACAACCACTTTCTGATGAGTTGTGTTTAGGAGACACCACAGCAGCGTTGAGTGTGGCTTACACTAATGGCACAGGTACACCGAGTTACCAATGGTATGCTAATACCGTGAATGATACAACCACAGGTACTGCTATTGCTGGTGCAACAACAGATACATATCAGCCTATAGTAGATACTGTAGGTACAACCTATTACTATGTTATCATCACGTTTAACACAGGTGGCTGTTCTGAAATTATATCAAATGTTTCTGAAATCATTGTTAACAATACTCCAAGTATTACTGATGGATCTGTCTTAATATGTAGTGGCAATACGTTTGAATTTTTGCCAGAAACCATTACTACTAATGTGGTTCCGGTAGGGACAACGTACACTTGGTCTAATCCTGTTGTGAATCCTGCTGGTAGTATTACAGGTGCATCAGCACAACCCATAGCAAGTGCTACCATTTCTCAATTTTTAGAAAATACAACGGTTAATCCGGCAACAGTAACGTATACGGTTACACCAGATGCCAATGGTTGTATTGGTGCTGATTTTGAAGTTGTAGTAACAGTTAACCCTTCCATTTCGGTGGCTTCAAACGTGGTTAATAACAGTTGTTTCAATTCAGATGATGCCTCTATTGGTATTACGATAACGGGTGGAGTACCTTTTACATCAGGGAATCCCTATCAAGTGAGTTGGACTGGTCCTAACGGTTTTGTTAGTAGTGCGACAAACATTTCAAATCTAGAAGCAGGAACATATACTTTAGATATTCTTGATGATGGTGGTTGTCCATATAATGATAGCTTTACAATTACCGAACCTGATGAACTTGTTTTTAGTGCCGTTAATTTCGATCCAGAAACCGTTTCTTGTTTTGGCGCCAATGATGGCGAGATTAGTATTGACGTCAGTGGAGGTACAGAACCTTATACCTATAACTGGACACGTAATGGTAATCCGTTTTCTAGTGATGAAGATTTAAGCGGTTTAGAACCTGGCACTTATGCTATTACAGTAACCGATGCCAATACTTGTGAACCTATCAGTTCAACTTTTGTAATTGAAGAACCGCCATTATTGGATGTGGCTTTACAAAGTCAGACCAATGTTATTTGTTTTGGTGATGCTACAGGAGCCATTGAGGTTTCAACTGTTGGTGGTCGACCAGATTATACGTATAATTGGACAGGGCCTAATGGATTTACAAGCACTACAGCTAATATCGCTAACTTGTTAGCAGGTACGTATGCATTAACGGTAACCGATAGCTCAAATTGCACTGACACCTTGAGTGTTGAAATCATTCAGAATGATCAAATCACTATCGATGTCACTACTACAGAAATAGAATGTTATGGAGACAATGATGCCTCCATAACCATTAATACCATCTCTGGTGGTGTAGCACCTTATGATGTGGCTTGGAGTAATTTTGGTACAGGCATGAGTCAGACCAACCTTTCCGCAGGTACATACACTATTACCATAACCGATGCTGAGGATTGCGTGCGTGCGTTTCCCATTGTTATAGATGAAGCGCCAATTTTTCTTATTGACCCTGTAGTTACACAGATATCCTGCGCTGGTGAAGATGATGCCAGTATTGTACTTAATTTTCAAGGCGGCTTAGATCCTATTACAGTGGTTTGGGACGATGACGCTTCAGCAGGAGTAGAGCGTAATAACCTAGCACCAGGCACCTATAGTGTTACTATTACGGATGGTACTCCTTGTGTGATTCAGGAAAGTTTTACCATTTTTAACGTCTTACCTTTACAATTGTCTGCCAATGTTACCGATGCTTTAGATTGTGATGATCCCAATAGTGGTGCTATCAACCTATTAATACAAGGCGGTACACCACCATTCTCAGTATCTTGGTCCAATGGAGCGACTACGGAAGATTTAACAGCCATTCCACCAAACACCTATGTAGTTACGGTCACAGATGCTAATGCTTGTAGCATCGAAGGCAGTTGGGATGTTAACCGTTTTGAACCTTTGACTTTAGATGTGGATACCCAATCTGAAGTGGATTGTGATACCAAAACCGTGAACCAAACCTTTGTAGCTATGGCCAGTGGTGGAGTACCACCATTTACCTATAACTGGTCTAGTGGTACCGTGAGTGGTGCTAATAATGAACTTATGACAACCGATGCCGATGGTTTAGTACTGCTTGAAGTCACCGACGCACAAGGTTGTACCACCAATTATAGTCTTAATGTGGATATTCCTGTACTTGGTGATCCTGATTTTGAGCTGTCTTCTTTTGGTTTTAGCAATTTTGGTGTGTATTCAATTTCAGATCCTATTAGCTTTACCAATTTGGCTACTGGTGATTATCTCAGTGTTTTATGGGACTTTGGTGATGGTAGTTTTTCAGGAGAGGAAAATCCAACCCATACCTACAGTGCTGTAGGTTCGTATGTGGTTACACAAACCGTAACGTATCCTTTTGGATGTGTGTATGACCGCGTCATTACCTTATATGTAGAGCAAGGTTATAAACTAATTATGCCAGATGCCTTTACACCAAACGAGGATGGCATTAATGATTTCTTTGGGCCTGTGTACGAGGGTCTCAATAGTTTAGAATTGAATATTTACGATACTTGGGGCAGTCTTATCTATACTGAAGACGATGCTAATTTTACGGGTTGGGACGGTAAGATTAATGATGAGGTTGCTGAAAACGGCAATTATTATTACACCTTTAGTGCCAAAACCTTTTACGGTAAAACCATCACAGCCCAAGGCGCCTTTGTATTTATAAAATAAACCTTATGACTTTTAGACCCATATTTACCTTTATTGTACTTATAAGCTGTTGGACCGTTAGCGCTCAAGATCCGGTTTTTACACAGTCTAACTATATACAAGAAACTTTAAATCCTGCCTTTTCTGGTTTTGAGGATAATGACCGTATTGCAGCTGGTATTTTGAGCCGTGTGCAATGGCCTAATCTCGATTTGCAAATTCACACACAGTATGCCTATGTGAATAAGTCGTATGATTATGGTCCAAGTCTTGGCTTTGGTGTTGGTATCAATGCCGTTTGGCAATACGAATCGTTTAACAATTACAACTATGCCCAGGTTAACCTTAACTATGCCCATCGTATTAATCTTAATAATGGCTGGTATTTTAGACCAGCTATAGAGGTGGGAGTAGGGAATAAGAGTAATCGTTTTAGGAATTTAACTTTAGCCGATCAGATTAATATTAATTCAGGGTTTATCAATCCCGTGTCGGTTGATCCACTAGCAAGCCGATTGAATAGTATTTACTTTTTAGATATTAATGCAGGTTTTATTGTTGAACGCCAAACTTTTAATGATATCAGCTATTGGATAGGAGGTTCGGTACGACACCTTAATCGTCCTAATATATCCATTGTTGAAGGTGAAAAGTTACCGCTTGATATTTTCTATTCGTTTCATGGAAATGTTCTGTTTCCGTTTTTACATGATAACACCATTATGATGACGACTAACCTTATGGTGCAAGGCCCTTACAACCGTCTGGATGTTGGTACTATATTTCAGCTTGATGCTATTTTGTTAGGACTTACTGCAGTTACCAATCCTGCACGTAATGACGGTAATGCTCATTTATTGACTTCGGTTAATGCCTTCGTAGGCTTTGAGTATCAAACTTTTCGTTTTGGTTTTTCTTATGATAAGAATACTTCAAATATTGGTCGTACTGATGGGGTGTATGAGTTGTCTATGACCTATTTGTCGCGTTGTAGACGTTGTAATACGGATCGTAGTCGGAAGAAGTAGTTAGTGGTTAGCTGTTAGGTATTAGGTATTAGTAGTTAGATTATTAGACTTTTAGATTATTAGACTGTTAGATTGCCGCGTTTGTTCCTTGCACGCAATGACACTTCGGTTTGCATTATAAGATGTCATTATTTAAAATGTATTCTGATTTTGATAGTTTTGCCAATGACTCGCTTCTCGATACGATTTGCTTAAGCTTCGCAAATCACTCGAAGTGACGCTTGGGGTGTTTAGGGTGTTATCTTAAAGTTATATTTTGGTTTTGATAGATTTGCCAGTCACTTGCTTCTCGATACGATTTGCTTGTCGCCTCGCAAATCACTCGAAGTGACGCTTGGGGTGTTTAGGGTGTTATCTTAAAGTTATATTTTGGTTTTGATAGATTTGCCAGTCACTTGCTTCTCGATACGATTTGCTCATGTTTCGCAAATCATTCGCTTCTCGATACAATTTGCTTAAGCTTCACAAATCACTCGAAGTGACGCTAGGGGTGTTTATGGTTTAGATTATTAGATTTTTAGATGGTTAGATTGCCGTGTTCGTGCCTTGCTCGCAATGACATTTCATAAATATATAATCAACACCTCATCGCACTTGAACTTCCGACTAGGTCGGAAACCGCTGAAAGCAGAAATAACGAGCTGTAAAACCAAATTTGTAAGCAATATCAAGGATTGAAAGTTAGAGTTATAATTAACTCTAAGCCTTACAAGCGCCAGAGCGAGTGGCACGCAGTGATTTCCTCTTGCAGCGAAGCACTTTTTGGTTCATTTTTGGTGCTTCAAAAATGAACGTAACGACATAGAGGCCAAAGCTATAAATTCAATGCTAGATTCTGTGTCACACTTCGACTGCGCTCAGTGGGACTGCACAGAATGACAAAAGCGTAATTGCGTTAATAACCAACAGATTGCTATGTTTGATCCTTACTCGCTTCTCGATACGATTTGTTCATGCTTCACAAATCACTCGAAGTGACGCTATGGGTATTTAGGGTGTTATCATTAAAACTATATTTTGGTTTTGGTAGTTTTGCAAATCACTTGCTTCTCGATACGATTTGTTCATGCTTCACAAATCACTCGAAGTGACGCTAGGGGTGTTTAGGGTGTTATCATTAAAACTATATTTTGGTTTTGGTAGTTTCGTAAATCACTTGCTTCTCGATACGATTTGCTCATGCTTTACAAATCACTCGAAGTGACGTTAGGGGTGTTTAAGGTGTTATCATTAAAACTATATTTTGGTTTTAGTAGTTCGCCAATGACTCGCTTCTCGATACAATTTGCTCATGCTTTACAAATCACTCGAAGTGACGGTAGGGGTGTTTATGGTATTATCTTAAAACTATATTTTGGTTTTAGTAATTCGCCAATGACTCGCTTCTCGATACAATTTGTTTAAGCTTCGCTTAGG
>Ga0160421_1000081_pt1 | contig 63019 bp, 96 predicted proteins | sample TAMARWmetagpilot_FD_108195 | JGI IMG/M metagenome (GOLD analysis project Ga0160421, IMG submission 108195) | Phycosphere-associated microbial communities from TAMU algal ponds, Corpus Christi, Texas, USA - TAMU ARW-7 10/27 metagenome pilot | ecosystem: Engineered > Artificial ecosystem >... | reverse complement strand
TCCCTGCTGTGGTGAACTGGATTCATCCGGGACCTGCTGCGCTCCGGCCTGCGCATTCGGCGAGGTGATGAACGCGCTGGGCAAGCTGAAATATATCCGGGCCCAATCTGAAAGCGCCCTGCGAGGGGAGCAGGAACCAAAGTCGGTTTTGCGGGTCATCAAGATGAACTGCGATCACGCCCTAGCGGCCCACAGCCCGAAGGGCGCGGACACGCAGCGAGAGGCCGAAGGCCGGAGCCAACCCAAGAGCGGAAGCGTCTACCATGGGCCCATCCCCGGCCCTGATACGCCGCAAGCGCAAGCAATACACCACAAACCTTCGGACCCCCACCTACAGCGCCTTATAGAGGCTGCTGAGGAGCTTATTGAGCAGATCGACGATGCGGAGGCCTGCCGGACGGGTGCGAACCAGCATCTCGTGCTAGCGGCTGAAAAGCGTCTCCGCCAAGCCCTCAAACCCTACAGGATCGAGCCATGACCCAAGCCGGAGAAAAGCTCATACGCGCCGCCCGTGATGCACGGGTGGAAGCAGCTCGCCAAGCAGAACGCCGCAGGGCTGCTGGTATCTGTGTAGCTGAGGCTAGGGCGTGCAATCGCGACCTTGTGGAAACGCAAAAGGCGGCTGACGGCATATACCCGATCAGGTGGTTTTATGGAGGCACGCTGTCGGCCCTTCTGACCCAGGCGGGCTTTCTTCGCGAGCGCCGAGACGCCCTCCTCGCTGCAGCCCGTAAGATCATGGGGAAGACGAGATGACGATGAAGAGCTGGTTTGATCTTCGAGCGGCTGTTTATGGTGCCACGCCTTATCTCGATCCGACACCACAACACTGGCTCAAAAGCGAAGAGTCTGCGAGCTACTGCCGTGAGTGTGCAATCCAAGCGCGCGGGAAGGAGTTTGATCTTGGACGTCCGCTGGACGACTCTGATTGGTTCAACCGAGGCGCGTGGGAAGACGCTTTCTTCGAGGGGATATCCTGCTACGCCCCCGGGTGCGCGGGCGAGTCCGACATTACAGAGGCCTGCGACACCTGCGGCAGAACACTCGATTACTGGCTGACAGACCATGGCATCTCGGAAGAGATCGATCATTGGGCGAATAGCGAAATGTCCGGCGACCTGAGCGAGGTAGCCTACAACATCGACCGGCTGTTCGAGTGCAAAGACGAAGACCGCGACGCCGTGCGCGCCATTGCCCAGCGTTTTCTAAAGCATGCGCATCGCCCCGCAGCCCGCAGCATGGGGAAGTAGTATGACGGCCGCCGCGCGCAAAATCGATATTGTCCCGCGCGGGCTAAACCGGGCCCAGGCGGCGGCCTATATCGGCGTGTCGCCCGGCACGTTCGACAAGATGGTTGCAGACGAGCGGATGCCGGCGCCGCGCTGCATCAATGCCCGTCGCCTCTGGGACATCCGCGAACTGGACGCCGCCTTCGATGACTTGCCACACGCACCGATTGACGGTCAGGATGGCGCCGGGCAGAGGAACGGCGCATCACCCTTGGATGGGGTCGCGTCGATATGAGCGGCGCCGTGGCATCGATCGAGTTCAAATATCTGGTGCAGGATCGCGACCGCCACGGCAATGTGCGCCGCTATGTGCGCATCAAGGGCCGGCCGAAAATCCGCCTGCGCGAAGAGCCGGGCACCGAAGCCTTTCAGCGCGAATACGATGCAGCCGTCGCCGGCCCCGTGGCCTCTGGTGCCGCTGCCACCACGCGACCCCGGAGGGCGCAGGGCACAATCGGCCATCTCATCCAGCATTATGAGCGTTCGAGCGACTACAAGGATCTGGAGGCGTCGACCAAGGCCGTGCGCAAGCGCCTGCTGGACCGCCTCGACCAGAAGGTCGGCGCCTTCAAGGTGCGCGACCTGCGGCCGATCCACATCAAGAAATGGCGCGACGCGCCGGACGGGCCGGAGGCCGGCAACGCCGTCGTCAAGACGCTGCGGTGCATCTTCGCCACCGCGATCGAGGACGAGCTCGCCGCCGACAATCCTGCCCTGGCCGTGCGCTATCGCAAGGGGAACCCGGCCGGACACACGCCGTGGAACATCGGCCACGTCGCACAGTATGTCAGGCGCCACCCGCCGGGCACCCGCCCATATCTGGCGCTGTGTCTCTTCCTGTTCACCGGCGCCCGCCTGTCCGATGCCCGCCGCATGGGCCCGCAGCACGAGCGCCAAGGCGGCACCTGGCTGAATTTCACCCAGCACAAAGGCCGCAACCGCAACCCGATCGTGGTCGACGTGCCGATCATCAAGCCATTGCGCGAAGCGATCGACGCCTGCCCCTCGAACCAGATGGCCTACATGGTCACCGAGTTTGGAACCCCGTTCAAATCGGACAAGTCATTCGGCAACTGGATGGCCAAGCGCATCGCGGAAGCGGGACTTGAAGGGGTCAGTTCCCACGGGATCAGGAAAGGCCTCGGTGATATCCTCGCCGAACTGGGATGCTCGGCTCACCAGATCATGGCGATCCTCGGACACACGACGCTGAAGCAGGCCGAGGTCTACACCCGCCGCGCCAATCGCAAGCGGATGGCCGGCGACGGCATGGAGAAACTGGCCCGGGCGGTCGAGGCTGAAAACATGCTCTCGCTACCGGCGCCCGAACAGAAGGCAAAGTGACACCGGTCCGGAACGGAAACGGCACAAAGTGTCCCACTTTTCCGGTGATGGTGTCCCACCGAAGCGCAAATGACTGATAAGCAAGACGAAAATAAGGGGATGGTGCCCGGGGGCGGGCTCCGTGATTTCTTCTGTTTCAAGCGGTTATCGGCAGGTGGGACACATTTACACCTCACGACCGATCAATGGCTTGCATCAGGCCGTGTCCCACTTTTTCTCATCCTCGCGATCATCGCTATCGGCCTCGCCGGGCGCGCGTTGAACCCGGTCTTTGTGAACGACCAGCTCGAGCTGCTGGAATTCTCTGCACGCTGGCAGTGGGTCTATGACGAGCAGATGCCGGTCTATGCGTGGATATCGACCGCGCTCCTGCGGCTGACCGGTGACAGCGTCCTTGCCCTGGACGCGCTGAAATATCTCTGGGTCGGCGGCATGCTTATGGCGCTGGCCGGGATCCGAGCGGTTGCGGCCGGGATCCGGCATCATCGCGATCGCGTTTGCCTTCCTGCTACCGACGGTGAACGACGATCTGATGGGCGAGGTCTCCCATACGGCAGCGATGATGTGCGCCGGCGCGGTATCGGCCTGGCTGATCGTGCGCGCGATTGACGGTGAGACGCGCCGCCTCTGGCTCTGGCTGGGCCTGGTCTGGGCTGGAGGATTGGCGGCGAAACATTCCATGGCCCCGCTGGTTGCCGCGGAATTTGCCGCCGTGGCGCTTCTCGCTGGCCCTGCGAGGGCGCGAATGCTTCGGCACATGGTTCCGGCTGCCGGCATCATGGCGGCGCTGTGTGCCCCGCTGTACGCGATTCTCGCAACAGCGCCGGAGACGGTCGGCGATCAGCTGGCCGAATTCTACACGTCCCGCGGCCTGGGCGGCGCGCTGATGGACTGCCTCACATCCCCGCTCGCCGAGGCCGGTTTGCTGATTGTGGGGATCGCTGTCGCGGTGGCGTGGAAGCGGCCCGCGATAGGCCGGGCGCGCTGGGTCATCATCGCCGTGGCCGCCGGTTTCGTCGCCGCCATCATCTGCGGCGTCCTGCTGTCCGGCGCGACGGTGTTGCGCGACCGCTGGCTTGCCGCCGGGCTCGTTCTGCTGGCGCCGGTTGCGGCCAGCATGGTGCCGCGGCCGGAGCGGTGGCGATGGGCTGCAGCCGGGCTTGTCCTCGCTGCTGCCGCGGCGCGGGCGGCGGAGACCGCCGGGCTGGTGTGACCGGCATCACGGCGCCGGGCGACGCGCGTGGCGCACGGTGGCCGACATGAACGGATACGACCGACACAGCGACGATTACAACGGCGGGCGATTTCCCGGGCCCTGGACCGTTGCGGCAATCATCGCGGCCATGATCGCGATTGTGATCGTCTCGGCAGTCGTGTAGATCAGCCAGCCCGGCGGGGCGGCCGGATCGATCGACACCGGAGGCCGCCAAGATGTACGGGAAATGCTATTTCGAAGGGGAAATGCGGATATGCGCTTTCGGGCTGCAGTGTGAGAGCTGCAGCTGGCGGGAGGTCTATCCGCTAGACCATCATCCGAGCCCGGCCGTGGTGGCCAGGGCGCGCGTAAAGGCCAAGGTCCGGGCGTGCGAGCACTGCGGCCGGACTGGCATGAGCTTGGAATGCATGTGGGCCTATGAAGACCCGGCAGGGACGGCAGCCAGAGCCGCCGCCCATGCGGTCGCGGTCAATCGGGGTCGACCCGCGCCGCCTCTACCCGCGCCCAATGAGCCTGACATGCCCGGGCGATTTGCGCGTTGATCTGCGCAACCTCACCGGCGGCAAGCGCGATCTGACGCCAATCTTGGCCGGGTAGTGCCGGTGCCAGATCTTCCGGCGGTGTCAGACAGGTCTGCGGTGGCGTCTCGACCTGCTCACGGACGATACGCTCGACCTCACGGATTTGCGGGTCCAGGTTCGGCGGTGAGCCCGAAGGCCTGGTTGAACACGCGCACATCGTCGTCAGCAGCAGGGCAGCTGCGATCCTGGCTTTCATGGAAGGCCCTCCGGGCTGCGGCCGCGTCGGCAGCCAGTTGTCGTGCATCGGCGAGAAAGTCTGCGACATGCTGACTGCGCCAGACGCGATCTTCGTCAAGCCTGGTTTCCGCGGTCGTGGCTACGCCGGCCAGGCGCTCCGTCTCTTCGCGGAAGGCTTCGCGCATCTGGTTCGCATCGGCGCGAGCGATGGCCGCCGACTTGTGGGCTCGACCAAGAAAATAGGCGCCCGGCACCGCCCCAGCCGTGAAAGCGCCCATGATGCCGGCGCCGATCAGCCCGGCGCGGATCGTGGTGGAGAGTCGGCCTATCACGACCGCAACTCCGGCGGCAGCGCCAGCGGGTTGCCGCCCGCCATCGCCTGCCAGTGGTGACGGATGCGGACGACATATTGCGTGGTTTCCCGCGCATGGTGGCCCGTCACGTCCGGCAGACAGGGCAGGATATCGTCCCAGTCCCGCGCGCCGTCGCACTCACCCTGCGCCCGGATGATGTTGCCCGCGCCGGCATTGTAGGAGGCGAGCGCCAGCTCCCAGCGGCGGATCTGCGGGCGCGGCGAGCGCCACACCGCCATTTGCCGCGCCATGTACCAGGCGCCCGCCTCGATCGCGATATCGTCATGCGGGCTCGCGCGAATGCCGAAGTGCGCCTGCGCCTCGCGCCACGTCGCCGGCATGAACTGCGCCAGCCCGGCCGCGCCGACCGGCGAGATTGCCGAGGGATTGCACAGAGATTCCTGATAGAGCTGTGCGGCCCAAGCGTCGGGATATTGCCATGCACCCCAATAGGTCTGCACCGCATCATCGATATCGACCCGGTAGGGCTCACAGGCGGCGAAACGCGCGGGCCAGGCATCCGGTGCCCGGAAACCAACAGAAACGCTCTCCACGGCCTCTGGTGCCGCCGTATCGGGCCATGCGGCCGGGGATGGCGGTTGACCGAATGCCTGACCTGCGAGGAGGAAGGCGCCGATCACGAAGGCGCCGCGCAGAATGGCCAGCGCCACCGGGTCGGTCTTGATGATGGCAAGGCCCTCGTCGCCTTCCGCGTTCAAGCCTCGGATAACAGTCACCAGACGAAGGCCCAGCATCACCGCCACCACGGCGCCCAGATAGGTTGCGCCCTTCAGCAGGAACCCGCCGCCAAGGAAGGCGAAGGTTCCCCCCGCCACCAGCGCCAGACAGGCCAGCGCGATCGTGACAGCATTCCAGGTCAGCGCGCCGGTCAGGAAGCGTTTCAGAACAGACATAGCTTTCTCCATGAAAAAGCCGCCTCAAGGGCGGCGTGTTCGAGCTGATTGCGATGCGGGACCGCGCTATTTGATGAACGCGACCGCGGCAGAGGTTATGCCGGCCAGGACAATCGATGAGACGAATACGACGACGCGGAATGACCCGGAGGTCTTGTCCTTCGTTTCCTTCAGAAGCCGGACTTCCGCGGTCAGATCGCGAAGGGCCTGCTTGATATCGTCAAGGGCCGCGTCCATGTGCCGGTCGCGTTCGGCGCGGACGGCATTAGTCACTTCCATCGCGTTGATCCGGTTCTGCATCGCGCGCATGGCCTCGTCCATCATCGGGACCTCCGTCATGGTTCCGCGCCGCCGTCTTGGTCCGCAGCACGATGCAGATCGCCATCACGCCGATGCTGGCGCCTAAGAGCAGTGTGATACCAAGCATCGAGACGGGCCTCCCACCAGCGCCGGAATTGGGCTGTCATTGGACCGCCCGCCACCGCGCCGGCCGAGATGTAGCCCAGCGCGTTTAGATAGGTGACGTAGACGCTAGGAGACGGCCACCCGGAGTAGTGCTGGATCGCGTGACCGATCAGCATCAAGCCATGGCAGATGACGGCAATCTTCGCCCAGGTCATGCCGACGCGGCGCTGGCCGAAAAGAGAGACCAGCCAGACCACGATGCCGACATCCACACACACGAAGACTTGAAGCGGCACGATATCGCCCGAGGCCTGTTGGCCGACCACGCTGGCCAGCCACCCGGCGATGAGGACGATCATTGTCTCAAGCCGCATAAGTCGCGCCCGGACAGAGGCTGCGCAGATCAAAAACCAGCCCAGCAGCGCAAAGGCGAATACATCAGGCATGATCGCTCCTACGGATCGGTCTTCGAACCGCCGGAAAGCGTCTGCATCCCGCCCTCGACGCCGACGCTTCCGCCGATCAGCTCGGTCAGAACATGGGCGTCGTTCATGGCGTCCAGGACCTCGCCCAGGGCCCGGTCCAGAACCTTGGCCTGCCGCTTCGGAACGCCATGCTCTTCGCACATCGTCCGGCAGGTCCGGCGAAGAGCCGCCGCGCCCGTTTCGATATCCTGGAATGCGGCCTGCACCGCTTTCGCATCTTCAATGGAGATCATGAGATTGTCCTTTCAGGCACAAAAAAGCCCGCCATCGGCGGGTCGGGATCGGCGAACGGCGTTCGGTGGGGCGATCAGATTACGCCGGGTCCGTCAGCGTGAAGGTGATCGCGCCGGACGGATAGGTCACGGTTTCGTCAGCCTCCAGCGTGCGCGAGGAGACCGAGCCATAGCCGACCAGATTGCCATCGGTCGCGGCATCATAGAAGGCGATATAATCGATGGTGATGTTCGAGCCGGACGGGGCGGCAGTCCACGTAAACGCCTCATTGGTCGCGACCTCGCCAGAGGCAGCGGAAGCAAAGCCGTCGATAGCCTGACGGCCTTCGTCGGTCTGGGCACCCAGAGCGGTTCCGGCGCCACTGGGATCGCCGTTGAAAGGTTCAGCATACCAGCCTTGCGCGCCGATGAGGTCGAGAAGGGCATTCTTGCCCGCAGTCGTGAGTACACCCATGGTGGTATCTCCTGTTCTGGGTGGTTGGGTTAAGCTTCGGGATCGGCGGGCCAGTCGGCCGGGCCGAGATCGCGGATCGGGAGCGATCCGAGAAAGGCGTGACGCATCGCGTGCGCCGGGTCGGTGGCGACCGACAGGGGCAGAGCCCATTCCGTCCCATTGGCAAGGGGCCGTGGATCGAGGGCTGCGCCCGCTGTGGTTTCGCCGCGCACGGCATCGGCCTGCGCTTCATTCAGGATGAAGTGTTTCATTGGATCGCTCGTGTGGAGAGGAATGGCATCAGGCCGCGGCCCAAGCGGTCAGCAGGGCATTGTCCGCAGCGTGGATGTCTGCCCATTCTGCGGCCGTGAAAGAACGGCCAGCACGGAAGATGGAGGCTTGACCGTCGCTGTGCGCGAAAGGCGTCCCGCTATCGTTGCGGGCCAATATGTAGATGTCCGCATTCGCGGGAGCGCTGGATGAGTCTGTGTCCGTCCCGTCCAAAACACCCGCTACGTAACATTCGATGGCTGCGGCGCCAGACCGGTTGATGCCAAGCAGACCAGAAGCCGACTGAGACAGCGTTGTTTCGTTGTTATTTGGGCCGCCAGATGGACCGAAAGCTACCCAGGCATTGCCGTCTGTTGATCGCGCGATCGCAGTAGTATCTGGCCCAACAGCGAGCCCCGCATAATACCCCAGGCCGCTGCTCCCGACCGCGCGAACCCAAACCCCCATCGAGGCGCTATTCTGTGTGTACTGAACGCCGTCAGTCGACGGGTTGAAATTCGAGTTGATGTAGCTTGACGAGCCATTCCCGGTGTACCCCTCGCCCGGCGTATGCGTCGGTGAATTCACCGCTGTCATTAGTGTGGCCGGGTCGTTGATCCAACGCAGCGCGTCCGTCGCGTTATCGAGGAACAGGAGAGACAGGACATCATGCCCGCCCCAGGTGTTCGTCCCGTTCGTCAGGCCGGACTTGAGGTTTGAAATGTAAGCGTTGAGCACCCCGATCTTGGCGTCCGAATAGGTGCCGGTCTTGGCCGACAGGAATGCGCCAACCTCCGGCCACAGGGGCTCACCCATGATGATTGTCGAAACGGCCGTAACAGACACAGACTGCCTGTAATTCGCCTTCTGCGTCGCGCCCGCTTCAGCCACGGCCGACACAGCGGCGGCCTGGCGATATCCAGCCAGCACGGCCTCTGCTTCGGGGATTTCCGCCACGGCAGAGATTTCGGCGGACTGGCGATATCCAGCCTGCAGCACGGTCACGTCGCCGAACGCCGCCACCGCCGCGATATCAACCGATTGCAGATATCCCGACAGGGGTGCATCCGTCAGTGTGACCGACGAGGCCGCCGCCACGTCCACGGTCTGCACGTATCCGGCCAGGACCGTATCGACATCGCCAACCGACGCGACTGCCTCAATCTCCAGAAGACCGACCGAGCCGAACGAGCCCAGCTGGAACATCCGCACCAGATGCGTGGATGAAATCGCCTGCAGGAAGACGGTCTCATTCGGCTTGATCAGCGGGTTGCCGCCCTGATCGAAACCCGACGCCGTGACGCCGGATCCCAGATCGATCTCGACGAAGCCGTTATAGGCGTGGACGATGAAGCCGTCCCCCGCCGAAAGAGACGGCAGCGCCCGGACGGCCAGCGCGCCTTGCGCATCCACCGTTGTGGACGTATCCGCCGTCAGGTTGCCGCTGCCGGTGACGTGCTCGCCCTGCAGGCCGCCGCCGAAGCCGTCCGGCAGCAGAGATGCGGAGAACTTTCCACCCTCGCCCAGGGCCGCCAGATCGCCCTCCTCGGTGCCGATACGCGCATCAATGGCTGCATCAACGTCAGGCTCGGTGTTATCGACCTTGGACCAGGCGGTGCCGTTCGAGACGATCCAGTCCTTGACCTTCCAGTCCGTCTCTCCGTCGATATCGCTCGAGCCCGCGACCGAGACGACATAGACATGCCCTTTGTTCGCAGGGTCAGCGGCCGGAATGGTCGGTGTGTTCGTCGAGGCGTTCCACGCGCCCTGATACGTCAGAGGACCTGCGTCAGCATCCAGCTTGTCGGCCAGCAGCGCATCCACCTGCGCCTGCGTGTAGACCGTGTCAGCATCCGCCTTGGTATCCAGCTCATCCTGCAGCCCGTCGATATCCGAGATCGACTGCGCGGCCAGCAGGGCCGACTTGCCGCCGACCTTCTCGACGATCAGCGTGCTTTCACCGGAGCGCAGATACAGCTCGTCGGCGCCGGAGAGTCGTTGCGTACAGACCGTGACGACTTGGTTCTCGTAGTCCGAGATCGAGATGACCTGCTCGAACCAGACCTGACCTTCATTCGCGCCGGCGGTATTGATAACGGTCGAACCGATGCCCTGGCCGCCGGTCCCGGTGCCGTTCAGCTTGAAGAACAGGCCGACCGAATTGTTCACGTCCGTGTCTTCGGCGCTGGTGTCCTCGTAGGCGAGACGGACAGCGATCCGGTATTTGCCGTTCTCGCCGAAGCTGATTTCGGTGTCGTTCGTGCCGCCGATGATGACAGCGCTATCGGTCTGCCGGGCAGTGTCCCATTGGATCACGGCGCCGGATGCATCTGCCAGATCGGTTGAGGTGTCCGTCGAGGTGTATTCCGCGATCGATGCGAACGGCAGGTCCGCCAACTCCACCTTGTCGTCCAGCGCGTCCTGAAGCCCGGCGACGGTCGAGATGGCCTGGGTACCGGTATGCGTGGACCGGTCGCGCAGCTGGGCGTCCGTGGCGTTCTTCGTCGCTTCCGCCTCGATAGCCGCGAGCTTGGACTTCTCGTCGTCCGTGAAAGCGTTGGTATCGGCCTCGCCCTCATAGGCCGCCTTGATCTCCGCGCCGGTCTGGTCGGCTGTGGCGCCGCTCTCGATGCCGTCGAGCTTCGACCCATCGGCCGACACATCGCGCCCGTCCACATTGCCGCCGCTGATCGTGACGCCGCCAATGGTGGCAGACGTGACCGAGATCGTCCCGCCCGTGATCGTGACGTTGCTGGCCTCCTGGAATGCCAGCGAGCCCAGATCGTCAGCGGTCAGTGACGTGTTCAGCCAGATCGCGGCGCCTTCTGCCGGATCCACGCAGACATAGCTTTCGTCCGTGGTCGTGTTCAGCCAGCGCGAGCCCTCCGAGTACCCCTCGGTGCTGTCGTTATCGGCATCCGGGTCTGCGGTGGCGGAGAAGTTGTTCTTCGCCGACCGGTTCAGCTTCTCCGCAACGGACGCGGACAGCTTGTCCTCCGTCACCGCGTTCGCGTCGATGTCGGCCGTGGCAACCGTGTCTTTGCCCGCCATGTCGCCAGCATCGGAGACCTGTGACAGGGTGACGGTCAAAGCCTCCTGATGCCTAGTAACCGAGCTTTCCGAAATACGCTCGTCTTCGAACTCGCCTTCAGTGATCTTGCTGGCCGGGAGGTCCGGGATTTGGGCCAGGTCGAGCACACCGGACACAATCTTCGCGGCGTCCAGATCGGGAATGCGACCGGTATCGAGAATGCCCGTCGCGATCTTGTCGGCGTCGAGGTCCGGAATACGCAGGGCATCCAGAACACCGGACACCAGCTTGGCAGCATCAAGGCCCGGAATGCGCGCGGTATCGAGAATGCCGGACACGATGTCAGCAGCGGCATGGGTATGTGCGCTCGGCGTGAACGTGGACGGCTTGCCCGTGATGTTGTTCCAGCTGATCTGGATCAGGGCGGAAACCAGCTCGGACACGTCGAAGCCCGCACCGTCCGCAATGATCCGGTTCGCGGCAGCCAGCTCAACAGAGTCGGTGCTGTCGAAGCGGTGGATCTGGCCATCCTCGTAGACCTCTGCCGGATCGACCCCGGTGTCCTCGTAAGGCGCAGATTTCGGGATGAAGATGAAGAGATTTGCCATTCGAGCAGGTCTCCTATGGCATCACGATCGCGCCGGCTTCCCAATCGATCGTCGGGATAGTGCCGGCGCCATCGGTGCCGCCGCTGGTGGTGGTTGAGCCAGAAACGGTCTGCTGCACGACGTTGACGAAGGGCCCGTCGATCGCGGCCTCAAGGATCGCGTGGACGTCCTGCAGCTTCTGGTACGTCTTGATCTTCGTGCTGCTGATCGAGCCGAAGACGCATTGCGACCCGCTGGTCTGCGGGGAATAGGCCTCGATGATCAGGCGCAGGGCGATCTTCTTGAACGGCTCGCCGCCATAGACGAAAGGCGTTCCGGAGGTCGGCAGAACGAAGACGATCTCTTTTCCGTACTGCTCTTCGACCTGATAGTCGTTCCCGACGCTGGGACCGCCGCCGACATTCGACGTGGTCTTGTGGATGTGGACGGATTCCTGCCAGGTCGTCGGGGTGTAGGTGACGACCGTATCGTCCGAGCGCGTCACCCGGAGCTCGATACGGGACCGGAAGAACAGATACTCGTAGCTGTTATACCGGCCGGACATCTCGTAACCGACCTTGGCCGTGAGCTGGGAGCCCGGCTTCACCGGGATCGCGGGGGTGTCCAGCGTCAGCGTGTTGAAGTGCGAGGTCTGATCCGTGGTGCTCGCCGTCGATGTGCAGAAGTCGTGTTCGTCGACATAGGCAGCCGACCGGGTGCCAAGCTGACCGCTCTCGATAGAATTCGCGGTTACAGACCCGGCCGTGATCGTGTCCACGACCAGATTGGGCGCGCCGAAGGTCCCCGTTTCGGTGTCAAAGGTGAAACGCTCGACACCCTCGATGACAAAGAAGTCGAAGGCGAAATTGACGGACGTGGTTGTCCCGTCATTCAGTGCCACCATGCCACCGATCTTGTCGCCGGCGGTCAGCGTGAAGGCGTAGGAGGACTCAAGATTGCCCTCGATGTTTGCGATGGCGCTCCCGTTTACCGACACCGACGATGACAGCGTGTTGAAGCTGGCATTGCTGGCGAGATTGAATGTAGAGATCGCCGAGTTCACGTCAGCGAGCGTGGTGAACTCCAGATCAGCCTGCGCCTTGGTGTAGTAGTTGGTCGACAGGTCGTCCGAGAGGGCGGTGAACGTGGCGTTCAGTGACAGGTCGAAGGCCGCGATTGCCGAACTGGTTTCGGCAGCCGTCATAAACAGCAGATCGGCGGAAGCCTCGGTGAGATAGCCGGCGGCCTCGATCACATCTACCCGGTCGCCCAGGGCGGAGAATGTCGCATTCAGCGAGAGATCGAAGCCGGATATCGCGCTATCGACCTCCGCAGACGTGAAGAAGAGCGCATCCGCTTCCGCCTTGGTGTAGACGTTGCCTTCGAGCGTATCGAGATCACCGGACAGCGCCGAAAACTGCGCATTCAGCGAGAGGTCGAACTCTGCGAAAGCGCCTTCTGCATCGGCCAGCGCGAGGAAGGTGAGGTTCGCCTCGGCCTCTGTCAGATAGCCAGCGCCTTCCAGCGTCCCCACTCGATCTGAAAGGTCGGTGAAGCTTGTATTCAAAGAAAGGTCGAATACCGAAATCGCACTATCGACCTCGGCGGAGGTCATGAACAGCAGATCAGCGGATGCTTCGGTCAGGAAGCCTGCGGTTTCGAGGTCTCCGACGCGGTCGGCAACGCTTGAGAAAGTAGCGTTCAGCGACAGATCGAAAGCCGCCATCGCACTGTCGACTTCAGCAGACGTCATAAAGAGCAGGTCGGCCGTCGCTTCGGTAAGGTATCCAGCACCCTCGATATCGGAAACGCGGTCGCCCAGGTTTGAAAAGCTGGTGTTCAGCGATAGGTCGAAACCCGCAATAGCGGCATTGGTTTCAGCGGACGTGAAGAACAGAGCGTCCGCCTGGGCCTTCGTATAGACGTTGCCCTCCAGCGAGGTCAGATCGCTCGAAAGCGACGTGAAATACTGAAGGCTCGTGGCATTGGCGTCTGCGATTCCCGTGACGTTTTGCCGGAACCCGGCGCGCCCGCGCCTGGTCTCGACCTGCAGCGACCGGATAAACTCCGCCATGCCGGCAACGGTGCGCTCAAGCGAAGCGATCCGGGACACGGTCTCGTTATCCGGATCCTCGAACGGGTCGGCGGTCGTCTGCCCGGGCAGCGCATAGGCCGCCTTGGGCCGGTGGATCTGGACAGACCCGTAGCCGGCCTCTGAAACAGTGGGGACGATGCGGATTTCGACTTGTGCCGCGTCTTCCGGGGCCGCAACCACACCGCCGATACGGCCGGTGTCGCCAGCGTAGATGTCCGAGGTCGAAAGCAGGTCTCCGGCAGCGTCATACCAGACCGCTTGAAGCGTCACGCTGGAGACAGAGCCCGTCGTCTCGATATCGACCGATGCCTGCACTGAGTCCTGGCTCGCTACCGGCTTGCGGCCCGGCCAGCGCAAAACCTTGGTATCCTGCGCCCCGGTCTCGCCGAAGTTCCAGAACGCCTCCAGACCGCGCGGCGTGCCGGCCATCGGCATGATCGTGCCTTCAACCGCGACATAGCCAGCAGTCCCGGTGCGGAAGAGCGGGTCTTCCAGCCAGTTCAGGAGCGAGTTGTGAGCCGCAGTGGCACCGAGGCCTGCCAGCCGGGAGGCCGCATCTGCCAGCGTCTCATCAGCCTCTTCCAGGCGGTCATTGATCGCGTCCCGCGCGTCTTCGATGAGGCCGGACGGGATCGTGGCGTCATTGGCGATGAAATCTGCCGATGTCGTGACGGCGCTCGGCTCGCTCCATTGGCCAACGCGGGTTCCACCGATCAGCCGCGCCCGTACCCGATAATCCGTGCTAGGCGCGACGCCTTCGATCAGAACGCGCTGCCCGGCCGACTTGAGACATGTCGCCCCGCGGATCTCGGTATCATCCGATGTCGGCCAGTATTCGAACTCGACGTGGGTTTCGAGCGGGCTTTCCGCGACCTCGAAGGCCGCGACAATCGCCGGGAAGGTCGCGCCACCACCGCTGACAGACGTTGCCGAGAGTGTCAGGACGGGAACGGCCGGCGCCGGGACTTCGCCGATTGGATAGGTCGGAGGCGTCGGAACCACGACAGCATCTGCGTCGTCTTGATCCCAGCCCCACGGATCGACAGCAATACCTTGCGCCTGGATGATGACACGGCAGCCGCGGTCGCGTGAATTGACGCGCGAAACGGTCTGGGCTTCCCATACCGCCGTGGTCTGGCCGGTCTGGCGATCCGTGACCGTGAACCAGTCGCCGGGCTCCGTTTCTTCGGCGATCAGCGGTAGGTCGAATGTCGCCGTCGCAAACAGGCGAGAGCGTTCATGCTTGGATTTCTGGATACGGGTCGCCTGGAACCTGCTGAACACGAAATCCAGAGCAATGTCCTGGACCCGATGACGGTTCTCGTCTGCCGTGAGGTGGGCCGCGGGCTTGTAGGCCGGAAGATCCTGCATCTCCCAAGCGGAATCTGGGTCCACGAAGGAGCATGCGGTTTCATTGTAGCGATTGGTCGCCGCGCCGTGTTCGTCGAAGGACAGGATTCGCCCGCCGATGGATGCGAGGTCGTAGTGATTGGCTGCGACGCGCTCGACACCGGCAAGGATGGTGAACTCGCCGCCGTTCTCGACAAGGTCTCCGTCCATCGCGGCCATGACCTTTTCGAGAGAAGGCCGAATGCCGTTTTTCGGGTCCATGCGGATCATGCCGCCGCAGCGGTAGCGGGCTTCGGTGCCTTCGTCGGTCTCGATTTCCTCGTCACAGATATCGGCCGCATCGCCCAGGGCCGCTTCCGGTATGTCGGCCGTGACGATGCCGTGGGCACCAACCACGACTTCGCCGCCGCGCTTCCATCCACGGATGGCCTGGGCTGCGATCAGGGCAGGGTTGAAACGCGCATCCGACGTGCGCGACCATGTGGATGGGTCATCCGGATCGCTGGTTTCGTCCCGCGGGTCATGGACCGGTGCGCCCTCGCCGACATAGACGATCTGGCTGGGCTCGGACGTGATATTGTCGTCCGGGCTGTGTTCCCAGCGCATGATCGCAATCGCCATGCCTGCGAACGTGTCGGATGCCGTCAGCTGGCCACCGAAGGAGCCCGGCCCGGCCGCTGCGGCCAGCTCGCTATCCAGGGCCTGACCTTCGGTCCCTTTCATGATCCGGAACCGGATCGTCGGGTCGCCGTTCTCTTTCGTCAGGTGATCGGTGACGTTGACCCAGCCCGTTAGGGGGTCGCCGGAAAGCGTGACCTTCTGGCCATCGATCCAGATTTCGTCGAGGGAAGTGATCTCATAGTCAGAGATGGCCGTGACGCGCCATACATACTTGTTCTCGGCACCGGAAACCGTGTCGTAGACACCGGAACCGCCCGTCGCGAACTTGCCCACCGCGATCTCGCGCGGATAGTTGGAATCCAGCTTGCGCGACAGCTCATAGCCACGATCTACATCCTCGGCCTTCGGTGTCTTGAGCTTTGCGCGCATCGCCGAAACGGCGACAGCGGCCCCGACAACCGCGGCGCCGATGGCAATTGCAACAGGAGGCATTAGCGGACCCCGACTTGGAAGGCGCGCGTCACCAGATCGAGGCCGTAGGAACGGCGCCCGACAGGCGTGATCGCGGAAATGCAGGAGGGAAGACGAAGCCCGCCGGTCTCGCCGAACGGGCCGTCGAAGATCACGACATCGCCGACACGGGCGCCAGCCGGATCGATCTCCGGCATCTTCGCGGCGAAGGTGGAAGCCAGATCGCCGGACCCATGGCGCTTAAGGGCCTTTGCGGCGCCAATCTCGGTCGTGTAGCGGCCGCGGAAGTCCGCAGCGAGGTCAACGCCCGTGATGGCCAGAACGCCGTCTGCCGGGTGCAGAGCGCAGTCATGGGCGCCCCATTCGAACGGCTTGCCGGCGACTTCGATGAGGTACGACGAAAAACGCGCCCTCCATTTCGGAAGGCGCGGCAGCGCTTCGATCATGATGATTGCCCCTAGTAGGCTTGCAGGTTTCCGCCGCCGCCAGGGCGACGACTTCCGCCGCCTCCGGTATTGCGGGTTCCGGACTGACTGGGATTGTAGCCAACTGGCAACTTGCCGTTTCGAGCCGCCACCTTGGAGGCGTGGCGAAGCGATCGGTCTCCGGCCTTTACTCGCTGCTGATCTGCATCAGATCGTGAACGGCCGGTTGCCCAGCCCAGAGCTTGCCGGTTCGAGCGAACCTTGATCGTGACTTTGCCAGATTTCAGATCGAGAACCTTGCTCTCGATGGGGCCGGCGAATTGCTTGATGGCGCGCGTCGCAACGCCGGTCGCCGGGTTCTCGTACAGCTCCCAAAGCTCGAAGCGGCGGTTCACCATGTCCTCGCGCAAGGCATCGCGCAGGGCCGATGTTTCGCCGTCATAGTCTTCCAGTGCTTCAGTCAGGAGCGAGGCGTCCACGGTGATGGTGAGCTGATCCGCTGCCAGGCCGGAAGCCGTGCGAAGATCCCCGATCTGTGCCAGTTGACCGACACCCAGCCAGTTCTGTTCGTCCCATGCGATGTATTCACCCGGCGTGTGATTGCCGAGACGCCATGTCGAGGACAGTTCCAGCTTCGCGAGGTAGCGGAATTGGACGTTTCCGCTCTCAAGCAGGGCCTGCGTCGTGCTGTCGAAGGATCGCGCCATCAGATAAAGCCCTTCACACGCTGTTCGGTTCTGATCGTGAACGGCGACCCGTTGCTCGCACCGAAACGGAAGTCTTCCACGTTCCAGAGAACGATGGACTGGCAACACGCATCGCGCATCCGAACCGATGCCCCGCCGTGGGTCAGCCCGCGCGCCGGGCGCGGCTCCACAGTCACCGTCACGTCACCAGAGCCATCGGCCTGCACGTCTTCCGTGAGCGCGTGCAGATGCCATCGGTCAGCCGTGTCCTGGAAGCTGATATAGTCGCCGGCATAGAGCTGCTGGCTGGCCGTCATGCCCTCCAGATCGAAGGTGGAGGCTGCCCGGTCATAGTCCGCCACGACAGGCGAGCCCCAAGGGCTTCCAGATGCCAGCGGCCGGCCAGCATCGTCATAGTAGTCCAGCGGGACACGGCGGTTCGGATCGAATGCCAGAACCGGGATCAGAACGCCGCGCAGGGACCGCAGGAAGCCGTGCCACGTATCGCGCGTCTGCCGGGTGGGGAAGCCCGCAAACTCATAGGACCCGACCCAATAGGGATCGAACGGCTCCATGGTCTGTCCCAGCCCGCCCGCCTGATCGTCGGCCTGCTGAAACCGCATGATGTCGAATGAGGCGTTGGACAGATATGTCAGCGCCGGAAATTCCTTCGGTGTCGCCATTATCCGCCATACCCCAACTGATTGCGCTCGACCTGTCCGCGCACAACGCGGTTATCGAAGTCGGCGTCCATTTCCTCGACGCGAGCGCTCGTGGACACAGCTAGGCGCTGCACATCCTGGAAGGCCTCACGGGTGATCAGCGCGCCGCGCATATCTGCAACGATGACAGTGCGACCCCGGTCGTTCGCGCCCATGTCGTTTGCCGCGCTGCGCGGGATGACATCGATCCGCTCACCCTGGCCGACGCGCGCAACCGGAGCCCCGTTGATCGAGAGCAGGTTCTGGTCGATGCCAGAATTTCCGCCGATCATGATAGAACCGCCGGAATTGAGGCCGGGCAGGCCGCCGAATGCCGAAAGGGCGGACGACAAGGCGAAGGCGGCAGACATTCCGGCCATCGCAGGCACCGCGTTCGCGCCGAAGCTGGCGAGCGACACGGCCGCCGCCGCCGGCGCCCAGGCCGCCGCGACAGTGGTCGCTTGAGCTATGGATGCGGCCGTTGCAGCAGCGGCAACAGACTGTCCGATGGCCTGATTGACCAGCCATTGAATGCCCAGCTCGACGAAAGAAGATATCAGTTGGGAAACCGCCGTTGCGGCAACATTCAAGAGCGCGTCGCCCAGATCCTCCGCATATACGATGGCGCGTCCGATCGCATTGCCAACGCCGCTGCTGATGGTCGAGAAGACAGACGAGAAAGTGTCCCGCATCACCGCGGCAACATTCGTCGACTTCATCGCAATCTGGTCGAGGCCTGCGAGAATTCCGTCGATCCACGACGCCTCTCCGCTATCGACGCTGGCCTGCAGCATGTTCGATTGCGCTTCGCGAAGACGCTGATTGAACATCTCCTGCGAGATAGTTCCTTGCGCCAGGAGCGCCGTAATCGCCGCGATGGTCGAGCGATACTGCTCTGCCGGCCGCTGGATTTCGTCGAGGATTGCGCGTTGATCCTCAAGGGCCTGGTTGTGCTCGACCCGCGTCATGATTGCCATGCGTTCCGCCGCGGTCAGATCGCCAAGGGTTTTGCCTTCCAAGGCGAGGACGATGCGCAGGGATTCCCTCTGGCGCTCATTGACCCGGAGCAGAAGATTCTGGCTGGCCATGTCGCGGTTGAAGTCGGCGAGGACATCGGAGTCGTTCGCTGACGCCAGCGCTTCGGTGAGCTCGACCACGCGGCGCGCGGCGGCTGACGTGCGATCGTCCGGCGAGAGCCCGGCCGCCATGAGGTTCGATACGATCTCGCGTTCAATCCCCCGGGCAGCCTGGAGCTCCGTAATGGATCGCTGGAGCCCTTCGACAACGCGGTCATATTCCTTCGCGGCTTCCGTCAGGTTCAGGCTGGATGTGACGGTTTCGGTCGTGCCGTCTGTCAGGGACGCGCGCAAAGCCTGAATCCGGCGCTCAAGCGCAGAGGTTTCGCCACTGGCACCGGTCAGAAGCTCCCGGGCATCGCGGGCCGCAATCTCCGCGGCCTCCAATGCGGCGCGAGCGCGGTCGACATAAAGCAGGCGGTCGCGCGCCGGGCCGCCACGGTTCTGGGCGGCTTCAAGTGCGCTGCGGGCCTCGACCACGCGAGCCTGTGTCAGGCGGTATTGCTCCAGAACCTGCTGCCGGGTCGCGCGAGCATCCACAAGCCGGGCCTGCGCCTGTTGCAGGGTCAGATCAGCAAGATTGCCGGACTGCCCGCGAAGCTGCTCCTGAAGCTCGTACAGTCGCGTGTATTCGTCCCGCGCGCGCTGCCCGGCGTCTCGGTGTGTCAGCCACGCCGCGGTCAATCCGCCGATCAGCGTAATCATCAAGCCGATGGGACCGAGTGCGAAGCGGACAGCTGCACCGAGCGCCTGCGTCATGACGATGGTCGCGCCGCCCTGGACCGTCAGAAGCTGCAAGGCCGTCCACCAGATGCCCGTCGAAGCCGACGCCGCCACCATTGCCGCCGCGGCGCTTCCGACGGACTGGACAAGCAGTACGCCTGCCGTCACCGCCGCCGCCTTCATGGCCGCTTCCAGGGCGAGCGAAGCGTCTTCCGCACCGTCCAGAACCTTGATGACCTCTTCCAGCGCGGGAACGACGCCAGACAGCAGGACGCCGCCAAACTCTTCGGCACGGCGACCGGCCGTTGCGACGATCACATTCCAGCGCGTCGAAAGGCGCTGTGCCATGTGCTCATAGGCTTCATCGGCCGCCCCGGCGCGATTGGCCATTTCGTCCATGATCGCTGCAAAGCGCTGGCCGCCCTGGCCGGCGAAGGACAGGACAGCGGTTCCAGCCTCCACCGATCCGAACAGTGTGGTCAGCGCGTCCCGGTTGCCGCCCGTGCGTTCGGCGACATGCTGCATGAAGCGCAGGAAGCCCATGGACTGCACGGCAGCCGAGTTGAAGGAGATGCCCAGCTGATTGGCCAGATCCGCGGCCTGTTGCGACGGCTGCAGGGTGGCGTTCAGCGCAGCCCGGATGCCCGTCACCGCAAGCTCGGTGCTCTGGCCTTGCGTCGTCAGGGCTGCGACACCGCCGACCAGTTCATCAAGACCGATACCCAGGGCGCTCGCGATCGGGATCGCGCGGCCAAGACCGGCGGACAATTCATTGATCGTCGTGACGCCAGTCCGAACACCTGTGAAGAGGATATCCGAAGCATCCGCCGCGGACAGGTTTTCATCCGCATAAGCGTTCGTCGCGGCGTTGAGGATCGCAATCGAGCCGGTCAGCTCGGCAGCGCCGCCGATAGCCAGGCGGTTCGCTGCATCCACACGAGCGATGGCCGTGGCGCTATCGGTCGCACCGGCCGACACAGCGGCATAGAAGGCCTGCGCCTGGGCGCGCGAGCCCGTGCCGAACGATGCGCCGAACGCCGAAGAAGCCGCGGTCATGGCCTCCAGGTCGCGCGTCATTCCGGGGATCAGCGTGGAAAGCTCACCGATTGCCGCGTCGAGCTGCCGGGCCTGCGCAATGGAGGCAGACAGCGAGAAGGCCGCACCGAACGCTGCACCAAGGGCGCCGACAGACCGCACAAGGCTACCGACACGGGTTTCCAGCCGCGTGGAGGTTCCTTCCAGCCGATCCAGCCGGCGCTCCGCCGTGACGGCATCTTGCGACTGGATCTTGTATCCGAGTTCTGCAATGTCCACGGCTTACCTCCGGGCATGAAAAAGCCGCCCCGGGTGGAGCGGCGGATTCGACTCTGGCGTGTGGGGTGGCTATCGTTCCCGCTCTTCATGGGAGGGGACGATGTCCAAATGGGAAGAGCGTGGGATTAATCTCGATTACGGGAAGAACCATGGGCGCATCACGTGGCACCACAAACCTGGGCCCGGCCCAATAGTTACGGTGAGCATGCTGAAGTTCGACGAACCTGGCGAACAGACCGAAACGCAATCGCAGAACGCTATTAGAGCCGCTTCCGTTGCTGCTCTTCGCGAGCTGCTTGGGCAGATTGAAGACAGCTGACCGTCTCCTTCAGGCCAGCGATCTCGGCATCATGCTCGGCCAGCTCTACGTGAATGGTGTTTTCAAGGCTTGCGATCTCTTCCAGGAACGCCTTCGATTCTGGGTCCATAACAACCTTGAGCGGCTCCTGCGACGGGATGGTGTCGGAAAGATCGGCGGCCGCCAGAGATTGTGATACTTCGCCACGCCCCTTGAGAACGCCGCGGTTTTCATCAAGCGCGGCAGCAGTCAAAAGCCCCGCAAGGTGGGAACAATCCCCACCGGTCAGCGGGAAACGAAGCTCAACGTCATTGCGACGGGCCACAAGCCAGGTACGGCCGGTCTCGCGCTTGACGGTGATCTGCTCAACATTCGGCGGGAACCGGGTCATCCCGTGATCCGCATGCTCGAAATGGGGGAAATTCGACATGGTGGGCCTTTCTGATTTGAGGGCGATCCTCGACCACTGGAGCGTCTGGCGAGAAATGCGCGAGAACGCCGATAGGGTCCCGGATCTGGAAAAGCGCATCGCTGCGCTAGAAGAGCGTTTGTCGCGGGCGCCCGGAGAAGCCTGCCCGAAATGCGGCGAACTGGAATTCAGGACAGTAAAGACCGCTCCGCACCCGAAGTTGGGAGCTGCCGGCGCCATGACCCGCACGATGCAATGCGGAGCCTGTCAGTACACCGAAGATAAAATGGAGCTTCCAAAGAGGTAGGGGCCGCCGAAGCGGCCCCTGTGGGGTGGTTATTCTGTGCTTTCCGAAAAGCGCGTCAGCTGACCAGCTTGAGCACGTTCTGCCCAACCTGCTTCGAGCGGACCTCGACCAGCTTGTTCGTCAGCCAGTTCCGGCCGCCGGCCTCCATCCAGTCCCGAACGGCGTCGACGTGGAACAGGTTGCGCTTCATCTCCGAGGTCAGGCGCATCGGGTGGTGATGCTCCAGCGAGTACTTGCGCAGGCGGTGGGTCAGGTGCCCGGCCCGGCCGCGGATCTCGCCAGGCTGGAAACCGAAGTCCGTCATGACCTGCTTGGACGTGACGAACTCGACCGCCGATCCCTTTTCCGGGTCCGAAACGCCCATGGCCTCGATATAGGCTGCGAGCGAGGCGATTTGATCCTCCAGGCCCTTGGTCCGCTTCTCGACCACGCCCTTCATCATGCCGCCGATCGCGCGCATGACTTGAGGGTCCATGGAGATCACGGTGCCGGCCAGGTCGTCGCGAATAGCGACACCCTTCGTCCAGAACTCGTAAAGCGCCTGAGCGGAGCGCTCCTGATACAGCTCGATCTTGGCCCGCTTGTCCGCGTCCTTGATCTTGTTCGGGTTGATCGTCGCCAGCCAGAGCGGGAGCTTGTTCACCGGCATTGCGAGCATTTCGCGCACCCGACCATCGGCGCCAACTGTAGGCATATGCCCACAGTTGAATTTTGCTGGCTGGCCTTCGAGCTTCCGAAGCTGCGTGGCCCAATCCATATCCAGGTTCTCGACGATGCGGCGCATGGCCACATAGCGGGTACCGTCAGCCTCGAACGTCACGACTTCATCGCCGTGGAAGTTCATGGTCAGAAGGGCGGGCGGATTGACAGTCTGTGTCAGGTTCGTCATGTGACGACTCCTTTCGCTGCCCGGTTTGGGTCGGGTGCGTGAGGATGAAACTGGGGGCGCCGGCGGCCGCTAAACCACTCCGGCGCCCCTGCCACCCGGCAAGCCGGGGGCGTCTCTCGCGGCCCAAACTTCCGCGAGAAAACTTTGAATTCCCTGTTGCTTCTTGGTTACTTCGCTGCCCGGAACGGCAGGATTTCCGCGCTCTGCGGCTTGTCGAACAGCGCCGCGATCTTGTTGGCGATCGAGTTCTGAAGGCTGAACGCCGCGTGGCGCGTCAACGCGATCTGGATGCCGTCCATGTAGACGACGATGAGGCCGTCTTCGCTTGTGACTTCGGGGCGGCCCCGAACCAGCAGCGTGGTTTGCTCGCTCATGCCCGCATCTCCCGGTCCATATCCGCGACAGCCGTATCAATGGCCATCATGCGCATCAGGTCGAAGAGGTGCGACGCCTCGCGCTGATAGCGCAGGGCGGTCATGTCGTTCATGCGAAGCAGGTCTTCGCACGAAGGCGGGGTTTGGGTATTGTGGCGGTCAGCCATGGCGATCTCCCATAAGGTCGCTCGTTGGTTAGGACCGAGGGCGAAGTTGCCGCTTCCCCTCGGTCTGACTTTATGCAACCATAATCAAATGGTTTCTGCAACCAAAAAAATAGGTCGGCCCGCTACGGGCGTTGGAACGCCGGTCCAAGTGCGAATGCACAAAGACCTTTTGGCGCTCATCGATCAATGGATCGAAGCCCATCCAGACCCGAAGCCGTCGCGACCACAGGCCATTCGCGACCTCGTCGAGCTTGCCCTCGCTCAGCAGCAGTCTTAGCGTCTTACCCTTTGTTGGAGGGGCGTCATGACGAACAACCTGCCGGCCGATAGTGAGCCAGGAATCCCAGAGTTAATCGACCTCTGCGAGGCTCTTGAGCGTGATGCCCCGATGACCCGCGCCCAGGAGGCGGAGATTTACGAGCGCTACAAGAATGTCACGCGCATAGATCACTTCGCGGATCAGGCGACGCAAGACGCGCAGCTTTCTCGCACTATCGAATTCAACGCCCGGCTAAATGAAAGCCCTCTGAGGAAGGACATGGCTCTCGCCTGGAACCGCGCGAACAAAGACGATCTCGCGATACACGCTCGAAACATTCGCAACCAGTACGAGGCCCGCAAGATCAATGGTGATGTAGTTGCGCCCGGTTCGGCGAAGCGAATAGCAGTCATCCTTCGGGCACGAAAACGCAAAGATCTAGAGGCTCGGTTTTTGCTTGCCTGGTGCAGGCACTTCGACCCTGGTGGAAGCAAACCCGCCGGAGAGCTGAACATCAGGCTGCAAAAGCTCTCGTAGGGCTTGCCCGCAGTTCATCCAGATTAGGTATTTCTAGCGGGTTTTGGCGGGGCTGGCCAGAGCGCCTACGAACGAGTAGCTTTCTTCCGATACAACGTAGGGGGATTGCATGGAACCGGAAGATCGCGACGGCGACAAGAAATGGATCGAGATTCCTGGATCATTCGTCTCATGGTTGGCAATAATGACCGGCTCACTGATCTGTTTGTTCTCGATTGTTTTGGGCATTTGGACGTTCAACGAGACAGCACAATACGGGTTGTCCGGCGCCAGCATAGTCAGCTTTTCTAGCGCGGTAGGCGTGTTTGCCGGTGGTGTTGGTGTGATTACTTTCGGGGCGATCCTACGGGACCTTCGTCGGCTTTTGTGGGCGTCTTCCGACGAGGTCGAAAAACGATCATTCTTCTACTGAGTCCCAAAACCTTGGGGCATCACCTCCCCGGTTTCTGGTGCCGCTCCTGATCGTCCTTGATGACTTCCTTGACGGCCTTCATCCACCCGGCCTCCATGGCATCCAGAGCGGCGTGTTCCCAAGGCGCCAGATCGAGCCCCTGACGACGCAGAGCGGCTTCCACGTCGCTGTGGGTGATGGTCATCGGGCCTTCTTGTCCGCGCTGCCGTCTGGTGCTTATCGCATCAAACAGGTTGCGCAGATACGCGGTGTGCGCCGGCCAATCGACCAGGAGGGTGTCCTTGACCATGCGGCCCGGCATGTCGTGACCGAATGCCCGCTCGTACATGGCGTGGGTGATGCCGGCGCGATCCGGCGTATTGTACCGGGCGTCTAGGTAGACGGCTTGACCGAGCCCTTCGACGATTTCTTGGTAAAATTTGCGGTTTTCGCAGCCGTCATGTTCGCGGTTTCAACGGCCTCGGGCAGGATCGCGAAGAGCTTGCGGGCATTCTCCGGGGTGAAATCCCAGACCTCGCCGGCATAGGTGAACGCATCGCCGTCTTCATCCTCGCTCCATTCCCAGCCGACCGTGACGCCGATCGCTTGTTCGCGGACGGCCTCTTCCTGGCTGCGTCCAAGCAGCTCGTCCTGCTGGTCTTCCGTCATGCCCTTCATCAGGACGCCCTGGCGGATCATGCGGCCGGACATCTTGTGTCCCAGCTTGTTCAGGTCCGGATGTTCTGCGCTGCGGATTTGCAGGCGGAGACCAGATTTCTTTCCACCGATCTTCACGTCTTCCCAGACGGTGGCATCAGGATCGATATTCGGCTGGCGGGATGCGATATCCATTTTTGAGCTCGCTTATTGGTCTTCAAAAAAGCGGCCCCGGCCGAAACCGGGGCCTAGTTGGCCGACACGAAGGGGTTAGGATCCGATGGCTTCCGGTTCCACCAGCAGATACTGGTTATTGTAGAAGCTGAAGCGCGCGATGCTGGCCTGGTCGGCGCCACCGCCCGGATAAGTCGGGCCGGAGAGCAGGCCGCGCAGGTATTCCGTGGTCGCGGTGTAGCCAGAGACGGCATCGGGGGCGACCAGCTTGATGGCGTAGTTCAGCTCGGTATTCGCGGCGGTCACCATGGCATCACGGCCAAGGTTGGTGCCCTTGCGGCTGACCTCGAAGTCGCCGGAGCCGTAGTTCTTCGGCCCCTTGCCCTTGATGATGCCATTGTTCAGGGTCGGATATGTCAGCTCGTCCTGGGACTGGCCGCGATCCGGCAGGGTGCCGACGTTGGTAGCCTCGACCCACGTCAGGGCCTCGAAGCCGGCTTGGTCAAGATCCGCCTCCTGAGCGGTCTCGCAGATATAGACACGATAGCCCGTGTTGAAGGCCATTTCACAATCTCCATTGTGTGAAAAAGGCCCCGTGTGGGGCCATCAGCGGCCATTCGGGACCGCACCGGTTGCGCTGGTTGCGCGAACTAGGTTTCGACTTCGCCGGGAGCTTCCACGATGTACGGGATGCTCACCGGGGTCATGATCTTGGTGTCGTAATAGACGGCTGCTGCCACATCGGGGCGGCGGTTGATCTCGACCGTGATGCCGTCGCTGGTCAGCTTGGTTCCGGCCTTGAAATGCGCGGCGACCGCTTCGGCGACTTCCGCGCTTCGGACTTCGCCCAGGTTCAACCGATCGCAAACACCGATCTGGAAGATGCCGCGCTCATAGACCGTGGCGTCATGCGCCAGAAAGGGCTGCTGAGACGTGTTGCGGATCAGGGCCGCTTCCAGCCAGAGGCCGGAGTCCGGCGGCGTCACCTTGATACCGAGATGCCCAATCACAGACACGTCGTCATGCTCGAACAAGGCATAGTGAATGGACAGCGCGTCGAGTATTGCGCTGTGGATCTTGACCACGGCCATGATGGGGCTCCTATCGGATAGAGGCCTTGGCTTCCCGCACGGCCTGGTCGACGAATTCCTGCCAGCTCTCCGCAGCGGATCGGGCGAAGCCGTAGTGCTCGTATTCCTGGCGGCGAGCGTAGACCGCCGTCCAGCCGGCGAAGATTGTGTCCGTGATCGAGGCGTTCGTCAGGACGATTGCGATGTTGCCGCTGTTATCTGGCGTTCCGCCCTCATCGGGCCGTTGCGGACCAACAGGCATCCCGGATAGCGAGGCGTCAAAGCTGGCTCTCAGGAAGCCCAGGTCAACCGGCATCTTGCCGCCCTTTGCGACAGGCAGATTGGATGCCTCGAACAGAAGCTCCGACGCCCGGCGATGCACAGCGTTTTGCCTTGCGCGAGTCTTGCGGCCCCACGCATTCACCTTCGCACTGAATTGTCCCATTTGTCAGTCGCCTAGAAGCCGCCGAAACACGCTTTCATGAGAGGCCTCAATGGCGTCCCGCGATATGTCGAGATAGCTTTCCAGATGCGCCATGGCCTCTTGCCGCTTGGCTTCGGCTGCTTGCCCGTCTTGTCGCATCACGGCTGCCCGGAATTGCTCGATCACCGCATCCAGCTCCGAGCGGGCGGCGCAAGCCCTCACGGATAGCTGCATGGCGTTGGTGATCTGTTTCTTCACTCGAGCCCCCGGAAGCGTTCGATGCGGAACTTCGCCCGGCACCGGCAGGCTATGATCTCTTCGGCCGGCGCGCCCAGGCTCGTATCGAGCGGGTGCATAAGACGCGCTCCGGATGGCGATGTAAAGGCTTCGTCCATCCTGACCGTCTGTCCATCCATGCTGGCGTGACTGTCCCGGACCCGGCCGTCACCGGCGCTGTCCCATTCCTTCGTGACCGCGTCTGCCTCGACCATGCCGTCATCAATGGCTTGGCGAAAGGCCTGGTTCTGGCCAGCGTTGAGGGCCTGCAGGCTTTCCGTCCGCGCGATGGTGTCGCCACGCAGCTTCAGGAGCCGGTCGCTGTACCGCCCGGTCGCGCGGGTGATCGTGTCGGCATCCACGGGGACGCCGTTTTCGATAGCCCGGCGCACCGTGGCGTCGAAGCGCTTGTCCCTGAGTGCGCGGGTCAGGTAGTTGCGCATCTGGGCAGGATCGCCAGACGCCAACTCTGCACGGACCGAGGCCACATAGCCGCTCTGCTGGCCGGTCAGGCCGATGGTTCCACCGACGCGGCGCCCGGTCTGCTTGCTCACCCGCCCCACGATATCAAGAGCCGTATTCCGCGGCCCCCTGCCCGCTTCCATACCGGCGCGAAGGGCTTCCCGGATTGCGGAACGCTGGTCTTCCAGAATGGCCGTCACGTTCCGGCTGGACATTTCAAACAGCCATTGTTCGGCGCGCGGATTGCGCAGGTTAAAGCGCAGGACCGTGGTCAGCCCTGCCCGGCTGGCGGCTGCGGAGATATTTGCGGCGATCTGCCCGCCTACCGTCTCATATGCCGTGGCAATGGCGCGTTCCAGGGGGCGCATAGCCGCCGGATCCAGATTGAAGGCCCTCACCGCCCGTTCGATATCTCCGGCCTCAAGCGCCTCGATCACATCGGCCAGTGAAACCCCGGCGCGAAGATCGTCCACGGATTCCGTGAAGGCTGTTGCGATCTCCCGACCGAACCGCGCTTCGAGCGCTTCAAATATCTGGCGTTGGGTCGGACGACGGGCCATTTGTTACGCCTCCTCATCAACAGCGGCGCCCGCACCCTTCAAGAAGAAAATCCACTGGACCGCGATCCCGACCGATGGCTTGGGCTGGAACTTGACGATTTCGCGCCTGACTCCGTCCACCAGCAGGTGATCACCTTTTTTCGGGGTGACGGCGTCGACCACCGCCGTCTTGATCACCATATCGGCCCCGACTTCCAAGGCGGTGCTCTGGTATTCCTGCGTCACCCCGTCGCCAGCGCCCTGCAGCGTCGTGAACGCAATCGTGGGCGGGCCGGGGTTGTGCGCAGGTCCGCTCCCGGGCGTCGCCACAGCGATCTTGATTTCGCCCTGGGCAACCTTCGCCATCGCGGCGGAGACCTTGGCGCGGATGCCGGTGTAGTCGACGGTCACGAGCGCACCGAAGAGCCGACGAAGGATGAAGCGCCGCCACCGATGAGCGGGGCCATGATGGCATCAATAACGGCGATCACCGGCCGGGCCGCGGACGCGCCGGACGGCGTGACGTATTCGGTGTCGATGATGCCCTCGATCCGTTCCCGCTTGATCTGGTTGGAGGGCGTCACGTCCGGCAGGAGCGATCCCGGTGTCGCCAGCTCACGAAGCGCGGCTTCATAGGTCGCGTATTCGACCTCGACAGGCTCGGCATCCGACGCGATCGCGTAGTTGCTGGCGTCGGTCGCCCCGGTGCGCGGCCATTCGCGGACCTGATCGCGACCGCCGGTCTTGAGCCCCGGAAAGGCGCTGCGGAACCGGCCGTCCACATATTCGGACCCGCGCAACAGGGCGATTGTCAGGTCAGCGTCATCCGCCGCCGCCCATGCCGTGTTGCCGCGCTCGGCGTGATAGGTCTTGGATGCTGCCAGCGTCCCGTAGCTACTCATCACTCGTCACCCCGCATCAAGCGCACGACATCGTGCTTCACGGTTTCCATCAGGGCGACCATTTCGGAGCCCTTGAGGTTCGATGCGACGAACCCTGTGTCATAGCTTTCCCCATCCTCGCCGATATCCAGCGACAGGACCAAGACGCTCGTGCAGGGGCGGCCCGCTCGGATTTTCTTCGCCATTTCCTCCAGGCATTCGGCCGGCGACACGAGGCGGTTGTCGTTTTCACGATCCGCACGAGCCGCGCTGAGTGATGTGACCTCGCTCATTCCGCCCCACCTTCCGCGTCTGCGATCCGCTTTGCCAGAGTCGGGGCACCGATATTCGCGCCGTAGGGGATGTTCATGCGGTCGGCCTTGACCTTCAGCGCGTCCAGATCGTCGCTCTGCGACACACGGGCAGGCATGATGCCCTCATCCGGGCCAGCGACACCGCGAGGCGGATTAATGCCGGTATCGACGTATCCGCCTTTGACGATTTCAGCCGGGATCGGCGGCATACCGGACAGGATTTCATGACCAGCGGGCCATTTTTCCGGCTTGTAGTCGGCAACGCGGATCTTCTCACGATGCTTCCCAACGCGGATGACCATGAATGCGGGGTCTTGCATGTTGACCTCCTTACGCAGCTGCCGAATAGGCGCCGCAGATCGCGGTTTCATCAAAGCCGAGCGCTTCGGCAAGCTCACAGGCCCGGCGGGTATCGAGTGCAACGCCATCAACCGGGCGCGGCCATTGCAGCGCGGCATGTGGATGCGCGATCACACCAGAAACCCCGGCTTCCATCGCCCGTTGCGCATCGGTCCAGACTTCAGGCCCCGGCATCAGGACCATGGCGCGGCCAGCTTTCTTGACCGGAGGAAGAACCTTATCGCTCGCATAGCACTGCCAGAGCGCGTGGAGGTCCGGCCGGTCCTGCTGGACTTCCTTGCTCCAGGGGTCATTGCGACCGGCGAAGAAGAAGATCACAGCGTCATCTGTGGTTTTCGTCGCGCGCTGCTGGACGACCCCATCGGCAACGCCAACCTTGTTCGCATCCGGCCCCAGGCGAACCGAGAACCATGCCTGATCCGATCCCAGCGGGCGCCGGCCGTTCGGCATCAGGTAGGCTTCGCGCTGGTCGTAGAAGGTTTCGGGGTCGAACTCGTCCCAGAGGAAGTTATGCGTTCCGGCGCGCCAGAGGACGAATGATCCGTTGTAGTGCGAGCAGGATGTCCCGTCCTTCTGCCAGACACTGCCTTCCATCGCGGTGAAGTCGTGCTGCATGGCGCCCAGAAAGATCGCGGTGGCGTCGCGGGTGAAGACCGCGTCCAGATCGAGCCAGCACAGGAAGTCGGTCCCGATATCCGCCTCGAACTCAGCCGAGAAGGCTTGCAGGCGGCGATAGCATGCATCCTCACCGTTGACGAACACGGCCGGAAGGCAGGGCCGCGTCTCGCACTCGATCCGGTCCGGGGTGTCCGTGAGACACACGAAACGGAACGGGATGCGGATATTGGCCAGGCACATCCGGTAGAGCGCGTTGACATGGCGATAGTCGTAGGAGGCCCGGCCGGTGCGTTGCCACTGCCGGGGCTTCTCGAACAGGAAAGTCATGATCGTCAGCGTCGGATTGCTCATTGTGCGCCTTCCCGGATCGATTTGACCAGGCTCTCAAGGCCCGGCCGAAGCGTGATTTTCGGTGCATCGCCGATGATGCGTTCAATCGCTGCGCAGTCCGCGACCGGGCCGCGCTGCCTGGGCTGATATCCGCTCGGCATGATCGGGCTCAGCCCCGTGATCTCGCCAACCATCTCGGCAACATGGCCGTAGTTGGCGGATGCCTCCGGCGCGCACAGCGTTTCCAGCACGAAAGGCACGGGAAGCTCTGCGCTCACGAATGCCGCCATGCACCGGGCCACATCGTCGATGAACACCATCTCGTGCAGGCCGTTGAATGCCGAGGTCTTCGGCATCGGGCGGCGGTCGAGAACGCTGTTGGTCACCTTCCAGATGCCCGCGTCGTCCCGCATCATCGGGCCGTAAACAGCCCCAAGTCGCAGCGCGACGATCTCCAGACCGAGCCGGGTGTAGACATGCCCCATCAGCTCGCCGAACTGCTTGGTTGCCGCATACATCGACGATGGGCGGGCGCCATGCTTCGCCGTGATCGAGCTGGAGTAGATGACGCGTCCGACGCCATGATCCCGGCAGGACTCCAGCACATTGGCGAAGGCCGTCACATTGCTCGCGATATACTGGTCAACGGTCTGGCGCGTGTGCTTGACCGGGAACTGCGCGGCCAAGTGGATCACACGGTCGAATTGCGCCCTACCAAAAATCGCATCGACCTGGGCGGGGTCGGCAAGAGACGCTTCCACATATTCCAGCCCGGCGTCTGCGATGGCCTTCACTCTGGCCGACTTGTCGCTTATCGCGCCCTCAAGTCTGTCCGTCCCAACCACCCTGTGCCCGGCTTCAAGAAGCGCCTTGCATACATTGTGGCCGACGAATCCATGGCAGCCGGTGACGAGCACGTTCATGCCGTCAGCCTTTCGAGCTCGTCGATGACGAATTCCGGCCAGCTCCCGCCGGTCTCGCCAGTCGGTTCCAGCGATGCCCGGTCAAACACGGTGCAGTCCGTATACGAGATCTCAGTCCACGAGGTCGAAACCTCAAGGCAATATGGCCGGTCGCTGTCGAACACGATGTCATAGCAGGACCAGGGCGCGTCGATCTTCTCGGCAATCTCGTCTGCCATCATGAAGGCGGACAGGACTTGGGGGTCCGACAGGTCGGTGATGACCTCCGTGCGCCCGGAACCGGATGCGAAAGGCACGTCATCGCGGCAGTGGCGGACAAGGCCATAGAGCCGGCGGCCGGCGACAACGACCCGGATATCCCGCGTGTTGCCGGGGATCAGCTCTTGCCAGTACAGGTAGCCTTGCTGGATACCGCCCTTGACCTGCAGGCCGGGGCCGGACACGGCGTCGATTTCGGCGCGAGCCTCTGCTTCATTGCGGATCAGGCGAACATTTGCAGAGCCGGATCCGAATGCCGTTTTCGAGATGAACGGATAGCCCGCAGGCCGCGGCAGGCGAACAAACTCTCCGTCACGCGTCTCCTGAACCAGTGTGTCAGGCATCCAGTCGCGCAGCAGAGCGACTTGCGCCAGCTTGTCGTCATACCAGTCCGCGGCGCCCGGGCCGGGAACGCTCGTAATGTCCGCGCGCCCGAATAGCCGGAGCGCTTCTAGGCATTGCTCCCGCCCATGACCGTAATTCACCGTCCGCACATAGGCGCAGTCGGCATGGACATAGTGCCGCGTCGTTTCGTGCCCCCGGCGCTTTGCAGCGGCCAGCACGGCCTCTCCGCATCCTCGCGGGTCCGGCAACGCGTACACCCTCACTGCGCGCCCTCAGCCAGGCGCTTGGCCATTTCCTCGCGGATCTTCGCCGCATCCCATTTCGGGCCGGGCGGCTTGCCGATCGCTTCGAGATATTCGGCGCGGGCGGCCTTTTTTGCGGCAGCCTCGTCTTGTCCATCAGCGGCCGCTTCGGCGCCAACGGCCGGCACGCCCTCGACCTTGGCCGTGGTCACGTCCGTCTCGAATGCGTCCTTGCTGTCGTCGTTCACAGTGATCGATCCCCCGACAATCACGCCAGCATCGATTTTGAACTTGCTCTTCAGCTCTTCCGGGATCGGGGGAACCTGCCCCGCCTTCAAAGGCCCATGACGAACCTCGACCTCTGCACCCGCCGCACGATAAGCAGCAGCGACATTCGGCCAGTCGCCACACACAATCGCCTTGGTGACGCGCGGATCGGCCTTCTCGAAGTAACGCGGGTTCCGGTAGACCTTCCCGGCCTCGAACCCGTCACGCTGCGCTGAATAGATGACTTCCATGGGATTCCCTCCCGGAAAGAGAAACGGCGGTACATCCCGTACCGCCGTGTTCTCAGATTGAATGGTGGTTGAACCGCCCGGCTTACGAGCCAGACAGGTCGATCAGGACGCCGGCCGTCGCCTTGTCGCTGGTCGCGTGCTTCGTCCAGTTGGCACCGGTGCCGAGCTGGGTCTTGTTCGGGTTCGCAGGAGCGGAACCGCCAACATCCCAGCTGTAGCCCAGGAGTTCGACATTGAACGTGCCTTCCGAACGGAACCCGACCTCGAGGTTTTCCTCGTCGTTGATCGGGTAGAAGCGGAAGCCCGGGGCCTGCGACTCCTTGATCGTCACAGCGCCCGGCTGCAGACCAAGGATCGTGTCGGCCGGCGCCTTGTCGGTGACGAGAACCGGCTTGCCCAGGGTGCCCGGGGTGCCGCCGTAGACGATCAGCCCGGCCTCTTCGTAGATCTTGTCGTCGATGGCGTCGTCGACGAGATCGAAGTAGGTCGAGGCATCCATGCCGAACATGGCGATCCGGTTGAAGCGGTCGCCGAACAGACGCATGCCGCGGGTCAGCACCTTCTTGCCGTGCGTGGCCCACGAAGCGGTCGTGGTCATGCTGGCATTCGCACCGATGGCTGCTTCGAGCGAAGCGAACGCCGCTTCGACCATATAGGCCATGGTGGCGTCAGCCGCGTCCTGGCCAACCAGGATCGAGAATTCGTCGACGCTACGGTTGCGGCGCTTGAACGCTTCCTCGGTCGAGGCATAGGGGCCGTACTTCCACGGACACTTCACGCCGACCATTTCGTCGGACCCGATCTTGGAGCGCTCGACGGTGGCCTTCGAATTCACGTCACGGTGAGCGGCGGAACCGCCGATCTTGTAGAAGGCCTCTTTCGAGTAATCGCCTTCGACAGCCTCGGATTGCAGGATGATGGCTCCCTGCGAAGCCGCATTGAAGACATCGAGAACGTCCTGGATGCGTTCCAGGTAGGCGGTCTGGGACAGCTGGTTGTAGACAACCATGTCCGAATTCAGGGTAACGAGGTCTGCCATTTGGGAATCTCCTATTTAGGCAGCTTCAGATACGCCTCCTGACCATGCTGCTTCTGGTAGTCCGCCTTCTGCTGCAGGGTCATTTGGCTGCGCTTGAGTTGCCCGGATCCCCCAGGACTTTTCTGGCCCGGCTGCTTCCCGCTGCCGGAGTTGCCCGAGGCGTCGAATGCGCGCTCGAACGCAGAGCCCGGCTGCTTCATTTCCGCAACCAGGCCCTCGATGGTCATGTTTTTACCATTGCCGTCGATGCGGACGTTGCCGTCGCGATCGACCACCTCGACATCCCACTTACCATCACGTTCGACGGTGCGCGTCATGTTCAGGACGTGCGGCAGGAGAAGATCGACGGAACCCTTCTCGGCAGCGAGCGCCGTGGTGGCGCGCTGCTCACGGATCAGGTTGTCGATCTGGCCGGACAGAGCCTTGATGCGGCCTTCGCGCTCTTCCAGGGCCTGGCCGTGCTTCTCGACAAGCTGCTTCTTGGCCGCCTCGAACTTCGTGTTGGCGAGCTTGTCGGCTTCCTTCTCAGGATCGATGTCGCCGAGTTCTTCCAGTTTCGCCAAGGCCTCGCGCGCCTTGTCCGGGTCGAGATCCTTGTACTTGACGACATCGCGCTCCAGCTTCTCGCGCGCGGTGCGCTCCTTGCCGAGGGCTGACTTGAGCCCGTCGACATTCTCGACGTTAAAGCCGTGGGCCGGCTCGACATCGAGGATGAACTTGCCCTTGAGCGCGCCGTCATCCGTGATTTCGCGATAGAGCGACTGCTGTCCCTCGTCGAGGCCTTCGACGGAATCGATAACTGCTTTCAGTGCCATGACTGGTATCTCACTTCCCGTGATGATTGGTGGTGCGCGTCCCGCGCGGTTCAGGCCGCGTCCAGCGTCTCGCCGGTCGCAGCAGGCGTCCCGGTGACGAGCATGTCGCCATCGCCGGGGTATTCTTCCTCAAGGGCCGTAGCTTCGGCCTTGGGATCGAAATCAGCCGAGAGCTTCCCGCGGCGCTTCAGCTCGCGCCAATAGGTTTCGCGGGTGATCTCGCCGTTCTCACGGGCCTTCGTGAGGTCCGCAAAATCGTTCTCGCCGCCGAACTCGACCGCGAAATCCGTGTGAACGCTGACTTCCGGGCTTTCAGGTAGGCCCATCCACATCGCCGTGAACGCGAATGCGCGCTCCAGGGCGTCCTTGAGACCGAAGGCCCACATCTGGACGGCGCTGGAAGCCTTCTGTGAGCCGAACGCTGCTGCGACCTGTGTGAGGCCCGCCGTGCCGCCGGTGAGCGGGAGCCGGCCGATCTCTCGCATCTGCTTTTCGATGGTTTCGACCTGACTGGCGAGAAATTGAAGGCTCGTCGCGGCGGGCTCAATCACTTCCCATGTTCCAGCCGTGCCATCATGGACGCCGCCGAAGAGGACGCTATTGGGGCCGCGGCGGATCGGGACCGGCTTTCCGTCCGGCCCAAGATGCGGCATGACGCCATTGCCCGCGAGGATCGGGTAAGCGGTCATGGTCTCCGCGAATTTCAGGTTGGTCTCGCGCTGGTAGTGCTCGATCTGGAGGTCAGCGACATCCTGCATCGCCGGGTCGAAGCGCCAGGACAGACCGTGACGGCGGCCGGTGATGAACGGAACAAGTGCGATCTCCCCGATGGAGATTTCACCCTCATCGACCATCGTCCAGACCGTTTGCGCCTTCTTGCGGGCGCCACTCTCCACGGCTTCGGATCGCCACAGCTCGTAGCGGGCTGGTGCAAAGCCGATCACGGCGCCGGTCTCGTCGTCATAGATCGGGTCACGGATCAGAACCCGGACCTGCACGATTTCTGTCTCTTCGACACCGTCGCTCTCGACCGTGACCTCTCGCATCCGGGCGTAGTGGATGACCTCTTTCGATCCCACCATTGCGGAGTAGACCGCGAGCATGTCGGTGGCCGGAATGTGCACCCAGTATGGACGCGCGCCCGATGCCCGCTCATCTGCCAATGTCGCGCCAGGGCGAGCGGTCGGGAAGTCGACGAATATCCAGTCGATCGCGCGCGAGATGCCGTTGAAGAACGTGTCCGCGGCAAAGACGTTGAGGTGATTGCCGGCGCCGTCGATGTCCTCGACGATAGCCGAATACGCCTCGAACCCCTCCGGCTTGGAAAGCGAGACCTCTTTGGTAAACGGCTTCGCGGCGAGGTTTTCCGCGATGTCCCGGAAGATGTTCGTGAACTTGGCCGTCTCGTTCCGGTATTTGTAGTCCGCGTCGGACTCGCCCGGGAACTGCGGAAGATACGTTTTGCCGGCCGCGCGCATCGCCTTCGTGCCGGCCATCATGGTGTCGACCATGTTCCAGTATCCTGACATGGCCGCGTAATCGCCGGAGACGGCGAGCATATCGTCTGTCATCGGTGATCCTGTCAGTTCCAGCCGGACGAACCGGAGAGCGGGGGCGTGTCGGGCTTCGTCAGCGCGTTGAAGGCGCCTGAAAGCACGTCCACTTGGTCATCATGGGTGCCGGCCGGGAACACGCAGACCTCATCGAGAAACGGGTCATTCCACGAGCCTTTGACGAGCTTCACATTTCCAGCTTCGGCTTGGGCGCTCACGGGCGTCGCGCGCCAGTCTTTCTTACCCTTGGTCAGATCCCGGTCGATTCGGGCGTCATATCCGGCCAAGAGCTTCACAATCCGTTGCGGCCACGCCCCGCCGGTCGCGACTTCCGCCGGCAGGCGCTGCGCAACATCGCGCCCGTCCTGCGATGCGGTGTTTTGGATGAGCCGTTCGACGCCATCGGGCGAGAGCCGATCCCTCACGACATGCTCGACATAGTAGATGCCGCCGACCTTCTTCATGCGAAGGCCTGCTGTGTAATCCGGGTCATTGCCCTGCCTGGCCTGCGTCAAAGCGAGGTCCCAGATGCGCATGGACTTGCCACCCGCCGGAGCGGCCGACACGATCTCGAACCAGGAACGCTTGAACATGCCGCCTTCGCGCGGCGCCGGGCGCTGCTGAAACTGGCCAGCGGTTGCATACGAACCCATGACGCGTTTGTCACGCTCAACAACCTCACGCGGGAAACGCTCAGGAAAGAGCAATTCACCGTCCTGCGTGCGCGGGTCCTTGAACCCTATCGACGTGCTGCAGGCCCGGTCAGGCTCATATTCCATCGGCAGCATCAGGTGGTCGTATCCCAGATCCCTGTCCAGGATCAGGCCGGACACGTCCCGCTCGTGCAGCCTCTGCATGATGACCACAATGGCCGACCTGTCAGGATTGTTCAGACGCGTCGTGATGGCTTCCGTAAACGTCGTGTTGACCGCCTCGCGCCGCATATCGCTCGCTGCATCGTCAACGCTCATGGGATCGTCGATTACGAACCGGTCGCCACGAACGCCGGTCGTGCCGGTGAACGCGATAGACTGCCGGAACCCCGTAGCTGTCGTCTCAAACTTCTTCTTTTCGTTCTGGTCGCTGACAAGTTGGACGACATCGCCCCAAAGCTCCTGATACCACTCCGACTTGATCAGGTTCCGGCAGCGCCGGTTATCCCGGATCGCCAGCGCCTCGGAGTGAGAGGCCGCGACGATGCGCGTATGTGGCCTGCCCAACGGTCCCATTTCCCAAGCCGGCCAGAACACGGCCGTCAGCAGCGACTTCATGGTGCCCGGCGGGACATTGATCAGGAGCCGCGTTATCTCGCCTCGGCTGATTGCCTCCAGGTGCTCCGCAATCGCATCGATATGCCAGCCGTGAACATAGGGCTGCCCAGGCTCGACCACGGGCCATGCACACCGCACGAACTCCGCAAGCGAACGCCGGCACGCCTCCCGCTCAATCGCCTGCCAGTCAGCCCTCGTCAGCTTCAGACTTGCGGCGGGCATCCATCAGCTCCTTCAGAGCGGCATCAGACAGGCCGGACGCATCAAGGCCTTTCGGGCTCATGGAGCCATCCGAGGAGGTGAGGTCGAGGCGCTCGGTGAACATGCCGAGGTGCTTGGCGATCTTCTCAAGCGCGCTGTTCTTGTCCCAGAACCTTATCTTGTGGACGCGCTCGACCGCCCCAGCAGCGCCTTGGGACACGACCTCGACCGATGCGACAGCCGCAGCGAAATCGTCGCCCCATTTCTCGACCGGCTTCAGATTGCCGTCTTCATCAAAGGCCTGGCGCAAATCAGCGAAGCCGATGCGACCCAGCTCCTGCAGCACCCGCTGGACGCTGACCTCTGCTCTCAGAGCGCCGGCATTCCGGATTTCCTCAATTCGAGCCGCCACGTTTTCATTTGCTTTCAGCCGCGTCGCGTTGCCGCGGTTCGGCTTGTACCCTGCCTCGCGATAGGCCTCATCGGCGGAGAGCCCCTTGGCCAATCCCTGTGCGAAGCGCTCGTGTCGATCGTTCTTGAGGGCCGCCATGCATCAAGCTCCCAACCAGACCCAGGCCGCGCCGCATGCCCATCCCATGGCGAAGGCAGTAAGGGCCGTTATGACGAGGATGGTGGAAGCGGTGAGGTGTTCTTGGCGGGTCATTGTCGGAAATCCTGACGATTCTCTGGTCTCCGCGTCGACGAATGTGTACACTCGCGCCATGGAAACGATGCTGAAACAGCTTGGATGGACGAAGGCAGAGCTGGCGAGACGCCTAGGCCTGCAGCGCACCACCGTGAGCGGATGGGGGAATGACGCCCCTCAATACGCCCTCGCCTATCTCGACCTTGCCTTGAAGCTTAAGGCTCTGGGAGATGGAGCAGGACAGGCCCTGGAAAGGACGAAGCCATGAGAATTGTTGAAGATCCCCGCACAGACGCTCAGATTTCAGCCGCTCGGCGCGCCACCAAGGCCGCCATCTTCGCGCGGAAGCTCGAGCACCTGACTTGCGCGCTGGAAGATGCCGAGACCGCCGCACGGCGTGCTGGTCGTGCATTCCATGCAGCAGGGGAAGCACTGGAGAGGACGAGATGAGCGACGATCCCACCGTATTGGTCCCCAAATGGATCGAAGACGAAGCGAACCGACCAGACGGAAACCCGGTTGCGGTCGCCATGCGGGGTTTCATCGCCAACCCGATACCGGGATTTCCCGTCGACATGGAAGCGGTGCGAAAGGCCTTCAACGCCTGCGAAGAACCTGTCCCACCCCAATCCCCAGAAAGGACGAAGCCGTGACGCCTGAGTTTGTCGAAAGCCTGTCCGATAGCGACGATATGATGGTCTATGTGCCGCTTGGGATACGGAGCGTCTGCCTAGAGAGCGGCCACCTCCACCGCCTCACCGGGCGTGAGGTCAAGGATGTGTATGAGAGCGAGACCGGGGACATCAAACCCCTGCTGCACGCATGGCATTTCCAAGGGCCGTTGAAACAAGTCTTCGAGGATGCGATTGCCCCAGAAAGGACGAAGTGATGAGCGACCACGGAACGGTGACTTTTTCCGACTTGCCCGACATGGGCCTATCGGAGATCTGCCAAGCAACACCAGAGCTGCGCTTTGTGCGCGAAAAAGATGTAAGCCTTACGCTTGAACAGGCCCATATCGTGACTTCGGGCGGGATGACCAAACTGAAATGGCGACCCGTCCCGATCACTGACCGCGCCGCTCTATGCGAAGAAGGAGCGAAGTGATGATCTACGAGATATGGGCCGAAGGCTTCCGCGCTACTGGCGAAAGCGGCAGAGCAAAGTACATAGACACAGTGGCCGCAGACACCCTCGATGAGGCTGTTGCTATCGCCGTGTCGCGCCTTCCAGCTGATCGTCAAAAGTTGTTCAAGCGAGACCAAGACGGGATGTGGACAGAATGGGGATGCCGGGTCTTTGGTTCCGAGGATGCTGCCAGACGCAGCTTTGGATGACCCGCTCTATCCAGTTGAGCTACGGGGCGGTGGAAAAAGGTTGCCCTTGCCCAAGGGGCTGCTCAATCCCTGCATGGCGCCGCGCCCTATCGGGACACACGGACGGTCATTCCAGGGCGTCTGCCAAGAGCCGTGGCGGGCGGTGAAGCGGGGCGCGGCCTGAAGCCCTTGTTTCAGGCTGGCCAAACAGCCAGCCGCCGGGTGCCTTGCGAGCAGTACCGGACGCCCCTCGGGTATCTCGTGAGCCCTATAGCGGCGGGGGTGATATCAAGTCCCCCGCCGGGCCAGTAGGGCAATTTGATCGGGTGGGCAGGCTGGTTATCGAGACTGATCCGCGCGCCGCGGCTGCTTTGCTCAGATCAGCGAGAATCCGCCCCATCAGGGCTTGCGGCCAGCCCGCACCCTCTTGCTTCGCACCGCCTTTGCGGCACCCACCCGACATGAAGACGCCCGGCGCCATTTCTGGGCCGGGCGGATTCTTTCAACATGGACAGTTGGAATCATGTTCTTGCGGGGTTCGTCAACGAGTTTTTTTCACCTCGCCGCGAGATTTTTTCGGGATCGGCTCGACATAGAGCACCTGGATATTTCGCAACCGATTCTCCCACCTACGGAAATTGGCCACGGCATCGAGCCCGGCCAAGATGCTGTCACGAACAGTCGAATGATGCCGACCGGTAGCTTTCGCGCGGGCATTCATGCTCTCTCCGCGGCCCACGACCGAATCAAGATCGGCGCGTCTGGTTTTCGTAACCCCCGGCGCCTTGGCGACGAGCGCCCGCTCTGTCACGGCCTCTGCGCGGCGCACCATGCGGCCCTGCGGGTCCGTCGTGCCGTCTACGCGCTCACTCAACCAGTCGCCAAGGCTTTCGACGCCTTCGGCGCGATACAGCATCCGCTGCCAGACCTGGGCGGCCTGGTAACGCCGTACGGTCTGGTGCCGGTCCTTGCCGAGCGAACCCCGCATGCGCATCTGCTCGATCGGGTGGGAGCTGTCGAACAGGGACCATTTGTCCGGCTCGCGCGGATCTTCGTTGACCCGGGCCCGACCGTTGAGGAACTGGCGCTTCCCGTCACGGCCGGCAACGCCGATCAGCCTTGCGCCACCAGACAAGCGGGCTGCGATGCTGTCGATGCGCGCGCGGGTCTCCCGCACCTCTTCGTCCGATAGCGGAAAGATCATGTCCGCGAGCTCGTAGAAGCGGGCGCGGCGCGCCTCGGTCTCCGGGCTGAAATATCCGCCCACAGGCTCGGAGAACAGATCGTCGACAACCATGGGGATGATCATGGCGCCCCGGTTCTCAACGGGCTCGAATTCCGTGATCTGAAGCACCTCGTCCGCCATCCGGCTCGCGGTGCGAATCGACTTCGTGTCGACCAGGACATAGCCCGTCTCGGTCTCCTTGAGCTCGAAACCCCGGCGCTCAAGCGTCGCGACCGCAGAGGATACATCGCCAGGCCATGACGACCAGTCGCCCTCGTTGATGAGACCGCCGTCGAAGTCATAGATGCTGGTTCGGATTCTGTACGTCACGCTGCCCTCCCCGCGCTATCCCGCATTGTCACGATCACGGCGACGGCAAGGTCTTGCATGTGCGCCGCGGCTTCTTCTCCGGTCAGCCGGTCACAGCCGTCCGTGGAGAGCATGCGGACCAGATTTGCGGAGGTGTCGTAGGCGTCGATCGCTGACGCCCGGTCTTCAACCGCATAGGCGCCATTCGCCGCGGTCCTGGCGGTGAACAGGACCAGATTCGACAGGGCGGCCCGGACAGCGAGCCGGCGGCGTTCCGAAAACCCATGGGTCAGCTGATCTGTCAGCCCGTCTATCCTGGCCTTGATCGTGGGGTTGTCGAGAATGGTCATCAGGCAGCCCTCGAATCCTTGATTTCGTCCGGTGCGAAATAGTGGGTGTACTGGCCGGTCCGGACGTCGAAGATCATCTTCACGTCCCCCGTTGGGCCCATGATGTCGTGCCGCTTCGATTTCCAGATCCGGACCAGGGCGTATTCTTGGCCGTCATCATCACGCCGGCGGTGAACTGTGACGCCGAGTTCCGGCTTGTTCGCCCAATGCGCCGATCCGGCCACCGAATAGCCGTTGGGAATCGGCAGGGACCCGTCCCGGTTCGGTGCCAGCTTCGTCGGGTGGGCGACCACCGCTACGTGGACGTTGAAGCGGCGTGCGAAGCCTCGCAGCAGGGCGATTGCAGAGCTGGTGTATTGCGTCTCGCTCATGTCGTGGAACCGGTGTTCCAGCTCGGTCCAGGGGTCGACCACGAAGAACTTGGCCCCGTGCCGGACCGCTGCGGTCTCCATGCGTTCAAGGAGCCATTCGACCGTCGGTTCCGTGTCCCAATCCGGATTGATGAAGACGTAGTTCTCGTTGAGGAACTCGTCGGCTTTCTTCCAGTCCTCGGCCTGCAGATCCTTCACCGGCCGACCGGCCAGGTACTTCGCGATGTCGCGCCGGTAATCGCTGGCGATGTCATCCTCGAAGCTGGCGATGCAAGGGATCACGCCATACTGGCGGTTCAGCTCGACGCCGATGGCCTTGAGAAGCGCGGATTTCCCGTGGCCGGGGATGCCGGTCCAGACCGAAAAGTGCTGCGGGCAGATCGCCATGTGCCGGTTCAGGTCCAGCGTCAGCTGCGGGCGCCATATCGTCAGCTCGGGCACCGGCGGCAGCTCGTTGAAGCGGCATACTCCCGTGACCTTCACGAAAGCGGCACGCTTCATCGTCGCCTCGACGCCCTCGACGCCGAACCGGATCAGGGCATCGTTGAGGTCTTTGCAGCCCTTCGGGTAGGTCAGGTATTTGCAACGCGCCTTGCCGAGGCGCGGCGCCAGGTCTGCCAGAAGGTTTTGCCCCGGCCCGTCACCGTCCGCCGCGATGATGATTTCCTTGGCATCGCGGACCAGATCGATCAGCCCGGCGACGTAGGAGTATTTCGCGCTCTCGCGATCGCCGACCTCTTCGGCCGGCGCGCCATCAGGCACGGAAACGACGCGCTCGTATCCGGCCTGTATCGCGGCCAGGGCGTCCATCTCGCCTTCGGTGATGATGATCGGTCCCGTGAACTCAGGCTCGCGCAAAGCATCTTCGTTCCAGACCCGCTTCTCTCCGCCCTTGTCCTGCTGGAAGGCCTTCTCGTCGATCCGGCGGTATTTCCGGTTCACGACCTTGCCCTTCGAGATCACAGGGAAGGCTATCCAGTCACCAGTGCCCCGGTCGACGGACTCCACCCCCAGGCTTTCGGCGGAAGCGGGATCGATCTTTCGGCTCTCCAGCCACTTTCTGGCGCTCTCGGTCAGCATCAAATCCCCCGCTCCATCCGCAGTGATGGCAGTTCCAAACGGCACCGCTCGCGTTGATCGTCACCGAAAGGCACGGGTCTCGGCTGTTGCGCCGGTTGTGCGAGCATTTCGGGCAGGTCGTCTTGTGATTGCCGGTCGCATACGAGCGAAGGCTGATGCCCTCCTCGCGCAACCGCGTGGTGGTATCCATGATCAATCCCCATGGGTTCACATCCCCCCTGGCGGGAGGGCTTGGATCGGCCGGCTGTCGATTCCGAGGCCTTGGAAGGTGTCTTGGCCAACGGCCGCCGGACCGCGGGCGCCGGGGTTTCGGCTCGCTGCGCGGCGCATCCAGTTTCGCCATGTCGCCTGCCAGTCGAGCTTCACGCCCTTCTGGCCGGCGACACCGAGCCAGTAATCGCGAAATACCTCGGCCTCGGCCCTGACGAACGCTCGAGTGACGCCCAGCTCGGTCATCGCCCAGGTCGCCCATTCATCGGGAAGTGCCCAGTCTTCCGAGAGCCGTGCTCCCTTCGAACCAGATTTCTTTTTTGGACCCGAAGGGTCTTTTTCTTCTGGTTCTGGATCTGGTTCTGGAATGGTTTCGTTTCGCTTTTTGTTTGGGTTATCCGAAACAGAACCGTTCGCTAAACCTAAGCCATTGCTTTTCTTGGAAACCGGCCTCCCGCCACGCGCTCCGTTCTGCCGATTTTTTTCAATCTTTTCCTGCGTAATTTCCCACGTTTCTCGCAGCTTTTTTTGCGAGATTTCGTCACCTTCGAACGTCAGGAAGGGCGCGAGGCGCGCCTTGATCCGGCGCCATTTCGCTACGGACAGGCCGACGATCCTGGCGTTGTCCCGGTCATCATCCGGGACCGACCCGTTCCGGCGCCACATGGCTCCGAGCAGCAGGAAGTACGCCCCATGCTCCTCGGTCGACAGGTGTGTCGTGTCGGCCAGATATGCGTCCCAGTAGAGCGGCATCGATGGTGCTTGGCTCATTCTGTTTCGTCTCCGTCCAGGAAGTCGTCAATGATGGCCTGGGCGGCTTCGCCGATATGGGCGCGCGCCTGCTCTGTCAGGCCGTGAGAAATGGCGTTGTTAGCCGCGGCGAGAGAGGACAGAGCGCGCGTGCGCCAGTCCTGCTCATGCGACAGGTCGAGATCGGCGATCTGTTCGATTGCAGCGCTCATCGTGCCTCACCCCATGCCAGATGGTTGCGGGTCGTCACGCGGCGGTGGGCATCGCAATAAGGGCGGCCCTCCTCGGTCTTTTGACCGCACATCGGCATCTGGGAACCCTGACGGGGATCGCCCATCGGGAACCGGCACTGACGATTCCCAACGGTCTCCAGCGTGACCTTTCCCTTGAGAGGAGTAGGCGCCGGCGGAATGAGATCGTCGCGCTCTACGGGCTCACGCTTCACGGCCGGGCGCTTGGGTGCCGGCTTCGGAGCGACGGCCCGGCGCGGGGCCCTCGGCTTCGCCCTGGCCTGGACGCCGCCGAGATCGCCGAGACGGTTCAGCTTTCCGATCACGGCATTGCGGCTCTTGCCATTGAGCACGGCCGCGATCGCCGAAGCGGACTCGCCGGCATTCCACATCGTGCGTGCGGTATCGACTTCCTGTTGGGTCCAGCTCATGCGGCGGTCCTTTCCGTCTTGTCGTTGAATTTCCCGGCTTCCATGCCCCAGGAGGTCCAGCCTTCACGGTGCTCTCTGGAAAACAGGTCCGCGCGCCGGGCTGTCGGCATCAACCGCTCGGCGGCGGCATACGCTTCGTCGGGCTTGCGGCTATGCTCGCGCGCCGGCCCTTCGATCACGGATCGGACAGAGCGAGCCGTCTTGGGATTTCCATTGGTGGCCAGCAGGAATGGTTCGGACGCACAGCGCAGGCGGTAGCCGGTCCCGAAGGCCAGCTTTCCGTGCCGTGTCCGCTTCACCCATGTTCCGCCGGTCACGTACCGGACGCCCCAGGCCCTCAGGACGTCGAAGGCGACGTCGTGCATGGCGTGGGTGGCCCACAGCCAGTAGAGGCAATCAGGCGCGCCCAAGTGGCCGACAGGCAGCGCCTTGATGGCGTCCAGGCCCATACAGGCGTAGTGCGCCTTCGCGCTCTTGCCCTCGCCCTTTGCGGACCAGTTCTCGAAGGCCCACGGAGGATCTATCATCACCATGTCGAAGCTGAAGGGGCGCATATCGCCGAACGGCCAGTTACTCATGCGGCCCTCCGCAGCAGCCGGAGATCGATGTACTGTCCGCGAATAGCGCCTTCAGAAGCCGCGCGAAGCGCATCGCAATTGCGCGGGCCATAGGCGATCAAGACACTTGGTGCGCCGGCATTAGTTTTCGCTCTGCGACCGTCCGGCTTGTGGAAATGCAAGCGCCCCTCGATGAAGAGGAGGGCGTCCGCATGCGGCCAGATTTCGTCAAAGAAATACTCGGTTTCGGTGCGCGCGAAGATCAGCGCGATACCGTCTCCGTGCTGGCGAAGGCGCCGCAGCCAGCGGTCTACTTCGCGGCCATACGGCGGATTGCACCACACCCGGCCGCACCATGGCTGAACGAGTCCGTTGTCCTTTCTCGTGAAATGCCGGGCCGCCATATCCCAAGGGCGGTCCGCAGGCGCGCACGGGTCGAGGTCGAACGCGCCTAGCGCGTGGAGAATGAACGGCGGCGTCAACCAGACATCGGACTCCATGCGTGCCGACTGGTGGCCGCCAGTGCCTTGCCGCTTCACCGCCTGTCCGCCGAAAAGATCAGTGTCGCTCATGCGGCCTCCTTCCGGGAACGACCCCGGCGACCAGTGCGCACCATGCCGTGAAGGATGAAGGCGATTTCTTCGTCACGCTCCCAGCAGAAGCCGCAGGAGCCGCAGCTGGCCTTCTCCGAAAGCTCGGCCGGGCAGACCAAGACACCAGGCTCCTTGAACCCCTTGTCCTCGACGACGCGTGTCTCCTCGCCGCTGAAGCGCATGGCGAACCGGTCCGGGAACTGGAACCGGGTCAGTGCCAATGCCTCGCCGATCGCGCGCTCTTCGGGATCGTCGGCATCGGGCAGATACGCGGTGAAGCCCCAGACATGCAGGGCCGGGTATTGGCGAAGGAGCCGGCGCCAGAGTTCGACGTATTCGACGCTGTAGAAGTCGCCCAGGACATGGAGGCGAACCACGAAGCCGTCCGGGTGCCGGTTGGCGTGCTGCATCACCTCGACGACAAGGACATCCTCGAGGATCGGCCCGGCCTCGTGCCGGCGGGCCAGGTGCATGCTGTTGCCGTAACAGGCACTCCAGTGCTCGCAAGAACGCGGACAGGTCGACCGCTCGGCCAGGGTCAGCGTGTAGATGGGCATCCCCTTCCAGCGCCCCTTGAGGGCTTCCTTGCCGATCTTCCTGTTGTTGTGCCCGCTGACGAGCAGGCGCGGGCTTTCCTCGACCGGAGTCGTCGGGAAGAGCGGACGGCCCTCCACGACGGCCGGGTGATCGTCCTTGAGCCCTGAGACTTTGGACGGGTCCGGGGTGTGAGGCGAGAAGCGACGGTGAGACATGTCGAGACGGGCCATCAGCGCTTGTCCTCCAGCTTGTGCTGCCGACAGGCCCAGACACCGCCCGGATAGCCGAACGGGGCGTATCGGGTGCAGCCCTTGACGTGGCAGGGGTGGATATTGGGAAAGAAGGGGCGAGCAGGTTTCACGAGCGCCCCCACGGGTTCGCGCGCGGCGGGATTTTCTGGGTGCCCTTTGCGGGCCAGCGGTTCGCTGACTGCATGCGTCGGCCGCCCTGTATCTTGGCGCCGTCTTTTGTCGGCACCGGCGGCCGGGACGGGATCGAGGAAGCGGATCCGGTCAGCTCCTTTCGCCGTTGGCGCCGGGCCTGCTGGCCACCCTTGCCGCCGCCCATGTGACGGACATGCTTGATGAGCCAGGCGTCGTATTCGGCGGTCTTGAAGCGCGCGCACGGGGTCCGCAGAAGGGCCCGGTTCGACATGTCGTTCGTTCCGCCGCAACTGAGCGGGATGCAATGCTCATCCGTGATGCCCTCACGGACATCCAGCTTCCGGCCACAGACCGGATAGTCGGCATAGACACCGCCCAGCTCCGGCAGCTTGTAGCAGCCGCAGCGCCCCTCTTGTTCGAGCATCAGCTCGGCGAGTTTCATCTTCGTCAGACGGTCGCGCTGAACGGCGGGCTCCATCCCCATCAGAAGCTCCTCTTTTCCGGGATCGACCGGAACAACCGGTCAATGGCTTCTGCCTCGGAGGTCGGGGGTGCGATCGGTTTCGGTGCCGGCGGCTCCGGCTTCGTCCGGTTCGCGCTCCGGGTTCCGACGATGCGGGGCGTCTTGGCGACCGGCTGCGCAGCGGGGGATTTCGCCAGCTCTTTGCGAGCGGCCTTGGCGGTCTCTTCGCAACGCTTCTGTGCAGCCGTGATCCGATCCTTGGACTTCTGGTCTCGCGCTTCTCGTGCAGCCTTGCGGCGCTCCGCGGCAGCGCTCTTCTTCGCGTTCCACAGAGCGTTGTCGTGCTCGTATGGCGCGTTGGGATCGATCCCGAGGGCTTCGGCCGCGGCGTGGGTCTCACGGCCGTGCAGGATGCCATTGTTGCGGTGACGGCCGACCACGGCCAAAGCAGCGCGCTCGTTCTGGTTCCAGCCAAACCGGACGGCCCAGGCTTCGGCTTCCAGATCACGGAAGCCGGCGAGGCAGAAGAATACCGCTGCCCGTGCCTTGCCGACCTTTCCAGCGTAGATCCCGCTGAACTGGCCGCTGAAGACGTGCTTGGGATCGGCCCCTGTCACCTCTGCCGCCGCGACGATAGCGCGCCAGATATCGTCTGCTGTCGGGTTCATAGCAGCGCACCCCTCTTCTGGACCTGGCGCCGAAGGGCTTCCGTCGTTTCGTCGCGGAGCGCGGCCCATGCCTTTCGCTTCTGACCGCCGGTCGCAACGCGATAGCGGGCCTTTGCTGCTGCGCGCCCGGGCTCCAGAGCGGTGGGGTGTGTGAGACGAAGGGTCATTTGCGCGCCCTCCGCTTCCGGGTCGATCTCGGCTTGATCGAATTCCCGTGGGCATCGACGCAGCGGATCGTCAGGCCGCTATCCGCCTCGATGATCTTGCGCTTCAGCTTGGAGACCGGGGTGTCGAAACCTTTCACGTCCTCGATCACGAGGCAGACGCCCTGCCGGTAGGAGAAATCGGCGCGGTAGGTGAAGATGAGCCCGCCGTTCAGTCGGAACGGGAATTCCGGCTGCATCTTCAGGTCAGAGATTTGGCCGCCGCGTTCGAGCAGGCGCAGGTCCGCATATCGCTTCGCTTCAGCCTTGCTGTCGAAGGTGATGCCGTCGATCTCTGTGCGCTGCGCGCCGTACTTGCTCACGGTCGCTTTCTCCTGTTCTGACGGCGCGGATCATGGGCCGGCGCCGCAACGGCCCGGGGCCGGGCTAGCCGGCGCCTTCCACTGCGGCTGCAGTTGCCATTTCGAAGAGCAGTTCACCCATGCTCATCGCGTCGTCTGGGGACATCTCGACGGTTGCCCACGACCCGGACCCATCTGTCAGGGCAAGCATCACTACGGCGCGCCGGTTTCCGCCCCTCGGGCCGCATCGGGGAACGACGGACACAATTGACTGCGAGCAAGGGATTTGCTGCGCGTCGGCCATCACGAAGCCCTCTGCATTGCTGGATCGGAAAGAGAGGCCTGGATGGCGTCGGCGGTGGCGCGAAGCTCGTCCGCGGCAGCGGAAAGAACCCGGCGCTCAAGCTCATCAATACGGCCGTCTGCCAGAGCATCATGGATCTGCTTGGGCAAAGCCCCGGCCACCTTCGCGGCCCCCATGGAGTCCTCAAGAAGGCCCTTGGAAGGAACCGGCGTCACCAGATTGACGAGCGCCGACGAATAAAGCGGCGAATTGATCTCGCGCTCGAGGACTTCCATGACGTGGGCCGGCATGGAGCCGCGGACATTCTCGTTCTGATAACCGGAGATGCATGCCTCGGTGAGACCGGTCAGGGCCGCACACGGCGCCAGTCCGCCATTTGCCTTGATGAGCCTGAAGCCCTGAGCCTTGTGAAACGGGGTGCTCATTTAGCGATGGGCCTCCGATTAAAGCTGACCCACGCGCCGCGCCGGAATATCGCTATTCACGGGCACAGCTACGGGGCGAATTCGATGAAGTGTGCAGACCGACACGCGCGCGGCGGCGACATGGCGACACGGCTGAACCGTATCGCGGTGGCCGCGCATCGACGGGCGAACGCCTTGCCGCCGAGCGACCCGGAACGCCTGTTCCAGATCGCGCAATCCGATCTGGCGCTCGCCAATCTGGCGCGCTTGCCTAGCGGAAGGGCCGCAAAATGATGTGCGCCGGGACATGGTGTAGGGGCATGCCCCGGCGCGTGCCGCAGAGGAGACTTCGCGGCAGTCTTGTTGGGCCCGCCAGGGTCTATGTCCCCAGCCCTGACGGACCCGTTTCGCCTCGGAGGGATCACCGGAGCGAAAAGGGGTGGCCTGCTCGGGTTTTGGGGCAGGGGAGACCGAGCAGGCCGTCGTGCCGATGGTCAGGCCGGCACGAATTCGAATATTTCGGGAAATCGCGATGAGTGTGATCCAGATCACAGCGCCATTCAAATTTGCAGGCTCTTCATTCGCGGATGAAGTGTGTCGAGGGGATATGGCGCGCGTTCTTCCGGTCGCTGGACAAGCGGCCTGGATGCCCCGCGTGCGGGATTGGGCGGCTGCGTTTCCTGCGCGCCGATCCCATACCGCGCCTTCAACATTTCCGAGCTGTCGAGCGCATCCACCAGTGCACGGATTGCCGGCACGAACACAGGCAGTTCGACGCGCCGGGAATGCTTCCTTAACCCTAACGCCGCTCAAATTGCTGATTATTTTATGCAATTTCGACTTAAAGGCGGCGCGGATTGTCGCAGCCGAACCTGCGGTTGGTTGTGTCACCCGCGATGACAGTTCATCCCCCTCGCCTCCGGGCAAGGGAGTACCGAATTGTTTGAACTCATCGCGACGGCCGAACCCACGGACGTCAAATGGGACCGCGAGAAAAGCCGGTCCAATCTGGGCATCCGCATCAGCGAAGTCCGCGTCATCTTCGATAAGGAGCCAGGTCAGGAACCCCGCTTCCGCATCGATACCAGCCGCAACGGCGTCAATTTCTGGTGGGGCAACCTCGACAAGGACATCATCCTTGAGCTTTTCCGCGTCCAGCGAGAAGGAGGCATCTCCCCTCGCCTGCAGGAAATCGCTCGGGCCATGGGCCTGGATGATGATGGCGGGCAGCACTAGGCCACCATCCCAGCGCCATCGCGCTCAAGCAGAAGCTTTCGGATCAAAACGGTGCTGTTGGACTTGGGTCGAGGGTGGCGCAGCTCAAGCCAGCGCCAAACGACCTCGCAAGCGCGCAGGCGGTCCTCATAATCCCGGTATCGGCAGTACCGCATCCTGTGCATTGCGCTGCGCACATGCGACGGGGGTTCGCCATGGCTTTGAATGACGCGTGTCGCACGCTGCCAGAGCCCGCAGGAAACCTTGGCAATTTCGGTGCGCGGCGGAAGCTTGCGACCGGTCCGCAATGGCCGCGGGTCTGGCAGATCGGCGAAAACAAATTCGCCGCTGTTGATGGCGTCGATGTCCTTCTGCAGCTCTGGAGACCACTCGAACCATTCGTGATGCGTGTGCTGGTCGCGGTATTTTCCGTGAAACTGCGCCTCGCACCTCTCATCGTGTCGATAGTCTGGAACGTGCGCGATCGCCGCGATCTCCAATTCAACCGGGGACCACTTCATGTACTGGGCAAGGCGCTCGTGAGGATATCGTGCGTGGCCGATCTTCACCGGACCATCGGAGCCAACCGGCTTGAGGAAATAGACAAAGCCCATGTCACGCGGCCTTCTGGTCTGCAGCGGGCGCAAACCAGTGCGAGACCGGAACATCGAAAACCTCTTCGATCTTCACCATCGTGTCGCGACCTGGACGGCGCTTGGAGCGCCTCATCCGTGAGACGAATTGCGTGGTGCACCCAATGAGCGCCGAAATGTCAGCGTCCTTCAGGTCGCGGGCTTCGACCTCAGCCAGGAATTCCTCCAGGCCGAGAGAGCGCGGATATGTCTTTTCCTCGGTCATGACGGGAAAGTGCCAGTCTGGCACAATTTCGTCAAGACAGTTTGTGCCAACTTGGCGCTGGGACCGTTCGTGCCAGTCTGGCACCCTGCGTTGCATGCAGATGAACGAGACAATCAAGGCGTGGAGAAAGGCTGCCGGGCTGACGCTTGAGCAGCTCGCGGAAGCCTCGCACGTGGATCGCTCGTCGCTGAACAGGATCGAGCTAGGTCTCGACCATCCGAAAGGCCGGAAGTTCGACGAAACACATCTTCGGAAGCTCGCGAAGTTCTACGGCGTCCAGCCTTGGCAGCTTCTCGCCTATGATCCAGCGGAGCGGCATAGCTTCGACGAGCTATGGGCTCAACTCAATCCATCCGAGCGCGCCGAGGCCGAAGACTTCCTTCGCTACCTGCTCAGCAAACGCCGGACCGTTCACAGCCAGGAAGGCGCCGCGGATCTCGTCGATCTCTCCGGTGGCCGGCGGTAGCCAAGAAGGAAAACGCATGACAGAGGCAGCTGTAAACTCAGTAGGGTCCGTGAAAGCATCGCCGGACGGAGAGTTCGCCTTCTTTAGGTTTGAAGCGGATGATGGAGAGATTGTCCTCCGCATCCCATCCGCAGAGATCATCAACCTAGTCGTTTCGGCGTTAAGCGTAGACGAGAAGTGCCGGGAGGCTAAGGGTGGCTCAGCTCCGAGCGCCATCACACCGTCCAGGCTCAATGCTAGCGTATTTGCGGACGGGTCTTGCGAGATCGTTTCCTATCTTCCTGGGGGCGGGTGTTTTGCACAGTCCCTTCGTAAATCAGCGAGGACCTTTCTTTCAGAGGCCCTATCCCCATCCCCCGGACAGAGTACCACCCGTCATCATCCGGCTTAGAATCTCCAGCCATCTATTCCTCCATAGCTGAATCAGCGGCGCCCCAAGTGGCGCCGTTTTTATTTGTGTAGCACATCTTGTGCCACACTGGCACTTTTTTTGATTGACGACTTTGTGCCTATCTGGCACTTTCTCCCTAACAACCGGGAGACTTACCCATGCCGCACGACAACCAGATCAGCCCTGCTTTCAAGAAGAGCGACCGGTTCGACAATGCGACGGTCCGCTCGATGGAAGGGGCCGACCGCGAGGATGCCAGCCGCCGGGAGAAGGAATGGCGCTGGACCCACCGCAAGGCGCTGAACGAAGCGTTCCAGGCGGCCTATGCGGAGCGCGAGGCGGACATGATGCGGGCACGCGATGAGATCGCAGGCCTGTCCCGCCAGATCGACGCCATTGCCGGCACTCTCCCCTTCATCGACGGCCCGCTGATTTCGGACATCGCGACCGGGAAGGTTCGGACCGCTTTGGCCGATTGGGCAGAGCGTGAGGCCACGCGCCGTGTCGTCGCGAAGGTCGGCGGCTGGGTCTCTAACGCGGAGGCCGCGTAGCCATGGCCGTCTGGACCGCTCTCACGATTGGCTGGCTCTACGTCTGGGGCGCCGTGGCGATGTTCGCCTGGCTCACTGTTCTGGACCGCCGGGACATCGTCGGTATGGCGTTCCTTTCGATCGCCTGGCCGGTCTCCGTCCCCTTCTCTTTCGCAATCACCGTTCGCCGGTCTCTGGCGAAGAAGGACTCCACCAATGCGTGATCTCCTCTCAGATATCTGCGCGGTCGTGGCGCTCTTGTGTGTCGCTGCTGCTGTCCTGTCCATTCCAGATTTTACGGGGGTGATGTGATGGGTGGCTCTCCTACGGATCGCTCCTCGGCTGGGCCTGTGGCTGCGGACAGGCGCGTTCGCCGGTACCGCCCATATGACGTGACTGTTGATGGTTATGGGACCGCTACGTTTCTGGCCACGTCGAGCGGTGGCGCGAAGTGGTCGGCCTTCTGCAATGACGTCTTCGGTCATCTGACGTTCAAGGACTTTCTGAAGATTTGCCAGGCACGCCTGTCGCCGCATCGCAATGACGACGGCTACGACGATCTGCGCAAGCGCTACCCGTTCGCGACGATACCCCGCCCCGGCTCGCTGATCGAAGCGGAAGGGCTTCACGGGCGCGTGCTGAGTGCGATCGAGCCCGTCAACTACGTGGCATTTCAGGTCGATGGGCATGAGCGCATTGCTCGTGTTCATCCGCTCTCGGTTCGATTGGTCGAAGCGGCCCGCACGGCAACGCCGGAGGACACGCAGCACGTCGCAGACGTGCCACCCCAACAGGAGAAATCCAATGACTGAGACACTGTTTACACCGGGCGAATGGCGCGTTGAACAAGGCACGACGCTGGTCTGGGGCGCATGTAACGCTGACGACCACACAAGCCGTGGCATGGGTTACCCCATTGCCGAGTGCCGAATAACGCCTACAGCGAAGTGGGCCAAGCGACCGGATGAAGCTGAAGGCATCGCCAACGCCCACCTGATAGCCGCCTCTCCTGACGGGTATGCGTTCGCCGAGAAAGCGGCGCATTTCCTGACCGGCCTCCACCTGGGGCGCCCCCTGTCTACCGATGATGTGGAAGAGCTTCTGGCGGAGGCCAAGGCATATCTCTCCAAAGCCAGAGGGGAGTCCAGCCATGTCTAAGCGAGACGGTGGACCGGCTTTTCCTCGCGACCCGATGGGTAGCTATGCGGGCGCACACGGCATGTCCAAGCGGGAATACTTCGCTGGGCAGATCATGGCGGCGCTCTGCACTCAAGGTGGCGAATCTACGCCGACCTACAGCTCCCCTCGGGTCGTCGCTGGTAACGCTGTGGCGCTCGCAGACGCCCTCCTCAAAGCCCTCGCACAGGGAGACTGAAATGTATCTCCACGCCTCCTACGCCAAGCGCGATGAAGACCACGGCCCGTATGACCTGACAGTCTACGTGGATGACAACGGCCAGCTCCGCGTCAGTGAAGAGCACCTTCGGATCGAAGTCGCCATCGGCGAACGCGGTGACGCGAAAGCATCCATAGACGCGCTTGTCGAAGCTCTCACATGCCTGAGAGCCCAGATCGAGGCCACGGACAAAATCCGGGCCGGGAGGGCTGCGGCATGAGCGAGACCCGCGCCATCTACTGTTGCGGCTGCGAGGCTGATGTGTCGGCCCGGCTGACCAGCGGAAAGGAAATCTATCCGCATCGCCGCGACCTCTATTCGCTGCCGTTCTGGAAGTGCGACACCTGCGGAAACTTCGTCGGGTGCCACCACAAGACGGACGACCGCACGAAGCCCCTGGGAGTGATCCCTACCCCGGCGATCAAGGAAGCGCGCAAGCACATCCACGCCATTCTGGACCCGATCTGGAAGAGCAAGCGGATGCGCCGGGGCGACCTGTACCGGGCCGTCGCTGCCCGCCTCGGTATCGAGGAATACCACACGGCAGAAATCCGGACCCTCGACGAGGCGCGGGCAGCTTATCGCGCCGTGCAGGCCGTGGAGAGCGCCCTTCAAGAGCGGAGGGTCGCGTCATGACCCACCCCAACCGAGAGCCTGTCCGCCCCTGTTGCACGGGACGGGAAGATGAGCCGGCCGTTCTGGCAGTCGCGGATCAACCCACCGAACGCCAGCGCGAGAAGGTCCAGCAAGAGCTGCTTACCCGCGCTGATGACATGCACGAATACCTGATGATGAAAGGGAGGCTGTAGCTATGAAGCCGTCAAATCAGCAAGTCCGTGACGGCCGCGTCTGGCCGAACGTCATTTCGATCAACATTGCCGGACCCGTTGGGTGCGGAAAGTCCGCCCTGCTTGGCGAGTTCCGCGATGTTCTGCAGCGCCACGGCTACTGCGTCGCAATCCCTGATCCCGGCATTCGGAACGATCCCCCGAACGGCATCGAAACCAGCGCATCGCACGAGATCCCGCGGCGCGACCGCGCGGTTGTCATTCTTACGGAAACCGTCGCCTGACACCACAGACAAGGAGGAAGCCCATGTCGTACTTTGAGCACGTCGTGAAGGCACTCAGCGCCATCAAGATGACGTCGGACACGCGGGACGGTGCTCTTGAGCAGCTTTCCGCCGCGCAGACCGCCTTCGTGACGAACGGTTCTGGTGCCCGCGTCCAACTGGAGGGCGCCTCTCGTGAGCTGGACCGGCTCATCGAGTGGGCCAAGAGATCCAAGACCCAGGTCGACGAAGCCCTGAAGAATGTCCCGCCGGTCACGCGCGGGCACCTGACGGCCCTCGAAGGCGGCAGGCCTGCACGGCGGATCGCCAACACGCTGCCCGGTGCGCTGGATCATACCCCGACCGATGGCCCGGGGGCTGCCTGACATGACCAAAGGCCGCTTCCTCACCCCCTTCGGCGTCAAGGCGCTCTGCATCCTTGCCGGATGCGTCCTCCTGCTCGCTTTCACCGCGGCCCTGGCGTTCGACGTCTGGCCGTAACCCCTTCCTCCCCCTGGCCGGGACGCGAATGTCCCGGCCGCTTCTTCCGACTGGAGAACCCACATGGATATCGAGCCCGGCATCTATCTCGACATGCAGGACGAAGAATACTTCGCCCAGCGCGCGCTCGGCTCGACCGACACGAAGGACCTCTACATCGATGCCGAGTCCTGGTGGTGGGAAAGTCATCCGGATAGCCCGCTGAAGAAGAAGGACAGCGAGGACGACATCAAGAAGAAGGCCGACGCCAGGCGCTTTGGTCACGCTGTTCATGCATGCGTTCTGGAGGGTTCGCAGGTCTACGAGGGGCGTTTCGGCGTCATGCCGGATCGGGCCGACCACAATGACGTGCTCGACAAGATGACCGACCTGCAGGGCTGGCTGAAGGAGCGTGGGGAGAAGGCCGGCGGCACCAAGCAGGATCTGATCGACCGCGTGCTCGAAATCGATCCGCGCGCGCCGATCTGGGATGCGATCGTCGAGAGGGCCATTGCGGGCCGGCAGGTCGTCTACAAGTACGAGGACCTGCGCCTGCGGCTGATGCGCCGGATCATCGAGAATGATGCGGAGCTGATGGAGCAGCTTTCGCCCGGTCTGTCAGAGGTTGCCGTCTTCTGGCGTGACCCGATCACCGGGAAGATGCATCGGGCGAAGTTTGACCGGATATCCGCGAAGATGCCGTGGGACGTGAAGACTTTCACTCGCCGACGCGCCCGCCGCCCACGAACGGGTGCGCTCTACCGCGCCGGGGATGAGCAATACCATATCCAGATCGCTCACTATTGGGAGGCTTGGGACCTCCTGCCGGAACTTCCCGTCATCGGCGGCACTGACGAGCAGCGCGCCATTCTGGATGACATTCGCGCAGCCATTGCGGCAGGGGAGAGTGAGCGCCGCTTCGGCTGGCTGTTCTGCCCCGTCAACGGCGCGCCGACGCCGCTGGCGCTTCGCCTGAAGCGCGACGGGATCATCACTCAGGAAGGCGAGAACCGCCTGAAGGAAGCCAAGGAGAACTATCGCTCCTGGGCACGGGTCTATGGCGACGACTCGCCGTGGATCGAGACCGCCGGTGTCCAGGACATCGACGACGAACACGAAGGCTATGGATTTACGAGGCCCGCATGACCATTACATTCCAACCCGCTGTGCGCCAGGGTGTGAAGGCGCTGATCAATCTCTACGGCCCGTCCGGATGCGGGAAGACTTACTCCGCAATCCAGCTGATGCGCGGGCTTGTAGGCCCCGAGGGCCGGATCGCCTTCATCGACACCGAGGCCGGGCGAGGATCGCACTATGCCGACCTCACGCCTTACGACCGGGCCGACCTGGCGCCGCCGTTCACCCCGGATCGGTACCGTGAGGCCATCGAGGCCGCAGAAGAGGCTGGCTACGACGGCCTGATCATCGACAGCATCAGCCATGAATGGGAAGGAGAAGGCGGCGTTCTGGAGTGGGCGGAGTCTATCGAGCTGCGCACCAAGAAATCTGGTCTGCACTGCTGGAACAAGCCGAAGGGCGCTCACAAGAAGCTGATCAACCGCCTCCTGCGGTCCCGTCTTCACATCATCTTCTGCGCCAGGGCGCGAGAGAAGCCGAAGACCGTTCTCGATGACCGTGGCAAGCAGCAGATCGTCTCCGATGGCTTCCAGCCTATCGTGGAGAAGAACTTCCCCTACGAGATGCTGATCAGCGTCGGCATGTCCGATGTCGCCCCCGGCGTCCCAGACCTGAACCTGCAGAAGAAGATCCCGGGCGAACTGGCGCCGGCATTCCCGGCGGGCAAGCACATCGACATCGAAACCGGCAAGGTTCTGCGTGAATGGCTGGACGGCGCCGCACCGGTTGACGAGTCCCTGCGCGACAAGGCCGAAGCCGGCCGTGAAGCCGCCCGCGGCGGCACCGTCTCTCTTCGGGCGTGGTGGGGGTCTCTGGGAAGGGCCGACCATGCTGCGCTCAAAGCATTCCTGGACGGCGAGCTAAAATCCATCGCCAGTGCATCGGATGCTTTCAACCAGACCATGGACGATGCCGCCAACGCCACGGCCGGGGACGGCAAGCGCCCGGACCCGCGCCGCGCGAACACGCCGACCGAGGCGGCAATCCAGGCCTTCATCCTGAAAACCGAGACGATCAACGATCTCGACGAACTGACGGTCTCCTACGAGGAGCTGCAGGAAGGCGAGGCCTGGGTCGAGGCGAGCGCCGATCAGCGTGACCGCGCGCGACTGGCGAAGGAAGAGCGCAGCCGTGCGCTTCGCAAGGACGAGGCCGATGCTCCCGACGCAGGGGATGAAATCCCCTTCCAGGCGGAAGAGGAATCCGCAGCATGAGCGCCGTCGAAAAGCTTGTGCGGGTGATTGATGCCGAAACGACCGGCGTTGAAGACGATGCCCAGGTCGTCGAGATTGCGTCCGTCGATTGGACGGACGGGGTTCTCGGCAACCCGATGTCCGCGCTCGTCAAGCCGACGATCCTGATCCCGCCGACCGCATCGGCTGTGCATCACATCGTGGATGCCATGGTCGCCGACGCGCCGCCGCTCGCCGAAGTGCTGCCCCGTTTTGAGGGCGCTCCGATCTACTGCGCACACAATGCGCGTTTCGACAGGCGGTTCCTGCCGCTCTCCGGGCATTGGGTCTGCACCTACAAGGTGGCCCTGCGGGTCTGGCCGGACGCGCCCGGTCATTCAAACCAGGTGCTGCGCTATTGGCTCGACCTGGCGCCGCTGCCGCCGGAGGCCGGAGAGGTCGCGCACCGCGCCCTCTATGACGCCTGGACGACGGCCCGGCTCTTCGAGCGCCTGACTGCCGAGAAGACCGTCCGCGAGATGGTCGAGATATCTGCGACCCCCGCCCTTCTGCCACGCTTCCGGTTCGGCAAGCACGCAAACGTCCCGCTCGCCGAGGTCCCGCAGGACTACCTGCGCTGGGTCCTCGACCAGGACTTCGACGAGGACGTGATCCACACGGCCCGTCATCACCTTGGAGAAGTGACGTGAGCCAGCCCTTCTACATCGTGATCAACGCGCGTCTCGGGCCCTCTTCCCACCCGCACAAGCACGAAACCTTCCATGAAGCCCAGCACGAAGCCGAGCGCATCGCTTCGATATCGCCGGGCGACAAGGTTTTCGTGCTCCGGGCCGTCGGCTTTGCCGTCAAGAAACGCGCCGATTGGGTCGACTTCGAACAACCCGATCTCGACGACGAAATCCCCTTCTGAGGAGCACATCATGACCACCACCAATCCCCGCGGCCCCAACGCGATCGATCAGCACGTCGGCGCCCGCATCCGCCTCCGCCGGTCTCTGATGACCATGAGCCAGTCCGAGTTGGGCGAAAAGCTGGGCGTCACCTTCCAGCAGGTCCAGAAGTATGAGCGCGGCACAAACCGTGTCGGCGCCTCCCGTCTCTGGCTTCTCGCCAATGTGATGGAGGTCCCGGTCTCGTATTTCTACGACGGGCTCGAGCAAGACGGTTCGACCTCTGTCCCGGCCGCCGACAATGACACCCTCTACGACTTCATCGCCAGCCCGGACGGGATCGACCTGGCACGGGCATTCTCCGCCATCAAGGACGCCAAGGTCCGCCGGCGGATGATCGACCTGTGCCGCGCGCTCGGGCCGGCCGCGCTGTCCGATGCCGAGGCCGCGAAGCTCTATCGCCGGCAGGCCAAAGCCGAAGGGGTGAAGGCGGCATGAGCGAGGGATTCATGATGGCGCTCGGCGTAATCGCGATTCTAGGCGCATCGGTTAGCATGGGGTGGGCCATCGCCCAGCAAACCAGAAATACGGCATCGACCCTGCTATACAAGGTGATCCCGTTCCTGTCCGGGCTCTCGTCGGTCGCATTCATATGCCTCACCCTTTGGGGGCCGGCATGACCGTCCGCCCCATCGCTTTCACCGGCGCCATGGTGACCGCTCTGCTGGAAGGCAGGAAGACGCAAACAAGGCGGGTTGCCTCGAACATCGTCTTTAAGCCGGGGATCAATCCTCGCTTCACCGGCCTGTCTGCACACCGCTTTGCGGGTGAGGAATGGATGATCCACGGCACGGGCGAAGCCAGCGAGCCCTTCCGCGTTCCTTACGCCGTCGGCGATCTGCTCTATGTCCGGGAGTGCTGGCGCACGATCATCGACTGGGACACCCGGTCACCGCGCGAGATAGCGGACAATCACGCCATTTGGCCCGGGCACGAGAACGCACCTTTGCCGCGGTTCTATGAAGCCGATCAGTTCGAAACGGGCTGCGTACCGTTCGGGATGACGAGCGAGCCCGGGCGCCTACGCGCCGCTATGCACATGCCGCGCGTGCTCTCCCGCCTCACCCTCAAGGTGACGGATGTCCGGGTCGAGCGGGTGAAGAGCATCAGCGAGGCGGATGCTGTTCGAGAAGGCCTGAAGGAGTGCTCGACAGGGCTTCCGGAAGACGAGCCGCGCATCTGGGGTACGCCGGGGCCGCAAGGCCAGTTTGATCCCGAACTCGCCGCCTACTCCCCACGCGAGGCGTTTCGCCGCCTATGGGACAGCATAAACGCATCCCGCGGCTACGGCTGGGAAGAAAACCCCTGGGTGATCGCCATTTCCTTCGAGGTGATCCGCCAGAACGTCGATGATTTGCTGAAGGGGGATGCAGCATGACCCGATACGCCGAAACCACATCCGTCAGCTCTACGAAGTCCCGTGCCGAGATCGAGACCACGCTTGAGCGCTACGGAGCTGATTCCTTCATGTGCGGAACCGAGCCTGGCCGGGCCCTGGTCGCGTTCCGGATGAACGGACGCCACATCAAGTTCGTTCTGCCGATGCCGGCGAAGGATGACCCCGCTTTCGCGGAAACACCGACCGGAAAAGCGCGGGCTCCGGAAGCGGCCCTGAAAGCGTGGGAACAGGCCGGGCGGCAACGTTGGCGAGCCCTCGCGCTGGTAATCAAGGCGAAGCTGGAAGCGGTCGAGAGCGGCATCACCGAGTTCGACGACGAGTTCATGGCGCACATCATGCTGCCGAACGGCGAGACCTTCGGCTCGTGGGCGAAGCCGCAGATCGCCGCGGCCTACGACACGGGCGACATGCCGCCGCTCCTGCCGGCGCCGGATAGTGACCAATGACCGCCCTCCTGATCCCCTTCACGCTCGGCTTTATCGCCGCGGCCTATATCGCGGGCCGTTCGGCCTGGGAGCGCGATCAGATCCGCGCCGGCCGCGAGATCACCCCGAAATGGTTTGACCCGAACAAGGCCCAGCCGCGCAAGCGTGTCAGGCGGGCATAGGAGATGGATATGCCTATCTGTTCGAAGCACTGCCGGTATTTCGACGCGCACACGGCGAAAGGTTCCGTTGCTGACTGCCGGGCGATTTCGCACCTGCCAGTTATGCAGGGTCGCACGCCAGAGCCGGAAGAGCGGAACGCCAAACGCTTCGAGATGGCATTCCCCGGCCCGCTGCAAGACATCGTCGTCCCCGGCTTCGGCATCGTCTCGGTTTCCCGCGGGCATGAAACCAGGGGCGGGCAGGAATGCCCCTATCGCGGGCCGTATGCCTATCCCAAGCAGATCGAGCCGGATCACATCACGTACACGGCCCAACCCCATGGAGATGGATATGAGTAAAGAAGATGATGGCTCCCTCGCTGTTGCGAGGTCCGTGTCCTCGGCTCCTGCGGAGCCTGCGAGCCGGTCAATCGACATGGACGACATTATCGAGATGGCCTTCGTCGCTGGCTTCAAGGCGTCTGGCGAGGGCTACAACGGCGAGTATCCGTTTGACGAAGACGAGCGCCTGATCGCGCGCGAGCTGTGGGAACAAATCTCCGAGTGCCGCGAAAAGATCACACGTCTTGTGATGCAAGAAAAGCTCGAAGCGGCCCGCAGCGAACGCGAGGACACGCAGCAGGCGCAGCCTGCCACCCCTTCCCATGGAGACCATCAATGACACTGGAAGAGAAGATAGCTGAAGCTATTGAGGCTTGGCAGAACGACGCAGACGCCAATCCGTATTTCGTCGAGGACGGTGAGCAATCGCTTGCCCAAGCCATCGCACAAGCCCTCTCAGGTATATGCGTGGAGTGCCTGGAGCTTGAGTGGCGGAAGTACCTGCCAAACACACTGAAGAGCCGGACGCCATTTGCGAGCTACACCATTAAACCGAAGCCTAGCGGGCTTGCGTGGTCAGTGCTCATATTTGGCTATCAAGAATCTTCCGTTCGTTCCGAGCACCCCACCCTCGAATCCGCTCAACAGGCCTGCCAAGCAGACTTCTCCTCTCGCTGGGCTTCATGCGCCAAGACACGGACAGTGGAGGAGGTTCGCCGGGAATACCTGGAGGAGCTGATTGCTCACTTCGACGAGGCGGCCGCTGCGGAATGGGACAACGCTGGCTGCAACGATCAAGAGGGCGGGAGCGAGAAGGACACTAAGCGTTTCGTCCACGCCGCGGGGAATTATCAGTTCTGCGCAGATCAGCTCCGCTCCCTCCAGCAGGAGGGCAAGAGCGATGCGTGATGTCCCTGCGCTTGCCGAGCATCTGGCCAACATGGTCACGGCACACGATACCCCGCGCTACCGGACAGTGCTCAAGGACAACATCAAATTCCTGGAGCGCGAACTAGCATCCGCCCTAGCCGAAGCCCGTGCAGAAGGAGCGCGGGAGGCGTTGTCTATGGCTGCCCATGCCGCCGCAGAGAAGGCCATTAAGGATGGGGATTATGTTCATGGTCCTGAGGGCGATGGGTGGCGAAAAGCGGCTGAATGGCTCCGCGCTCGCTCTCAATTTCAATCCACAGGGGAGGGGTAGATGTCTGGCACATTCGACCTTGCTGATATCTCACACACCGAAATCTGGCTTTTTGTCGATGGCGAGCGGCTTTCGGAGCTGTCGGGCTTCGATACCACCCAGGTCAAAATCCGGTTCGACGATGCCTGCGAGCATCATCCTCGCGCTGATATCGAGGTCCGGGAGGAGAGACACTTCATCGAGCGCCGGACGCTTCACATGATGGATCGAGAACAAATGACTGACACAGAAGATAATGGTTCGCACCCTGTCGGGTGCCCCGTGTCCTCCCCTTCGGGTGCGGGCCGGGAGCTTGTGGGGGCCCTTCGCGAATGGGCTGATGTGACAGCCGCGACCGACACGGAAGCCCAGCGTCAAGAAGACCGCCTTCTGGAGGCATGGAACGCATTCAAAAGCTCTGCCGCCGCCCTCGCCAATATCCCGGATGGGTGGCGGGAGATCGACGAGCTAGCGAAGACCGGCGAACCCATGCTTGTGCTTTTCGATGGCACGGGCGGACGTGAAGCCGTCACGGCTTCGTGGACCTATGACGGCACATCCATGTGGTGGTGGAAAGCGGCTATGGACGGGGGCTTCATCAATCCAGCGTTCGTCACGCACTATCGCGAGATCGGCCCCCTCCCCCAGCCACCAGAGGTGAAGTGATGACGTACGATCAAGATATTGCGGTGCGCTTCAAGCAGCAATTTCCCTGCTGTGGTGAACTGGATTCATCCGGGACCTGCTGCGCTCCGGCCTGCGCATTCGGCGAGGTGATGAACGCGCTGGGCAAGCTGAAATATATCCGGGCCCAATCTGAAAGCGCCCTGCG
>Ga0160421_1000078_pt1 | contig 65418 bp, 84 predicted proteins | sample TAMARWmetagpilot_FD_108195 | JGI IMG/M metagenome (GOLD analysis project Ga0160421, IMG submission 108195) | Phycosphere-associated microbial communities from TAMU algal ponds, Corpus Christi, Texas, USA - TAMU ARW-7 10/27 metagenome pilot | ecosystem: Engineered > Artificial ecosystem >... | reverse complement strand
GTCCACCGTCTGGTCATCTGTACCCGTGCCAGTCAGCCCGCTCAAATCTACAGTATGAGGGGCCTGGCCATCTGCCTCAATTTCCAGTGTCAATGTGGTGCCACTGAGGGAGAAATTGTCCACTTGCTGGTCATCCGTGTTGTCCAGGTAGGGGGATAAATCAACGCTGTTGCCACTCTCTATGCTCAGAGAGTTACCCACCAGGCTGAGCGTCTGGTCATCTGTGCCCGTGCCATCCTGGAGGCTTGCCAGGTCGAGCGTATACGGTGCCTCATTGTCATCCTCCAAAGCAATGGTCAGAATAGTGCCGGACAGGCTGAGCGTGTCCACCGTCTGGTCATCTGTGCCCACTCCAGTGAGGGAGCTTAAATCCACTGTGTGTGGCGTTTGCCCATCGTTTTCAATTTCGAGGGTCAACGTGGTGCCACTCAGGGAGAAATTGTCCACCCCTTGGTCATCTGTATTGTCCAGCAAATCCGACAAATCCACGCTGTTGCCATCCTCAATGGATAAGGTGCCGCCTAGTGTATAGCTGAGCGTTTGGTCATCCGTCCCGGTACCGTCCTGGAGAGCTGCCAGGTCTACTGTGTGAGGCCCCTGTCCGTCTGTTTCAATTTCCAGTGTCAATGTGGTGCCACTGAGGGAAAAGTTATCCACGCCCTGGTCATCAGTGTTGTCCAGGTAGGGGGACAAATCCACGGTGAGCGGTGCCTGGTTGTCATTGCTCAGGCTTATGCTGAGAATGTCGGAGGTAATGGAGAACAAATCCACCACCTGGTACTCAACCACGGCCGTGTCTCCATTAATTACCAGGACTCCCTCCCAGTAATACAGAGAGTCACCCCATCGGCCATCGTTGTACTGGTCTGCCACAATGATCTGGCCAGGGTAGGAGCTGCCCTCTATTCGGTAGGGCTTAATCCTGCTCACTGGGTCTGCTGGTGGGTTAGATGAAACAGGAGGGTTTTGTGCCCCGGCACAGTACGCTCCCAGGAAAAACAATAGGATTAAAATTACTCTGTGTGTCATCTCTTTAATTATTTAGCATCAACCCACTCAACCCACTCAATGTGTGGCCTGTTGGTAAAGTTTAACCTCATTAACTGCCGGCCCAGGCTGTTACCTAGATTAAATGAGACCTCATCAAAACACCTGCCGGCCCGCTCGATTGATATAGAGGCCTTGCCGTCCTTTACCTGGGCAATTATAAAACAGTTCTCAGGGCTGGACACCCGCCTGTGTATCCTGTACGTCCTGCCTTTTGCCTTGACTGTAGCCGATATAAAAAAGGCTGTCTCATTGTGCCGCTCAACGTACACGTTAACCCTGGCAGAAACGAGCCACAAAAAGCCGTACACAAAAGACAGCAAACGTTTGCTCTCCTTTACGTCCAGCTCTAAATTGTTACCTGTTCTGACTTTTGCCCTCATCCTTACTGGTGGTATATACCATCCCATCCACTCAATTTTTTTTTGTGCATACAATTAAAACGCCCAGGATTTACTCAGCCAAAGCCAATTGCAGCGGCTGTGCCCATAATGGTGCTTTGCCCCGTCCTCTGGGAGGCTGGGGTGCTTTAACTCAGCTACCACCAGCCCTTTTGATATTTTAAGGTTTAACCTAACCAAATCCCCCACGCGGGTGTCCACCATGCCATACGGTGAGTCCTTGCCCGCCTTTCGGCTGGTTACTGTTAGCCGGACAATTTCCGGGCCAGGAATGTCCAGCACCTCTGCCTGGACAAATAAACCGTCTTTGCTTAATGGCCTAAACAGGTGCGTTACACTAAAACAGACTACTGGCTCAGTGCTCAGCCCATTAGGCACCTTAAAGGTTATCTCCCTCTTTTGCTCTCGAATGATCAACATAAACCTCAGTTTTTAAACAGCCCTAAAAAACCAACGTCCGAGGTATTCATAATAAACCATACCTCCACGTCCTCATCCTCCAGGGTGTATTTGAATTGCACAGTATTGCCGCTCAGCTCATAATCCCCCGCCGGGCCCTCTGCCATTTTCTGCCCCTCCACGTACACTTTTAACGCCTGGTTGAGCACTGGAACCACTCCACCGTTTACGCTCACTGAGAGGCTCGTGGTGGACAATGAGGTGAAATACTCCCGGTAAACCTCAACGGGGCCAGACTCGTAAATAAACCAGGCCTCCACGTCCTCATCCTCCAGGACATAGTTGAAATTGATAAACGAGCCGCTCACTGTATAGTCCCCCACGCCTGGTGGGCCCTCTTTCATCTTTTGGCCCTCCACTTTTACGCTGAGCTGGTTGGTGTTGTCTGGCAGGAGTCCACCGTTGACGGTGACAGCCACCTGGTTGCCATTGATCTCTGACCAATACTCCCGGAAAATAGTTACACCACCCACGCTGAGGCTGTCTCTGTACTGGCTCAGGTTCTGGCAAAACAGCTCCTCCTGGCAGTCCAGTTTTATGCAAATAGAGTCGTTTGAGATGTAAAAGGTATCTATCAAAGTACAACCGCCGCCCTCTGGTGGGGGAGGCTCAGGGCACCCGTTGAGAGAGTCCAGGAGTGTTTTTATACCTGCTGACTCAAACGTGGTTTTTCTGTAGTCAATAAAAAAGCTCTCGGTTTGGTCGTACCCTATCTCCACAAAAGTTGCGCCCACCTGCTGTATTGTGTACGGGTGGCGTATGTACTCAAATCTATTGTTGGGAGATGTCACCTTTATGCCATAGAACAGGTAAGGCTCATTTACCTGGCAAAAGTCACAATATGGGTCATTTAAAAGGGTGTCCCCATCCACACACTCCAGGTCAAATTTTCGTGTTATGGTGGTGTCCACCTGGGCATATAAACTGGACATCCCCAGTACAAAACAGAGTGTAAAAATAAACCTCATATCTTAACTTTTGCGGGGCCCTCCAAACGACAAACCCCCCACCAACAATGGGCAGGGGGTTCTCTATGGCTGGCAGGCCACACAGGTTACAACTTTATGCCCTTATCGCTTACGCGGGGATGATCTCAATTTTGTTCTCAACTGGCACCAGGGCTGTGCCTCCGATCATTACCGGCCCCTCTGGCATCTTAATCCAGAACTCGATGTCGTACGCCTCATTGACGTTATCCACGGTCACAGACACGCCGCCTGGGCCCCGGTACAGCACCTCGTCATCCACAACAGTCAGGCCAACGTTTGCCAGGGAGGCTGCCAGGTCTGTTGCCAGAGTGCCTGCGGTGGTGGCATCTGTTGCAGGGGTGCCTGAGTGTGCGTATGGGGTATTGTCGAGGGCATCCTCAGTGCCGTTGTAAGCCACTGGGCCGAGTGCACCCACCTGGTCAGCCAGGGAGTATTTGGCCACAGCATACACCAGGGTGGTGCGGGCTGCCGTAAAGGTACCGCCGGACTTTTTGACGTTGTTGATAGTGCGCTGGCCGTCATGGGTCACCACAGTGGTGTCAGCGTCTGAGTCATACTTTGCCTTTACCCAGATGTTGTACTCAGCGTCTGTGCCTGAGTTCTCCAGTTTTTCGGCAATAGCTGCCTCAACGGCTGCCGCGTCTGTGTAATCCACTGGGCTGTCAAAGGTATACTCCACGCCGTCAATGGAAATGGAGATGAGGTTACCGTCAATGGCTTTAATTACGTCCCGGCCTGGTGCTCCATAGCCGTCACACGCATTTTTACCAATCTCCACCATTTGTGGGTCAATAGCACTGTTGGGGTTTGCTTTCAGTCGGCCACGCTCCTCAACAGATATAACGTTTGCAAATGTGCTAGACATCGTTTATAAATTTTGGTTCTCAAAATCCCACAAACCGAGTGGGCATTTAACTTTTACTGTGCCGAGCGTCAGGAGCTGGCGTTTGGTTTCAAAAGGGCATCCGCACTGGGTACAGCCTGGGAGCTTTACAGCTCCTCCCTCTCTGATAGGCTCCACCATTCCGTTGTACTGGCATGGTTTACCGCCCTGGGAGGTCTCACACGCCCGCTCACGGGCTTTTACCACCTCCTCTGGGGCTTTGGTGCCTCCAGACATAATAGAGGCTTTTGTGAGCTTCCACAGCCGCTTCTCGGCAGCATCGCTGAGCTGCTGCACCCTGTGCTTTATTTCCTCTAAAACCATGCTGCTAATATACACCATAGGGACTTTGGCTCCACCTGTTTTGGCAATAGCTGCATTGCCCAACATGAGAGGTTTTTATCTGCCCGTAAAACAGCCGCTCCATTGCGTTGATCTCTGCCAGCTCAGTTTTATTGCATGTACAGTGGGTGGCATCGCTATTTATAACAGAGTCAGAGCCTGGCAGTGGGTTTGCCTCTAGCTGGTGCCGCACTACCTCCAGGGCTGCTGTTGCCTGGTCTGCAAAGTAGTGCCCCAAATCCTCTGTGTTGATGTCTGGAGCCGCCTGGGCCGTCCCCGTCTGGAGCTTTTTGGCCCCTGTGCTCCTGAGCTTTGTGACGATCAAAGGCAATGAGTGGAGCATTACTACCGAGGCAAACAACAGGCCCAGCCCATTCTCCCACAAATCCGTATACCCTGCGTTGGAAAACTTTGGAGCGTCCCTCCAGGCTGAGCTAAAATTTGGCTCCTTTGTGGTTGTCTGTGTTGCCTCCCGGTACACCCCACGGTATAAAACCACGTCCCCCGTGTTGTATGTCCCAGGGCTGTACTCTGGCTCCGTGGTGTAGTCGTTAACGTCTGTTTTTAGGGAGTCGTAAAAATCCCCCAGGCAGGTCTGTTTTAGCTTTAATTCAGCCAGCAATATGCCCCTAATGGAGGGCCGGTCAACAAACGGGTGCTCCAGTTCCAGGAAGTCAATTACCTCCTCTTTGTTTATGATCGTTCGGGCCATGTCTTTTGCTTTTTATTCGCCGTCCCCTGTCTCTCCATCTCCGCTGTCCCCCTCACTGGGGTCTGGCTGTAGGTTGTTCGTTGTGGGGTCTGTGGTGGGGTCTGGTGCCTCACCTCCGTTACTGTCCCCTATAGTCTGGGCAGACAGGGTTTGCACCAGCTTCTCAATTTTGTCCTCCATGCGTATGGAGTAGTTTGTCAACTCCTCCCGGCCAGTGATCTCTGCCACCAGTTTGAGCAGCACCGAAAAAAAGCCACGCTCCCAGCGTCTCTGAGTCGGTGCCACAATAGCTGTGTTGGTAACTTTAAACTGATCAATGAGGGAATTGCCACCAATGGAGCTGGCCAGTTTTCTGTGTCCGTTCAACATCTGGCTCCACCTGTGCCCCTGGTGGTATATCGCACTGGTCACCATGTCCATGCTGGTCTGTAAGTGCCTCCAATCCCTGTCAATTTCGAGCTTAAACATTTTTGGGGCCTCCTCCTCGTAGGTAATTACGCCAATGGTCTCCACGTCCTCATATTGGCCGCGGTTTGTGCCCTTTTTTCTGAGCCTGGAGGCCATGCGCTGAAACTCATTATCTTGCATGTTAGTGGTCACCCCTGGCACATTCCTGGCTGTGCGTTTCTTCTTAAATGCTAGTAATGCTTTTTGTGCCACTTCACTGCCGGCCACCTTTAGCTCATGGTTGAATTTTTCCCACTCAGTCAGTTGAGCGGTGAGCGTTGCGAGGGAGTCAGGCCTCCCGTACCGGGTGGCATGGTCTCGCCTGTGCTTAAAATGTATCACCGTTTCCACCCCATTACCGTCAGCCGTCTCACCCCAAAATGGGTAAACGTTCAACGTCTCAGGGTATTTGGTGAAACGGCCCTCAAACAAATCCTCACTGTGTATGACTGTGGTGGGTTCTCCTGGAGATGTTGCCAGGTACATTGTGTCTAGTGGGTCAAGGTAGTCCAGCCGGACGGTGGGTACCCCCCCAAACGTGTAAACCTGGAAACGTAAATAAGCGTTGCCAGTTTTTTTGTAATCCCTGTAAAGAAACTCAGCATGTTCTGGAAAATCCATAATGTCCAGGCCTACACTCTCCAGGGTCTCCTGGACAAACCCAGCCTCATCTGGGCTGGCCATGTCTACCTCGTTCTCAATGCCTGGGATAGGGGCCCGCACAACGTTGGCGTTGCCGCCAAAGCAGTAAAAAGCCAGGTCATCAATGCAGGCCTGGTGGGATGGGCTGAGGTCGTACATATCATGCAACAACCTCAGAAAATTATGGCTGGTGTACTGGCTGGTACCTACGTATGGCACAAGCTTATAACCCAGATAAAACGCTGAGAGCCTGTCCTCATCCTTTATCGCCCTCGGTATTGGGTTGTTTAGCTTGTACATTTACCTGCTCTTTTTTTACGTACTCGGTCATGCCTTGCTCATAGGCTGCCTTATACTGTTCCTGTGTTGCCTCTTTTACCGTCCGCTCTTTGTCTGTACCAGGTCGTAAAATCAACTCCCCGCCGAGGGCAACCATTTGACGGTTGCCCTCGATCTGGAGCCACACTCTAGGCCTCAATACTTTGGCTTTGGCAGTAGGTTTGTAAACTGTTTTCTTAGCCATTGTATGGTCTTTTTGTGTGTCGAAAAATTACGCCCGCATGTCTGCGAGTGATACGGTGGAGTAGGGCAGAGGTTTTGAGTGGTTACAGCTCAAATCGAACTCATCCCGGCTGGTATCGTCAGCAGTACCAAACGCCCCGTGGGTGTCCAGGTGCCGGGAGATACGCAAACGGTCTACTGGGTCAACCCAGCCGCCACTGATATACTCTTTGCCCAGGATACGGGCCTGGCCGTTGTTGTCATGGAGCTGGCCGATAAGGCCACAGCATGACAGCATTTGCCCCAGGCTGATTGTCCGCTGTGTCTCATGCCCTTTGAGCAGCAGGTTCTGGAGGTTGACCTCATAAAACCCATTGTCCAAAGTGTACAGAGAGTCCAGCCGGCCGTTTCTCCGCTCAAAGGTTACCTCAGCCCATGAGGCTGCATTTAACAGCGTCCAGGCTGTTATTGCATAGCCTGCATCGTCCCAGGTGCTGTTTTCCCAGTCCACGTTTGAGTCCTCGATAAGGAACAAGGTGAGCAGGCCGCCCTGGTCTTGACAGTTACCTGAGGTGGAGATGGGGTTTACCGCACAACTAAAATCTGGCATTGTCTCTAGTTTTTGTGTTTACAAATAGGGTTTACCCTTTACGCTGGCTTTGTGTACTTGATCGTACCAGCCAGGTAATCCACGTCAGCAATGGCAGTTTTGCCCAGTGCGTGTGAGAGCACTGTGTACATACCATATTTGTCATCGTTCATGTCATCGTTGCGGCCGATCATTACGCCAATGTCCCGGCCCTCCATGTCTTGTGGCAGGCTGGCAAAGCTTGCGCCAATTTGCAGATTGCCTGAGCCAGTCACCATGAGAGCGTGGAGGTTACCCGCCACGTATGGGTCAAAACCGTTGATCTCAGAGAGCGGAATGATAGGAATACGGCCATCCAGGTAAAGTACCTCAATGCGGCCCACCTGAGGGTCATTAAACTCCTCTTTGGTCAACCGGGTGCGGTTGGTCATGCTGAGTTTGCCCTCATCGTTGTATTGACGCAAAAATGCGTTGTAATACGAGTCAGAGGCAATGATCTCAGGCATAAAGTTAAAACGGCTGTTAGTGACCACACGGCCACGGTTGTACAGCACTTTGAGAGGCTTACGAGCGTTGCCCATAATTTTCTCAACCAACTCCACTGGATTGCCTGTAAACTCGCCCGTGGCATCAAAGTCAGACGCTGTGACCAAATCCTGGTCTAGCCAGGGAGCACTCACACGGGCCATGTCGTATGCCAGTTTGAGTACACCTTTCATGGTCGGGTGTGTCCGCTTAAAGAGGCTGGTCAAATTCGCCGTGTTGTCAGTGGAAAAATCCACGCTGTTGACATCGAAAATTTGGCCGGCCACGGCAGAGATACGGAAACCGAGCTGAGCGTTAGCCAGCAGCTCATCCACCAAAGTGTTGAAAATCTGGATACCCTCGTTATCCAGTACGATGTCTCCACCCTGCGTGTATTGCAGCATGTGCTCAAAGCAGGAGTCAAACAGGATGTCATGGCAAAACTGTTCCCGCATGTAAATGGGGTCAGGGGTCAGCTCTCTGCGGTCGAGGGTCATGGAGCCTGTGCTCTCATAGGAACACGCTTTGTAAGGCTGCCACATCAACGGTGTGCCCTTGGGGTAGTGCACAACAAAATTGTTGCGCCTGTCCATTGGCATGTACGTAAATGGGTTAAACGTGCGCTGGTAAAAACCAAAGTCGTCCTGGTACCGGGCCCGGCTGATCTTGTTGAGCTGCTGGTGGGTAAAGAAAAAATCCCCGTTTTCCCCTGGGATAAAATTAGGGGCTATACTTAGCTTATTCATTTGCTCACTGGTTAATTTCGTAAAAGGTTGACGCGTAACCTGTGCACCCTTTTAGCCCAGCGAGTGAGTTGTTTAAAACTCGGTTTCGTTGCTGACTTTCAGCTCTTTGCGTACTTTGTCCATCAACTCAGTGGCCGCTGCCGCCACTCGTTTACTGTCTTTGCTGTCTCCGCTTTTGAGCTTATTGACCAGGCCTTTGAGGCCCTGGTTTTCTGCCTCCAGCTTATTCAGCCGCTCAGTGGCCGCTGTCAATGCGCCCAGAAATTGCTCATTCATGTTTACCAGGGCCTCAATGGCTTGCTCTGCCTCAGCCGTCAGGCCGCTGGTATCGCTGCCGCCGTCTGTGTCAGCTCCTGGGGCTTGAGTGTCACCGCCTGTGGTGTCAGCTCCTGGAGTGTCGCCCCCTGTGGTGTCAGCTCCTGGGGTCTCCCCTCCTTTCCCGTCAGCTCCTGGGGTTTGATCTTCACCGCCTGTGGTGTTGTCCCCACTGGTGGAGTTAATCAATTTTGATACATCCCCCGCGAGGTTGTCAATCTTGTTTTTAATGTCCGTAAAGTCCATAAAATAGTTTTTACTAAAGAGATTTGCAGGGGCATGGTCAAACGCCTCCTTAATGTAATCCAGATTTGCATTAGCCTCCAGTCTTACGCCCTCTGTGAGCTTGTCAACGAGGCCCAGCTCAAATGCTTTGGTGGCACTCATCCAGGTCTCCCGCTCCATCATATCCAGCACCTCCTCCAGCGTAATGGTTTTGCCCGCTGCCGTTATGCGCTTTATGTAGATGTTTGCCAGGTCGTTTGTGATTGTCCGCAAAAGGTCAGCGTATGACTCCATGAGCTTTGCGTCCCCCCAGCGTCCACCAGATGGGTTGTGCACCATGTAATAACCATTTTCAGGCATCTCAGCATAGCCGTCATTGGCAGAGGCAGACAAAATGGTGCCCATACTCAGGGCAATGCCCAGTATTTTGGTGTTTACCACTTCCCTGCGGCCCTTCAAAATGTTATACATGGCCATGCCCTCAAAGACAGAACCTCCAAAAGAGTTGATGGGCACAATGATTTTGGAGCCGCTAAACCCATCGAGCTGGGCCTGCAAATCCTCCTCGTTGTATCCCCACCCAATATTTCGGACGGTGTTAATCTGCTTTACTCCTGTTGGCATTACAATTGCTTTTGTGCAATTATAGTGTTTTTACACCTGTTTTACATAGAGCTGGAGAGCAATGACTCTGGCTCAGCATGACACAAAAAAAAGCCACTCCGTTTGGAATGGCTCAAAAAAATACTATGGTGAAAACATTAAAGCTAATCTCCCAGCTCTGGCTCCTCCAGCTCTGGCTCCTGTTTGTCTGGCCTGGCTCCTGAGCACTTGCGGAATTTGTGCCGCTCACTATCAAAATAGTTGCGGTACAAATACGGGTACCCAAATTTGAACGCATTAGCCACACGCTGTTTGTCTGGAGCGCCTTTGCTCTTTACGGTAAAATCCACCACAAAGACCTCAGGCCGCTCTGGCTGGCCTTTTACGCTTTGCGGGTAGTCTATTACCACATAATAGCAGTAATCCCTCAGGATAGGCTCCAGGCTCGTCTCATAGGCTCCTGTCTTTGGTTCTCCCAGTTGGTTGTACCCCCAGGCTCCAAAGAGTCCAGCGGCCAACGCAATGCTCACTATTAGTGCAATGTGTCTGGTTTTCATTCCTCGAATTTTTGTTTACTGTTAAAATGATATTCCACGTACCCTTTAGGGACATCAAAAGTAATGCACAACTGGCCGTATGACAAACCGCGCCTCCTGTCTATCTCCATTAAAGGCCGTATGAGTTCTCTGTATGGCAAAAATGCTAAAAATTTGCGAACATTCCCAGGGATGTCCTCGTATGACTGGGCCCGGATATTGAGCACCTCCCGGCAAACCCTTAGCACCATTTTTCTCCTCAGCGGGTGCTGTTGCTGCTGTCCTCCTCCCTCATTATTGCCATCAACGTAATCCATTGTATTATCTCAGATTGTTGGCAAGTCGTGCAACCTGGTGGCAGCTTGCCGTTTGTTTGTAACCAATTTAAGCCAGCCTGTCCCCCGTGCTCCTCAGAGACCTCCAGGAGTTGCTCCTCCTCCTCTGGGGTCAGGTTTATGTTTATTGTCATTTAAAACGCTGCATTAGGTTTGATCAATAATTTGACTTTTTGAGAGCCGCCTATCTCATACCCCTCTTTTGAGAGTAGCTCTCCAACTGTCATGCGCCCCCGGTAGTACACCAAAACCCTGGAGCGAAAATCCAGGTTATCGTAAACGTCAAATGGCAGCTCTGCCTCATACGCAAACGTGCGGTTGTACTTTATCGAGGTAGCAAAATATTTCCAAAACTGGTCGTACAAATCCCTGAGGGTTGGGTCTCCGTATGCTATGCACTTTTCTACCTGTACTGCAAAGCCAGTCTGTGTTTGAACTCTAAAGTTTTTCAAAGTCTGCCCTATGTATATAATCCTGGTCAGCTCTGTGTTTTCAAACACCCACCCGGACAGCTCCTCAGCCGTAATGGGGCCCAGGTTTGTGCGCAAAAATTTATACCCCTCACAATACAAAATCCTGGGTGCTATTTCCACGGCAGGGGAAACTGGCTCCTTTGAGTCCCACATGGCCGGCACTTCCTTATTGTAAAACTGAGTGTTTGCCGTTGGCTCAAAAAATGGGTTTTCATACTCCACGGTCTCTTTGATGTCACCCCGCTCTAAGTCCTCCAGGTGAGAGAACAATGGCCCATCGTTTTCTAGTCCGTTTTTTTCAATAAACCCATCTGAGCTTTTTGCAAATCGAATACGTATATACCTGGCTGAGTCTGTGTCCTGAAACGCCACCTCCTCCGTGCCCCGGTTTGTGTATTGAGTCAAATCCACCACGTTGTCCATACCCCTAAAGTAGCCCTCCACAACCTCATCATAAATGAGGGTCTCCTCCCTGGGGTATATCCACAAATCTCTGGGGGCCTCCTCATAAATATAACCCTTGACCAGGTGGAGGGTGCCTTTGATCAAGTCCATGAGGGTGTACTCAGGGTTTAAAAGTTGGCCAACTGGTACCAGGTCTCCCTCATAAAACTGGTTCCCTATGGGTGTAAATGTGACAGTGGAGCCTGGGAGAACCTCAACGAATGTGATAAAGATGGCACTCTGGTCAATAGGGTGCAATGCCTCTAGGGCTAAATACACCCGCTGCCCAAACTCAATGTTAAACTCAAACTCCACGGTAAACTCTGGCTCCTCTCCTGGCTCAATTACCAGGTCTGGTTTAACATCCAGCCGCTCCTGTGCTGGATACGAATAAAGGGCAGCATCAAAGGCAATGGAAAAATTGGCCGTGCTGGTTCCCCTTACTTTAAAATCAAAAGTTACCCGGTAGTCTGAATTGCCTGGCCGCAAATAGCTAAACGTGGTCGTGTCAAACGTCAGCCCGATATTTGGAGGTGTTCCAATTTCTACCTCATTAAGGCCGCCGGACGGGTCGTTTGTGATCGAGTCAAAAAACAAAGGGTTGCTCTGGGCACCTCCCTGAGCAGGTGCAAAAAATTTGGGTGTACCAGTGATCTCTGCCTCTGCCGTCCAGCCAGCTCCCTGCCCATCATAGACAAACTCCGTGCCCAGCAGATAGCACCAAAGACGATTAAACCACTCATCATTTGCGAGTAATGGGCTTTGCAGTTTATACCCTATCTGCTTAAAACCCTGCTGGAGCACAGCAGACAAAGAAACTAGGGGCCTTAAATCCTCGATCAAAACCCCATAAAAATCATCCTGTGGACGCTGAAAAACCCCATAATCTACTGGAGTCCAAAGGCTGGTATTCCCCTGAGCTGTTGAGTATAAGCCATCGTTATTTTGCCAGTCAGCAATAATGCCCTCCCGTGTGATCTCAAACTCTCCCAGGTCAATCTCATTTAAAAACAGCTCCTGTGCTTTCTTTATCCAAAACTCATCCTCCTCAATCACTTCCAAATCTATAGAGCCAAAACTCCCCGGGCCAGCGTCTTGGTACCCCCTAAAATATAGCCTGTTCTGAGGTAGCACTTTAAAGCCATTACCTATGCAAACCACCTCATATGGCTCAGCCGTGTTGTCCCTGCTTTGAGGGTGGATAAAACGCTCAAATATAAACAGGTTCTTTGTGGTGGTCTGGACAGAAAAACCCAACACGCCGCTGCCTTTGAGCTTGTTGACATCGTTAAGCTCTGCCGCGTTTTCTGTCAGCTCAAACGAGAAACTGGGGGACAGCTCCAGGAATAGCTCCCCGTCCTCCAAAAACTCTGGAGGTGTGCCTGGTGGTGGGTCAACAATGAGTATTTTGTCCATTCCTATGCGCTTATAAAATCCTTGAATAATCGAATAGTAATAGAGAACTCAAATTTACTGTCTGGCACATACGTGTCCAGGTTGTCATTGGTAATGATACCCGGTACAAATGCCTGCTCTCCATTAGGTAGCACCATTTTAACGCCCACACGCTCAGAGGAGACCATGCTGCCCAAATAGTCCCTGTAATCATAGGCCTCTCTCCTGTCAAACTCCCTGGTGAGGGTGACCTCCTCGGCCGCCTGGAGGCTTGCAATGCGCCGGCCGCCTGAGTCCAGAGAGAGGTTGTCCGCTGGAGTGGTACCCCACTGGTACCGCCCCTCTGAAACAGTAGACGTGCGCACCCTGTTTTTCCGTATAGTGTCGAAGTCCATACCGCTCCAACCTCCAACTGGCTCTTTAAAGTGAACCTCGGCCACCTCTTTCTCACATGGGTCACGGTCGTAACTTATTCTATACTCAGTCGTTTGCCAGCCAACTATGCCAGTAATCGCCACGGTGGCATACCCCCAAGTGGCAGGGCTGCTGCTCCCGGCTACACTGGATAGCATGTTTGCACCACCCACGGGGACATACCCAGCATAACCTGGAGACAAAACCACGGACTGGCCCCCTATCTGAGTGCCTGCTTTATCGAACAAACGCACAGACACAATGGCTGCCTGGTTATTTGACACCAGCACATAAAACCAGTCGTGGGCATCGTTTGACATACTTATGCGCTGAGGCTTTCGGGACATTAGCACCTGGCTGGGTGTGTTCGGGTCAAATTGGTAATCAACAAACTGGGAGGCCGCGTCAATTACTTTAATAGTGCTGGAGGAGGAGCTGCTCACCACTGTGGTCTGTTGCGTATCCACGTTGTACTCAAATTCTCCATAAACCAGTTGCACCTCAGCCGTGCTGGACAGTATGCTCTGCTCTGTACTCGATGAAAGGCCAGGATAAGGGATGGACACAAATGGTTTTAACAGCTCAGCCGCGTCAATAGGCACATCTACACCCACGGGATTTGCCAGGTTTACGTTGTTCTGTATGCCCTGACCATCCACCTGGAGCTGGTAAAACATCCACCGCCGGAATGGGTACACCCCGGCAGAGGTCAGCCTCAATGCGAACTTTACTTCTGGCAGCCTAGTCACCACCGCTGGTGGCTCTGTGCTTAAAATTACTGGCATGGCTTATACGTTAATTCTGTTGTTTAATTTATCCTCAAACCCTCTGCGCTTATTGGCCTCAACGGTACCCTCCTTTGTTCCTGTCTTGGTACCTACAGCAGAGCCTCTGAGCACAGCCGCCTCAATGGCCTCAATACTGTTTCCAGATAGCTCTGTTTCTACCCGTATTGAACCCTGGGCCCTGGAACTGGCAAGCGTTGCGGGCACCCCCGGAATCATTCCACCATCCTGGAATTTATACCGCAAAGGTACGGCCCTGACTCCAGGGAACGGCACCCCGTTGCCGTCCATTTTGTTTATTGCGCTGGCTATCTCAGCAGGGGTGCCAGACACATGCACAACACGGGTGGAGCGCATGGACTTTTTATTGATCACTCCCTCCTGGCCCTCCAGCTCCACACGCTGGCCGGTAGACCGCACCCTCATGGGCACACCTCCCTGGGAGTGGCTCGGCCCGTCTACCACACCTCCAGCCGCAAAGCTTTGAGATTGCAGGACAGCCACCTGGGCTGCTCCACGGATAGCAGCAAGGGCAGCCGCCGCTACAGCGTTTGGCACAAAAGGCTGGACTGTAGCCAGTGCGTTACCTATGGCCAGTGCCGTGTTGGCAATAGCCTGCTGTATTTTAATCCGCTGCTGCTCTCTGGCCGCCTGCTTTTGTAGCTCTATTTTCTCCCGCTCAAACTCCTGCTCAATGCGTTTCTCCTCCAGGCTGCCACGCTCAACTCCCTCCAGCCGCTCGTCACGCTCCTCCTCGGCAATTCTGAGCCTCTCATCTGCTGCCTCCTTTGCCGCCTGGGTGCGCTGCTCAAACTGGGCATCCACAACGCTCTGGAGAGCATTGAGTCCAATGTCCCTGACTTGCGCTAAAAAGTCATTCTCAACCTCAACGAGGCCCTGCTTTGCCTCTTTGCCTGCCTCCAGCTCTGCCTCATACATTTGGTTTTTTATCCTCCTGTACTCCTGGCTGCCCTCCTCCGTAAACTTTAACTGAGTCCTCAGCCGCTCCAGCTCTGCCTCCTCCAGTATCTCCGTTTTGCGGGCCTGGTACTTTTCAAAGTCGAGGTTTTCACTCTGTAGGGCCTCGATCTGCCGCAATGACCGCCGCTCTATTGCTGCCAGCTCTGCCTGCTCCTGGCCCTCCTGGCTTACCGTAGTGTCTATCTGGCCAATGGTGTTGTTTACCTCTGGCAAATTTGCTGCTCTCCTGGCCTCGTTTGCCAGCTCCTCCAGGCTCTTTGTGGCCTGGTCAGTGATTGCCTCCCGGCCACCCTCTGCCTCTATCCTAAGACGTGCCAGGGTCTCCTCTGCTTTTTGCAGCTCCTGCTCTTTCTCAATGATCTCATCAAAGGTGGCCCTCAGTGCATTATTAGAGGGCTGCCGTTCAACTTCCCGCTTTAAATCCTGCAATTGCCCCCTGAGAGCTTCCACAGAGCCGTCTGCCGGGAGCTGGAGCCTTTCAGCCGTTGTGTCCCCGCTGTCTCCCTCTGGGGCCGCTGAGCCGCTGTCAGAGCTTTGATTTGCAAATGCCCGGAGTGCCGCCTGGTTGATACGCTCAACAGCGTCCTCAAAAGAGTCAGCACTAGCCACAGCATCGTCTGCAATCTGTGCCAATAATTTACTGCTCAGCCCCAGGTCTCTGCCCAGGCTCCGTATAAGGTCATTCAACTGCTGGGTCTGGTCTTTAGTGAGCTGTAAACCGCCGCTGGCTCCCTCTGCTGACTCTTTGAGGTTGTCCAGTTCTCCAGCATAACGCCTGGAGGCCTCGGCCCCCTCGGTAAAGGCTGCCCCAACATCTGAAAAATTACCCTCTCCCAGGAATGCGTCACGAAGGGCCCCGTATGCGTTAATGATACCGTTTAAAACGTTTGGTATCTCCACTAATGTGTCCCGCAAAAAATTGAACGTATTAGCCAGGCCATCCACCACGCCGCTCAAAAATGCGCTGGACTCAATAGTGTCCTTTACTACCTGGACAAAAAGCCTGAGGCCGCGTACAGTTTGGGTAATTATGCCGATAGCCAGCACCAGTGTGTTGCGTATAAAATCCAGCACCTGCCCAAAACGCCTGGCTGGGTCTGTTCCCCTGAACAACTCGGAGACTAAAGCCCCCACCTCATCAACTAAGGGCCGGAATGCCTCAAATAAAAACTGTACGGTGGACTGTAGCGGCTGAAACAAAGATGTGGCCCCCTGTACCACCCCTCTGATTGTATTGTCAAAAAGGTCTACAAAGAACAACTGGAAACCCTCCAGGGCAGAGCGGAATTTATTTATATCTCCAGTGAGCGTGTCCTCCACAATAGATGCAGCCGCTGCTGCTGCCCCCACTTTGTTGCCGTACTGATCAACAACCTCGCCGGCCTCGTTAAACGCCTCTGAGAGGCTTGCCACGCTGTCACGCTGAGCCACCAAGGCTGTCAGTGCGGTTGCTGCCTCCCGGCCCACCAGCTCCGTTGCCTCAGATACCCCTATTTGCTTTTCCTGCAAAACATCCAGGGCCCGTGCGTAATCCTCGGATGACTCAACCACAAAGCCCACCTCCTGGGACAATTTTGAGCTTTCTGTGCCCAGGTCTGTAAACACTCGCCTCAACGCTGTGCCTGAGCGGCTGCCGCGTATGCCTACATCTGCCAGGGCTGCAATTGACGCGGTGGCCTCCTCTATCTGGATACCAACAGAGGCCGCTACGGGTGCCACGTTCTTTGTTGACTCCCTAAACGTTTCGAGCTGGAGGGCTGAGGAGTTGAAACTCTGAGCCAGGACATCATTTACGCGCTTTGTCTCCCTGGCTGATAACTGGTAACCGCCCAGGGTGGCTGCCACCACGTCAGCACTTTCAGCCAAATCCTCCCCGGTAGCCAGCGCCAAATCCAGGGTGCTCTCCGTTGCGTTGTCAATTGCCTGGGTATCAAATCCCACCCGTGCAAAATTTATCTGCAATTGCGCCACCTGGGAGGCTGTAAACTGCGTGGTTTCGCCCAGTTCCAGTGCCCGGTCTCTAAGTTTTGCCACCTCATCCGCACTGGCACCACTCACAGCCTGGAGGATAGCCACCTGGTTGGTAAAGTCCGCAAACAGTTTGATGGATGAAATTAAAGCCTGGCTTATTTGATCGAGTGCCAGGCCAATGCCAGCGGCAGCCAGCCCACCCTTTAAAGCACCAAAAGCCCCAGACACAGCGGATTTGTAGTTACCCACATTCCTGAAACTGTCCCCAAAGCCTTTGTCAATCGTTTTGAGTTCCTGAGTTATGGAGCTAATTTGCCCCTGGAGGTTTAATCCACGGCCGGACTCTCTAGCCTCCCGGCCCAGGTCTTTGTACTCGTTTTTGAGCCTGGTGAGCCTAAACTGTAATTCCCGGTAACTTTCGCTCCCTTTTTCGGCAGACTCCAAAAATGCCCGCTGGCTTTTACGGGTCTCATCGCGTACCTGTTTCTGGATACCTTTTAAGGCTCCCAGGTCTCGCTGTATCTCTTTGTACCTGTTTGCATCCTCAACCTCCAGCAGCTCCCGGTTAAGCAGCTTAACCGCTTCTTTGAGCTGTTTCTGGTTGCGTATTGCAACATCTACACCGTCAATTTTTAACTCATACGCAATTACCTGCACAATAAACGAGTTGTGCCGTAAACCTTATGGACGTTGCCCCCTGGTTGGTGTGCCAATAACATCCCTGAGGATATTATCCACGGCCTCCGTATTTGCCACAATACGGTCTAGCTCTTTCTGTACTCGCTGAGCACCAAATTTAACCCAGTTCAAACGCCGCCCATTTTTGGTAAACCTGTATGCGCCTGGCAGCGGTATGCCTTTTAATCCAATTTGTGCCTGGGTGCGCCTGGAGAACGTTAAACGCTCTTTTGCAGACACCCCACGTTTTACAAACGTTGACCACCTGAGCAGCTCCTTTAAAGGCACAAATTTTGGCTTTTGCCTTTGGTCGAGGTCGAGCATGTATTTTTCCACCAGCACCTGGCCCACTATGCCTTTGGATGTCACCTTTAGCTGAGGTTTGAGAGAGCTTACCCCTTTTCCGCTGGCAACATGCCCCTGCTCAGTGATCTCCTTTTTTGCACCCTCAATTAGCGTTTTGAGCAACAAACGCCCCAGTGCCTCCAGCTCTCTCCTTTCAGCCATTACCTAGTTACTCCTTTTTGATCATTGCCCACAACAAAAAACGAGTTCTCACCCAGCTCAGGTGGGCAAAACCTAACGCTCAGCTCAATAAAAGCCCCGCATAGTTCTGGGTACCCCATGTCCTCAAAGCTCATTTTTTGCACCTTAGCCTCCCGGATGTTTAGCACCTGAGCATCAATAGGGGAGAGCGGGCTGTATGAGTCAATTTCCCCCTGTGCCACCAGCCAATCCATGTACGCCTGAGTGCCTATGATCTCCAGCCCTCCCGGCTGTACCACGTTGGTGTATGCCTCTCTGAGCTGGCTGAGTACGTAAAGGCCATGAGTAAACAGTGCCTGGTATGCGCTGTTTGCAGTCCTTTGCCACTCTGTGCTCTCATCCGTCTGGAGCGGTGAGAACAGGTTTAGCACAACATTACTAACATGGTTCTCCACAATTGTGGACTCTTTGTAGTACGTCAGGGCATCGAACTGGGCAGCCATGTCCTCCCGGCTGGCTCCACTGCCCACCCAGTCCCTGGCCCAAAAATCTCCTGCCTGGTAATCCTCAAACCTGCACTGGAGGGTACTGTCTGTAAACGCCTCAAAACTTTGTATCTCCGCAAACGTGTTGAGCCTGTTCTCCTGGTATGGGTAGAACATTACACACTCTCTGAGGAAACGTTTAAATGCCTGTTCGTTTAACATCTTTACCAGTTTTTGATCAATACCCTCCAATCAACAGGTGCCACTTTGTTGCCTCCAAACCAGGGGTGGGTTTTAAGCCAAAAAAAACGGGTGTCCATCTTTTCTGAGCCAAAACTGTTGTCCTCTGGGAATGCAAACCCATACTCACTTTTGCCGTGCATTGCCAGCTCTCGGATGAGCAAAGCCTGCCCAGGCTCCCGTGTTGCCAGCGGTTTTGATGCTGCCACAAAGTCCCACCACCGCTTTTTAGCCTCAGAGGCTGTGACGGTAAAAGGGCTGGACATATCCTCCAGGATATTGGCACCAATAGTGGAGCCATCCCCTAGTATTACCCGCTCGTCTTTGTGTATATACGTGGTATACTCAAACAGCCGCGTGGCAGGGTTGTACCTGCTGGCCACCATGTACGTGGACACATGGGGCCGTACCCTGAATTTTCGGCCTAGCACTTTATTCCAGTCCCATTGGTCTGGGTGTATACCTCCATCCTCATCCATGTGAATGTAAATAGAGTCCTGTGGGTGTATCACAGTAATCTCCTCCTCTGGCTTATACCCCATAAGCCCAAACCGCAAACGGAGAGGCCAGCTCCAGTGCCTGCCCCTCCGTACTGTGTACTCCCTGAATGGTGTAGCCTCCAGGTCTATCATAAGCCCCTGAGTTGCTTTTTCAAACGCTCAGCGGCCTCCTCCAGTGCGTTAAACCCAGTAGGAGGCATGGGTGAGCCGTGTGTGCTCGTTGTGGCACCTGGCAGCTCTCTGTCCCACACCCCTGCCTCATGCAGCGGGGCCTGTGGGTCTGTGTGCCCCCAGACAGTGAACTCATCCCAATCAATTTCTTTAGCCAGGAGCGGCTGGTCTTTCCGCATTTTCATGCGCACAAAGAACGCCACAACCTCCAGTAAAAATTTGACATCCATAGGGGTGGGCATACCAAATCCAACACGGCCAAAATAGTCCTGGAGAAAAGCCTGGGCCTCAGCCGCTACCTCCTCGCCGTGCCGCTCAGATAGTGCCTCGATCTCACACGCTGGTATACGTCCCTTTTGCCAGTTCTTACTCTCCAGCAACAAGCCAGCCAGCTCCATGTGCTCCTCATTGTCCAGCTCAAACTCAATGGGTGCCGTAAAGCTTGCCGCAATGCCTGAGCTTTTCACCCGGTGCCAGATAAAGGTCAGCTCTTTTTCCACAACAAAACGGTGCTGCCGCTCTTTAAAAATCTCCTCTGGCTCCTCTGGGTTACCTGGCTCGTCTCCAGGCTCGTCTGGGTCATCCCCTGGCTCGTCTGGGTCATCTCCAGGCTCTCCTGGTGCCTCATCCAGGGCAGTTGAGGCCAAAGGCACACCCCACCCATAAAGCTCATCGAACCCAGCCCCGCCCAGGTCTTTTGTGATTGTTCCAGAGCGTACCAGGTCGTGGAGCTGGTCAGGGGTCTGGATGTCTGGGTATGCTGCCAACATAGCGCAAACCATAGCTGTGACGTGTGGAGCACCAAAACTGGTACCGTCTCCCTCCACAAACTCGTTGCGGCTGGCTCCCAGCGTCATAACGTCCACGCCTGGGCCAGTCATATCCAGCTCAGGGCCACGGCCAGAAAAACCTGCCCGCTGCTCCCGGCTGTCAATCGCCCCGGCAGCCAGTACGGATGTCAAACGCCCAGGGAATGAGATGGAGCGGCCATCATTGCCCGCCGCGCAAACGACAAAAATCCCCGCCGCTTTCATTGCGTCAAACGCCTCTTTTGTTGGCTGATGGTCAGCCCCGCCGCCCAGGCTCAGGTTTACCACCAGGGGTTTGTCCCGGAGGAGCGGGTGGTTTTGCTTGTCATCAATGAGCTTATAAGCAAACTCAGCCATCCAGGCATAAGAGCCAGAGCCACGGGAGGTGAGGAGTTTGCGCCCAAAGCCCATAAAGGTGTCCTCAGGAAAAACCTCATGGTTTAACAGTCCCACCTTTACACCTGGTACCAGCCCCAGGATAATACCCGCGCACATACTAAAATGGTCGTGCTGATCAACGAGGCCCTCCTCATTTGTGTGGTTGTATGCCAGCTCCTGGTTGAGCCTAGCCAGGCCCACGTTGTTGGATAGTGCCCCCGTGTCACCCACACAGACATTTACCTGCCGTTTTACGCCCAGCTTAGCCAGCCCCTGGAGCATATAGTCATACCCCCAGTTGTCCCGGTTTTGCGCTTCCACTCGGTTGAGGAGTCGCACGTTTTTGATAGGGTCTAGCACTATGTCCCAGCCCTCATTTTTTGACTGCTCAGCCAGACGGTGGTACCGCCCTGCTCTCAGCTTACTGCCAATCCTTTGCATAAAGTTGTTATTTAAGTAATTTGTAAACTAAATACTCCACCGTTAACTCAAACGGGAGATTGTACATATACTCCAGCCGCTCGTATCCTACCAAAGCCCCCAACAGGTCACTGTCCAGGAGTGCCCGGTATACCCACCTGGGGCCGAGCGTCTCATCTATGTACTCTCTATAGGCTTCTTTAAAAGCTTGTTCGTAGTCCTCAGCATTGCCTCCCTCAGAATTGCGTCCAGGTCTCCGCTGGAAACTAAATTCTTTCGGGCCATAAAAGAAAGCTCCGTACTCAGGGCTATCTCTAAGACTCTGGAGGTATTGGTCAAAAAAAAAGTGATGTCCTTTACCACCCAGTTAGGAATATCCACAAAGTGCTCAGCCCTTTGGCTCAGCCATGCGTCCCGCTCTTTCTTTATTATGGGTATCTCCTCCCCAGGCTTTCTGAGGAGTATGGCCAGCATCATTAAATCTGTGCTGAATGTCTGGGAGGCCTTGTCCTGCTTTGCCTGTTTCTGGCTCTTTGCCAGGAGGTGGAAAAGAGTGTTAACCTCAATGACCTCCAGTGTGGTAAATTGGAGCGGTTTGGGGTTGCCCTCAGAGTCCAGCTCCTCAGGGTCTGTGTCCCATCTCACTCTGTTCCTGGAGACCACCCTGTATGCCCTGTCCGCTGTGAGGGTGTACCGCTGCCCTTTATAGGTGTACTCATAATCCTGTTTTGTAAAATCAAAGCTGGACGGGTCATACTCCTGCATTAAACGCTCATAGTAAAGGTAAAGCCTGTACAGGCTTATGCCCTCGGTCAATGGTGGCAGGTCTTTGTCTTTGAGGTTGTCCTCCTCCAGCATAAATGGCAAGGTGCCCAGGTTGCCGTCTACCACAGCACTCAGGGCCTCTGCCATAATCTCAGGCCGGAAATTATCCACCTCATCCTCTAGCAGGTTTCTAATATACCTCAGTTTGCCATGCTGAAAATCAATATACTGAGCATGGCTCAGCTCTTTGTACCCAGTGTGTACGGCCAGTTTGTTGCCGTCTGCCAGCGTTAGTGTGATCATTGCCCAGGGTTTAGTTGGTTGTATAACTCCTCAGCCAGGTCATCTGCTGAGCGTTTGCCGTTTGTGTCGATCTGGAGCCTGTCAAAGTCAGCCTTTAATGCCTGGATTATGTCCGTTTTGTTGCGGCCCCTGTCAAACCCATACAACTGTCTGAGCTGTTCCAGGCTCTCGCACTGCTCAGGAGTGTCTGGCAGGCTTTTCTCCCCTTTCCCAAACACAGACGGCAGCTCTGGTGCTTTCTTAGCCTCAGGAGCCTCCTGGGCCCCTATCTGGTCAGCAGCCTCCTGGAACCCCTGCCCGTCCTCTGGGCTGTCCTCATCCTCACCGCCTACAGCCAGGGCCATGTTGTCACCGATGGCAGCCACCAGCACATCCTGCTCATCCCCACAGCCACCACAGCCCTGGGAGCCAGTGCTGCCCACCTTGCTCAGCTCATTGCTGGCAATAACTACAGAGGGCCTGGCCTGTGCCTTTGCTGTCTGGTTATTGAACTCGCCCAGCTCGGCCGCCACGGCCTGCTGTTCCCCGTAGACGTTTTTTGTGACAGAATACAAAAAAGCCACAGCGTCATTGCCACAGCCATTTTTAACCATGTCGGGGAGCACGTCTTTTACCGCCTCCACCAGCTTTTTCAGCTTACTGTTTTTTACTTCCATTGGTCTGTTGTTTGGACGCAATATACAAAAAAAAATACCCTCCAGCTAGTGCCAGAGGGTATGGAGCTTTAAGAGAGAGTAGACTTTAAGCGTTGATAATGCGCTCTTTGACCTTGACCACCTTTTGCGTCTTGTTGCATGTCACTTTTGTGACTTGCTTTTTCAGCCGTGGCCGTTTTGGTTTCCGCTCATTTGACTTACTCATGGTCTGTGGTTTTGTTTATTCAAAAAGAGTGTCAAAAAGTTGGCTAAATGGGTTTTTTTTGCCGTGTACTAGCTCCCCAATAGCCTCAAAGGTCAGCTCTGGCCCACCGTTCTCCCACAGCTCCAGGAACTACTCCAGGGCCTCAATTGAACCCAGCTCCAGCGGGAAAAGGTCTCCCTCAGAGTCCTCCAGAACGCCAACGTATTGGTGGGTAAAATCCTTCTCGCCCTCCTTAGAACGGTGCACAAACTGCAAGAATTTGCAAATCTCTGAGGTGCCGTCAGCCTTGAAAATTTCCCGCTCAGTCTGGCTCTCCATAAACGTGTTGGCCTTTTCGGTAAAGCCAATGGCCAGCCTGTGGTGGTTGTATTTTGCAATTTCCAGCCGGAGGGCCGCACTGCCAATAATGTAACCAGTGCGAGTGTACAGTTCGTCTGACTCGCTTAATTTCAAGTTTGATAAATCCATTTTGTAACCTGTTTGATTATTGAAAGATGGGGCACCAGGGCCCCGTTGTTTACTTAACCGAATACGTGCTATAGTCCAGCTCCAGGTGGAGGTTGCCCTCAACCCATGCCTGTGTAAACTCCTCAGCCTGGAGTGGTGTGAGCTTATAGATATGTGCGCCACCCATTGGCCGAGTGAAATAAAAAGCCACCACCAGCTCTGAGTTGTCTGGCTCCCACTCGCTGATAATGCCCATTAATTTTACGGGGCAAAATTTGCCCTGGTATGTTGCGGGCACCGTCTTGTTGCCTGCAATTTTGCAGGTGAGGTTTTGCCCATAGGATAAAGCCCTCTCCTCAATGGCCTGCTTTGCAATAGCAAGCTCAATCTCTATTTGGTCAACGTGCGCCTGCATCGTTTCCAGTATCTCCTCAACATTTGTGGTCTGTGGTTTCATAGTCGTGGTTTGTGGTTGTTATAAATTATTGAACAATTCAAAGGTAATGTATTATCTGGAGTATTCCAAAATATTTGGGCTGTTTATCCAAAAGAAAAACCCAGGGAGGCACCCCCAGGCTTTTCAAGTTAGGTTTACAGCGGTTACTGATAGGCGCAATATACTATTTTTTGCCAATAATATACTGCTCAATAAAAAACTCTCTCGCTGCCAGTGCTTTCAGGTACCCCAAGACTCTCAGGTGGCTATCTGTAAACAATAGGGTGGCACCTTTGAGGCTGTCATAAAAATTGTTTTCGATCAACACGGCTGGCCCTATGGTCTCCCGTACCATCTTAAAGCCGGCCTCTTTGTCCTGGTCACCGTCCCTGTGGTCTGTACGCAAAGGGAGCCAGGGCATAAACTGGCTCATTTGCCTGTACAAAAGCTCAGCGTACCTGTCAGACAACGTTTGCCCCACGCTGGTATATGCCTCAAAGCCGTCAGCGTTATGGCCAGGAGAGCCATTACAGTGCTCTGAGATTGTCAGCCATGTGTTGTAAAGATGCACAGAGCTGTTTATTAGCCGCACACGCTCAGAGAGGTCTGTGTCCTCCCAGGGGTCATACACCTCAATTACATTTATGCCAAACTCGTTGAGAAAATATTTGGTGTACCCTGCAATGGTTCTATTGAGCACACCCTCATAAACATACCCGTCCCGGTGGCCCTCAAATATCTCAGGGTCAAATTTATACTCTCTGCTGGGTGTCTGGTTCTCTCCTGTCTCTGGGTGTATTGCACCGTGCCCAGCGTCCAGGAAAACCACAGAGCTGGCCAGTATGTCTGCCAGCGGGCTGTTGATGTCTTGTAAATTCATAGCACAAATATAATTAAAAAACCGCACCACTCGCTCTGGAGTAATGCGGTTTAAACGATGTGGCAGCCTGCCAGTTTAAAACTTTGCCACATATTGCGCCTTTGGCATGGGCTTGCCCAGCCATTTGCACACCTTTCGGATAGTAATAAGGCTGCCCTGGCCATTGCTCAGGTTGCTCAACGTGCTGGTCTTTATAGGAGCGTTATTGTCAACCCCTATGCGGGTCATGGGTGTGCCCTCCTCCTGGAGTTTTTCCCTGACTAGCTCAGCCACCTTTTTACAGAGGGCTGCCTGTGTGTATGATCGCTGTTGGTTAACTGTCTTTGTTTCCATTGTTGTTTGATTTAAAGTTGTACGGAATATATGGAAAATGGGAGGGCCGGCAGTGATCGTTTTGCACCATTCGAGCAAACAGCATTCTGACAAAATCCCGCTCGTATTTTCTCAGGAGTCCTGCCTCGCCTTTGTCCAGGAGCACCCTGGCAATACTGGGGAGGTATATGGTTTTAACATAGGCCTCCACAGTCATTTTTACCGTCTCTGCCTCCTCCAGTATTCTCTGAGATATGTGGGCAATTTCATAGTTAAACATAGCCAGCTCAAACTGCTGCCGCTTAAACCTTGGTGTCTCACTAGAGGTGGAGCACATTCCAGCCATTGCCTCATCTCTCCTGGTGCTGTGGTAATCCAGCATGTCCTGGACTATTTGATTAACGCTTACTTTCTTTTCCATTTTCAAAAGTTGTGGTTTGTGGTAATGGTCGCAATATAAGCCAAATATTTTGGAATAACAAACGGTTTGGAATTAATCCAGGTATTTGGCCACATATTTGATGACCTCTAGGCCCACAAAATCGAGCGGGGCCCTAAAGCCATAGGGGAGGGTATACGTAAACTCAGCCCGGATGTTGTACCCCAACACTCCCCAGTACCCTGTGCCAGTGATCTCCACAAGCTCTGTGTTTACATCCACGGCAACATCTGTGACCATTTGGAGGCTTACCTCATCCCCCTCTAAAAAGTCATGCTCACCCTCCAGGCTGGTTGCCCGCAGGCTCCAGTCCTCATGCGTTGCAGTGAGTGTGCCGTTACTGTCATCCACGCTGGTCAGCACAATTGATGGGCACACCAGATTTAAGAATGGGCTGACAGCCTCGTGGCTGTCCAGGTCGTATGCCCCCAGGACGTGCTCCACGGGGTTCTCCCCGGCAGACACCACGCGGGTAACTGCCTTTAGGGAGGTTTTGCGGTAGGTCTCCAGGTTGTCCAACAGTATTGGGTCAGAGCTAGAAAATTTGAGCAATGTGAGCACCCACGGAGGTACCATACTGCCGTTAAACATCCAGATGGATGGCTGGGCTGTCTCCTCCCATTTACTCCTGATCAAATCCACCTGCGCGTCAAATGTTGGCTGGTGGTAAAACTGCTGGCTGAAACGTGCTTTTAGCTTTTCCATTAATTCAATTTTTACCCCATCTGGGGTGTGATAAAATCCGAGTTGTCCATGTTGTCTATGTGATCACTCACAGCCTCTGACAGCTCCTCTGGCAACAATTGGCTGGCCAGCATACTAAGCACCAGCCCGGCCTCCTCTTTGGTCATGTGTAGGCTTATTGTCTTATCCTCGAAAAGGTAGCTCATGGAGAACATATCCCCCATGTGTGACAACAGCCTGAGCTGCTTTGCTTTTGATACGTCTACGTATTGATAAACTCCTGTCTCTTTACTCATGGTTTGTGGTTTGTTGCTTTGTCAAAATTACGCATTTAGTGCCAGTAATCCAAATCATTTGGAAACTCAAAAACTGGCAGCTCGATCTGTGCCACTTGCTCCTGGCTCAGGTTTGTCCACCTCACCTGCCCTTTAAAAGGGAATGGGTTAATGGCCTTTACCCCTGCATACTTATGGCAGTACAGCCCAGAGTGGTACCTGGCAAATGTGGCCTCCTCATCCTCTGGGGTCATTTTCCATGTGTTAACTAGCCGAGCCACACCTATTGCATGGCCGCAAAGCTTGCCCCAGTCAGGGCCCACGTAGTGGAGAATCCGCTGGTAATTCCAAGGGCCTGCAATCTTTAGTACCTCGGATGGCCTAAACGCCCTCTGGCTGGCACAAATCAAAACGGTGCCCCTGTGGGACGTATCCCACCTCCTGGTCTCCACTTTTCCCTGGAGCACCAGCGAGGCAAATGGCTCCCGTATACTCAGGGCTTTAACTGGTGGTACCAGCTCAATGCTTTGAGTAAGTTTGTTAGTCATCCTTAAAAGGTTTGTACCCTGCCACCATTGCAGAGCATGTGATCAAAAAACCCAGCAGCAAGCTGAGCACCAATTTTCTGGCTGTCTCTATCTCTGGGCCCAAATACCAGACCAGAGGAGCTGAGAGAATAGACAGCACCAGGATAGTAATGGGGAAAATGTACCTTTTCATATTCAATTAAATGTTAAATGTTAAGTAAAAGAGCACCGCAATAGGGACTAAAAAAGTAAGAGCTTCCACTAGAGTTGCCCACTTAAATATATCTTCTCCGTTTTCGTAAAACTGAGAGTGTCCATCCTCTGGCAGTGCAAAAATTACGTATATCGCCATGGCAGCAACAGATACAGCCAACACAAAAACTGTGTATGTACTCATTTGGCCTGTGTTTTAGTATGAGAATAGAGTTTAAACAACATCTTTGAGTATGTGCTCAATGGTTGACACCTGCCAGCCATTGCCTGTGATCTTAACGCCCTGGGCTGTGCTGACCATATCAACGTACCCCTTAGGGAGGCCCATGAGCTTGCACCGCTCCTGGTTGGTCAATAGCCTGTAATCAAACCCCAGGTGGGGCCGCCACAGCCTGGTACCTGGTGGGTGGTATGCCAGAACTGTGTCCTTTGCCACAGTTGTCAGGCAGTTTATTTTTGGCCGGCCGTTTACCTCCAGCCTCTGGGCTGTGATCTTTGGCTCTCTGGAGATGTAGCGGCCACGCACGGCAGCAGAGTACAGCCGCTCCACACCTAGCTCCTCCAGGAAAGATGGGCCAGGGCCCTCTCCAGGCTTTATGGGGAAATTTGCCCAGTACAGCCGCTCCCGGTTTTGCCCCGAAAAGCTAGAGCTGTTTACCAGGACAGGCTCCACCCCCAGGTAACTGGAGATAACATCCGCGTTTTTCTTTAGCATGGGGACGTTCTCCAGCAAAAATTTGGAGGGCTTGCACTCATCCAGAATGCGGACAAACTCAAAAAACAGCTTACTCCTTTCATCCTCAAACGCTTTACCCTCTCCCGAAAAACTAAAACCCTGGCAAGGGCTGCCACCCATCAAAAAATCAACGCTCCCCAGGTCTCTGCCATTGATCAACTCAACACGGCCGAGCTGGTTTATTGCCGGGTGGTTTGCATTTGCCACGGCAATTGCGTGTTTATCCACCTCGGAGGCATTGTACTGCTCAACATCTGCCTGGAGGTTTCTGAGAGCCTGGAGTCCGCAGGCCCCGCCGTCAAATAGTGATACATACCTCATAATTCGTTTTTTTGGGGCCTCTCGCTGCCTGTGCTGCCGTTTAGCTGGTTTTGCGCACGTACAGCCAGCAAACAGCAAAAGGCCCCTCTGTGATCTTTAGAGAGCGTCAAACTCCTCCTGTGCCGCGTCCAGCATAGCCTCAAAATATGCCCCCAGGTAGTCCCGGAATTTTTCCATTTGACGGCACCCCTCAGAGCCGTCCTCCGAGTGGGTGATAAAAATGCCAGAGAGGAATTGCACCCCCCTGTTGTTTATCAACATCCCCGGCCGTTCGCCTGTCCTGGGCAACTGCCCCAAAGCAATACCCCACTCAGTGGGCCCAGAGGGTGAGGCTGTCCAGTCATCGTTTAATTTCTGTACGATCTGCTTTAGCCCATCAATCCTGTTTTTTAACTCCTGGGCTTTTTCCATCTTCTCAATTGTCATAATATTGGTTTGTGGTCTTTAAAAAATAGCCTGGAGCAAATACCCCAGGCCTGTGTCTTTTCGCTTTATAGGCCGGCAGCCAGCTCAATGTCATACATGCCAAACCCCACCTCCGTGTACTTTACCAAGCCACGCCCTTTGAGGTTTGCCAGGGTGGGCATAGAGTATGGCCCATCCACCATGTCAACCACACAGCAATTGCCCTGGCTGAATGACTCAATGATGAGCTGGAGGAGGCTGTGCTCATCCTCACTAAGCAGCCCAGCGTTTACTGTCCCGGCTGGGGCCAGCCTGGTGACCTTATAAAAAATGTTCGTGCTCCCATAGGGAGTGTACACTTTAAAGGCACCAGGTGTCAGGGCTGACAGCTCCCCAGTAATTGGGGTGTACTTTCCTATCCATTGAGTCATCAACTTTGAGAGGAGGCTGGGCAAAGAGCCATAAACCGCACTGGAGATGGCCCTGTTTCGTGCCTGGCTACCTCTGGGGCTGTGGATGTTACTGGACACAGAGGTGGACTCTGTAATGGTCAGCAAGTAAAAACGCTCCTCCTCCTGCTCAGAGGCCTCCTCAGAGGCTGCTGTAGCCACTGGGGTGCCCTCAGTGCCCTCTGGAGCCTCCTGGGTGCCGTCTGGCTCCTCAGGTGTCTCTGGAGCCTCCTGTACGGGCTTTGCCGCACTCAGGTAGGGCCGCATGGAGTAGGTGCCGTATGGCTCACAGTATTCTGTGCCGTCCTCGTATTGCTTGATCTTTTTACGGACAATACCCGTCTCCCCCTGAATGTCCAGCCATACCGTTTTTGCGGTACGCTTGACAACGGTGGCAGGTGTCTCCAGCTCTGAGTCACCTATAAACTTTATGCGGTAAGTTTTTCCTGTCTCGAATTGCATGGTTTGCGGTTTGTGTGTGTTGTTAAATAATCTCTTTCCCTCTGACAATTACAAAGGTGCATATAATAAACGAGAGTTCCAAATAATATGGCACCTAATTGTAAAAAAAATAGGAGCCAGCACTGCCAGCTCCATGCCTGCCCTATAAATTAGGGTTTCGGCCCTTTTGGTTGTACACCTTATCAATTTTGCAGGTACCTCCCGCCTGGATGTAACCCAGCATGGCCTGCAAAGCCTCTGGCTCTGTTTGGTGGTATGACTCCACCTCCCAGTAATCCCTGCTTAAAAGCTCGCAATACTTGCGAATAAAAACCGCGTGTGTGACCTGTATCTCATCCATGACAGCAATATAAATTTAGGGCCAGGGCAGTGCCCCAGCCTGTGGTTAAAAATCAAACTAGGAGGGCCCCGGCTGACACATTGCGATCACCGTTGAGCCAACGCTCTGCCGCGTCCTCCACTGGGAACCTGGCAGAGACCATACTGAGGCCCACCCATAGTGCCACACGCTCCCGGCCAGAGAAAATGGTGTGCTTTACCGTCAGCACCTCCAGCACCTCCTGGGGTACCAGCCTGTAAGTATTCAGGCCGTTTTTGCCCTCATAGTACAGATAAGGCTCCAGGAGCTTCTCTCCGTGGTGCTCAGGCTCCAGGGCTACCTCATAGCCTTTGGTGTCCTTAATAACGCTCATCCGAAAAGTCCCAAACTCGTAAAACATAGTACAAAGATTTTGCCCTGAACAGCGGGCCGCTGGTTATGCAATTATTTTAACTGTGTCACCTGCTGGGTACATCCAGAGGCTCACACGCTCAAAGCCTTTGCCATAGTAGAAAACCTGAGCATTACCGTAATCCTCGCAGAGGATACGATCAAAACCGTCAGCCCTGAGGAGCTTAATGATTTTGGCAAATGTGCTGTGTAGGCCCTCGCCTACGTTCTCCACAACCACAGACGTTTTGCCGTCTGCATAGGTGGTGGGGTGGTTGTGGTTGTATTGCGCTGTGATCTCGTTTAAAATATTCATAACAAATGGTTTGTGTGTTGTGTATGTTTCCCTCTGACAATTACAAAGGTGCACATAGTTCTGGACAATTCCAAATAATATGGAATATTTATTGCAAAAAAATAGGAGGCCCCGCTGTGAGGCCCCTGTATCCTGGGGTTTACCTTGCCACCAAGGTCTCCCCATACACTGTGCAATATTCCCGGCCAGCCATGTTAAACAGGATAGTCACATGGATGGCCTGTTCTCCTTTGGCTTTGAATGAGGCAGCCCCACCTCTGTGGTGGGTGAGCTTCACCCTTTTACCAGATGGCAACCTATAGAAATAGTTAGCTTTGAACCGTTTAAACTGTGTCGGGTCTTTGGTCGTAAAGACCACCCGCTGGCCGTAGTAAATACGGGCTGGCCTATTCTCTCTCAGTGCTACACTGTGAGCTGTAGCCAGTGCCAGCTCCATGCTGTTGTACTTGCCAGCTTTTTCAACTCTGTACATAAACGTGGTTTGTGGTGAGAAAAAAAAAGAGTGGGGGACATGCCCCCAGGGTTTTACCCCATGCGAACCAGCTCAAACGTCTGGGCAAACTTGAACTCCTCCCGGCTGACAAAGTTGACCTTTGCCAGGGTATAGAGGGAATTTGCAGCCTCCACGAACACTAGGCCATCAATGTGCATGGCTCCTGACGTTCGCACATCCAGCCGCATCCGCAAAGCGTCCCGCATGAGGTAATTTACAGCCTCCACAAACTCCTCCAGGGTGTCTGTGTTGGCGTTAAACCCTGACTCGTATAGGTCGTTTACCCTCTGCCGGATTTTTAACTGAGTGGCATACTTTACGGCCTGCTCAGCGTTGTGGGCTGACTGGATTTTGACTGCCAAAGACTCAACCTCCTGGTTGTTCTTTTCGATCATTTGAGACAGACCTGATTTGATCTTTGCCATGTCTGTCTGGTTGGTCTGGTTGGTCTGGTTAATCTTTTTCATTCTCGGTGGTTTGTGTGTGTGTTGTAAAATTATGCGTTGCCGGATAGCTCAATATATTGGCCATCCCGATCAAATGTAAAATCAAAGCTCCTGCTCAGCCTCGTAAACGAGTAAACAGGCAGGCTGTTGTCCTCAATGACTGTGCACTGAGGGCATGGCACGATATTGTACACGGTACCGCGTGGCCCCGCCACTCGCAGGAATGAGCGGCCCGCGTGGAGGAGCTTAAACTCCCTGGTGCCCAGGGTCAGTTTTCCATCCTCAAAACGGCCAGCCAAATCCTTTATGTCTGCCTCTGCTTTTGCTTTGATCTGCTTAACGTCTTTCATTGTACTTGGTTTGTGTGTTGTATCTCTCTGACAATTACAAAGGTGCACATATTAATTGGCAATTCCAAATAATATGGCACCTAATGTAAAAATAATTATCCCACCAGGCTAGAGTATGCCCTGCGGTTGTACCCAGTGGACTCAATAAAGTCCTGGCTCTCTGGGTCAGCATCTACCCGCTCCCCGTGTGAGGATAAATACAGGCCTCCCTGCTCTTTCCAGACCATTACCTCCTCCCAGGTGAGCGTGTCCTCTCCCTCCAGAGACGGCACATACACAAATGTGCCGTGGGGCAAATCGCCGAGGCCCTTAAAATTATACCCTATAAACTCCAGGGCTTTGCGGACAATAGCCCGCTCCCAGTCCTCCACTGGCCGGTCAAAATACTCCTCAGATGCAGCCAGGACTGTTGTATAAACCTCATTGTCTGAGAGGTTGTCCATTAGCCCACTCACACGGGTGTAAATAGTGCATACCTGAGCCAATAGGCTGGCCTCTGAGCGTGGCTCCTCAGGCTCCTGTGGCTCCTCCTCAAACTCACCATCTGGCTCCATATACTCAGCCAGGTGGGCTGAGGCATTGATACCTGAGAACGTGGTGGAGGTCACCATCTCATCTGGCCAGCGGGTGTGTACCCTGTATGAGGTCTCACCGAGCTGCTCCCAGTTGTTACTCTGGAACAGGAGCATGGCCTGGTAATGGTCAGCCTCGCTGTTAAAGTGCTGCTCAAACTTAAAGGTGCCTATCTCTGTAATCAACTCAATTTTAAAGTGTGTCATTGTCTCTGGTTTGTGTGTTGTGTAATATGCTTCCCTCTGACAATTACAAAGGTGCACATACTATTTGACAATTCCAAATAATATGGCACCTAATTGCAAATAAAATCAAATCAATCCTCTGGCACTCCTATTTCTGTCACCGTGCCGTCCCGTATGCCGGCCACGATTTTCTGGAGCAGGGATTTGGGAGCCTTTGGCAGATGCACTGGCTCACCTTTGCCGTGGTGTATGGTTTTGCCCTTTAAGTGGGCAGGGGGGGCCACGCTTATGTACTTCTTTTTTTTAGCCATCAAATAAGTGGTTTGTGGTTATTGAATAGCCCCAGAGGCTCTGAGAGCCTCCAGGAGTGGTTTTATCTGTGTGCCTTACACCAGGTAGCCCATAATGGCTTTAAACTGGGCTGTGGCTGGGAGGTAATCTCTGTGAGGCTTTGCTGCAATCAGTCCGTGGCTGGTTTCGATCATTGGCCCGTCCCCGTAGTGGGAGACAAACCGCACGGTATGTTTGCCCCAGTATGTCCAGCCGTCCCGCTGGCTGGGGAGGTATACCTCTGTGCCGTCCTCAACATCTGCCAGGGTGGGCAGGGGTGCGAGTCCCATAAACTCCAGGGCATCCCGGATGGACTCCCGCTCCACAGCGGTACAAGCCTGGCCCCTGAGGCTCTCAACGTTTGAAAGCACCATTGCGTATACCACGCGTGGGTCATCGCTCTCAACCTTATCCTGGATGTCCACGTATACCTGGGAGGCAAGGGACATAATGGGCATTTTCTTATACTTTCTCATAACTTCTGGTTTGTGTGTGTTGTATCTCTCTGACAGTTACAAAGGTGCACATACTATTTGATAATTCCAAATAATATGGAACATATCTGTAAAAAAAGTGAGAGGCCCACACAAAGACCTCCCACAAATATCCACCAGGTCAGAGTCCTGGGCAATGGTTTGCCCTGGGGTGGGGTGGTGGCTCCCCTGCTCTTTATGCGTTGTGGTAGTCAGTTTTGAGGAGCCGCACAAACTCCTCAGCCGTAATGGGCACAAAACCCTCAAACTGGTCACCGTCAAACCGCCACTCATAAAAATGCTCGGTTTGCACCTCCGTGGAGGTCACACAGTACCGGGAGGAGTGGTAAAGCCTGTACTCACCGTCCCCTAATGAGTCAACAGTTATATTGTCCAGCTCCATGTCCCTCTGGTATGCGTCTTTTGCCATCTCAAAAATTTGCTGCTCAACGCTCAGCAGCTCCAGTGTCTTACTCTCCAGTATTATCATTGCTTTGTTGTTTACGTGTGATCAAATGCAGGGTGGGGCAGTGCCCCTGGCCCTTTATGTCCATACCTTTTGTGGCTTTGGCTTTTTGCCTGTGCGGGCCATTTTCTCAACCAGGTTGAGGGCATCCCCCAGACGGCTGTAAACCTTAAAGACGTGCAACTCTTTGCCGTCTGTGCCTGCTTGGTACTCAATGACCTCAAAAGCCCAGGCCTCGCCCATCCATTCAGCGTTTACCTCTATGCCATCCAGCGTGTCTGCTGGATAGTCTGCTGGAGTGAACTGTGCCCACTCTGCCCCCCAGCCCTCTGCCAGGGGAGGGTCAAACCTGTACTCCAGCTCCCGGCCCTCCAGGGCCTCTGCCCATTTGTATGCAATAGGGAGCACCTGGTCTGCCTTTAGCGGCTGGAGGTTCCTGGATAAAATTGTACGAGCTGCCATAATATGCGGTTTGTGTGTTGAAGAAAATGAGTGTGGGGCCTCTCACCCCACCTGGGCTTTTACACCTCGCCCTCCAGGGTCATGTGTACCGTGTCCCCGGTTTCTGGCATTACAAAAGCCAGCAGGGTCATGCCCTCCACTCTGCTCTCGCTGAGCGTGTACTTAATACCTTTGCACTCCAGGAGGGATATTACCCAACCAGCGTCTGTAAACTTGTGCTTTGTATGCGGGTGCCGCTGGCCGTCTTTGATGACAACGCAGGTAAAAATACCAATGCCAAACCATTTGGCTCCGTTCGCTGTCATCTTAATTTTTGACTTTTTCATGTTCTGTGGTTTGTGTGTTGTTGTATCTCTCTGACAATTACAAAGGTGCAAAACCTCTGGGGCAATTCCAAATATTATGGAATGTTTCTGCAAAAAAAATGCCCAGGTGCCTGGTGGGGCTGCCTGGGCTGTTGTGTTTACTGGTACCGCTCTTTGTACTCTGCCGCTGTGATCTTTGCCAAAGCCTGTGCGTGTGGAGTGGCAAGCTTTACAACCTCCTCAAAGAGCTTGCGCTCAGCCGTATCCAGAGCCGATGTCAGGCCGTACACCACGGTGGAGGTGTAAAAGTGCCGGGACGCGTCTGTGTCACGGCCCAGGGCCTGGTAAAACTCGTAATACTCCCGCTCGGTAATGTAGTCTTTGGCCATGCGGTAAAAGTTAGGGCTTTTAGTCGGAGCGGTCACTCCGTTTGCATACCCTGCCTTATCCTTTGTAATCTTAACGTTTGCCATTTTGCTGTGGTTTGTGTGTTGTTAAATACTCTGTGTCTCTCTGACATCCGTAAAGGTAAGGAACCTAAACGGCAATTCCAAACTATTTGGAATAAATTTTGTCTTTGATCTCATTTGCCGCCACCCCAGACAACCAGGTGCGCACCTCCTTTTTGGCCACGGTGCACCATACGTCTGAGCGGTCATCCAGGTTGATAATGTGCCACTTTGCGCTATTTTTGCGGCCGCTATGGGGCACAGCAACAAAGCGGGACTCACCAGAACGGAGCACCATTGTGCCCTCGAACTCCACCCACTCAACAGGCTCAGGCTTTACTGCCTTAATTTCAGGAGCGTTAGCCTTTGCAGCCTCCACGCGGGCCTCGTACTTTTTGGCAGACTCCAGGGACTCCTGGAGGATTTCATTTGCTTTGGTGCCTGGGGTAAAACGTGGGTCATTAATATTGTACATAATCTTTGGTTTGTGTGTTGTGTGTCTCTCTCTGACAATTACAAAGGTGCACATAAGTCTGGACAATTCCAAATAATTTGGCATTTATCTGTAAAAAAAAGTGAGGCAGCCCAGGCAGGAGGGTGCCCCACGGGGGAGTAATACTCCAGGCTCTGGGCCTGTTTCTCACTCGCTCTTTGATCTCATTAAACGCTGGGCCTCCTCTGGGGAGAGCAACAGCTCAATTGAGAGCCTGCCCCCCTCATGTGGGACGGACTCCAGGTTTACATTTAAACCTCCAGGCAGTGAGGCCCCACGCTCCAGGCAGATGTCCACAAACACAGCTAAAAACTTTAATGCAGGGCCAGCGTCAGCCTTTGCACCATTGCATCTGGTGGGGTTAATAACAGGGATTGAACAGCAGGCACTTAGTGGCATACTCAGCGGTTTTGGTAAATACCAAAGATAGGCTTTTAATCGTAAAAATTGTAATGCGAGTCCTCCCCGCGTACCAGGGCATTTGTCACAGCCATTACCAGGCAATCCACCTCCTCATCATGGGCCATATTGGGAAAACCCGTACACTGAGATATAAAACGCTGGTTCCAGGAGCCTCTCAGGAGCCAGACTCTGTGCTGTTCCATAAATGGGGTAATGGCTTTGGCCCTCCTCACTTTGTCACCCTCTGCCATTTTCCACTCCTCTGCCAGCATACCTGCCACGTCTGTGAGGTATTGGTACATGGCCACCCCTGAGCTTTTTGGCTCTATGTATATGCGGCTGTTTGGGTGCCCATACTTCCTGACAAAAGCCTGGAGGCTCTCTATGCGCTTTGCAAACCGCTGCTTTACTTTGATGTAATCCACCAGGAAAACATATCCTTTGTACGCCACATAGGCCAGTATGCCTGTGGGGTCATTCTCTTTGCCTGTCTTGTCACTGGAGTCCACCACAAAGTTTACGCTTAGCTCATTAAAACCCTCTGGCAGCCTGTTCCAGTCGAGCACTGGCAGCATTGACTCAGTAATGATATTACCGCCACCAGCGGTGGGGGACTGCCCAAACTGGCCCGCGTACTCGATAGAACCCAGAACGCCCAGGAGTTTGTCCAGCTCTGCCTGGGGCATACGTTTGGGGTCTAGCAGGCCACCCTGGTAATACTGCCGGGCCTCTGGTGGGCTTATGGGGTACTCATCGCTGGCAGGGAGGCAGATGTGCCGCACTGGCCGGCCCTCCTTTTTCATTGCCTCCAGCCACACGCCGCTGGGGTCATCCTCGCTGAGCCTCTGCATTATCATTATGAGTGGAGTATTTGCCTTTTCCACTTTACGGGTAGGCAGGGTTTTCTCCACCCAGTCTTTTGCCTGGAGCACTTTGGCCTCTGAGCGGCTGCCCTTTGCGTCTATGGGGTCATCAATGAGTATGAGGTGAGCGTGTGAGCCAATGATCGAGGCCCCGGCAGAGGTGTTTATACGCTCCCCGCCCATTGTGTTTTTGTAGTAATATTTGGAGTCAAAATCTGAGCGTATGCCTATGTAATCAAACATGGCCCTGTACTCCTCTGACTTTATTATGTCCTTGGATTTGGAGCTGTTCCTGACCATGAGGCTGCCAGTATGGGAGCCTGTTATTATCCTGCACTCTGGCATATTGGCCCAGAGCCACGGGTGGAACATTACAGAGGTGAGGGTGGATTTTGACGTGCCGGGAGGGACATTTATTAGGAGGTCATACTGTCTGGGCTGCCTGTTGATTATCCAACTACCAACCTCCTGCAATTCGGCCGCCAAAAACCCCAGGTGCCAGTTGTATATCAGTGGGTCATTGCTGGTGTACTTCCAAAAGAATTTAAAAAACTCCAGGTAGTCATCTTTTAGGACGCTGCCCTGGAGCTTTATTATATCGTTTGTGCTCATTCACTGCCCAGGCTTTTAATGGTCTCCAGTAGCTTTTTGCGGTCTGCCAGCGGTACCTCTGACCACTTGGCCAGCTCCTTAAACGCACCATCCAGTTTTACAGTGTGTGTCTGGTCTGTGCCATTTAGACGGGCCAGCTCATCCTCATTAGCCAGGAGCTTATACAGCACTATCTCAGTCGTTGCATTGCCATTGCTCTCCCACTTGCGCCTGAGCTTTGCCTTTTTTCGGAGCTTATTTGCCAGGAGTGCCTCTCTTATTGTGTGCACACTATGCAAACCCATGTCGTAAAACGTCCTCCTGGAGATGGGCAGATATGTGGTCAAATCCTCCACAAAGTAAAGACTGTGTTTGTCGATCTTTGCCAGGGCCAGCTCCTCCATGTTGTGCCTGAGAGCCTCCTTTATCTCCTCTGACTGTTCCAGCTTTTTTGCATAGAACTGTTTGAGGTTGATGGGTAGGGCAGCAGACAGGGTGTAAAAGTCATACACTCCCTCCTGGCTCCCTATGATCTCCACAGCCATGTCAATGAGCTGCTTTTTGGTATACCTCTTTTGCTTTTTACTTGCCATTGCTCTCCTGTTGTGTCAATAAAACCAGCTCACTCATGGGTCTCAGCTCATTCTGGGGTACCATGTACGCGGGAGGCCTGCCGTTTGGAGCGTTCAAATACTGCTCTCTCCTGCCCTCATCTCCATACAGCCACCCCTGGAGCCTGTACTCTCCAAAAAATCCAGTAACAAGCACATAAGGCACCCTCCCTGCATCTTTCGGCCTAATGATCAAACGCCCGCCGTGCCTATCTGTTTGCCGTACCTCGATAACGCCGGCCACGTCTCCTGGGCCCAATACGCCTACGGTACCACTCCAGAACAGGCCCAGGTACTTTGCCACGGCCATCTCTGCCATTGCTCCCTCCACATGCCAGGCCCAGCTCCCTGACTTCCCTATGTGCTTTGCGTCTCCCTCGTTTACGTGCTTTAAACCTTTCTGGATGGCTTTGAGCTGCCGCATGAGGCCCACGTTTGCGCCCTGGAACATCTCCGAGGGGCTGAGTTCTACCTTTGCCCATTGTGCTGTTTTAATGCTGCTCATGGCTTCTTTATGGTTAATACAGCGTAATCCCCCCACACACCCAGTAAAGACTCCTCCAGGACTTTCCTGGGGTCTATCTTTTTAAGTGGGGCACCGTGCCCAAACATCTCGGCCCAGCCAGTACGGCCCACCAGGTAATACGATAAATAAGCAGTGCCACCTGGAGCCAGGAGGTCAAATACCCGCTGGGTGTCATTGTCTGTAAAGTATGAGGCAGTGCCCCCCAGTGCAAAAATGGTTTTAAACCCATACTCAGTGAGGTGCTCCAGGCTGCAATTTATAATGTGGTACCCCCTATGTCTGGTTTTCGCATAATGGGCCAGCTCTGGGCATACCTCCACACCTGTGTACCCCATAGGGCTGAGGCTCCACTGGTGTGCCAATGACTGCCCGCTGCCCACCCCTACCTCCAGGGTGCGGCCTTGCACCTGGGGCAACACGTTTGAGGCCTCCTCCCTGGCTGTCTTTTTCGGGCCGGTGCAATCCATAGCGTGGAGGTACTGCCGGACAAAATCACTGTACACGGAGCTGTACTCCTTTTTGTGCCGTTTGATGACATACGTTTTATGAGTGGGGATGTCCTCCACTACGTACTCAAACCCATTGGCCGGGTATACAAAACGGGTACCCTCCAGGGTGCCATGGTCTTTGATCATCTGGACAGCCTCCTCAAAACGCCACACGTCCCAGTCATGCTTTACCGTGTACTCATGCGCCGGGGCTTTCTCTGCCGCCTGGTAGTTTCCCAGACGCAACAGCCGGCCCAGCTCCCTGTGTGTCTGTATCTCGTTATACATTGGCCTGGAGTTGTGGGGTCATTGAATGGACAGAACTAAACTCAGAGGTGGGGAAGTTGTAATATGACAGCCAGCGGCTGACCAGGTGCCTGTGGCAAAAATGCCGCCTGTGGGTCTGCATCAACTCTGCCACCTCGCTGAGCTTCTTTGCTCTGTGTATCTTAGCAATCAAAACCGGGTCTGGGGACTCATAGCAAAGCAGTACGGGCACACGGCCCTCACTCATCTCCAGTAACTCCATGAGGATTGCATCAACGGGAGCGTTGGCCAATTGGCGTGTGTACTCTTTGACGTACCGCATAGGGTCAACAGATTTGCCCACCAGGTGAGCAGCAGGAGCAAGGTCTGGGTATGCCGGGACATCCACCCCCCTGGGAGTGTACCGGGCAATGCTTACCGGGTACAACTGAGGATTTTGGGCAATCCTTCGCAAACTTGCAAAATTCGAGGTTAAAACTATCTCTTTGATTCCATCCATAATGCCTGCCATTTTTGTCCTTTGATGTTCCAAATATACTGAAATTTAAGCACATATGAAACAGCCTTAGGGCAGCCATTGCCCCAACCAAAAAACGCCCAGGCTTTTACACCTGAGCGTCCTGCAAAAAATAAACACCTAAAACCCGTTAAAAGTATGAAAAAACTAAATTCTCCCCCTGGTACGCAATTTAAGCATATTATCGGACAACTCAAAGAGAGCCTTTTTTTGCTCCTCTGCCGAGTCATACAACTCACTATCGTACCCTAATTTGTCAATAGCCCTGAGGGCCAGCTCCAGACTGGAAAGTAAAAGGTCGTGCTCATGCTCCTCAAAAACCACACGGACAGGGCCAGGCCTGAGGCTGTCCTTTTGCTTTACCAGGCCCAGAAAATCGAGCGTGTCCTCCCATGGTTCCACCTGCTTGGTTGCGTCCACCATGCTCTCCATCTGGAGTATAGACGCTCCCACCTCAAATGTCAAGTCCTCAGCGTCTCCGATTCCAGCTTTTTCTGCTGAGTCGCTTATGTTAAACGTCAGGGCCTTTGCGCACGTATGGAGGAAGTAAACAGCTCCTCCTGTGATCTCTCCCTCATCCCCTGACATACTTACTGTGCCCGTCCGCTCCTCTCCAGCATAACGAAAATACCCCAGGCTGAAACGGTAAACACCCGGTTTGACCTCCTCCATGTATCCCATTGCCTGGAGCTGTACCCGCAAATCAATGTACCCAGGAGGTGGTGCCATATAAAACTCATTATCCATCGCTGTCAATTTTTGCCCATACCTGAAACGTAGCCTCTATATCATAGGCTGCATCGTGCCACTCCGTGGAGGCATCCGCAACACCCAAGTGGAGGGCAACGGTTTCAAGTTTAAAATTTTCCATCTCGTGCCGCTGGTTTCTCAGGTGGTTTGCTGCCAGTGCCATGACATCCACGGCCCCGTTAAAAAAGTAACTGCCAAAGTACCGCTCCCCGTTCTGCGCAAACCAATTGCGGAGCATCCGCTCATCAAATTTGGCGTTGTATGCGGCCATAAACAATTTGTCCTTTTTGTTGAACTTGTCCACCGTGCCATCCAGCATGGCCATAAACTTTTTGAATACTTCGCGCTGGGGTGGGTACGTTTTCATCTCCTCCAGCGTAATGCCACCTACCTCCAGGGCTTTGGGGCTTACGTTATCAGTCCTGGCTGGGCACATCTTAAAGTTGAACTCCTTTAAAACCTCCCGCTTTTCGAGGTCGTAAATACGGCCGGCAATCTGCCAGATACAATGATCATTGCCAGTGCCTGTGGTCTCTGTGTCGAAAAATAAATACCGTGGTGTCATAATTGTGATTTGTGGTTTAAAATGTGGTTACCAAACCCACCGCCGCCAATGCTTAGCGTGGGAGGCTGTGATTAAATAAAAGCCATGTATAGGTTTAAAAGGCTGCACCTCGAATGGCACACCCTTAAAAGTCAAATATTCCATTACCTGGGCCAGGTCTTTGGCCTCATACCCAGGGTTTACCTGTACCTGCTTTGTAGGCACCACCGCGTATGCCATGTGGGCAGCCTCAGCCATTGCGGCAATTATCTCAGCCGCCTCCAGCTCATTGTGCCGGAAATTTAGCCCACCCACGCAAAACGCGTCTATATAGCTTCGTTTCAGGTTGGTACCTGGCTTTAGCCATACCCGTATATCCCCGTGATTGAAAGGGACTAAATGGTGGCGCTCAAATACATGCTGAAAATCAGAGCTGCTGTCCTGCTGGAATAAGAGCCGAGGGTTGGGAGCGTAAAAATCCAACATCCCCCCCTGGCACTCCACGTCTAAAGAGCTGCAAATGGAATACCTCCACGGGTCTGCCTCTCGCTCCTCTGTAGTTCGGAAAACACGCATTTGCCTGCCTGCTAACTTATAGACCTCCCGCGCCTGGTTTTCATTAGCCCATCCACACGCAACAGCCAGGTTGTGCATGGATACGCGTCTACGGTCTTTGGCCATCTCCTCTGGGGTAGGGTAAGGAAAAGAGACCGGGCAGTGCTCAAAGTCCACCAGCGTGTACTCTGGAGCCTCTGCCTTTTCTTTTTGCTGTTTTTTACTCATGGTTTGTGGTTGTTATTGCTTAGCCTCAAAGATATGCAAATACTTTCAATGTCCCAAATTTTTTAAGACCTAAAAGAGAGAGGCCTGAGATTCCTGGGCCGTATCTGCTGGTATGTATGGGCTTTGCAGGTAGGTTTTGAGCAGCCCAGTGCCCTGGGTTTTGAGTCCGTTCTCCACCAGAAAATTACGTAATTCATACGCAACAGCAGCCTGCCTGGGGAGGTCTGCCATGTAAAGTATGTGGAGGGCTTTTATGCCCCTGCGTGACAAGCTTTTTAGCATATCCTCCACACTGACTTTGACCATCGCCTGCCTGTAAAGCCTTGCCACTCCCTTTGGGGTCTGAGCCTCAGGCTCTGCCCACATTGTGGGGGGAGGAGTCAATGGGGTATTTGTTGCCATTTTCTGCATGGGCTTTGGCAGCTCTAGTTTGCCAATTGACTGAACACCAACACGCGGCTGGGGCTTTATTTCACACATGCGGTGAACTGGAGTAAATACAAATCTAACGTCCATTTGCTAAAGTTTTGAGTTTATCAAAATCGAGGAGCACCCTGTTGACTGCGAACGGAGCCAGTCCTGCTGTGATTGCATACCGTACAACTACAAACTCCCGGCCACCGTAATGCTCAAATGAGTAAACCACCTCTGCGGTCTTAATTACTTGTTGATCTCTGAGCCTGGAGGCTTTGGCAGACTCCTCAGAGGCATAAACAGCCTCCTCTCTCTTACCCACCAGCTCCGTGTGAGTTATGCCCATAAGCTCCTGGAATTGCCTGTTAAAACTCAACACCTCCCCATCATTCCCAACCACCAACTCAGGCAGTTGAGACGCGCTCCTGGACATCCGCAAAAGTTGCATTTGAGAAACCAGTTGAGCACGCTGTGCCAGGTATGTGTCCCGCTGGGCTTGCGATTTTTCCAGCTCCAGCCTGAGAGAAGTGTTATCCTCTCGGCAGCGGGCCAGCTCCCGCTCCCGCTCCTTAAATAAAAAATCAAACTTATCCAGCTTTGCACTGGATTTGTTTTTTTGCCTGTTATAGTATGCAATCAAAATGCCAGTGAGAGCTGTGACCAGTCCAGCAATGGCCCCCAGGGTCGTGTTGTCTAATGTCATGGGAATTTTGCTTTTGCGTGTCTAACACCTGGAGGCCTGCCAGCTCCTTATTGGTCAACCACAGCCGGGAGAGAGTCCTGGGGGGAGGCTCTAACCTGGAGCTGTTTTCTTACACTGTCTGGGGCTTTTACGTAGTCAATAAACAAACGCCGTGTGGTCAGAGAATAGCTCCCCAGCACACTGTCATTGTTTACCATTGCCCGCCTCAGGCCCTCCAGCCTATCCACTACGGAGTCAGACTCCATGAGGCTGAGGTTTTCCTGGTACACTGCCAACTCATTGCGCACCTCTCGGAGCTGCACGTAATTGTATGCCGTACCGATGGTGGCCGCAGCTAGTACCATGAGGCTGAAAATAGCCAAATAACCTGTTTTGTTCTTAATACTCATAAACTCACATTTGTGGGCCTCTCAGCCCCTGTTTGATATTTAACAATAATCCTGCCCACCAATAAAAATTTGAGCACCTCCCAGGTGGTGAGCTGCAAATGGCTCACATACACTTTTCCGTTGGACGGGCTGGGCTTATACTCCAGCCTGTGGAGGTGTAGCTCATCCGTGCCGGCCATAAACCTGCCTGCCCCATCGCTGTTGATATGTACACGCGAATGGACAATTAGCCTGGACAGCCTGGTAAAAATGCTGGGGAGCTTAAATTTGTAAGTAGTGAAACCGTCACCCTTCTTGCACGTTATTGGCTCCGAGCGTGTCCCATTATACATGGGCTGTGGCCCCATTATACTAATGTTCGGGCCTCTTTGTTTTACTGGCTGCAATTCTACCATTTTGCACTGAGTTTAGTTAGTGTACCCATCTCATAAAAGGTCTCATTTTCGAGGCTGTCACCCCAGGACAATACAACGCCACCCAGCTCTGGGAAAACGTCAACCACCAGGAGCACCTCACCGTCTAAATCCACAGTGTCGCCAACACTCAAAGGCAGTGGCTCTGGCTTGCCAAAGCTCACAAAATCCACCTGTGAGTCTGCTGGCTCTGGGAGGTTTGGCTTTGCCGTGTAATTTGACAAACACCAAAATACGAATAATATAACCGCCCCCAAAATAGGGAGTTTGTAATTAACCTGCATGACTGTTTTTTTTATACCTGCCAGTGGCTGGCAAGTCATTGAGAAATTTATCGTAACTCATCTCCTTTTCTAGCTTTCGGAGGTCATCCCCTATGCTATAAATGGCCGAGTCAATGGAGTCCATCAAAGCAGTGAGCGTGTCATACGCCCCAGTGTATACGGCCCTGGCTTGCTCCTCATCCTCCACGTTGATCTGTGCCAGCTCGTATGCCATTTTATCTGTCCTGGAGGTCTCCCTGTACTCTCTAAAAAGCCGGGAGCGTTGCCGCCTGGCATGAAACCTGGAGGCCTCCTTTAGATACCGGGCCCGGCCCAGCTCTGGTGCCAGCATAAACTGAGCGGCTGAGAGCTTGCGCCTAATAGCCCTCAGTTCATCCGAGTGTATAGCCTCAACCACTCGGAGGCCCCCATACCATGTGAGAGCCTCCTGCACTTCTAAAATCAACGCTTCGTTTGGCAGTGGTATGTCATAAGTCACCTTATCCATTGTCCTGGGTGTTTCCCATTACGGTATCCACTGCTTTGCTTACTGGCAGGTACTTGTCACCCAGTGCCTTTTTGGCCGCCTCTTGCCAGTTCTTTGCTGGCTCGTTGGCTTTCTTTTTGGCAACGAGAGAGGCAATACCTTTAATAATGGCAATATCATTGTTATTCACTGTAAAGCCATTCTCTCGGAATTTGGCAACAACCTCATTGTGGGTGCTGCCCCCCAGCATTGCGTTGACTATCCAGAGGGTTTGATCTTTGCTAAATGACATCGGCCGGGACTTGTTGCTGTCCTCCTGAGCCTTTGGAGGCTCTGGCTTTTTGGTCTGTGGTACCTCATAAGCCTGGAAAGCGTCCCGCGCTGCCGCCTGGTATTTGTTGTCATCGTGGAGGCCCTCAAATAGGTCAGTACCCACTCCAGTAAATGACAGAGCCTTACTCATTGCGTCTGTCATTACCATTTTGTGAGTATCACTCACTGGCTTGTACATATACTGGTTGGTTCGGCTATCGAATTGACTCCTAAACATCCATATATCCGTAGTGATTGGAAAGCTTACACGCTCACCGTTAGAGTGATAAAAAAATATGGCATGGAAAACCAATTGGATGGCCGGGAACTCGCTGTTTGCTGACAGCTTAATGCTCCCAAAATTATTGATCTCGTACCGGGTCTCCTCAAAACCCCAGCCTTTACCCTGTGGCCCCCAAATAGCTGTGGCCTTTTTGCGCATTTTCTGCGCATCCGAGGTTTTCATTTTGCCTTTGCCCTCTATGGGCTTTAACCAGGCTGGATTTGTGAGCATTGCGTCCACCCATAAGCTCAGGTTTTCTTTTACCTGTTTGGGTGCCTTGACAACAAAGTGGTGCTCATCGAGTGTACCAAATACATCGTTGATAATTGCCAGCTCCTGTGGCGTGTACGCTTTCTGGAGCCTCTCTAATATAGCTTTTTTCATGGCTGTGGTTTGTGGTTGTTAATAAGCCAAAGTTACAAATAATTTAGCTCTGTTCCAAAAAATTTCTCCTTTGTTCTTTTTGATTGATGTAAAACTCGGCCCTGGCCCAGGTGCTTATGCCGATCTCATTTAAGGCTGTGAAGTATTGGCCCAGCCTGCCCTCAGATAGGGTGGCTTTGCCATACTTACGCCTATACTTTGCCAGGAGTGAAACCCTGAGGGCCCACTTTTGAAAAATCGAGCTGGCTATCATTGCCAGCAGCAGGCACACAGCAGCACCCAGCCCAGCCAGTACGGACGCACAGACTGAGCCAGGAGTATAAAACACCAGGTAAACCAGATAAAAAGCCACGGCCCAAACAGCCAGTGTGGCAACAAATGCAGGGGCCAGGGCCCTCAATATCAAAGTGATCATGGTGCAAAATTTTTATTCAGTTGTTGGATAGTCCTGTATGTTTTGTCCCAGTATTGCCTGTTTGCCATCTGCCGCTCTATCTTATTCTTTATGCGCTGCTCATCCTTAACCGTCTTTGCTGCCTTTAACTCATCATTAGAGGCTGACAGCTTGCTGCCATAGCTGCCCCACCTTTTTCGGCAGTCCTCCTGGGTGAGGTGCTGTACCTGCCCTTTTCGCTTTGACTGGTAAACCAGGTATGCCTGGTTATTTTTGAGGAGGTACTCCTCTGTGCCTATTTTCTCAACCTTGCCCTCCTGGTATGTGATACCAACAGCCTCAGGCCGCTCAACCGCCGTGGCAGAGGGCTGGGCAGAACGGGACAGCAGCCGGCCGTCTGAGGTGCCGTTTGCTTGCCGGGCCTGCTCTAGCTCCAGCTTTAACCTCTCATGCTCTGCCGCTAGGCCTGTATTAAGCCCCTCAGGGCTTTCTGTTGGTCTCTCCAGGGCAATAAGCTCCTGGAGGCCTTTAATGGCCCTCTGTGCCTCCTCATGCCTCCTGGCTGCCCTGCCTTTGAATATGCCAAAAATAGTTTTTCTGTTGGCATAGTATTCTCTATCCTTTTTGTCTGGTACCAGGCTCTCAACCAGAGAACCAAAGTTATAGGCCCGGACATCCACCTGCTGCTGTAGGGCCCTAAATATGCGCTCCCCGTTGCCGCTCGATGGCTTGACCAACTGGGAAAACAGCTCCTGCTCAGTCCTGTGGTAATACAGCTCCAGCTCATACCCCAAAGAGATAACCACAGCCCAGGAGAAAAAACCCAGGAGTATGGTAAGGGCTGTAATTGCCATCCCGGTTGCATTATGCCTGCTCTCATCTTTTCCGCTGGCTGTGAGGAGCTGTTTGTCTATGTGCTCAAACTCAGCCTCTAGCTCGTCTTTGGCCTCCTCAACCTGGGCAAAGACCTCCTCCCTCTTTGACAGCATAGTGCCGTCTAACTCTGCCAGCTCTGCCTGCTTTTCGGACTCAGCGGCCTGAGCTTTTTGCATGGCTTTGGTTTTTAGGCTCAAATACGTTCGGTTTCGTATTTTCTCCAAAGAGTCCCACCGGGCCAGCTCCTGCTCTGCTGCAATGATCTGGGCATTGTATTTGGACTCCACCCTGGATTTTGCCCGCTCCAGGTCTGCCTCTATCTGTGCCACTTTAATCTGGCCAATGCTGTCCTGGGCCTCTTTTTTCTCCCGGTACTCAGCAGCCAGCTCCCTGGAGTTATACCCGTCAAACTCTGGAGTGATCTGGTCAGATACATTGACGCTGCCGATAAAAACGGTGAGTGGGTTGAGGGCAGAGAAAAACACCAGCTTTATGAGTGTGGAGCGGTACATGGCCCTATATGTGCCCTCCGTATACCCGCGTATCCGCTGCCGGAAAAACAGGTGCCACTGGTCTGTATAGCCCCGCTCGATTGCCAACGACACAGCAACAGCAATAATGACCGTCAACAAATCAATAAAGGCATTGTCAACGCTGTAAGTGGACAGCGTGGAGTCAATGACCGAGTGCACCGTTATGCCTGTAATAAAAACAGACAGAATGTGCGCAACCATCAAAATTATGCGGTTTCGCTTTATCGAACGGCCGTAAAAGAGGCCGTATTTTTGGGCCTCCTCATTAGGTGCCTCTCCCTCCTGGTGGGTCTTGTGGTCTGTGGTATCCATGACAAATATTTTGTACTCCCCCAAATATACAAAAAAATGTCAACGGTGCACGTCAACGGTGTGCACCAAAAAGTCAACAGCCTAGCCTCCCGCCCCTGCCGGGTATTTATTCCAGTTTACGCCCAGGCCTCCCGCTCCTCTGCCTGGAGTGGGTGCACAAAGTCTTTATTTGCCTCAAAAAAAGCGTGTGCAAAGCCCATAGGGGTCACGCTCCTGGCTGCCTTGCCCTCCTCTGAGCCTCCCCAGTATTTCAGTATTTTGCTGCCCTCAGTAGGCTCCACTGGGTCTGTTTTTAGGTCTGTGTTGAAATTGCCGTAAAGTGCCGTTTTTTTGGTGTACGGGTCGCCAAAGTCGCACGGGTTAAAATACATCTGGGGCCGGCCGATCTCTGGCACTAAATTATGTATCCTGGAAATAGGGTTTTCAATCACCCAGAAGTCTGGGAGGCAGATGTCAATTATACGGAGCGTCTGGTATACGATCTCAACGCTCCTGGCAGTCCTGCCGTCTCGGTCTTTATCTTTAAACCACCTGGCTCCAGATACCGCAAAATCAGTACACGGCACAGCGGCCAGTATACCGTCAACTGTGCCATAATTATCAAACACATGCTCATACATATAATCGGCAGAGGCCTCCATTACGTCTGAGTGGTACCCAAAAAGGTCAGGGGTGTGCTTTTCATCCCATAAAATCACATTCCAGCCAGCCTGAGCAAATGGTGCTGCCCAGTTGCCTGTATAATCGAATAAGCTTAACAGAGTTTTCATATAAATGGGTTTGATACGGTTTGAGAATATCCGGCAAATATGTGCTGTATGTTGTCTTTGGGTACAAAAACAGCCTCAACGCTGGCCTGCACTGCCGCGTCTATTAATTCCGCTGGAGTCCGAGCAACAGGGTAGTTGCTGCTCTCGATCTCAGAGGGCCTGTACTGTCTTGCCAACTCCAGGTTTTTAGTAGGGCCAGTTCGGCCCTGAAAATACGCGTACTCACTGGCCAGCTCCTGGTTATGCTGGTACTCAGCCAGCCAGAGCACGTAAATGTCATGCTCTGGGGTGGCTCCGTAAAATGTCATGCGGGTATCTTTCATTTTGATCTGGATTTTATGCCACTCGGAGGTCTCTTTTAAACCTCCTAAATGAGTTCTCGCCTTTGCACTCCAGCACCGCGTCCAGGTAATTCTGGAGGTGTGGCTCCTCTGTAGGCAGAAAAATTGCCACTTTGGTCACCTCTCTTTTTGCGCTTGCGCTGTAGAACTTAATAATAAACAGGCTGTGCTCCAGCTCCTGGAGCTGCTCAACGTAGTCCCAGGCCATGCTCATTGCAATGCTAGGGCTGTAGCCTCCGTACTTTTTAGAGCGGAGGAGGTTGCCCATTGTGAGGGCCAGTTTACATTTTTTTGGAAAGTCCATAATAGGTGGCTTGTGTGTTGTTGTTGATACAAATGTAAAACAAACCTCAGACTATTCCAAATATTTTGGCACCTATCTGCTAAAATAATTACAACATCCAGCCCCAGGCTGGGTTTGGCAGCTCCATGTATGGGGTTTTAAACCCTCTCTCCTGCCACTTTACACCTGTGTGGGCTGTGTACTCAGGGCATGGGTTGTGGACGTACTCCTGGGCATCAAACAGGGCAATCTGGGCCTTTTTCCAGTTGCGCCCATAACTCCTGTTGTCCATGTGCTGGCCGCGGTCATGGCCGAGGTGGCAAGACTGGCAGAGGGCTGCCAGGTTCTCCAGGCTGTTGTTTTCTTTGTCGTGGTCAATGTGCGCCACAGTGAGCACTACTCTGGAGGCTCTGTCTTTGATCTGTGAGCCATGCGGAACTGCACACCACTCACAGTGCCACTGGGCAATATTGTGCCGCACCAGGAGGCTAATATAAGACCACAGCGGGTGGTAATCTTTGTAATTGACTGGCATCTCAAATGGGTTGTGGTAAAAAAAGAAAGCCCAGGGTTTGGGAGTCCTGGGCTTTCGGGATAATAACAACACTACAAACCAGATTCCCGGCAGGAATTGCCAGGAAAGGTGTGTAAATCTTAACGCTCTTTTCGCTGCAATTTCCTGTATGCGGCCTCAGGGCAGGCCAGCAGCAAAGCGTCTTTATTTTCTTCACTCCCGGCCACCTTTACGGCTGGAAATGCAAGCTTTAATTTTTTCGCGCTAACTTTAGACGGGTAACACCTGTCCCTGTTAGACATAAAACACTGTTTCAAATACCGCACAAACTGCTCATCCTCCATTTGCCTAAACCGGCCTTTTTTAAAGTTGGTTCTGTTCTGGGAGGGCACCAGATGGTGCGGTGCATGGAGCCTGCGAAAAGACGCTATTATGCTATTGCAAATCTCATGGCACCTGCCAGAGTGCAACGTCAACGCAAACACCTGCTTTTCGATCTCCTGTTTTGAGGCCTTGCCCCTGAGGGCTGCCCTCAAATCCTTAACCACTCCGTAAATGGTTTGCATGGTTATGGTCTCCAGACGGAATAAAACCAAGTCTTTGCCATAATCCCGTTGCAAATCCCCCAGGCACTCCTGCATAAACGCTGGCTCCACCTCCTCATAAAAAGGCACAGAGCCGTCCCTGGTATCATAGGCACTGACTCCACACGCTTTTGTGTCTGAGTCTATGCCAATTATAATGCGCCCCATTGTTTTATCAATGGGTGGGCTAGAGAAGTCGTATTTTTTGTCGTAGCTTTCTATGACAACCGTGTGTTTTTTAGACTGCTGCCGGGCCCTAAACAGCTCCAGCGTGGTCAATTTCTCGGCCATACCGTGGTTTGTGGTTTTGGCCGCTGTAATTCCTAACGGGTGCAAGATACCATTTTAAAACATTAACTCCAAAATATTTGGCGCATATTCTAAAACAATAAATGGGCCCAATATAACCAGGCAAGCCAGTGCCGCGTTGTTGATCAAAGACCTAAAATAGACCTCGAACAATACGCCCAGCCAGGTTGCCAGCCCGCTGGCTTTGGCTTTAAAATACTCTGTGCGCCCGCTGCCCACGTATGGGCTGTGGAGGTTTGCCTTTTTGAGCTTTCGCTGGAGCCTATGCTCCACCTTTGTGGCACCCAGGCAGAGTGCTGAGCCAATAAGGTACTCCCGGCTGTTAGGGGTGCTTTTGTCTATCCTGTCCAGCCTCCTGGGCACATAGTTGCTAATACCAACCTTTATGCGCCCAGAGCTGGATTTTATAAGGTACACGTACCTCAAATCGAATAAAGACACCAGCACCCCCGGTATTTTTGGACTCGGCCCCATTATCCTGGTATGCCGTAGTTTGAGCCGGAGCCAGAGCCAGAGCCAGACGAGCGGGCACTCAGCGGCAGCACTCCTGGGCAAAAGTCGCGCACAATAAAGTCATACCTCATGCGGCCCTCGTACTCGGAGGAGTCAATATCCACCTCCAGTGCCACCCGCTGGCCTTTTTGCAGATGTTTCTGGCAATGCTCTGCCGTTTTCCCAAAAGCCGCAACACTGAAAAACACAGCCTTATCCTCGTAATTGTTCTCCCCACGCTTTATGCGCTTGTTCACCACCACGGTAAACCGGGCAATGGTCAGGCCAGAGTTTGCTGTTGTCACCTCTGGGTCTTTTGTCAGGTTGCCAGTTATGATGGCATTTGCTTTGCTAAAATACATAGTGTAAAAGTTTGTAATGTTTAAAATGGGAGGCCGTCCTCTGAATAAACAACCATTACCAGGGCAGCCTCCATGCCTTTGGTATACTGACAATCCTGGCACACGGCCACGGCTGGCAGCTCTGGTTTATCTTTGTCTCGTTTCAATTCTTTGCCCAGGTTGCTGTCACAGCCACTGAGCCTGCATTTGTTAGCGTGTTCGGGGTTCTGCACCATTAAGTCTGTCAAAAGGGCACTAAGGGCCTCGTATGGGCTGCTGCCCCACTTGGTTGACAAATGCTTTTTACCCTGGTATGCGGCTGTAAACGTTGAGCCTCCCTCATACCCCTCCACTTTAATGTATGCAATTTTCTGCCAGTGCCTGACCTCCATTAAAACCTGGGCTAAACTAAAACTCACAGCCTCGGTTTGGCTGTCATCCAGGCACAGTGCCTGCTCTTTCTGCTCCATGGTCTCTTTTCGGTCAACGGTGCAAACCTCTCCTGTTATTATCTCAAACGCTCCAGAGATTGCCTTTTGAAACTCCAGCAGGTGCTCCTCTGACTCGAACCACATGGGGCCGTTTTCTGGGGCCACTGTGAACGCCTCAGGGAATATGCCCACGCTCTCATCTCCGTGGGCTTTTATGTACAGCCCTCTGGTCACTATAGGGCCGCCTTTGCTTTGGTCTGTCATCGTTGGTGCGGTTTATGGTTAAAAAATGCTGGAGTGCTCCTCCATAAAGTCTTTGGCTGGCTGGTCTAGTATTGAAACCGTCAGCGTCACCGGGTCAATGTGCATAATGCCGTCCAGCGTTTTGCCGCTGGTACGCTTGCCGTGGTACCTCATGTAAACAAACTCTTTGTAATATTGCGGGTCTCCTATATTTGACTTTTCAGGGTCGAGGATAGAGCTGAGCGATATATAAAAATCTGCTGGCTCCATTACTTTGGTACCACTCCGTGGGGTGTACTCCAGGCTCCTCTGCTCTCTGGATATAGGGGTGGGGACGTGGATGAGGTCAGCCACCAGCATGTCCCATTTGTTTGCCAGCCTTTTAAGCCCTGCCGCGTTCTCCACATCACTCTCAAACTCATTGCCGTGCCGGGCCATCATGCTGTGCCCATCCACCCCCAACATATCAACGGTGCCGTGCTTCCGTATGTTAGCCTCGATCAGTTTAGAATAAAGCTCCTCGCTCATGCCGCCAACATCGTCAACAATCCACCTGTTTCCATACCTAGCTCTCAGCTCCCTGAGCATCCACTGGTATGCCTGGTCTCTCCTCGCTGGGTCTTTTATGCTGGACATCAATTTTGGGTACTTGGACTCGTACCCAACAACATTCTCCTGGTCATCCCTCAGCTCCTCTGCCTGGAGGAGGCCCATTATTACACGCTTAAATATACCCACCGCGCTGTCCTCCATGGTTGAATGGAGAGCACGAAAATGCTGGGCCGTAAATGAACGTACAATGTGCATGAGCAGAGTGGATTTACCCACGCCACCTTTGCCAAAGATTTGCAGGTATTTGCCTGCATAGTTATACTCCTCAGCCTCGTCAACAAAAGGGATACCCAGGGTCTGGTGCCGGCCAGTGAGGGTGGGCAGTATGCGCTCAATGTATTTGGGTGCCAGCTCCTCTGTGGTGTACCCTATATTCCCGCTGTCTCTCTGAAAGTTGCGGGTGCTATGCCTGAGCACTACCTCTGAGACCTTATCCTCTGGGAGCACCAGCTTTGATGTTGCATTTATAGCAGCAACAAAACGCCGCGTATCTCTGAGGGACAGGTTAGTGCGGGCCAACTTCTTTGTGACCTCTATGAGTTCCAGCTCCGCTTTGAACCTGTCCCCCTCCACGCTCCTCTCTAGTGCCACAAAATCTGTCTTTTTCCCGTGGTCTGAGGGTTTGCGCTCGTATACGCCCACGGCAGTCCTCTCAAACTCTTTAGCGTCCTTTGGCTCCCACTTGCTGGGTACCTCCTCAAAGTCATTTATGAGGTGGTTTACAATAAGGTTCCAGACTCCCTGCCCATCTCCAGCCGTGCCCACGCCCAGGTCATTGCACCAGGCTGCCAACTGGAAAATGTAGTTGTTCCTGTTGTGGTTGTAATAATCTTCCTCACTGTATTTGCGCTGAGTCAGTTTTACTGCCAGGTTAAACCGGCCCTCATCGTCTTTGGGCACTGTCTCCTCAATGTCCCGCTGGCCAGACACCTGGGCAGGTTTTGTGATCGCATTCTCTTTGAGGAGCACCAGCCCATCTTTGGGCAATATTATTTTATTCCAGGCCCTGGGTATTTCTGGACGCGGGCCAGAGGCCGCTATGGCTGTAATCTCCTCCACTTCCATTGACAGCTCCTCAGGCTTTAATGGGATTTTAAACATGCCCGTACCCTCATGCTTTGAGTTTGGCAAGCGTATTATGCGAGTCACAGTATAGAGGCCCATGTCCAGGGTTTTCAAATCGCCGGCCAACTGCCGGACTGTCTCCCGCACAATTTCGGGCACCTTTTCATTGTTCGGAAAACCTCCAAAATGCTCAGCACTGACTACTAAGTGGAAACCTTTGCCCCCTGAGAAATAGAGGCTAATGTCATTTACTGGGAGTTTGTACTTTGTTGCCAGCCTGTTTGCCAGCGTCCGCACGTCCTGCCGTGCCATGTCAATCTCCTCAGCGGTCTCGCCCCCGTCAAAGTCAAAAACAACCTCATCGCAAAACAGAGGCCCCTCATACCCCTCCACGTTGCCCCGTGGGTACTTCTCAGAGACACGCGTCTGCATGTGGCTGTATATGCTCTGGTCATACGGAAACAAAGTCCTAAAGGCACACCATTGCCTGGGTGCACTGTAGGACAAATCCTCCAGCGGGAGCATCTTAAACCTCCTATTGAGGGCTTTTTCTACAAATTCGATAATCATTTAGAACGTGGTTTGTGGTTGTTATTAGAGTGCTTTACTAAGCACATAGGCAAATATACAAAACATTTGGAATATTGCAAATAATTTCCAAATAAGATGCTCCATGCCTGGCTCCAGGTCTGGAGCAATAGGGATAAAAGCCTGGGCATTTTCCCTGCTTAAACGCTCATACTTAGCCCTCAGCAGCTCCTGGAGGTCATGCGCCGACAAATACGACACATCGCCCCGGCAAACGTCATGGACACGCTGTACGAGCTTTAAACGGTGCTTTGTGGTGCTTTCCAAGTATAGCCCGCCGGCCATGTATTGCTCCCCCACCTTAGTGGGGATAAAGTAATAAAGCTCCAGCTCCTCACCTCCCGGCTGTGGGTACCATGCCCAGTAAAGGCCGCCTGTCCTGTAATCGCTCATAATGTTGTTATTTAAAATAATCCAGTACCTCATCCAGCCCCCTGTCCAGTGTGACCTGGTAATGGTCACCAGGTAGGCCTGCAATCCATTTACGTGGGGCAAAACTAACGTCCAGGCCGTTCTCAAAAAGGAATAAAGCCAGCTCCTCCCCGTGCTTTTCTGAATGCTGTGGGTCATAGTGCCGGAATGTTGCCACCACCCTGTTTGCCACCCTCTTTTCTGTGCGCTCCAAAATGAGGAGAAAATGGGAGGAGTTGCTGTACTCAAAAAAAATATCACTCAGCAAACGGAAACCAGAGTAAAGGCCAAAAGCTTTGCACCAGGACTGGTTTGGGTACAGCACTGTGTTGTAATACCTATAGTGCATTTTTAGGTACGAGGGTGTGCTCTCTGGCACCAGGAGGTCAAACGCTTTATTTGCCTCCTCCGTGCTCATAAACTCAGGGCCTGTGATCTCCCGGCCCAATTGCTTGCTGAGGTAATCCATTGCGCCCGCACGGGCCTGCTCCAGCGTCTCGCCTTTGTACGCATGTTTAAAATCAATCACCGCGTTTATAGCACCCGCTGCCCAGAGCCTGGCATCTGCCTGCTCATTGACAGGGCCCAGGGGCCTGGGGTTGCCATTGTAAAACAGCCCCGTGTTGGCCCCGCACTCGGCACACTCGATATAAAACCCCCTGTTGCTAGTCCATTTTATACCCCTGTTAATCTTTTCTTTGATCAATACCTCACCGCCACAGAGGTTGCACCCGTCTGGGTAGTGCTTGGAGAGGATGGGGTTTTGTTGCTTTTTACTCATCCTCAAAATCGTTTATGTAATCGAGTGCACGGCCCCTGACAGCCTCCTCCTTTGCTTTTATCGAGTTATACAGCTCAACATCCAGGTGCTGCTCCAGGTGCTCTGTAATAAGCTTAACGAGCGTTTTGGGAGGCAATGCGTCAACCTCCCAGGATTTCATCCCATGCCGTTTGATGTACTCCCCAGCTCTGGAGTCTGTAATCTTTGCCGGGTTTGGTGGTGGGCTATATCGTTTTATTTGCTCCATTGTGAGAGCTATGTGGACAACCTGCAAACGGTCAGAGCTGCCCGCTGAATACTCACCAGAGTCCAACATGCCCCCAACTCTGTCCTCAATATCCCTGACCATATCCAGCCCACTGGGGTCATGGTCTCCGAGGTAAAGGATAAAACAACGCTCTTTGCCCTGGCCCATCTCCCGCTCAAAACGCCTGTATGCCTCATACATGGCCGACACGGAGCCATAGCCCCTATTGACCATTACGGGCACCTGGTAGGGCTGGGCAGCCCGCTCAACTACCTGGGAGAGTGCGTCCTTTTCCACCCAAACCTCCAGGTAATTCTGTTGGCCCTGGAGCCTGTCGTACTTAAATTGCCTGGCTGCTGCCTCCAGGATTTGTTTGGGAGAGTCCCAGGTAGTTGTCTTTGAGACCACCCTGAGCCTGTCCTCTATGTGCTCCCAGTCAATGAGTCCAGCCAGCCGGCCTGAGGCAATTACCCGGCCTAACTTGTTATAGCTGGATGTTGAGTTTGCTATCTCATCCCGGCCCACCAGTTGGTAGTACAATTGCCGGAGGGTGAGCGTATACCCGTCAGCGGCAAACTCCTCTAAAATCGAGTTAACACGGTGGAGGTACTGCTCTGTATCTGGCCGCATGGCCAGAGGCTTAAATGTCTCTTTCATGGTTGTGGTTTGTGGTTGTTAATAAGGCAAAGATACCAAAATATTTGCAATTACGCAAACTGTTTGGCACCCTCTGCCAGGTCTATGAGGTTTGTGTGGCTGTACTTTCTGGGGTCTTGCACCAGTTTGTTGAGAGCTGCCACTAGCCTGCTTTTGGCTCCTGCCTGGTTGCCTGAGTTACGCTCCAGGTAATCCACGTACTGTGCCTCCGTTGGTATAAACCGCTGTAAATCTAGCTCGGACTTGCTCACATACTGCACAAAATTGATGTATGACTCGTTTGTGGCTTTTGATAAATCAACAGGAGCCTCCTGTTGTTTCCAGACCTTTGCCCGCTCTAGGTTACCCTCAAAGCGTTTGGGCCTCAGCCAGGTCTCCAGGTTGATGTTGGAGGGTTCTGGCATCTTTTCCGTAAAGTACCAGTATTTGTAATTCAGCACATCTTTAAAGTCCTCCAGGGTGTGGCCCTCTTTAAGCCACCGCACCACGTTGTCATATACCCCCACCGTGTATGGCTTTGTGCTGGTACCAGTGATCTCGTTGTAATAACTCACCACCTCCAGCACCTGGGGTATATACTTCCGCGTTTTCTGGGTCAACCGAGTCCAGAGCTTATGCTGTTTGTCCCCACTGTCCTCCAGGAGCTTTGCCACGTCCTCTGGAATGGCTGCTTTTTTACTTTTCCCAGCCTCAGGTTGAGTGGGTGGGGATTTTGGAAAATCCCCTTTAGTATCTTTAATACTATTATCTAATATAATACTATAGTATGTCGGATACCTGTCCGAGTAAAATTCGGATACCTGTCCGAGTGCGCCCGGATACCTGTCCGAGTGCTCGGATAAGTGTCCGAGGAACTCCTCCCCTTTAGCTTTGCCCCAAAACTGGCAAACCTCCTCCAGCCTTATGCAATCGTATTTGCCCATTTTTTGGTACTCGATGAGGTTTTTATCTGCCAGGGCAGTAAAGTACCTGTAAATGGTGTCTGGTTTCCTGCTTATCCACGGCAGGTCAGCCACTACCTTTGTGCGGGAGACAAAATACCATGTTTGCTTTTTGATCTGTATAGGCTCTGCCCAGGTGGCTGCCTTTGTAAGGTAGGATAAAACGTATGCCTCAGCGTTTGTGGGTTTGAGGCCTAGAGCCAGGCAAAACTCCTGGTCAATGTTGAGATTGAATACCATGAGAAAAATGGTTTGTGGTTGCAAAAAAATGTCCAGCGGTAAATATATAAAATTCCCAGCAATAAAAAAAGACCAGCTTTGCAGGCTGGCCTTATGGACGTTTTTTGCATTCGTAAACGGTCACCCGTCTCTCAACGGTCTCAAAGGTATAAAAAAAAGCCTTAACAAGCAACGGCCCTGCAAATAAAATGCAGAGCCGCTGGCTTTTACCACAAACCACTGAAGTTGTCAGCGGTGAGGCTGTAAAGGTATGCAAAGAAAACAGGACGTGCAAATAAAAAGAGGCTCTGGAATCAACCAAAGCCTCTGGCGTAACAAATCATAATCTCATGTTGATCACAATATAAGCAAATCACCTGGTATAAAAAAGCCTCCCAGCCTAACTTTTTAGGGGGGAGGCTTACCTCTCCGATTAGAAAGGGCAGGTTCCCAACCTGCGGTACTTGTCTTTAGGCTACCTTTGCCGCTTTCAGTTGACGCACAGCCAGCACTGGGCTGCCTTTGACCTTGCCAGGTTCTTTTTGGCTGTCTTTGATCAGTGAGACAATCCCCTGGATGTGCTGGGTAATGCTGATTGCGTGGCCCGCCACACCCTCAATGGTGCGCTCCTTTGCATCGTCTCGCAAGTCGAGGGAGGCAATGACTGCATCAATTTCCTCCCGCTCCTCCTCATCCATGTCCAGGTACTGGGGGATAATGTTCTCTTTGCCCTCCCAGGCATCCAGTGCCGGCCGGTACAGCTTGATGGCTGAGATAATATCCTCAGGAAAATCCAGGCCATCGCCCAGCTCATTGTCTGCGTACATGGCTGCCATAATAGCCAGCACGAGCACGTCTTTAAAATCTTTAATGGGCAATTTGCCCGCGTTTGTCGCATCCATTTACAGTGGTTTTGGTTGTGAAAAATCAAACTCAAATATAACAATAAAAAGCCACTTATCAATATGCTGTTTGTACGAACTCCAGAACACACACACACCTGGTTTCCATATTAGAGTCCCCGTCTGTGCTAGGCTGGACTCTGACCTGTACCGCTTTGTTTACATTGTCAGCGTTTAACTCAACATCCGAGTTGCTCATATCTGGGTCATCCCACACGTTAGAGGCTCCACTAACACTGTACTGTACCTGCATGGTGCCGCCCCGGTTGTATGCGTAAAAATCTCCAAATATGGGGTTGTAATCCCCCTGGTCAACTATGCCGCCGCCTGTTGTTACCAGCAAACTGCAATACCAGGTACCAGTCCAAATGTGATCTGTGGGGACGTTTACCGCGTTTACATTACTGGCATACACATTAAACTGAGAGGTGCCTGTGCCATCGCCATAAAGAACCAGCCGCGTGTACTGCCTTTGCCCTACCTCTCCAGAGTCAAACGAGCCGTTGCCGTGTACAAAGCTCTGAGGTTCTAAAACTTTCGGGCCTATGCCCATGCCTACTGAGTAATTCATTGGCAAATCGCAGCCACTACACGCCACAGCAGCAGAACCAGCCCCCACCACTGTGTTGTTTTGTCCACCCATTGCCGCTGAGGCATAGCCGGATGTAATACTGTTGCGGGACGCGTTGAACACGTTAAAACCTCTGTTTGTGTCATCGTACTCTGTCCCCGTTGCCTCGTTTGCATACAGTGAGCCTTTGCTGACATCAAAAAACATGCGTCTATTGTTCGTGCCGTTGCCATCGAGCTGAGGAGAGCCAAACACAAAGTCATCATTTGCGTAATCGCCTGGGGCATTACTGGTGACATTGTTTGTGGTTGAAAATGCGCCGCCGCCACTGCTGCCGCCGCCATTTGTTGTGAGTTGAGTGGTGGGCCCAAATTGCCCGGTGGAGCTATTGAAACCCAGTAAATAGTCAACAGTCCCAGCGGCTAATGTATCAACACTAAAGCCACTATTGAGGTAATACTCAAAACCAACCAGCTCCAGCTCTTTAGACAAATCCCCTACATTGATTTTGTCAGACTCATTGTATGCAATCAGTTTTGTGTAATCTGAGCCATACACCCTGTCCATAAGCAAATACCCTGGCTGGTTCCCATCGCTGACACCAAATCCGTACACCACGCCACGGCCATCAATAAACCGTATAAAAATACTATCACTTACCGCGTCAAAATCAGTAAATCCGTTATTGTCCGCGTTGAACTCGATAGCCTGGTTTTCCATCTCAATGACAGCCTTTTGAGTCATAGGGCCGCCCAGTACAACATCTCCACTCCCAGAGTCTATGCTCAAACCATTACTAGCAGATGCTGTGGCGTTTGTGAGGTCGTACTGGGTGGCAATATACGTGGTATCCACATACAGAGGGTTGAGCTGTGAACCTCCCCCGCCCATTGTGACATCTGTAAATAAATTTAAACTGCTAGTGTTTGCGTCTGTGAGGCTAAACTGCAAAAAAGAGCCGGACGTGTTAATGGAAATAAATTGGATGTCTGAGTCATCAACATTACTGAGGTCAACACTCCCACCGTTGGTGAGGCTTAACACGCTGCCTGACAGGCTCAAATCCTGGGTGTCTGTATTGTCCAGGAGACTGGATAAATTCACGCTATTGCCTCCGCTTATGCTTAAAGTCGTGCCCGAAAAGCTCAGCGTTTGGTCTGGGTCTCCACCACCCAGGCTGCTCAAATCAACAGAGCCGCCGTTTGTCAAACTGAGCACACTGCCTGCCAGGCTCAAATCCTGGGTGTCCGTGTTGTCCAAATACGCTGCCAGGCTTACACTATTCCCTCCCTCTATACTGAGCGTGTTGCCAGTTAAAGTGAGTTCCTGGTCATCCGTACCCGTACCGTCTTGTAATGCGCTCAAATCAACTGAGCCGCCGTTTGTCAGGCTTAGGGTGGTACCTGCCAGGCTTAAATCCTGGGTGTCCGTGTTGTCAAGGTACCCAGATAAGTCAACAGAGCCGCCGTCTGTGAGGCTTAGCACGTTGGCTGCCAGGCTTAAATCCTGGGTGTCCGTGTTATCCAGGTACCCAGATAAGTCTACGGAGCCGCCGTTTGTCAGCTCCAGCGTGTTTGCTGACAGGCTGAGCAATTGGCTGTCTAGTTGCGCCCTGGCATCCCATTCCCCCAGCCCGTTGTCCCAGGCAATTACCTGGCCGTCTGTAGCTCCGTTTTGAACAAGCCGGAGACGGTTTGCTGCTGTGCCGTTGCCACCTACAAAACCAGAACTTTGAGCCACCTGGCTGCCCCAGTTATCACCGCCAACAGTAGGGTTGGCCCATGTTCCATCCCCACGTAAAAAAAGGCCCTCCTCTCCAGATAATGGCTGAGGCACCAGGCCCCGCTGCCCATCGCTGCTAGAGCTGGCCCCTGTCATCAACGTAATGGTTGCCCCCTGGGCATCTGTAATACTCATCTGCCCAGTTGCAGAGTCATAACTCAACTCCTGAGTGGCTCCCCCTCCCTGGTTTATGATCTTATCAGATTGCCCCATACACAGAGCAGCAGTCAATAAAGTCAGGACAGTTAAAATAAGCTTTCTCATATTCCAACAGTTGTCAAATAGTTATCAAAATCAGTGTAAAGGTCATCTATCTCAGATGAGCCTAAAGCTCCCGCGTAAACCATGCGGTAAACCCTGCCCACTTGGCACCCATTCGAGACTCCAAAACTGGACATAAAAAACACATCGTTTGTGTTGTAAGTCAGCAGGGTATAAGATGAAGTGCTAAACAAAATCGTGTTATCTTTCTTAGCACCAGTTACCCCACCAGAGGTAAAGGCAGAAAACAAACCCTCGCTTTGCTGCCCAGCACTCAAAAACGCATTGTAATTGTTCGTAATCCCAACAGTCACGCCAAACTGGCCACCTCTAAATCTGGTAAAATTTGATGTGCTAGTGGAGCTGCCATCCCCTAAATAATAATAAGTTGTACTCCCGCTATTTATCCAGTCAACCCACACCCCTGCCGCTACATCGCTATTTACATTATTCGGCCCATCTGTAAACCGCCAATTTGAGTCCATGCGCCCAGACGTGGCACTACAGTCACACCCCTGGTCATCCACATGGTCAACCCCTGTAAATGTGGCCTTTGTGTCTGTTGGGTTTACCCAGTTAATCCTACAAAAATTTATATCCGCGTCATGTGCGTGGACTGCAAAATAATCAAGGTCAGACCAGTATCCTGAGGCTTTGGCATCAATAACAAACTGGTTCATGGCATCCTGCTGGGAGGCAGAGGGTAAAGTATACCCCAGGTTAGTTGCCTCATCGAGCACAGCCTGAAAATCTGGGTCATAACTACTGCCGGCCGGAGTGTATACGTGCGCGTAATATTGCCCAAATAGTGGCAGCACAAAAAGCGTAAAAACAAAAGCTAAAATCAATCTCATTGCGTCTGGTTTTTAATAGCCGCCTGGTACAAAATAATCAGTTCCATCATAAAGCAATTGCACCATCCTGCGGCCGCTGCTTAAAATGTCAGTGCCTACTGCTGTGCCATTCTCGTACTTTACAGAGCTGGGCCAGTTAACTGTATCGCCATCGTCTGCCCCGGTAAACCGGATAATGTAAGCACCCCCAGGCACTGAATTTGAGAAACTTATTGTTATTGAGCTTAAACCTGTCATGTTTATTGGCTGGTACCCTTGGTAATCATTACCCCAGTCAATAGAGCCAGAGGACTGGCTAGAGTTATTATCTGGCACAACGGCCTCCAGCTCCTGGTCAATACCATACAAATGGGCTGTCAGGTTATCGTTTGAGGTGACCTCAGAGGGTGTGGTGGCTGGAGTGTAATGGCTAGGGTTCCAATCAATGTCCAGCCTGTCCCCGTCTACCTGGTCAGAGCCACCCGTTATGTGGCTAGACGCATGAGCTGGGGCATCTGTCACCTCAATGCTGATAGTGTTCGCCCCATCGTTGTACACAACATTTGTGTTGGTGCCATCCTGCCAAAAGTCCAGGCCCAAATGATCTTCTATATCCTCGCTTATGTCCTCACCGCTGCCCCCTGTGATCGACAAAAACAAACTGGTGCTCAGGCTTATGTCTTGATTGTCCGTATTATCCAAATACGCTGCCAGGCTCACTGAGTTACCACTCTCTATGCTGAGTGTGTTGCCACTCAATGTGAGCGTTTGGTCATCTGTGCCAGTGCCGTCCTGTAATGCGCTCAAATCTACTGTATTGCCCCCTGTGCCACTTATTGTGAGGTTTGGGGAGCTAAAGCTCAGCGTCTGGTCTGGGTCTCCCCCACTAGAGCCTGTATAATTCACAGTGAGAGTGTTGCCCGCATCGTTGTAAGACAGGCCAATGTCAGTGCCGGCCACCAGCAAAGCGTCCACTCTGTCATCCACCAGCTCTGCCAGGCTCACTGAGTTACCCCCGCTAATGGTCAGGGATGTTGTGCCCGCGTTAGGTGTCAACGTTTGGCTGTCCGTGTTGTCTAAATAGCCACTCAGGTCAACACTCCCACCGTTTGTGAGGCTCAGGGTGTTGCTGGATAGTGTCAACGTTTGGCTGTCTGTGTTGTCCAGGTATCCAGATAAGTCAACAGAGCCGCCGTCTGTGAGGCTGAGCGAGTTGCCAACTAGGCTGAGAGCCTGGTCGTCTGGGCTGCTTATAGTGAGAGTGTTGGCTCCATCGTTGTAATTTAATGTAACATTTGTCCCCGCCGTCAACAGCGTGTTTATTTGCTCGTCAACAGCCTCAGATAAGTCAACGCTATTGCCTGCGCTTATTGTCAACACAGCCGTGCTTTGATCAATGGAGAGCGTTTGCGGCCCCCCTGTTACCTGGGAAACTGTAGCCTTTGACATTACCCCAGTTGACTGGTCTTGCCACACCAAAAAGTCACTGGAGCCAGGAGCCGTGGCTGTCAGATTTGTAAAGTCCAGAGTTATTGCCAGGGAGTCATTCAAAACCTCCAGCTCAATGCCATCATTGCCCGACAAACCGAGCGTGTCAGAGGCTGGCAAAAACTCAGCCACAGCTCCGTCCCAAAACCAAAGCCCGCCTGGGTTTTCATTGTCTGCGGATGGGTTATATGGACGTACATTATGGAGCAGTAAACGGTCTGCATCCAACACGCTCCAAACCCAGTCGTTTATCTCACTTGCCGGGGCCTGGGTGGCATAGGTGTGAGCCGTCCCAGTTGTAAAGTATTCCTTTCCAACTGCATACCCGTGGCCCGCCTTAAAGTGTACGCCTCCGGCCGCCACCACCAGCTCATTGGTGTTTAGCACTTCAATGATAAACCCAACGTGGGTGGTGCTGTCAAAATCGTTGACGGCTGGTAGCAAATCACCCGTTGACTGGTCAACGAAAAAGGGCAGGGGAGTCTGGCTTTGTGTATACCCGTGCCCGGTTTGTGTCAACGTATCCCTGAGGAGGTTGAGGTCAACGTTTACCTGGCCCGCTCCATCGTTGTCATCTGCCCAAACCAAAGCCCCGCTCTGAGCCTTTAGCACCTGGCCCTCAGTAGGGGTGCCAGTTATAGGGTGCCGGGTAAGATGTCCCAGAGCCGAGCGTCCAATTATTGAGGTGGGCAGCCCATCGTCTTTGTCAAAGTAAGTGGGCAAATCCACCCTGTCATTTTTAAGCAAACGCAGCATTGAGGTGGAGTTTGTTTCCCCGTCCAGAGTAATATAAAACTCCATCTCAGTTGTGTTGCTGGATGTTGTCCAATTACCGTCTGCATAAGCCTTAATAAACGCCCCAGGTGTAACGTTTCCAGTGCTGTTGGGGTCTTGCCCAGAGAACACCAAAGAGCCTAGCACCTGCCTGTTTAAAACAGGCTCCTGGAGCGTTGCCAGTATTAGGTTGTTTTCTCCGTTGATAAATGCTCCACCGCCCTCAGCTCCACCCTCAGCCCTCCAGACTAAACCGGGAATGTCAGACACGCCCGTGCCATCCTGCCAGTCAAAAATATTGGTGCCGCCGTCCACTCTAAACTGAAAGGTGCTATCCACTCTCAGCCCATGCGTTGCGGCAGTGGTTGCTATGCTTGTTCTGCCGTTGCGGTATGCGTGGCTCTCATAGTCCTCAGTGCCCGTAAATCTCCAATCATCGTCACCAACTACTGAGGCAATGTCAACAGTATACGGTGACTCGTTGTCCCGCTCCAGCGCCAACGTCAACAGCGTACCTGTCAACGAGAATGTGTCAACGGTCTGGTTGTCCGTGTTGTCCAGGTAGGGGGACAAATCCACGGTGCCCCCATTGGTGAGGCTCAGGTTGTTCCCGGCTAATGTCAGGTTTTGGCTGTCCGTATTGTCCAGGAGGTCTGACAAATCCACGCTATTGCCCCCAGATATTGAGAGGCTGCCCGCGCCGCCATAGCTCAGGGCTTGGTTGTCCGTATTGTCCAGGTAGGGGTTTAAATTAACTGTGTGCGCCGCCTGGCCGTCTGACTCGATCTCCAAACGCAAAATATTGCTGGAAATAGAAAAGTTATCCACCTGCTGGTCATCCGTGTTGTCCAGGTAAGGGGAGAGGTCAACGCTGTTGCCAGACTCAATGCTCAGCGTGTTGCTCACTAGGCTCAGGGTTTGATCATCTGTGCCCGTGCCGTCCTGGAGAGCTGCCAGACTCACTGTGTGCGGTGCCTGGCCGTCTGCCTCAATTTCGAGCGTTAAAGTGGTACCGCTCAGGGAGAAGTTATCCACTCGCTGGTCATCTGTGCCCGTGCCGTCTTGGAGGCTTGCCAGGTCGAGCGTGTACGGTGCCTCGTTGTCTCCCTCCAAAGCAATAGTCAGAATAGTGCCGGACAGGCTCAGCGTGTCCACCGTCTGGTCATCTGTCCCGGTACCGTCCTGCAAGCTTGCCAGGTCTACTGTGTGCGGTGCCTGGCCGTCTGTTTCAATTTCCAGTGTCAATGTGGTGCCACTCAGGGAGAAATTGTCCACGCCCTGGTCATCCGTTCCAGTACCGTCCTGGAGGCTCACCAGGTCGAGCGTGTACGGTGCCTCGTTGTCTCCCTCCAGAGCTAACGTCAGCACAGTGCCGGACAGG
>Ga0160421_1000076_pt1 | contig 66052 bp, 59 predicted proteins | sample TAMARWmetagpilot_FD_108195 | JGI IMG/M metagenome (GOLD analysis project Ga0160421, IMG submission 108195) | Phycosphere-associated microbial communities from TAMU algal ponds, Corpus Christi, Texas, USA - TAMU ARW-7 10/27 metagenome pilot | ecosystem: Engineered > Artificial ecosystem >... | reverse complement strand
TTCTGATCCAACGCATGCTTCCCGCGCCATCCGCGCGGGGTGAAGCACCGGATCATTCCAGACACCGGGATATCGATGAGCGACAGAAGCAAAATCGCACTTGTTACAGGTTCCGCGCGCCGCATCGGCCGGGCGATGGCGATGGATCTCGCCGCCCATGGCTTCAAGGTGGCCATTCATGCCAGCAGTTCAGTCGGAGAGGCGGAGCAAACCGCCAGCGACATTCGCGAGAGCGGCGGCACCGCAGCGGTCTTCATTGCCGACCTTACGGACATCGAACAGATCCGCAGGCTTCATGCCGACGTGACCGAAGAATTCGGCTCACCCGATCTGATCGTCAACAACGCCTCTGTGTTCAAGAGTGACGACGCCCGGCACTTCGACGCCGAGCTGTTCGACCTGCATTTTGCACTGCATGTGAAGGCCCCAACGGTGCTCGCCGAGGCGATGGCCAACGGGCTTCCCGAAGAGAAGTCGGGGCTCATCGTCAACATGATCGACCAGCGTGTTTGGAAACTCACACCCCGATTCTTCAGCTACACATTGTCGAAATCCGCACTCTGGACCGCGACCCAGACGCTGGCTCAGGCCCTGGCGCCGAGAATCCGGGTCAATGCAATCGGACCCGGGCCAACGCTCGCCAACGAGCGGCAGAAGTCGGATGATTTCGACAGGCAGGCTCAGGCAGTGCTCCTCAAACGCGGACCGGACCTGTCCGAGTTTGGTGCGACCTTGCGCTATCTCTACGAGAACCGCTCGATCACCGGACAGATGATCGCACTCGATGGCGGCCAGCATCTCGCCTGGGAAACGCCCGATGTAAACGGCGTAAGTGAATGAGGGCTGTATCCGGCGGAATGCCACCTGCCCCGATTGATCGTCAGGTCGTCTCAGTTTCCGCTAAGCTAATATTTTACCTGGAGTTTCTTGGGGTCGGTTAAGCACTGATTTACCAATTCCTTTGTACTGTGGCGGGGTCAGGCTACGCCGCTGCAGAGTGCCCGTGGTCGCCACATCACGAACTACAGAGTCCCATGACGAGTATCGCGACCAATATCGCCGCCATGTCAGCGCTGAAAACGCTGCGTTCCATCAATTCGCAAATGGAAACCGTGCAATCGAACATTTCGACCGGTTACCGGGTCGACACCGCGGCGGACAATGCCGCCTACTGGTCGATTGCGACAACCATGCGCTCGGACAATTCCGCACTCTCGGCAGTCGAGGATGCCATGGCGCTCGGAGCGGCGAAGCTTGATACGGCCTACACCGGAATGGACGCGGCAATCGAGGTCATGGACGAGGTCAAGGCGAAGCTGCTGGTGGCACGCGAACCCGGCGTAGACAAGACCAAGGTCAACAAGGAGCTCACCGAGCTCAAGAGCCAGCTGCGTTCCATCGTCGATTCCTCCAGCTTCAACGGCGAGAACTGGCTGGAGTGGAACACCAGTGCTGATTCGGCTGACAAGCAGATGGTGGGTTCGTTCACGCGCGACGCCAGTGGCCTGATTTCGGTGGGAACAATCACCTATGACATCACCACCGGTATGGGTATCACCGGCATCAACTACCTGGTCGACAATGGTGGACAGGGCGAGTACGGGGTTCTGACCAGCGATGCATTTGCCACGTCCGTTGGTGCCGGCGCCGCCTATGTCTTGTTCAAGGGCGCGACAAACCCCATGACCACCGTTGAAATGGTGCTCGACAACTCCACCACGTCGGTGCAGGTCGAAGACATGGTCAAGACTGTGGATGCAATGCTTCAGCGCATGACCGACGTGGCCTCAAACCTGGGTGCGCTCAAGTCCCGCATCGACATGCAAAGCAATTTCGTGAGCAAGCTGAGGGATTCGATCGAGTCAGGCGTCGGCCGCCTTGTTGACGCGGACATGAACGAGGCCTCCACACGGATGAAGGCACTGCAAACCCAGCAGCAACTCGGCATTCAGGCACTCTCCATCGCGAACAACAGCTCGCAGAGCATCATGCAGCTGTTCAACTGATAGCCATCTCCCCACACCTTGATAAGCGCAGTCGTTGACGCCAAATGACTTCAGCCTTCCTCCACGCTTGCACCCGGAGGCACTCAAGCTGATAAGATCGCGCAATGACTCGCACGCCAAACCCAACATCGTCCAAGTCGGACAAAACCGCAGCACAGGCTGACGGGGGCGTGATCTATGACGAGACCGATTCCGACGAAGAGGAAGATGCGGTCGACGAAGTGGCCCCCTCGTCTGTCGCGATCGCCGATGTCGCGGCGATCGAGTGGAACGAGAGCCCGATCGCCACGCCCGGCCTGAAGGGCGCAGAGGTAATCCAGGCCTTCGTCAAGCATCTGCCCAATCAGCCCGGCGTCTACCGGATGATGAACGAGGCCGGTGACGTCCTGTATGTCGGCAAGGCGCGCAGCCTCAAGAAGCGGGTGACGAACTACGCGCAGGGTCGCGGGCATTCCAACCGCATCACGCGGATGATCACCCAGACGGCGAACATGGAGTTCGTCACCACCCGCACCGAGACCGAGGCGCTGCTGCTCGAGGCCAACCTGATCAAGCGGTTGAAGCCGCGCTTCAACGTGCTGATGCGCGACGACAAGTCGTTCCCCTATATCCTTGTGACCGGAGATCACGAGGCGCCTGCGATCTTCAAGCATCGCGGCGCGCGCTCGCGAAAAGGCCAATATTTCGGCCCCTTCGCCTCGGCTGGTGCGGTCGGGCGAACGATCAATGCCCTGCAGAGGGCGTTTCTTCTGCGCACCTGCACCGACAGTGTCTATGACAGTCGCACCCGGCCGTGCCTGCTTTACCAGATCAAGCGCTGCTCGGGTCCCTGCACCGGCGAGATCGATGCAGAGGGATATCAGCGGCTTGTGTCAGAGGCCAAGGCCTTCCTTTCGGGCAAGAGCCAGACGGTCAAGTCGCAATTGTCCAAAGCCATGCAGGATGCGTCGGAGGATCTCGACTTCGAACGCGCGGCCGTCTATCGCGACCGGCTCTCGGCGCTCAGTCACGTGCAAAGCCATCAGGGCATCAATCCGCAGACAGTGGAGGAAGCCGATGTCTTTGCCATCCATCACGATGCCGGCATGGCCTGCATTCAGGTGTTCTTCTTCCGCACGGGGCAGAACTGGGGCAACCGGGCCTATTTCCCCAAGGCGGATCCCGCACTTTCATCCGGCGAGATCCTCGGCGCCTTCATCGGCCAGTTCTATGACGACAAGCCGGCTCCGCGCATGATCCTGGTCTCGGACGATTTCGCCGACCGGCCGCTGCTGGCCGAAGCGCTTTCGGTGCGAACCGAGCGCAAGGTGATCATTGCCGAGCCACAGCGCGGCGAAAAGCGCGATCTCGTCGAGCATGTCCTGTCGAATGCGCGCGAGGCCCATGGCCGTCACCTGGCCGAAACCGCGAGCCAGGCCCGGCTGCTCGAGGGCGTAGCGGAAACCTTTGGCCTTCCCCGTCCGCCCCGGCGCATCGAGGTCTACGACAACTCCCACATCATGGGCACGAACGCGGTGGGTGGCATGATCGTCGCCGGCCCGGAGGGCTTCGCAAAGAACCAGTACCGAAAGTTCAACATCAAATCGACCGACATCACCCCCGGCGACGACTTCGGCATGATGCGCGAGGTCATGCAACGGCGTTTCTCACGCCTGATCAAGGATCATGGCAATGAGGGGCCCGACGACGACACCCAGGAGGATGCGGACGGAGCGCCGGCATCCGGAATGCCTGCATGGCCGGATCTGGTGCTGATCGACGGCGGCAAGGGCCAGATGAGCGCGGTCCGCAAAATCTTCGAGGAACTCGGCATTGCCGGCAAGGTGACAGCCATCGGCATCGCCAAGGGCATGGACCGCGAGGCGGGGCGCGAACGCTTTTTCATGGAAGGCAAGCCGGACTTCACGTTGCCGCCGCGCGATCCGGTGCTCTATTTCGTCCAGCGGCTGCGCGACGAGGCGCACCGTTTCGCCATCGGCTCGCACCGGGCGCGCCGCAAGAAGGACATGGTGAAGAACCCGCTCGACGAGATCGGTGGAATCGGCCCTGCGCGAAAGCGCGCTCTTTTGCATCATTTCGGCACAGCCAAGGCGGTTTCACGCGCGGGCATCGAGGATCTGGTCAATGTAGAGGGGATCTCCGAGGCCATGGCGGAACTGATCTACAATCACTTTCACGACGACAAGCGGTGATGCGGGAAAACAACGCAGCCATTTTGCACGCAAAGCGCAGCTATCGCTGTTAGAAAGGTTGACCTGAGAGGCCGCTCCCGCGCATCTTGCGGCAAATCATTGCACAGGGTTTTTCATGGCGTCGCCGGCACTCAACATTCCCAATCTGCTGACCTATGGCAGGATCCTGGCGGTCCCGCTGATTGTGCTGTGCTTTTTCATCGAAGGACGGCTTCACGGATCGGATTTCGCGCGCTGGTCCGCGCTGGCGATCTTCCTGGTGGCGTCGGTCACGGATTTCCTGGACGGCTACCTCGCACGGGCCTGGGACCAGACCTCGAATATCGGCCGGATGCTCGATCCGATCGCCGACAAGCTTCTGGTCGCCTCGATCCTGTTGCTGGTTGCCGCCGACGGAACCATCGCCGGCTGGTCGATCTGGGCCGCAATCATCATCCTGTGCCGGGAGATCCTGGTCTCGGGTCTGCGCGAATACCTCGCCGCCCTCAAGGTATCGGTGCCGGTGACCTGGATCGCCAAATGGAAAACCACCCTGCAGATGGTGGCGCTTGGCTTTCTGCTCGCAGGTCCCGCGGGCGACAAGGTGCTGCCCTATACCACCGAAACCGGCATCGGATTGCTGTGGGTGGCGGCGGTGATCACGATTTACACCGGTTACGACTATTTCCGCGCCGGACTTCGGCATGTGGTGGATGAATGAAAACACGCATTGTCTACTTCGCCTGGGTGCGGGAACGCCTCGGCAAAGGATCGGAAGAACTTGACCTGCCCGACAGCGTCAAGACGGTCGGCGATCTGATTGCCCACCTTTCAACGCTCGGCGAAGACTATGAGGCGGTGTTCTCGGTACCCGGCGTGATCCGCGCTGCCATTGACGAGGAACATGCAGATCACGACGAGGCCATCGGAGAACCAAGGGAAATCGCCTTGTTTCCGCCGATGACCGGCGGCTGAGATGGCGAAACGCGGCGACAGCGACGCGCAGCCGGCCGCCAGCGTCACGGTGCGCATCCAACGCGATGATTTTGACATTGCAGCAGAAATCGCGGCCCTGACCGAAGGCCGCGCGGACACCGGCGCCGTGGTCAGCTTCTCTGGTCTTTGCCGCGACGAGGACGGCCGTTTGTCGAGCCTCGAACTCGAGCACTATCCGGGTATGGCCGAACGCGCGATCCGCGCCATCGCCGAAAAGGCCATGGAACGCTTCTCGCTGCTGGGCATCACCGCGATCCATCGTTTCGGCAAGATCGCGCCGGGCGGCAATATCGTGCTGGTGGTCGCGACAGCATCGCACCGCCAGGCCGCCTTCGACGGCGCCTCGTTTCTCATGGATTTTCTCAAGACCGACGCGCCGTTCTGGAAGAAGGAGCACCTGGCGGGTGGTGGCATGGGCGAATGGGTCTCCGCCAAGGATGCCGACGACCGGGCGAAAGGTCGCTGGAGGGAACCGGAATGAGTGAAATCCGGTTGGAGGAGAGCTGGAAGGCCGCGCTGAAGGGTGAATTCGACAGCCCCTACATGGCGGAGCTGAAGGCTTTCCTGAAGGAGCAGCATGCAACCGGAAAGGCGATCTTCCCGAAAGGCTCCGAATACTTCCGCGCGCTCGACCTGACGCCGCTTGACCGGGTCAAGGTGGTGATCCTGGGTCAGGACCCCTATCACGGCGACGGACAGGCGCACGGCTTGTGTTTCTCGGTCCGTCCCGGTGTCCGGGTGCCGCCGTCGCTCGTCAACATCTACAAGGAAATCGAGGACGATCTCGGCATCAAGCCTCCACGGCACGGATTTCTCGAGCATTGGGCTGAGCAGGGCGTTCTGCTGCTGAACAGCGTGCTGACCGTCGAACGCGGCCTTGCCGCCTCCCATCAGGGGCGCGGCTGGGAAAGGTTTACCGACCAGGTGATCGGCAAGGTCAACGGGCTCGACCATCCGGTGGTCTTCATGCTCTGGGGGTCCTACGCGCAGAAGAAGGCGTCATTCGTCGACCGGACGCGGCATCTGGTGCTGACCGCGCCGCACCCCTCGCCGCTGTCGGCGCATAGGGGATTTCTCGGCTGCAGGCACTTCTCCAGGGCCAATGCGTTCTTGGAGAAAAACGGCCTCGACGCTATCGACTGGAGCCTGCCGGAGCAGACCTGATCGTCCGCCATTGGATCGCCACGAGAAACAAACCTTTACACCGAAACACACGATTCCTTTCACACCGTCCATCAGAAGGTGAGGACATGACATACAAGCCGCCTGAACTTCCGATGTCGGGCCATTGCCGGTGCGGGCAGGTCAAGATCGAGATCACGAAGCCGCCCCTGATCACCGCGGCCTGTCATTGCACCGGCTGCCAGCGCATGAGCAGCAGCGCATTCTCACTCACGGCAATGATGCCGGCGGAAGGCTTCGCCGTCACAGATGGGGAGACCGTGATCGGCGGCCTTAAGGGGCCGCAGCTGCAACATCATTTCTGTCCGGAATGCATGAGCTGGGTCTTCACCCGCATCGAAGGCATCGATGACTTCGTCAATGTCCGCCCGACGCTGCTTTCGGATCCGTCATGGTTCAAACCGTTCATGGAAACCATGACCGCCGAAAAACTCCCTTGGGCGTCAACTCCTGCCAAGCATAGCTTCGAAGGTTTTCCGTCGATGGAGGACTTGCCTCGGCTCATGGCCGCATATGCGGCCGAAGCCTGATGCCGATACGAAAAAGGCGGCCTCGCGGCCGCCTTCTCTTGTCCTGGTGCGCAGACGGACGACCGGCCACGCCTTGAACCGGAATCAGCCGACGATTTCGGTGCCGGCGAACCAGTAGGCGATTTCCTCGGCAGCGGTTTCCGGCGCATCGGAGCCGTGCACCGAATTTTCGCCGATCGACAGCGCGAATGCCTTGCGGATAGTGCCGTCCGCAGCATCGGCCGGGTTGGTCGCGCCCATCACTTCGCGGTTCTTCGCAATCGCGTTTTCGCCTTCGAGAACCTGGACGATGGTCGGGCCGGACGACATGAATTCGGTCAGTTCGCCGAAGAACGGACGATCCTTGTGCACGGCGTAGAAGCCTTCGGCTTCGCGCAGGCTCATCCACACGCGCTTGGATGCGACAACCCGGAGGCCTGCGTCTTCAAGCATCTTGGTGATGGCGCCGGTGAGGTTGCGCTTGGTCGCGTCTGGCTTGATCATCGAAAATGTGCGTTCAGTCGCCATGGGTCTCTTTCCTTGAGCGGTAGCCCGCGAAATGCGGGGAAATCAGGGTGCAAAAATCCGGGCCGGACGGGTTCCGGTCCCGGGTTGCGGCCTAAATAGCCGCATGCCCTGTCATCCGCAAGGGGCTCCGGCATCCGCATGTCGGCGTGCCGAATGTGACTTGATGTTTGTTCCGGCCGAGAGCACGTCGCGTGCGGCGACTTGGAACCAGCCCGATTGCGTTGTAGGCTGATTGCATGGCTGACGCGGTGATGGTTTCCGGAGTTGTCGCGGTCGCGGTTTTCGGGTTTGCCCCGCAAAACAACGCGATGTTGACGGCTGGGGCAGAGAAATCCATCAAGCCGGTGATCGATGGCATGATCCTGAGCATTTGCGGCTGGCTTTCGATGTTCGCGCTGGCGCTTGGCGTGCTTTACCTGTTGCCGCCATGGATGAGCGGCACATCCATGGTGCTGGCGTCGCTCCTCCTGGCCTTGTCCGGCCTGACCCGCTACATGGCCGATCCGGGCAGTCCATGGCAGCAGCAGGCGGGAGCAGTCCGCTCCGCCCTTCCCGTCCAGTATCTCAAGAGCCTCGAAAGCTGGGCCGTGGTCTTCTTCCTGGCCGGATCGGCGCTCAGCGGATCGATGACGCTGGCCGCCGCGTTTGCCGGTCTGGTCCTGCTCACAGCTGCAGGGCTAAGCCTGTGGGCCGCGGCTGGCTGGTCGGGCTGCGAATACCTCACATCAGGCTGGCACCGTCGACACCTCGACTGGGGGCTGGGGCTGCTGATGTTCGTGGCCGCCGTTGCGGCGCTGCTCGTCGGCGCTTGAAGCGGGATCAGCCCGCGGCCGGGACCGAGCGCCCCAATCCGTCATGCAATTCCAGGCAGCGCTCGAACCAGTCGTGCACCGGATCGCCGGTCTCGAGCAACCGGGCGCTGGAGACCACCCTCACCCACTGCAACGCGCCGAAAACGATGTAATCGGCAAACAGCGGCGACGAGCCGCCGATCCAGGGCTGCGACTTCAGCATCACGCGCAACGGCGTCAGCTTTGCCGAGAACCCCTCGATCTGGGCCTCGCGGCGTTCGGCGACCTCTTCGAAGGTCATGCCCAGACGCGTTTCGCGGCTCGGTTTGAAATAGGCCTGGTCGTCCGGGGCAAGAAGGTCGTTGATTTCGGCGAGCGCGATCACGTTGAGAGCCGGGTGCAATGTGGATTGCGTCCATGACTCGACAAAACGCGCCAGCGCCTGCCCACCCTCCCCGCCGAACAAGGTTGGCTGGTCGGGGTAGGCTTCCTCGAGATAGTCCGCGATCAGGAAGCTGTCGGCAACAACCTTTGACCCGTCGCGGATGACAGGCAGCGTCTTCGACGCTCCATCCTCAACCTTAGGAACCTCGGTGAAGCAGACCGGGTTGCGTTCGAAATCAAGCCCCTTGTGGGCGAGCGCCATCACCGCTTTCCAGCAGTGCGGGCTGAAGGGACGCGCAGCGTCGGCGCCGACAAGTTCGTGCAGGACAATGCTCATGATGGCTCCATTCGACTGAAAACCGTCCGGTCATGGAGGATCACGGCCCGTTTGTCACCTGCCGCCTCTTCAATTTCGCGTCAACATGTTTCGATGGGCGTTTTTTGCCGGAGGGCTTGCCCGGAGCGGGATGTTTGATCAAAGTCGCCGCTCCCAAAGAACACCTAAGCCTGCGGAGCCACCACCAAGATGTCCCTGATGAAAACCGTTGCATGCACCAACCCCGGAGAACTGGAGATCCGCGGGATCGAACGGCCGTCCCGGGGGGACGGCGAGGTCCGTGTCAAAATCAGGCGGGTGGGAATCTGCGGCACCGATTTTCACATTTTCGAGGGCAAGCATCCGTTCCTCGCCTATCCGCGGGTCATGGGCCATGAGCTCGCAGCGGAAGTGCTTGAAACCGGTCCCGACAGCGCCTTCTCTGTTGGCGACCATGTGATCGTCAATCCCTATCTGTCGTGCGGGTCCTGCCGCGCCTGCCGCAACGGCAAACCGAACTGCTGCACAGGGATTGCCGTCCTCGGCGTGCATCGCGACGGCGGCATGTGCGAGGAAATCTGTCTGCCCGAAGGCAATCTGGTGGCTGCGGACGGATTGTCCCTCGATGCCTGCGCGACCGTGGAATTCCTGGCCATCGGCGCGCACGCGGTCAGGCGCGGCAGCGTTTCCGCGGGCGAAAAGGTTCTTGTCGCCGGAGCCGGTCCGATCGGACTCGGCGTGGCGATCTTCGCCCGCCTTGCGGGCGCCGAGGTTTCGATCCTCGATCTCGATCCGGCGCGGCTCGAGGAAGCCTGCGGCATTGCCGGAGGATGCCAGCCTATTCTGGTCGGCGCCGACACCGATGCCGAGGTCAACCGGATCTCGGAAGGCGAAGGGTTCGATGCGGTGTTTGATGCGACCGGCAATCTCGCCTCGATCCAGTCGGGCTTTGCCCGCGTCGCCCATGGCGGCCGCTACGTGCTCGTCAGCGTGGTCACCGAGACCGTGTCCTTCTCCGACCCGGAGTTCCACAAGCGCGAAATGAGCCTGATCGGCAGCCGGAATGCAACGTCGGAAGATTTCCGCACGGTCATCGCGGCCCTCAAATCCGGGGATGTTCCGCTTGACCGGATCATCACGCACCGGACCGATTTCGAGACCGTGACCGCCGACCTGCCGCGCTGGGCGCATGACAAGACCGGCTTGGTCAAGGCGATGATCACGCTCGACTAGGGCTGGCCGCGGACCGGATACCGGATCGGGGTCCCTGCCCTGTTCCGTTGCCCGGTCACCACACTGACAGAGTCGCATGGCAGGATTGGCCGGCAAGTTCGGCCTCTTGCCTCATCGGCGCTTGCAAATCGCACCGCTTCCGGCCAAGAAGCCGCCATGCTTACGATTACAGACCTTTCCGCACGCATCGCCGGCCGGCTCCTGATTGACAATGCCTCGCTGGCGCTGCCGGCGGGCGTGAAGGCCGGGCTGGTCGGCCCCAACGGCGCGGGCAAGTCCACCCTGTTCCGGATCATCACCGGCGAGATGGCGAGCGAGACCGGCCATGTCTCGATCCCGAAGAACACACGCATGGGACAGGTGGCCCAGGAAGCGCCGTCGGAAGAGACCGCGCTGATCGAAATCGTCCTGCGCGCCGATCTGGAACGCAGCAGGCTTCTCAAGGAAGCCGAGACCGCTACCGATCCCAACCGCATAGCGGAAATCCAGACGCGGCTGGTCGACATCGATGCCCATTCGGCGGAAGCGCGGGCCGCGTCAATCCTTGCCGGCCTCGGCTTTGACCAGGCAGCTCAACTCCGGCCCGCCTCGAGCTTTTCAGGCGGGTGGCGGATGCGCGTCGCACTTGCCTCTGTGCTGTTTGCCGAACCCGATCTGTTGCTGCTTGACGAGCCGACGAACTATCTCGATCTCGAAGGCACGCTTTGGCTCGAGGACTATATCCGCCGCTACCCGCACACGGTGCTGATCATCAGCCATGACCGCGACCTGCTCAACACCGCGGCCAATGCCATCGTTCATCTCGACCAGAAGAAACTGACCTTCTACCGCGGCGGCTTCGACCAGTTCGAACGCCAGAAGGCCGAGCGCGACGAGCACCAGATGAAGGCGCGCGAAAAAAGTCTTGCCGCGCGCAAGCACATGGAGGCGTTTGTCGAGCGGTTCCGCGCCAAGGCGTCGAAGGCCCGGCAGGCCCAGTCGCGGCTCAAGGCGCTCGAAAAGATGGGCACCGTCGACGCGGTGATCGAAAGCAATGTGCGCGGTTTCACCTTTCCGCGTCCCGACCGGGGCGTTGCCTCACCCATCATCGCGGTCGAGGACGGCGCCGTCGGCTACACGCCGGGTGCGCCGGTGCTCAAGGGACTGGATCTGAGGATCGACGCCGACGACCGGATCGCGTTGCTCGGCTCGAACGGCAACGGCAAATCGACCTTCGCGAAGTTCATCGCGGGACGGCTTGAAGCCGAGGGCGGCAGATTGAGACTGGCGCCGCAGCTCAAGACCGGCTTTTTCGCGCAGCACCAGATGGATGACCTCAGGCCGAATGAATCATCGGTCGCGCATGTGCGCGCGCTGATGCCCGACGCGCCCGAGGCGCGGGTGCGGGCGCGAGTGGCGCAGATGGGTCTGACCGCGGAGAAGATGAACACCCCGGCCAAGGATCTTTCGGGCGGCGAGAAAGCGCGGCTGCTCATGGGGCTTGCCACGTTCGACGCCCCCAATCTGATCATTCTCGACGAGCCGACCAACCATCTCGACATCGACAGCCGCGCAGCACTGATCCGGGCCCTCAACGATTTTCCCGGCGCCGTGATCCTCATCTCCCATGACAGGCATCTCATCGAAGCTACCGTCGACAGGCTCTGGATCGTGCGCGACGGAACGGTGACTTCGTTCGATGGCGATCTGGAGGATTACCGCAACGAAGTGGTCGGCACTTCGGGGCGCGCCAAGAAATCGGCCGATGGCGAAACAAACTCGAAGGCCGAAAAGCGCAAGCAGGCAGCCGAGCAGCGCGCGAGCCTCGCGCCGATCAAGAAGCAGATCAAGGATCTGGAAGCGCAGGTGGCGCGGCTCACGAAACAGGTCCAATCGCTCGACGCGGAACTTTCGGATCCTGCACAGTTCGCCGATGCGCCCTACAAAATCGCCCAGAAATCAAAGCAGCGCGCCGAACGCGCGACTGAGCTGGAACGGGCGGAGCAGCAATGGCTGGACCTGACCAGCGAGGTCGAGGACGCCGAAGCAGCGGAATAGCACCGAGCCGAACCGTCCAATCCGGCTTCCTTCCTCAGATGAAAAAGGCCGCGGCCACGAACCGGCCGGAGCGGCTGCGTCAGGCGCTCTTGCGGAAGGCCAGCGGCGTTTGGCCGACAAAGCCCCGGAAGGCACGCCCGAACTGGCTCACGCTGTTGAAGCCGCAGGCCTCGGCGACGTTGCTGACGGGAAGCCCGGTCGTTGCCAGGATCTTCTTTGCCTTCTCGATGCGCCTCTGGTTGACGTACTGATAGGGCGGCACGCCAAAGCTTGCCTTGAAGGCGCGTGAAAAATGAAACCGGGTCAAGCCGCATACCGATGCGAGCTGATCGAGACCGATATCGGATGCGAGATTGTCCTCGATGTAGCCCTGGATGAGCCTGCATTGCGCGTTGCTCAGTTTCCCGGCCACACTCTGCGTAGCCGGCTCTGAAGCCCTGGTTGCAATCCGGTACATTTCCAGTACGGCCGCAAGTCCCATGGTTTCAGCATAGATTCTGGATGCCGGCGCGCTCTGATCCGCCATGAGACGCCCCAGCTTACGCATCGTCGCTCCAAGATCTTCGTCCTGGAAATAGATCTGCGGCCGGGCCTCGAAACCGTTGAACTCGTGCTGCAATTCCTCTCCCATTGCATTCGGATCGAAACAGACGACGGTGAATGCGTTCAAACGGTTTGCGGGCTTTGCCCACCCTTTGATTGCCTGCCCGGCCGGGACGAAGGTCATCAGATCCCGAATGTCGCCGCCGGGGACCTTTTTTTCTCCGACAACCTCCATTTCGCCGTCCACGAGAACGAGATCGTGGTGGGCGAGATAGTGCGTTCCGCCATCCCACCTGAATTCATATTCTGCCGGCAACATCAGCCGAGAATACTGCACGCTCAGCCCGGCGCTTTCGAATATGGTGTGGATTTCCGCCGATTCCGCTTCTTCGCGGAATTCGATTTGCAGTTCATTTTTTTTCGTCATTATCGCCAACAACAATCAATAGTTGATCCGACTCGGATCTATCACTCTCAGATCGCAGTAGACAAACAAAATGACAAGATCTGCGCATAATGCGCAAAAATCGTTCGTTTCCTCGGAAAGATTTACCGCCCGTAAACATCCGGCCCCCAAAGAATTGAACTATCGAAAATAACGATTGCGCGAAGCTTGTCGCTGTTCATCTCGCTTCTCCGCACCTAGCCAAAGGTCAAGCTCATGTTGGGATTGGGAAATAATGATGCGAAAGCGGTGCTGGAGGCCTTGAACAAGTCCCAGGCTGTCATCGAATTCAAACTCGATGGCACGATTGTCACCGCAAACGAAAACTTCTGCCAGGCCTTGGGCTACGACTTGTCCGAAATAAAGGGCCAGCACCACCGGATGTTTATTGAACCGGCTGAAGCTGGCGGCGACGCGTATAAGGCGTTCTGGAAAAGCCTTGGTGAAGGCAAGTTTTTCCGGGCGCAGTACAAGCGCATTGGCAAAGGCGGCAAGGAGATCTGGATCGAGGCCAGCTACAATCCGGTGTTTCGCGGCGGCAAGCCATCCAAGGTGGTCAAGTTCGCGACCGACATCACAGCCCAGAAGATCAAATCGGCCGAGGACGCAGGCAAGATCGATGCGATCTCACGGGCGCAGGCCATGATCGAATTCGAACTCGACGGCACGATCATCACCGCCAACGAAAATTTCCTAGAGACTCTCGGCTACACCCTGCCGGAAGTCCAGGGCAAGCACCACAGGATGTTCTGCGAGCCATCATTTGCGGAAAGCGGCGAATACGGCGAGTTCTGGCGTACACTTGGTCGTGGAGAATTCATCGCCAAGGAATTTGTGCGTATCGGCAAGGGCGGGAAACAGGTCCATATCCAAGCCTCGTACAATCCGACCTTCGATGCAGACGGCAGGGTGTTCAAGATCGTCAAGTTCGCCAACGATGTAAGCCAACGGGTCGACAACGTAAATGCGCTCTCCGATGGGCTTGAACGCATGGCCGGAGGCGATCTCGCGCAAGAGATCAAGGTGCCATTCCGCGAAGACCTCGATCCGTTGCGGGTCAACTTCAACAGCGCGATCGCGCGTCTTTGCCAGACCATGCTGTCTGTGGCCAACAATGCCAGCGCGATCGCATCGGGATCTGATGAAATCCGCGCCGCCGCCAACGATTTGAGCAAGCGGACCGAAAGCCAGGCCGCATCGGTCGAGGAAACCGCCGCGGCGCTTGAAGAGGTGACCAAAACGGTCTCGGAATCGAGCCACCGTGCCGAGGAAGCCGGCACCCTGGTCAGCAAGACCAAGGTGGACGCGGAGAACTCCGGCGTGGTCGTCTCGAAAGCTGTTTCGGCAATGGCGGAAATCGAGAAATCCTCGCAAGCCATTACCAACATCATCAATGTCATCGACGACATCGCCTTCCAGACCAACCTCCTCGCCCTCAACGCCGGCGTTGAGGCTGCGCGTGCCGGTGAGGCAGGTCGCGGTTTTGCAGTGGTCGCCCAAGAGGTTCGGGAACTGGCCCAGCGCACCGCAACCGCAGCCAAGGAGATCAAGGAACTGATCACGGCTTCGGGCGATCAGGTCAAATCCGGCGTCTCTCTTGTGGACCAGACCGGAGAAGCGCTCACGGCGATTGTCGAACAGGTCAAGCAGATCAACTCGAATGTCGAAGCCATCGTGCTCGGCGCGCGCGAACAGGCTACCGGCCTTGCCGAGATCAACACCGCCGTCAACACGATCGACCAAGGCACGCAGCAGAACGCTGCGATGGTCGAAGAATCCACCGCTGCTAGCCACGGTCTGGCTCAGGAAGCGGCTTCACTGTTCGAGCTCATCGCCCAGTTCAAAACCGGGCAGGAACATATCCGTCCGGCCCGATCGGCACAGCCCGCGAACGGTCCTCGCGTTGTCGCCTCACGCCCGGCGCCCACAAGAGCCGCGGCGCACCGTGCTCCACAGTCGCACGGCAATGCCGCCGTCGACATGGATAGCTGGGAAGAGTTTTAAGCCTTCCGGCGACAAGGCTGCCATCGCCCGCAAACACAGCAAAGCCTCCCGGCATGATCCGGGAGGCTTTTTGATTTGTCCTGCAGGGGCGTGCTGCCTCGCACGATGGCAGGCGGGCAGGCTCAGGCCTTTTTCTGCCAGCGGCGGTCCTCGGTCTGCTGCCAGTAGGTCAGTTGATGACCTTGCGACTTGAGGGTCTTCCAATGTCCCCTCGCCGCCTCGAGCTGTTCCTGGTCGTGACCGTCGAACATCAGCACAAGCCGCTCAACGCCCTGAAGATCCGGCATTCCGGCGCCATCGACTGCAAACCGGACGGAGGCGCCATTCGCGGGCTCCTGCGCCAACGTCAGAAGCACCGGCTGCCGGTCCGCCTGTTCGTCGTCGTCGGTGCCGTGGGGCAGAAAGCTCTCCTCGCGAAACGTCCACAGATGCGCGTCGAGCGCATCGCGTCGCTCCTGGCTGCCAAGATGCACCGAGACCTGCCACCCGCGTTCCAGGCTTTTCTCAAGAAGCGGCGGCAGCGCATCCTCAAGCCGGGATTCGGTCAGATGGTAGAACAGAACCTCTGTCATCCCCTGCCCGATCAGGCTTCGTAATTGGCGCGAACAAGCTCATCAAGCAGACGCACGCCGAAACCCGAGGCCCAGGACTGGTTGATGTCTGTCGAGGGAGATCCCATTGCGGTGCCCGCGATATCAAGATGCGCCCATGGCGTATCCCCGACAAAGCGCTTGAGGAACTGCGCAGCGGTGATCGATCCGGCATAGCGTCCGCCTGTGTTCTTCATGTCGGCGAACTTGGAATCGATCATCTTGTCGTAGTCCGGACCGAGCGGAAGCCGCCAGACACGCTCCTGCGTCGTCTCACCGGCCTTGATCAGCGCGGCGGAGAGGTCGTCATCATTGGAGAACAGCCCAGCATGGTGCTGCCCGAGCGCCACCATCACCGCGCCGGTCAGCGTGGCGAGATTGATCATCGCCGCCGGCTTGAACTTCTCCTGGCAGTAGGTCAGCGCGTCGCAAAGCACGAGCCGGCCTTCGGCATCGGTGTTGATGATCTCGATGGTCTGGCCCGACATCGAGCGAACGATGTCGCCGGGGCGCTGTGCCGCTCCGTCGGGCATGTTCTCGACCAGACCGATAATGCCCACCGCATTGACCTTGGCCTTGCGGGCGGCAAGCGTGTGCATGAGACCGGTAACGGCAGCCGCGCCGCCCATGTCGCCCTTCATGTCTTCCATGCCCGCGGCCGGCTTGATGGAGATGCCGCCGGTGTCGAACACCACGCCCTTGCCGACAAAGGCCACGGGCTTGTCCTTCGGCTTGCCGCCCTGCCAGCGCATGATCGCCAGCCGCGGCGGCCTGACCGATCCGAGAGACACGCCGAGCAGTGCCTCCATCTTGAGTTTCTTCATTTCCTTTTCGGTCAGAACCTCGACCTCGACGCCCAGCGATTCGAGCGCCTTGGCGCGCTCGGCGAATTCGACCGGTCCGAGCACATTGGCAGGCTCGTTGACCAGATTGCGCGCCAGCGCGACGCCGTCGGCCACCGCCTGCCGGCTGGCGAACGCCTTCTTGCAGGCAGTTGCGTCCTCGTGCTGGATGACGACCTTGACCTTGCGCTGCGACTTGTCGTCGTCCTCGCCCTTTTTTGTCTTGTAGAGGTCAAAGCTGTAGGCGCGCATCAGGATCCCGAGCGCCAGGTCCGCGGCGGCCTCGGCAGAGACATGCCCATCGGCGCCCGGCAGCACCGTCACCTTGTCCGCCTTGCCAACAAGCGTGACGAGCTTGCCGCCCGCGCGCAGCCAGTCGTGGGCGTTCATCTTGTCCGGCTCACCCAGACCCAGCAGCGCGATCCGGTCGGCCGCAGAGGCCGATGGCGCAAGCAGATCCATTGTCGACAGGGCCTTGCCCGAAAAACCGGCAATCTTGACCGCCTTGTCGAGCTGAGCCGAAGCATCGACCGCGCGCGCGGCTTCGGATACCGGCTCTGAAACCGTCCCGGTGGCGACGACAAGCCCCCCTGACACCTTGGCTGGCTTGGAAAAACTGACTTCAATGCTCATCGACATGACGGCTCCAATGAAAATTCAACTGATTTGGCTTGGCGGCGATCTTGGCGTTTTCGCTTCAGAAGGCAAGGGTCATGGCCGCGGTTCGCCGCAACCAGGCGCAATTGCATTTGCGACACAGCCGGTGCAAGAAACGGTTAACCGTGTTCGTTTGCCGCAGATTATCCATTTTGCGATTGGATAGGACTGGTGCAAAGCTCGCAGTTGGCCCAAATCGGCACACCTCCACGGCGCGGCACGATCCGCCCGGAAAAGGCGACATGAAGCAGATCGAACGTTACATATTGCGGCGCATGGCGTCACTGACCTTCTGGTCGCTGACGGCGGCGACGCTCCTAGTCATGACGACGCAGGTGTTGATCCGAATCGATGTGCTGACCACCACCGGACAGGCTTTTGGCGCGTTCATGATGCTGGCCGCGACAATTATTCCGTCGATGGTCTCTATCGTGGCACCATTCGCCCTGCTGATCGGCGTCAGCCAGGTGCTGGCCGGCATGAACGCGGACAGCGAACTCGTCGTCGTGGAAGCGGCAGGTGCAAGACCCGTAACCGTGCTCAAACCGATTCTGACGCTGTCGGTGATGCTTTCGGTGCTGGTGCTTTTGATTTCCAACTTCGTCGAGCCCTGGTCCAACCGCAAGCTCTATGATGTGCTGGCGCAGGCGCAATCCGACCTGTTCTCGGTGGCCGTACGGTCGGGCACCTTCATGAGGCTCGAGAACGGGCTGTATGTTCAGGTCAACGAAAAACTGCCGGGCGGAGCGCTGAGCGGCATCTTCCTGTCCGACACGAGGACCGAGGGCACCGAAGCGATCTATTACGCCAAGAGCGGCATCATACAGCCCTCCGGCGAGACGAATATACTGCTGCTTCTCGACGGGGAACTGCAGCAGCGTAATCTGTCCAACAATCAGATCTCGATCGTGACCTTTTCGTCCTATGCGCTCGACATGGCGGCCTTTGTCCCCGCCGGGCAGAACGCCGCGCGCCGCCCGAAAGAGCAGTCAACCGCCTACCTTCTCGATCCCTCACCCGACGATTTCTATTTCCAGAAGGCAAACTTCGTGATCAAGGAGGAACTGGTTCAAAGGTTTTCGACCTGGATGTACCCCCTTGCCTTTGGGTTGATCGCCTTCACTTTTCTCGGCAAGGCGAGATCCAACCGTCACGAGCAGTTCCAGAACGGAGCGGCCCTTGCAGCCATCGCGCTGGGCGCCCGAGGCTTCGGCTTTTACAGTGTCGAGAAAGCAGGCCTGAACCCGGCAATGGAGGTCCTGAGCTATCTTGTGCCGGCGCTGCTGATCGTCGTCTTCGGCGCGCTCGCTGTGACGGGGCGGACGCTGAGCGTTCCGAAGGCCTGGGTGCGCTTGATTGACCGGTTGTTCGAATGGGTCAGCGCAAGGCTCGCGCGCCTGAACGGCGGCCGGAAGGGCGGACAGTCGACGGCATGACGATGTTCCCGCAAACCCTTTCGCTTTACTTTTTCCGCCGCTATGTCTCGACGTTCCTGACCTATTGCCTGGCGATTCTGGTCATCATCCTGTTGGTGGACTTCAACGAATCCGGACGCAGGCTCTCAAGCGCGGCGGAATACACCGTTGCCACGGGTGTTCTGATCTCCGCACTGCGTGTCCCCACCATTCTGCAGGCGGCAATTCCGTTCATTGTGCTGATCGCCTCGATCGCCACGCTTTTGCAACTCAACCGAAAATACGAACTGGTGGTCACGCGTGCCGCCGGGATCTCGGCGTGGCAGTTCCTGGCGCCCCTGATTGGCGCAAACCTGCTGATCGGCGTGATCGCGGTCGCGGGGCTCAACACCTTTGCGGCCACGGCAATGCAGTGGGCCGAAACCATCATCGTCGAGCGGAACCTGGGCAGCCGGCAGTCATCGAATGCCGCGCCATGGCTGCGGCAACGCACCGAGCAGGGCGACACCGTGGTGGGCGCGCGCGCCAGCGCCGAGGGCGGGGCCAGGCTTTCGGACGCCACCTTCTTTCTGTTCGACCAGGACCAGACCATCAAGGAACGGCTGGAGGCCCGGGAAGCCCGGCTCGGCGATGGTGAGTGGATCCTCAGCGATGTCCGGCGCATTCGCGGCTCGGCTCCGGTGGAACAGCTGGACGAGGTCAGGGTGCCCACCAGCCTGAAGGCTGAATTCGTCGGCGAATCACTGACTTCCCCGGAAACGGTGCCGTTTTTCCGCCTGCGCGAGAAAATTGCTGTCGCCAAATCCTTCGGCTTGCCGGCGACCTCTTACCAGATGCAATTCCACCGTCTGGTCGCCCAGCCAGCGCTTTTGGCCGCGATGACACTCATCGCCGGCGTCGTGTCGCTGAAATTTGTACGCTTCGGCCAGTCTTTAACAGTCATTCTGGGTGGAATCCTGGCCGGCTTCGTGCTTTATGTCGTTTCCGAGTTGATCCAGGCATTTGCCAATGCCGGGACCATCCCTCCCCTCGTGGCGGCATGGCTTCCGGTTCTGGTGGCCTCGGCATTGGGGACAACAGTGCTTCTCCACAAGGAGGACGGATAGTGGCGGGTGTGCGCCGGTCAAGAGTTCATGCGTTCGCCAGCGCCCTTTGCGCAGGTGCGGCCTTTTGCGCCCTGTTTGCAGCCGCTTCGCCCGAGGCAACCGCACAGACGGCAACCCCCGGCGATTTTTCAATTCCGGAAGGTCAGAAGCTTCTGCTGGCTTCGGATGAGCTGATCTACAACAACGATACCGGGGTCGTGATCGCCACCGGCGGCGTTCAGATCGACTACGGCAGCTACAAGCTGGTTGCCGACCGTGTCGAATACGATCAGAACACCGGTCGCATGCGCGCGATCGGTTCGGTGGAGATGATCGAACCCAATGGCAACCGGATCTACGCCGACGACCTCGACGTTACCGATGATTTCGCCGATGGATTTGTCAATGCGCTGCGGATCGAGACCCCGGACAACACCCGAATCGCGGCTGAGAGCGCCGAGCGCAGCGGCGGTGTGCAGACCACCTTCAACAACGGCGTCTACACCGCCTGCGAGCCGTGCCGGGAGAATCCCGAGCGTGCACCTTTCTGGCAGGTCAAGGCCGAGCGCGTCATCCAGAATGGCGAGACAAAAACCATCCGGCTCGAGCGGGCCCGGTTCGAACTGTTCGGCATGCCGATCGCCTATCTGCCCTACCTCGAAATTCCCGATCATACCCAGAAGCGCAAGACAGGTTTTCTGAGCCCGTCATTCCGGACGAGCGAGAATCTCGGTTATGGCGTTTCGGTCCCGTTCTATGTGGCGATTTCGCCCCATATGGACGCGACGTTCACCGGCACCGGTTACACCAAGCAGGGTTTTCTGGCGGAAGCCGAATTCCGGCAGAAGTTCGCCAATGGCGAACACACGCTGCGCATGGCTGGCATTTCACAGCTGAAACCGGGGCAGTTTGCCGCGGGTACGTCTGACGCTATGGAAGACGAACGCGGCATGATTGCCTCCCGGGGCCAGTTCCGGATCAATCCGCGCTGGACCTTCGGCTGGGACGTCATGGCCCAGTCCGACAACAATTTCTCTCGCACCTACGGGATCGAGGGCTATTCAGCGAGCACCCAGAAGTCCGAGATTTACCTGACCGGCATTTCGAACCGCAGCTATTTCGATCTGAGAACCTACCGGTTCGACATTCAGGACGCGACGCTGACAAACGCCGCAGAGCGGCAGCAGGCTTTCGTGCACCCTTCGCTCGACTATCAGCGCACCTTCTCGGAGCCTGTGGCCGGCGGCGAACTTGCGCTCAACGTCAACGGATACTCGCTGTCCCGCAAGGCCAATGATTTCAACACGCTGGGTGTCCCCTTCCGCTACAAGGGCTTTGCCGGCGACAATTCACGGCTGAGTGCCGAGCTCGAATGGCGCAAGACCCTCACCACCATGAACGGCCTGCGGTTGACGCCTATCTTTGCCGCGCGGGGAGACCTCAATTCGGTCGATGTCGACACGCCTCCAAATCCGGCCAACTACAATGGAACCTTTGCCGGCAACGGCTCGCATGCCAGAGGCATGGTCACCGCGGGCCTCGAAGCCAGCTATCCCGTGCTGATGACCACCGAGAATTCAAGCCACGTGATCGAGCCGATTGCCCAGGTCTTTGTGCGTCCCGATGAAAGGCTTGCCGGCGGTATTCCGAACGAGGATGCGCAGAGCTTCGTATTCGATGCGACATCGCTGTTTGAACGTGACAAGTTCTCCGGCTTCGACCGTACAGAAGGTGGCACTCGCGCCAATGTCGGCATCCGGTACACCGGAACCTACGCCAATGGCCTCACCACCCACGCCACCTTCGGACAGTCCTATCATCTCGCAGGTCTCAACTCGTTCGCTACCCCTGATCTGTCGCAGGCGACACGCAATTCGGGCCTGGAAGAGGATGTCTCTGATTTCGTGGGCGCGGTGGGACTTGCGACATCAAATGGGCTGTCATTCGCTGCATCTGCCCGCTTCGACAAGGATGACTTCCGCGCAGAACGTACCGACGTGCGTGCCGGCTACGGCAACAGCCGCCTGAGCCTCTCGACCACCTACAGCGAGATCAAGGCCCCGCGGCCGAACACTTTCGGCGAGCCGGATCGCCGCGAGGTCACCGGTTTCGCGTCGCTCAAGCTGCATGAGTACTGGAAGGTTGCTGCCACGGCGAGCTACGACCTCGTGGACAAGAAGTTCAACCGTCATGCGTTCGGAATTCTCTACGAGGACGAGTGCTTCGCATTCTCCATCGCCTACGAGGACATTCGTGACGATTTCAACACCGAGGGCCGTGACTGGAAGGTCGGGGCGCGGTTGAGCTTCCGTACACTTGGCGATTTCGATGCAGGCGGAGACGTCAGCGCGCTGCTCAATCCGAGTTTCTAATGCACCGATTTTCGTTGCTTGCCTGATTCAACCTCACCCAAGCAACGCTGCGGCGTCGAGTGCCCTCCCCGGCGCCTCGTTTTCGCCGCATCGAAGAGGCATTTACGCGCAGGCTCGGATTTGCGAAACTGGCAAATGAAGAATTGGCGGGAGCGCAAGCGCTTGACCCACCGTTCCATCCGCCCTCCTTCGTCCGCAACAAGGGACCATCAGCAATGAGAATTTCTGCGATACTCCGACTTTCCGGAATGCTGGTCGCAACCGCCTTGATTTTTACCGGCGCACCCAGATTCGCGCCCGAGGCAAAAGCCGCGAGCGAGATCAAGATCGTCGTCAACAAGCAGGGTATCACCAGCGTCGACCTCGCCCGGCGGAAAGCTTTTTTACGGTTGCAGCGAACCGGTGGAAATCTCGGCGAAAAGGCACGGGAGCAGTTGGTCGAGGAATCACTCAAGTACCAAGAGGCACTGCGCATCGGGGCTGTGGTTTCCAAGGCCGAGATCGATGCGGCCTACCAGCGGTTCGCCTCATCAAACAATCTCTCCGTGCAGCAGCTCAACGGCGTCCTCAATCAGGCTGGCGTTACACCGAAGCATTTCAAGGATTTTATCCGGGTCCAGATGAGCTGGCCGCGGGTGGTCCAGGCGCTTGGCGGTAGCGGCGGCGGCACCATGTCGACCCAGGACCTGGTGTCGAAGATGCTTGAGCGCGGCAACGACAAGCCCTCGACCACCGAATACATACTCCAACAGGTGATCCTGGTGGTGCCCTCCAACAAGCGTTCGAATTCGACGTTGAACGCACGTAAACGCGAGGCTGAGCAACTGCGCGGCCGTTACCCCGGCTGCGACAACGCGGCTTCGGCGATCACCGGCCTGCGCGATGTCACCCTGCGCAACCTCGGCCGGATCATGCAGCCGCAATTGCCGCCGGACTGGAAACCGCTGATCGAGAAAACCGAGGCAGGTGGAGCCACTTCAACCCGGATCACGGACCGGGGCGTGGAATTCATCGTGATCTGCTCGGCCAAGACCGTCAGTGACGATATGGCTGCAGAGCTGGTTTTCCGGGCCGAGAACAGCGGCGAAGGCGAGAGCGAAATCGCCGAGGAACATCTGGCGAAATTGCGCGAACGCGCCGTCATAACCAACCGGTAGGATCCGCTTGAAATGACTGGTGGCAAGGCGGCGCTGGCGGTTTCGATGGGCGATCCGGCCGGGATCGGCCTTGATCTGACGCTTTCGGCCTGGCGCAACCGGGAGCAACTCAATCTGCCTCCCTTCTTTCTCATTGGAGATCCGGAAGCCCTCGAAAGCCGCGCCGTGACGCTTGGTTTTCGCGTTCCCCTGACCGAAGCGACCCCGGAGAACGCCGCGTCGGAGTTCTCGCGCGCCCTGCCCGTCCTCCCGGTCCGCCTTCCGGCGCCGGTCAAAAGCGGGAGCCCCGATCCCGCCAACGCAAAGGCCGTCGTCGAAGCCATCCGGCTTGCAGTCGAGTTGACCATGACAGGGCGAGCCCGTGCAGTCGTGACCAATCCGATTGCAAAATCGGTGCTCTATTCCGCCGGTTTCGAGTTTCCCGGCCACACCGAATATCTCGCTCATCTGGCAACCGAAGCGCTCGGCAGACCGGTAACGCCGGTGATGCTGCTTGCCGGGCCGGAACTGCGTGTGGCGCCGGTCACCATCCATATTCCGCTGGGTGACGTTCCGGGCGCGCTGACCACAGAGGCTATCGTCGATACCGCGGAGATCATGGCCGGCGACCTTCAGCGCCGGTTCGGGGTGAAGGCGCCCCGGATCGCCATTTCGGGCCTCAATCCGCATGCGGGGGAAGACGGGGCCCTGGGAACGGAGGACGGCGAGATCATCGTCCCCGCCGTTGCGCAGCTGCGCGCACGCGGCATCGACGTGAGCGGTCCCTTGCCGGCCGACACCATGTTTCACGCGGAGGCGCGCTCGACATATGATGCGGCGCTCTGCATGTATCACGATCAGGCGCTGATCCCCGCCAAGACGCTCGGCTTCCACGATTCGGTCAATGCGACGCTCGGCTTGCCGTTCGTGCGCACCTCGCCCGATCATGGAACCGCGTTTTCGCTGGCGGGTTCGGGCACGGCACGGCCCGACAGCCTCATCGCCGCGATCCGGCTTGCAGATGCCATGTCCAGCAGCGAGACAGAACGCAGATCGAGCGCCGCCTGATGGCCCTAGCCCATGACGGCCTTCCTCCGTTGCGCGAAATCGTCGCCACGCATGAGCTGGCGCCGAGAAAGGCGCTGGGCCAGAACTTCCTCTTCGATCTCAATCTGACGGCAAAGATCGCGCGCGCCGCGGGGCCGCTCAATGGCTTCACGGTGATCGAAATCGGCCCGGGGCCAGGCGGTCTCACGCGGGCGCTGCTGGCGCAGGGCGCGAACCGGGTGGTCGCTGTCGAGCGCGACCCGCGCTGCCTGCCCGTTCTCAAGCAGATCTCGGAGCATTACCCGGGCCGCCTCGAGGTGATCGAAGGCGACGCACTGGAAGTGGACCTCGCCAGCCTGTCAGAGGGTGCCCCGGCGAAAATCGTGGCCAACCTGCCTTACAATGTCGGCACTCAGTTGCTGATCAACTGGCTGACTGCTGATGTCGATAAACCGTTCTGGAGTTCGATGACGCTGATGTTCCAGAAGGAAGTGGGCTTGCGTATCGTCGCAGACCCCGGTTCCAGCCATTATGGCCGGCTCGGTGTGCTTGCGGGGTGGCTTGCGCATGCCGAGATCCTTTTCGACGTACCGCCGCAGGCCTTCACACCGCCGCCGAAAGTCACGTCGAGCGTCGTCCAGCTGATCCCCCGCGCCAATCCCCTGCCCTGTGATCTGGCCAAGCTCGAGCGCGTCACACAGGCGGCGTTCGGTCAAAGGCGCAAGATGCTGAGGCAAAGCCTCAAGCCGCTCGGCGGCGAGGCTCTGCTGGCTAGCGTCGGCATCGATCCGGCACGGCGGGCGGAGACACTGAGCGTCAAGGAGTTTTGCGACCTGGCGAGAGCCATTTGATCGGCAAGGCCCTGAAGCACGAGCTTCAGGCGGACCACCAGACCAATGCAAGCACAAGCGGGAGAAACGGAATGAAAGCCATCGGTCTCATGGGAGGCATGAGCTGGGAGAGCACCGCGGTCTATTACCGGTTGCTCAACGAGATGGCGCGGGAGCGAATGGGCGGATTGCATTCCGCCGAAATCCTGATGCGATCCTTCGACTTCGCCCCGATCGCAGAGCTTCAGGCGAAATCCGACTGGGAGGCTGCCACGCATCTGCTTGTCGAGGCCGCGACAGGACTTGAGGCCGCTGGCGCCCGGTGCATGCTGATCGGCACCAACACGATGCATATCTGCGCCGAGGAGATTGAGGCAGCGATCTCAGTTCCGTTGTTGCACATTGCCGATGCCACAGCCAAGGCAATCTCGGACGCCGGATGCAGATCACCCCTGCTTCTCGCCACGCGTTTCACGATGGAGCAGGACTTCTACACCGGGCGGTTGCGCGACAAGCACGGGATTGATGTGTGCCTCCCCGACGGCAGCGAGCGTCAGGATGTTCACCGGATCATCTATGAAGAGCTGTGCCAGGGCGTCATCGATACAGGCTCAAAGAAACGCTATCTCGACATCATACGGACCGCGGAACAAAGCGGCGCCGACGGGGTGATCCTGGGATGTACGGAGATAGGGCTTCTGATCTCACAGGAGGACATCAGCCTCCCCGTATTCGATACCACTGTGCTTCACGCCCGCGCGGCGGTGGATTTCGCACTCTCGAGTGACGGCTGACGAGGGAACACCTCAAGACACGCGCTGGCCGTTGTTTGGGGGGGCAAAAGCGGGTTGCCGCTCAGCCCTCTAGCAGGTCCTGAATGAAATCGAACAGGCCCGGACGCCGGTCGCGGCGCAGGCGCTCGGCCTGCACGATCGAGCGAACCGCCGAATAGGCCCGGTCGAGGTCGTCATTGACCACGACGTAGTCATATTCCCGCCAGTGCTCGATTTCCGCGCGCGCATTGGCAAGACGCTGCTCGATGACGTCCTCCGAATCCTCGGCACGACGGTGCAGGCGTGCCCGGAGTTCGTCCATTGAAGGCGGCAGGATGAAGATCGAGACCACATCGGCGCTCATCTTTTCCTGCAATTGCTGCGCGCCCTGCCAATCGATGTCGAAGAGCATGTCACGGCCTTCGGCCATGGCAACTTCGGCCGCTTCCCGCGGCGTGCCATAGAAGTTTCCATGCACCTCGGCCCATTCAAGCAACGCTTCGGAAGCGCGCATGCGCTCAAACTCGCGTTGCGACTTGAACTGATAATGAACCCCTTCGATTTCGCTGGCCCGGCGCGAACGGGTGGTGACGCTGACCGACATGCTCAGTCCCGGATCGTGTTCGAGCACGTTGCGGGCGATCGTCGATTTGCCCGCGCCTGATGGTGAAGAAATGACAAGCATGAGCCCCCTCCGCTTGATGCGGGCCGAAGGAAGGTGGGGGGGCGGCAAAGGCATCGCTACTCCAGATTCTGAACCTGTTCACGGAACTGGTCGATAAGCACTTTCAAGTCAAGTCCGATCGCGGTCACCGAGGCGGCATTGGACTTCGAACATATCGTGTTTGTTTCGCGATTGAATTCCTGGGCGATGAAGTCGAGCCGGCGGCCGGCGCCGGCATCGCCGGAAAGCAGCGACCGGGCGGCATCGACATGCGCCTTGAGCCTGTCGATCTCCTCGCGCAGATCCGCCTTGGTGGCGATCAGCGCTGCCTCCATGTGCAACCGGTCGCGATCAAGCGGCGCGCCGGTCTCAAGGAGCGCCTTGACCTGCTCGCCAAGCCGCGCGCGAATGGCGTCGGGATTCCGTGAAGGATCGGCCTCCACCGCAAGCGTGAGGGCCTCTATACGGTCGATCTGCTCACCCAGCACACGCGTCAGGGCCGCGCCTTCGGAAATCCGCATCGATTTCAGTTTGGCAAGGGCAGTGGCGAACCCGTCGAGCACCGCTCCGTCGCGCTCCGCACGCTCGGCATCCGAAAGCTCCGGATCTCGAAATTCCAGTACGCCGCGAATGTTGAGGAGACCGTCCAGTGTCGGCTTCCGCGCGTCAATGCGCTTGCCGAGCCGCTCGACCAGACCAATCACCGCTTCGAGCGCTTCGTCGTTGACCACGGCCTCAACGGCCGCTCCCGTGACATTCACGGACAGCGCGACCTGGACATTGCCACGTGTCAGAACGCCTGCAACGGCCTTTCGGACAGGCTGTTCCAGCGCCTCGAAGCCAGCGGGGAGCCTGAGCCTGATATCAAGCCCCTTGCCGTTGACCGAACGCAATTCCCAGACAAACCTGCACCCGGAAGCGTCCCCCTCATGGCGTGCAAAACCCGTCATGGACTGGATCGCCATGAATCCCCCTTTCGATTCCCCACCGAAGCAGCATAGCTGCCCGGGGCGGCAGATCAATTGCCCCCGGAGGCTTCTTCACCGGCCTGCTTGGCCGCCTCTTCCGCTGCGGCCTGCTCGCGCTCGGCCTCGATGCGGCGCCAGCGCGCCACATTGGAATTGTGATCGTCGAGCGTTTCGGCAAAGGCATGACCGCCGGTACCGTCTGCAACGAAGTAGAGGTCGTTGGTCCGCGACGGATTGGCCACGGCCTCCATCGCCTCACGACCGGGGTTTGCGATCGGCGTGGGCGGCAGACCGTCGATGACATAGGTGTTGTAGGGTGTGGGCTTGTCGATGTCGGAGCGGTAGATCGGCCGGTCGGACGGCTTTCCCTCACCGCCGAAAAGGCCGTAAATGATGGTCGGGTCCGACTGCAGCCGCATGCCGCGATTGAGCCGGTTGATGAACACCCCGGCAACACGCGGGCGCTCGTCGGCGCGCGCGGTTTCCTTCTCGACGATGGATGCGAGGATGACCAGTTCCTCGGGCGTTTCGAGCGGAAGATCGGAGGCGCGACGCGCCCAGATCTGCTCGAGCGCCCGCGTCTGGGCGCGCTCCATCTGTTCAAGAATTTCGATCCGGCTGGTGCCCCGGGAAAATTTGTAGGTTTCGGGCAGCAGCGCGCCTTCAGCCGGCATCTCCTCGGGAAGATCGCCGACCAGCACCGGCTCCTCGCGCAAACGCTGGAAAACCTGCGCCACGGTCTGTCCCTCGGGAACCGTAAAGGCGTGGAGGATCGATTTGCCCGACTGCATCAGATCGACGATCTCGCGCATCGACGACCCGGCCTTGATTTCATATTCACCGGCCTTGAGCGTGTCGTCGCCCAGAACGCTCTTGGCGCCGAGCGAGAAGACACGCTGGTTGGTGATGATTCCCTCGCGTTCAAGACCTCTGGCGATCTGGTTCAGGGCGGCACCCTCGCGCACCATGTAGTTGGTTGTCCGGTCGAGCGGACCCTCGCCTTCAAACTCGGTCTTGCCATACCAGAACACGCCCACGCCCAGAACCAGGACGAGGATGACCAGCGACAGCACGAAATTGAGGAACACGACAATCTGGTTGCGGGCGCGGCGCGACCGCTTTGGCGGCTGCGGCGCTTTTTCCGGCTTGAGGGCCTGCGACGGCGAGACCGGAACGATGGGACCGGACTCCTTGCCTGACTTGTCGCCCGCGCGGCCGAAAATGCCGCCTTTCTGGCTGTTGCGTTCGTTCACGTGTTCAACCTCCAGAGGAGTTGGGCGGGAGCAGTCTGCCCGCGGAAATCTGGTTCAGTGCAAACGGGTTCTGACCCGGCAATGTGGCGAAATGCCGGTAGCTCAGCGCCGCCGGGGAACTCCTGTTGCGGCATCAGCCCTGATAACGCCGAAGCACAAGCGATGCATTGGTCCCGCCGAACCCGAATGAGTTCGACAGCGCCACGTCGATCTTGCGCTTGCGCGCCACCTTCGGCACCAGGTCGATCTTGGTCTCGACCTCGGGATTGTCGAGGTTGAGCGTCGGCGGCGCGATGCCGTCGCGAATCGCAAGGGCGGAGAACATGGCCTCCATGGCGCCCGCCGCACCCAGCAGGTGGCCGATGGCGGACTTGGTCGACGACATCGACACATTGGCCGCGGCATCGCCGAGCAACCGCTCGACGGCTCCGAGTTCAATGGTGTCGGCCATGGTCGAAGTGCCATGGGCATTGATGTAGTCGATATCCGACGGCTCGAGCCCGGCGCGCTTGAGCGCCATCTTCATGCAGCGATAGGCGCCATCGCCGTCCTCGGAGGGAGCGGTGATGTGATAGGCGTCGCCGGACAAGCCATAGCCAACCACTTCGGCCACGATGTTGGCGCCGCGCGCAATCGCATGGTCCAGTTCTTCAAGGACCAGGATTGCAGCCCCCTCGCCCATGACGAAACCGTCACGATCGCGGTCATAAGGGCGCGAGGCTTTTTCAGGCGTCTCGTTGAAAGACGTCGACAGCGCCTTGCAGGCGGCAAACCCGGCGAGACCAATACGGCTGATGGCGGCTTCGGCACCACCGGCAACCATGACATCCGCATCGCCCAACGCGATCAGCCGTGCCGCGTCGCCGATGGCGTGCGCGCCGGTCGAGCAGGCGGTCACCACCGAGTGGTTCGGGCCGCGCAGCTTGTGACGGATCGAGACGTGGCCCGAGACAAGGTTGATCAGGCGTCCGGGAATGAAGAATGGCGAAATGCGGCGCGGGCCCTTGTCGCGCAGGGTGTAGCCTGCCTCGACGATGCCCTGGAGACCGCCGATCCCGGAACCGATCATCACGCCGGTTGCGATCTGGTCATCGTCGCTTTCGGGATGCCAGCCGGCATCCTTGAGCGCCATGTCGGCGGCTGCGACCCCCAACAGGATGAAGGGGTCGACCTTGCGCTGTTCCTTGGGCTCCATCCAGTCATCGGCGACGAATGCGCCTTCGACCGAGGGATCGGTGGGAACCGAACAGGCAATCTGTGCCGCGATGTCGCTGACATCGAAGGCGGTGACGCGCGAAGCGCCATTCTCGCTGTTGATCAGGCGGGACCAGGTGACTTCGGTACCGCTACCCAGCGGGGATACAGCCCCCATACCTGTGATAACGACTCGGCGCATCGCCTCAATTCTCCGTCATGTCAGAAAAACAACAAACCGGCGCAAAGTGTTGCGCCGGCCTCTTGAACGGGCCGTTGGAAGGTCCGGAAAAACGCTGAACTCAGGCCTGAGCCTTGGAGATGAACTTGATGGCATCGCCAACAGTCAGGATGGTGTCAGCGGCGTCATCCGGAATTTCAACGCCGAACTCTTCTTCGAATGCCATCACCAGCTCGACTGTGTCGAGCGAATCCGCGCCGAGATCGTCGATAAAGCTCGCGCTTTCGGTCACCTTCTCTGCGTCAACGCCCAGATGTTCGATGACAATTTTCTTTACGCGGTCTGCGATGTCGCTCATGTCGGTTTCCTCGACCTGTTTTACGTTAAACTTGCGCCTCGTTACCTGCGCAAGCATGGCTAATCAAGCGTGTGGCGCGTTTTTTATGCGCTTGGCCCGCTCCCGTCAAAGCCCAAAACTGTGGATTTTGACATTTTGTCAGTCCGGCTGGTCCCCCGCCGTGTCCGGGCGTGGCGACCTAGCACGCTTTTTGTGACCGGCAAAGACGGAAAATCCGCCTCTCCGGCGTTTCGTGCGTCCGGCAACGAGTGCCCGGGACAAAAGTGGCAGGGCATGCGCCCTCAGACCATCAGCATGCCGCCATTGATGTGAAGCGTCTGCCCGGTCACGTAGGATGCCTCGTTCGAGGCCAACCAGGTGACCGCCGATGCGATTTCAGCGCCAGTGCCCATCCGGCGCATGGGAATCGCACTCATGATCGCCTCTTTCTGCTTGTCGTTGAGCTTTTCCGTCATCGCACTTTCGATGAAGCCGGGAGCCACGCAATTGACGGTCACGTTTCGCGGCGCGATTTCCTGCGCAACACTCTTGGTGAAGCCGATCATGCCGGCCTTGGCGGCACAGTAGTTGGCCTGGCCCGGATTGCCCGATACGCCGACCACGGAGGTGATGTTGATGATGCGGCCCGAACGGCGCTTCATCATCGGATGCGCCAGTTCGCGCGTCAGGCGAAACACCGAGGTGAGATTGACTTCCATCACCGAGTCCCAGGCCTCGTCGCTCATGCGGACGAACAGGCCGTCCTTGGTGATGCCCGCATTGTTGACCAGGATATCGACGCCCTCAAGCTCCTGCTCGGCCTTCTTGCCGAGTTCGGAAACCGCATCGCGATCGGAAAGGTTGGCGGGAAACATCATCACCCGTTCGCCAAGATCCTGCGCCAAGGCCTCCAGGCGCTCAACGCGGGTCCCGTGCAGGCCGACGGTTGCGCCGCGGCTGTGAAGCTGCCGGGCGATGGCTTCGCCAATGCCACCGGATGCGCCGGTTACCAGGGCCTTGCGGCCGGTCAGATCGAACATGAATGGTCCTTTCGGAGTGTGGTGTCGTATCAGGCGTTCTGATCCGCGATTGCGGCCAGAAACGGATCGATGTCGGAGGGGCCGGACACATTGAGCCCGGTCACCGACCGGTCAATGCGCCGCGCAAGGCCGGTGAGAACCTTGCCGGCGCCGATTTCGGCGAGCGTGGTGACGCCGTTGGCGGCAAACCAGGCAACGGTCTCGCGCCAGCGGACCTGACCGGTGACCTGCTCGACCAGAAGTGCGGCAATCTCATCGGGGTCGGAAACCGGGCCGGCGCGGACATTGGCGATCACCGGAACCACCGGCGCGGTCTTGTCGACGCCGGCAAGCGCTTCACGCATCGCGTCGGCGGCCGGCTGCATCAGGCTCGAATGGAACGGTGCGGACACCGGCAGCATCAGCGCGCGCTTGGCGCCCTTCGCGGTCGCCGCCGCGGCGGCTGCCTCGACTGCGGGCTTGAGCCCGGAAATGACAAGCTGGCCGCCGCCATTGTCATTGGCGATCTGCACCGCGCCATGGGCCGCGCCCTCGGCGCAGGCGGCTTCGACATCTGCAAGCTCAAGCCCGATGATGGCGGCCATGGCCCCCTCACCGGCGGGAACCGCCGCCTGCATCGCGTTGCCGCGGATGCGCAACAGCCGCGCCGTGTCGGCAATCGAGAACATGCCCGCAGCACACAGCGCCGAGTATTCACCGAGCGAATGGCCGGCGACGTGGCTTGCCGCCTGTTCGACCCGTAGACCGCGCGCCTCGAGCACACGGATCAGCGCCATCGAGACCGCCATCAGCGCCGGCTGGGCGTTCGCCGTCAGGGTAAGCGTCTCCTCGGGTCCGTCGAATATCACCGCCGAGAGCTTCTCGCCGAGTGCTTCGTCCACCTCGTCGAACACCGCCCGGGCTTCGGGAAATGCCTCGGCCAGATCCTTGCCCATGCCGACGGACTGACTGCCCTGCCCCGGAAATGTAAATGCGGTTGCCATGGTGCGTCCCGTTTCCTGTCTTGCGTTGTGCGCGCTCCCGCCCGAATGCAGCAGGTTTGCCGTTGCCGTTTCAATTCACATTCCGTCCCCCGGAGTCAAGCGCGCCGGGCGGACCCGACCAGGTGCCGGACCGCCAATTCCATCCCGGACCAGCCCGGCATCACAGCACCGGAAACAGCATTCCTGCCGGACCCGGAAACAGCTATACTGGCCGCGAATGGAGGATTTCCGATGGCCGAATTGACCGGGAATGTGGGCTGGCTCGCGGTGATTGCCGGCGCAGTGATCTCTTTTCTGGGTGGATGGCTCTGGTACTCGCCGCTCCTGTTCGGACCGAAATGGGCGGCGGGCTCGGGCGTGGAAATGGGAAACGCCAGCGACATGCCCTTCGGGGCGATGGCTGCCCAGTTTGCCGGACTTGTCCTGATGAGCTGGTTCGTCGGGGCCGGTCTGGCGGTCGGGGCTCTGTCGCTCGTTGTGCTGGGAACGGTCGCCTTTGGGGTGCTCGCCTATTCCGGTGGGCTGTTCACGAAGAAGTCCCTCTATGCGCGCAATGTCGATGCGGGGTATTGGATTGTGGCTCTCATCCTCATGATCGGCGCGCATTCCGTCCTGTGAGAACTTGAGGGCGGAACAGCAGGTTTTGGCGCGATCGGCGAACCGCGGTCCGGTTCGCCCGCGGCATAAAAAATAGTTCCGCTGCGGCTATTGGAGATCTTGTATTTGCCCTCGATCCCGCACATTTATCAGCGGTCGCGCTCAATCTGGAAGCGCCTTTGAAAGCCAAGACGATGTCGCAACCTGCGTCAAACTCCCCCTCTGAAATCCCCGCGAAAACCGTTTCGAACCAGAATTCGCCAAAAGCTTCGCTTACATTTGCGGCTTTGTCGACAGCAATAGGTGCGATCGTCTTGATCGGTTCGGAAATCTGGCTTGCGGCGCTTGCCACGATCTGGGCAGCCGACGGTGTTCTCGGTCTGTCGGTGACCGGCGATGCAATTCTCGCTGCGATCATTCTGCCTCTGGCACTTTGGGCCACATGGATGACCGTCAAGCTCGCCATCAATGCCGAGCGCGATCCCGACGGCGCCTGACGGGACGGCGTAATCCTTATCCAAGGATGTGACGCGGTAAACCCCCGGCACTCTGCACCTCACGTGCGCCCGAAATCGGAACCATGCACAATCGTGATGCGTTCGAATAGCTCACGCAGCATCCGGCTGTCCGAATGACGGAGTTGGCGCGGCGAGCGTACGAGTTGTTCGGAAAACCTTAATGCCGAGACCTTGGCAAGGTTCGCCTGACCGGGGACAAAAGGAACGAATTCATGCTCATCAACACCCTGATGCTGGTCGCAGGACTGGCGATGCTCACGCTTGGGGCCGAATCCCTGGTACGGGGCGCGGTCTCGCTCGCCAACCGCCTTGGCATGCCGCCGCTGCTAATCGGCCTGACCGTCGTCGGCTTCGGCACATCGATGCCCGAACTGCTGGTTTCGCTGCAGGCCGCGCTTAGCGGTTCGCCCGCCATTGCCATTGGCAATGTCGTGGGGTCGAACATAGCCAATATCCTCCTTATTGTCGGTCTCGCGGCCATGATTTCGCCGATCGCAGCGAGAATACCCAATCTCGGACGGGACCTAGTCATGATGATCGTGGCCGCTTCAGTGATCCTGGCTCTGGGTTTTGCCGGGATTGTAAGTATCTGGACCGGCGTGCTGATGTTCGGCACACTCGTTGGCTATCTCGGCTGGGTCACCTATACCGATCGCGGCAAGACAGATGGATCTGACAGTGACCTTTCCATTCGGCTTGCAGGCTGGAAAGAGGCGCTTTTCATCGTCGGCGGTCTTGCCGGCCTGTTCTTCGGCGCCGACCTGCTGGTCAAGGCCGCAACCTCCATCGCCCGAGAGTTCGGGATTTCCGAGGCCGTCATAGGACTGACCATCGTGGCAGTGGGGACCAGCCTGCCTGAACTCGCCACATCCGTTGTCGCAGCTTTCCGGCGGCAGGCTGAGATGGCGCTTGGGAACGTTGTCGGCTCCAACATCTTCAACATCCTGGGCATTCTCGGCATCACCGCCATCATTGTTCCGGTGCCCGTCGATCCGACAATGGCCGGTTTCGATATCCCCTTCATGACGGGTGTATCGATCGCCTTTGCAGCGCTGATACTTTTTGCCGGACGGGTCGGACGGATCGCAGGCGGGGCAATGCTTGTGGCCTACACCGGCTATGTCGTCTGGCTGTTCTGACGGGTGGTCACCGGGCGAACGGATTGTTTGCCCGGTGACCGGCTTGCGCGATGGCGTGCCGGCGCTATTGTGCCGCTGATTCAACCAAGGAAGCCGCAGCATGAAAATGAACCCCCTCGGACGCACCGGAATGTCGGTGAGTGAAATCTGCCTCGGAACCATGACCTGGGGCGAACAGAACACCGAGGCCGAGGGCCATGAACAGATGGACTACGCGCTCGATCAGGGCGTGAACTTCATCGACACGGCGGAAATGTACTCGACCGTGCCCATCCGGGCGGAGACGCAAGGCCGGACCGAAGAAATCATCGGCACCTGGATCGCTGGCTCGGGCCGCCGCGATGACATCATCCTGGCCACCAAGATGACCGGCGACGGAATCTCATGGGTTCGCGACGGCCAGGGCTACACGCGATCCTCGGTGATGGAAGCCGTTGACGGCAGCCTGGGGAGGCTCAAGACCGACTACATCGACCTCTATCAGCTGCACTGGCCAAACCGCGGCTCGTATCATTTCCGCAAGCACTGGGCCTTTGACGCGAGCCAGCAGGACAAAAGCAAGGCCACAGACGATATCCACGAGACGCTGCTGGGCCTCGACGACGCGGTCAAGGCCGGCAAGATCCGCGCTGTCGGGCTCTCCAACGAAAGCGCCTGGGGCACCATGCAGTTCGTGCGGCTGGCCGAGCAGCACAATCTGCCACGCGTGGCCTCGATCCAGAACGAATACAATCTGATCTGCCGGCTGTTCGACACGGATCTCGCCGAAGTCGCACATCACGAGGATGTGGGCCTGTTGGCCTTCTCGCCGCTGGCGGCGGGAATCCTGAGCGGCAAATACCAGGGCGGAGCCGCGCCGGACGGATCGCGCCGCAGCATCCAGGCTGACCTGGGCGGTCGCTGGGGCCCGGCGACTGAGGCGGCAACGGCCGCTTATCTCGACGTCGCGGCCAAACATGGCCTCGATCCGTCCCAGATGGCGATCGCCTTCTGCCTGACGCGGCCGTTCATGACCTCAGCGATCATCGGGGCCACCAAGATGGACCAGCTCAAGATATGCATCGGCGCGAAGGATCTAACCCTCACGGATGCCGTGATGGAGGACATCGCCACGGTTCGCCGTGCCCATCCGATGCCGATCTGAGGGACGGCGCACGTCCCTGGTTTCAATGGAGGCGGGCGACCTTCCCAGAGAGATTGGCGCTCTGGTGCGGGACGCGGTGACGTTCCAGCCTTGCGGCCGCGGCGACGGCCTGGAGGACGGCTGCCGGAAAAACGCTGAACGGGACCGGGCGGCCGAAATGATAGCCCTGGATCGTGTCCGAGCCGGCATCGCGCAGGATCTCGATCTGGCGCGGCGTCTCGGCGCCCTCGGCGGTCACCTTGATCCCCAGTTGATGGGCCATCGAGACGATCGAGCCGACAATCGAACCTGCCCGTTCGTCGGTCTCCAGTTCCTTGACGAAGGACCGGTCGATCTTCAGCTCGTCCCACTCGAACGTTCGGAGATAGCTGAGAGCGGAATAGCCGGTGCCGAAATCGTCAAGAGCGACCGAGATGCCCATCTTGCGGAACTGCGACAGGATTTCAACGGCACGGTCGGTCTCTGAAATCATCAGCGACTCGGTAACCTCCAGCGTCAGGCGATGGGCCGGAAAACCGGTTTCGTCGAGCACCTCCCTGACGGTCCGGACCAGATCGTCACGGACGAACTGCACCACCGAGAGATTGACCGCGATTCCCATTTCCCAGGGGAAACTGAGCGCGTCGCGACAGGCCTTTTCCAGCACCTTGCGACCCAGCGGCACAATCTGACCGGACTGTTCGGCAATCTTCGTGAATTCGGCTGGCGAAACCGGACCCAGCGTCGGGTGGGTCCAGCGGGCCAGAACCTCGGCTCCGACCACGCGACCCGTCCCGACGTCGACCTTGATCTGATAGTGCGGCGTGATCTCGTCGTTCTCGATCGCATTGTCGAGTTCCGACTGAATGAGCGCCTGACGGATGAAGGCATCATGCATGGAGGGATTGAAGAGCAGCACGCGGTTCTTGCCCGACGCCTTTGCCTGGGAAAGCGCAATGTCCGCGCCGATCAGGAGGTTGCTCGGGTCCCGGTCCGGTGCGCTGATCTCGACCCCGACGGAGGCGTTGACGGCGAGGGTCGTGCCGTCAATGTCGTAGGGTACCGACAGCGCCTTGCGGAGCGCCTCTGCCTGGTCGAGAATCGCGCCGACGTCGTCATCGGGTACGGACATCATGACGACGAATTCATCGCCGCCGAGGCGCGCTGTCATGATGCTGTTTTCGAATGTGGCGCAGGTCTGAGACATGCGGAGGGTTGCCTGTTTGAGCAAGGCGTCGCCGGTGGCATGACCATAGCGGTCATTGACTGCCTTGAACTCGTCGAGATCGACCGCGAAGACCGCGACCCGGCCTGCCCCGGGGCGACGCAGGCGCTCGACCACCTTCTCGAACTCCACATTGAACGCCATACGGTTGGGCAATCCGGTGAGATTGTCGTGGTGGGCCAGATAGGAGAAATCCCGGGCGGCGCGCATAGCCCTCTTGCCGGCCCTGCCAAGGAAGTAGTTCTGGATGGCAGCCAGGCCCAGAAGCAGCGCAATCAGCACAAAGAGCGTGGTGGCAAGCCATTTTTGCAGGCTCTGCTTCTCGTGCAGTTCCCGGCGGATGGCATCGGCATGATTGACGGATTCCGAGTGAGCTTCCGCACCCACCCGGTCGATGGCCCGCAATACGGTCTCGAATTCCGAAATCAACACGGAAATCCGTTTGTCGGAGACTTCTTCGATGCTCCTGAGTTCCGGGACCATGCGCTCGAAGCGAACCTGGGCTTCCGCCAGCCTATCCCTGCGGGACGCCTTTGAATCGAGAAACTCCTCAAACGTCGGCGAAGCGAATATCCCGAAGCGGCCGGTCACGATATCGGTGAAAAGTTGCACTTGCTGGGCATCACTGGAGGATTTCGTCACGGCGTAGCGGGCGAGCGACTTCTGCAGCGCGTAGGCTTCAAGCCGCCCCCCTGCCCCGACCCACGCCACATCGAAGCGCGATGAGCGCTCCATCGCGTCTTCTGTCGATTCAACAAGGTTGGAGTGCACCAGAACGATAGCCAGGAAGGCGGCAACCACCCCGACCCCGAACAGGTTGAATATGTTGAAACGCAAACGCATGATGCCCCCCGCGAACTGACGCGTTACTCCACGGTGATCGACCGGACCTGCCAGGCCGAACGCGCGTAGTAGACCTCGTTCTGAAGTTCGGGGTGCTCATCGAAAGGGTAGACGACAAACAGGGGTCCCTTGTCGCTGACCGGCATGTAGGCGCCGTCCTGCTTGTAGGCGAGAATGACACCGAACTTGCGGAGATCCTCGACGGGAATTTCGGAGTAGTAGTTGTTCAGCGCGGCAACCGAGAGAGTTTCACCTCTTGCGCCGAGATGATCGATGAGATCGGCAAAAAGCACGCCTTCGAAGGTGGTATCGCCCTTGTGCCACGGCGTTCTGGTGACGACGGTCTTGTGCCCAAGCGCTTCCAGATCCGCAATCGACATGTCGACGGGCTGGGGACTGGCGATCTTTCCATCGACAGTGAGAATGACTTCGGAAGCTGAAACCGATACCGAAAAGAAAACCAGACCGGCTGCAAGCGCAGCCAGCGCCACACGAACTGACTTGAACATGCTTGATGTCCTGGGATTCCGGCATTCACACCGGGACGTCTTGGCCTTTCATGGCCGTCTTCCACGAGCGGTATACGCCCAGGCCGGTTGAGCTCCCCTGAAACAAGTCGTTAAAACCTTACCTATTGCTAATATTCTGACACATCGGCAGGCCACAAGGCCGAAATGGCCCTCCCTCGCAGCATCTCCCGGCCAAAACCGGCGGACTTGCGCTTGCAAAGCCGCAAAAACCGTGTAGAAGCACCCTTGTTCGAACACCCGGTCATCTGGCTGGTGGCTGAACGGAGGGTGCGATCCTTGTTCAAGGGTCCTAGGGGCAAAAGCGCTCCGGCCTCCCGTGTCTCCGCTCACGACCGTCTCGATACCACGTCTTTCTTGCACGGCCTTGAGGCCGACAGGACAAGTCGCTGGGGCTCAGCGCCGGATCCGGGTGATGTTAACGCAAGAAAGGCAAGTCCATCATGGCTCTTTATGAACATGTATTCCTTGCCCGGCAGGATGTCTCCAGCCAGCAGGTCGAAGCCCTCGTTGATCAGTACAAGGGCGTGATCGAAGCTAATGGCGGCAAAGTCGGGCGCATTGAACACTGGGGCCTCAAGTCCCTCACCTACCGCATCAACAAGAACCGCAAGGCGCATTATGCGCTGATGGACATTGATGCACCGGCACCTGCCGTCAAGGAAATGGAGCGCCAGATGCGCTTCAACGAAGACATCCTGCGCTTCATGACCGTGTCCGTCGAAGCCCATGAAGAAGGCCCTTCGGCCATGCTTCAGAAGCGCGAGCGCGATGACCGCCCGCGTGGCGGCGACCGTGACCGCGGCGACCGTGGCCCGCGCCGTCCGCGCGAAGACCGCGACTAAGGAGATACGCACATGGTTGATATCAATCAGATCCCGACACGCCGTCCGTTTCATCGCCGCCGCAAGACCTGCCCGTTCTCGGGCGCGAATGCGCCGAAGATCGACTACAAGGACGTGCGTCTGCTGCAGCGCTACATTTCCGAGCGCGGCAAGATCGTTCCTTCCCGCATCACGGCCGTGAGCCAGAAGAAGCAGCGCGAACTCGCCAAGGCGATCAAGCGCGCGCGTTTCCTGGGCCTGCTGCCTTACGTGCTGAAGTAGAAAATCCCGGACCCGGCGTTACAGCGCCGGGTCCATTTGCCATCCCGCGACGGGCGCGGGGTCTGGTTTCATAAAATCCCGGGTTGGGGCACGACGCCTCTAACTGCTCGAAGCAGGACAGCGAAGACAATGACGCAGCAATCGACATCGCTCCTCGTGGGCCTTCTCGCCGGCATTTCCGCCGCGCTTCTGCTCGTCAGCGCCGGGTCACCCTCGGGCATCTCCTTCTTTCTGTTTGCCGCAGCGGCACTCCCCGTTCTGATCGCCGGCCTGGGCTGGTCCAATCTCGCCTCCGGTGTCGCCGTCGTCTCCGCGATGGCGGTCTTGGCGCTGACCATTTCGGTTCAGTCGGCCCTGGTGTCAGCCATCACCACCCTGGCGCCCGCTGCCTGGATCGCGCATCTGTCCAACCTGGCGCGTCCGGCCGAGGAAATCGGCGGACCGGAAGGCGATGTTGCCTGGTATCCCCTGTCCGACATCGTGCTGAGCATCTGCGGCGTTGTCTGTGTCGGGCTCTTTGCGGTCGGTCTTGCGATGGGCTACGGCCCGGCCTTTGTCAGCGATCTGGTCGACCTTTTCGTGACCGTGCTTCAGGAGGGAAATCCCACCTACCAGCCGACGCCCGAAGGCATCGCGGAGATGAAGAATTTCTTTCTCTTCGCGCTTCCCGCCATTCAGGCAGCGATGTGGGTGCTGATCCTGTTTGCCGGCTGGTATATCGCCTCAGCGATCGTGCGGGCCTCGGGCCGCGCGAAGCGGCCCAAGGACGATATTCCGGCAACCCTGAGAATGCCCCGTGTCGGCGGCCTGGCGCTTGCGGCGGGCGTCGTTGCAAGTTTTGCGCCCGGCGGCGTCGGTCTGATCGGCTGGACACTCATTGGCGCCTTCGGCATCGGATTCGTGGCAGCCGGATTTGCCATCGTTCACGAGCGCACGCGCGGAAAGCCGGCGCGCGGCCTGATGCTGTTTGCCGCCTATGCGACAACGATACTGTTCACGCTTCCGCTGGGCTTCTTCTTCTTCCTCGGGCTGTTCGAAACCGCCCGCTCTACGCCCGGGAACGGACCTTTGTCGGGACCGGGGCCCGGACAAAATTCCAACACCTGAATTCATATCCACTCTTGAAAGGACAACACAATGGACGTCATTCTTCTTGAACGCATCGCCAAGCTTGGCCAGATGGGCGAAACCGTCAAGGTTCGCGACGGCTTTGCCCGCAACTTCCTGCTGCCTCAGGGCAAGGCACTGCGCGCCAATTCCGCCAACCGTGCCCGTTTCGAAGCCGAGCGCGCCGTGCTTGAGGCGCGCAACAACGAACGCAAGAGCGAAGCCGAACAGCTCGGCGACAAGATCGGCGGCAAGACCTTTGTCGTGGTCCGTTCGGCCGGCGAAACCGGCCAGCTTTACGGTTCGGTGGCCGCACGCGACGTGATCACGGTTCTGGCCGACAATGGCTTCACCGTCACGCGCGCCCAGGTGGACCTCAACAACCCGATCAAGACCATCGGCCTGCACACCGTGCCGCTGGCGCTGCACCCGGATGTGAACGTGGAAGTCACCTTCAACGTGGCGCGTTCGGCCGATGAAGCCGAACGGCAGGAGAAGGGCGAGGATCTGTCTTCGGCTGACGCCATCTACGGCGTTGACGAAGAGGAAGCTGCGGCTGCCGCCGAAGCCGCGGCCACCGATCCGGACTTCCTCGATGAGGACGAAGCCGCGGAAGCCCGCGCCATTGAGGGCGACAACGAAAACGCCTGATCCCGTGCGTCCCGGTTTCACACCGGGATCATGCAACAATTGGACGCCCGGGACAGAAATCTCCCGGGCGTTTGTCGTTCAGGCGCGCCATGCCCGGAAGGGGCGTCTGTGAGTGCTGGATGCTTTCCAGCGCCTGCGCTTTGGGCTAGAGCTAGGCCATGGACTTTTCCGCTTCAGACCTGTCTGCCGAAGAGCTTCACGCGCTGATCGGATTTTACGCCGAAAGCGGTGTGGAGGATCTGTGCGAGGACACAGCTGTCGACCGGTTCGCCCAGAGCGCGGAGGCTCAGCTTGCGCGCAAGCAGACCGCCGGTTCCGCAGCACCCCAAGGCGGAGAAAAACCGCGCGAGAGCGAACAGGCTCCCGTCCGTGAGAGGGCGAACCCATCTTCAGGCGCAAGCAGGCCGGCGGCCTCACCGGTCGGGCCAATTCCGCAAGCCTCCCAACTCACAATCCCCGACGAGGCCGCGTTCAAGGACGCAAGAACGCTTGCGGCGGACGCAAGCACGATCGATGAGTTGCGTTCAGCACTTGAAGGTTTTTCCGGCTGCAATCTGCGCCACAGCGCGAAATCACTGGTGTTTGCCGATGGCAATCCTGACGCGGACGTCATGTTTATCGGCGAATCGCCGGGGCGCGACGAGGACCTGCAGGGCCTGCCGTTCGTGGGTCGTCCGGGGCAGTTGCTCGACCGGATGCTTGGCGCCATCGGGATGGATCGCGGCACCAGCTACATCACCACAATGATTCCCTGGCGGCCGCCGGGCAACCGCCCGCCGGCACCGCACGAAATCGAACTCTGCCGGCCGTTTGTCGAACGGCACATTGCCCTCGCCCAACCAAAAATCCTGGTGCTGCTCGGCAATATTTCGACAAGAACCCTTTTGGGCCTCGACAAGAACATCCTGGCGGTTCGCGGCAGTTGGAGCACCTACACCTCCCAAGGCGTGGTCATACCCGCCATGCCGACGCTCAATCCGAACTATCTGCTCAGAAACCCTTCACAGAAGAAGCTGGCCTGGGCAGACCTGCTGTCGCTGCGAAAACAGATGGCGGATCTCAATCCCGGCTGAGCCGTCCGGGGATTCAAGGCCTGCCATGAAAGCCCCGTTTTGGACTCCGGTCCGCCAGCAGCGCGGAAATAAGCAACCGGAAAGTCGCAATCGGGCCTTGTTCTGTCATCCTGCAATGGCATTCTGCACGACAGAATCACGATGCAATCAGGTCTGCATGATCCGGCATGTCCGGAAATTGGGCAGGCCGCGCTCCAGTTCCAAGGAGAGCCGCCATGTTCCAGTCCGTCCGATCCGTGGCGTCGTTGCTGCTTTCGACATTCTTCCTGCTCACCGCAATGGGGTTGTCGGGTTACCTGGTCCCCGTTCGGGCCGTGGCAGAGGGCTGGTCGACCTTCGCGATTTCGCTGATTGCCACCGGTTATGCGATCGCGTTCACGGTGAGTTGCATCGTCACGCCGAGACTCGTGCTCAGGGTCGGCCATGTGCGCGTTTTCGGCGCGCTGACCACGATCATGGCGATGTCGTATCTTTTGCATTCCCTGGTCGTGCATCCCGCAGCCTGGGTCCTCACCCGCGCCATGGCCGGGTTCTCGATCGCAGGCGCTTACATGATCATCGAAAGCTGGCTCAACGAGCGGGTCAGCAACGAAAACCGCGGCGCGCTGTTCTCGGTCTACATGATGGTCAGCATGTCGGCGGTGATGATCGGCCAGTACATCGTTCCGTTCGGCGACCCGATGAGCGCCAGCCTGTTCATGATCTGCACGCTGATCTGTTCGATGGCAGTCATGCCGACGGCGCTTTCAAGCGCGCAGTCGCCGCAGCCCCTCACCCAGGTGAAGTTCGACGTTCCCGCGCTCTACCGGCGCTCGCCGGCAGCGGTCATCGGAACGCTGCTGGCCGGGCTCATCGCCAGCGCCTGGGGCGGCCTCGGGCCGGTCTATGCCACGCAGCTGGGGCTATCCACAATCGAGGGCGCAACGATGCTCGCCATCGCCATGGTGGGCGGCGCCGTCTTTCAGTATCCGCTGGGACGCGCTTCGGACCGGATGGACCGGCGCAGGGTGATGATCTTCGCCGGGATCATCGGCATTCTCGCCTGCGTGATCACGCTGATCTTTGGCGTGGAGAACAGGATCATCTTCTTTGCCGGAATGATGTTCCTGGGAACGGTCCTGTTTCCGATCTACTCGCTCAACGTGGCGCATGCCAACGACCATGCCCAGCCCGACGAATTCGTCGAGGTCTCGAGCGGTCTGATGATCACCTACGGGGTGGCGACAATGGTCGGACCGATCGTGACCGGTGTGGCGATGGACTGGTTCGGGCCGCACGCCCTGTTTGCCGTCATCGCGATCAGTTTCGCGCTCTATTCGGGCCACGCCGCCTGGCGCATCAGCCGGCGCGAGCAGCCGTCGGAGGAAATGCGCTCCGACTTCCTCGCAATGGCCGCGATGCCGGATCTCACACCCCAGAGCGCGGAACTCGACCCGCGCTCGGACCCGAGCTACTATGAAGAGGAAAGCATGGAGGAAACAGCCGGTACGGAGCGCGGCTGAATCCTGGGCTGAGGCTGCGCCTGTGCAACGCTACCTGACGATGAAGACCGAAATGCCCACATGCGAGGCGAGATAGCCTGCGCGTGAGGAAAAGAAGTGGTCGAGAAAGCCCGGTACATGCGAAGCCATCACGACGAGATCCGCGCCGAGTTCCTCGGCGGCCTGCTTGAGCCGCTCATCAAGATCGACGCCCGGATCATGTGAGGTCAGCGGCACCGATTCAAACGCTGTGCCATGCTTGCTCGACTGCTCGGCGGCGTAGGCATTGAGCTTACTGGCATATTCCTCGGGATTGTGTCCTGCCGCGCCGGGTGCGGCACTGGTCACGCCGACAATCGACATCCTGGATCCGTAAAGACGGCCGAGCGCGGCCGCCGTGGCGATGGCCTTTTCGACCTGGTCGGCATGGCTGAGATCCACCGGGACCATGATGTTCTTGTACATATTTCACTCCTTCGGATTGAACGGCCGATTTGATCCCGCATGAGACGGGCTAGGCCGCTTTCGCCCGCGCACTAGACCAGCCAGTAGGGTGCGCTGCATTGATGAGAGTCAAATCGTCATTTCTGCATAGAAATCACTGAATTCGCGATGAGACGCGCCGCAAAAGCGCACAGAAGCGTGCAATTGAGTGAGATTTTGCGGGAATCAGCAGTGCCCTTGAACCATCGCTGTCGCGACAGATCCACCGCCGCCGCAATCTCCGGCGCTCCGGAGCGACTCAGCCCTGCGGGGTTACGAGCCTGCGCTGCGCCTTGCGTTCCAGCCCGAGGCGATGTTCGCGCAGGATCACGAAAAGGCCCGCTCCGACCACGATTGCGGTCCCGGTCAGCATGGTCCAGGTCGGCACGTCGCCGAAGATGAAATAGCCGATCAGGATGCCGAGCACGATGGAGGTGTATTCGAACGGCGCGATGGTCGAAACGTCCGCATGGCGGTAACTCTGGGTCAACAGGATCTGCCCCAGACCACCGCAAAATCCCGCCAGAGCCATCATCAGCAGGGTCTGCCAGTCCGGAACGATCCAGCCGAAAGGCAGCGAGACCAGCGACAGCACCGTGGCGGTCAGCGAAAAGTAGAGCACGATCGTCGGGGTCTTTTCGGTCAGCACCAGCTTGCGCACCAAAATCATCGCGGTGGCGCCCAGCGCCGCAGAGGTGAGCACCGCGATGGCGCCGAGCGCCTCACCGGAACCGAAACCGTCGCTGAACAGGCTCAGCCGGGGCCAGGTGATGATCAGGACACCGCCAAGGCCAACGGCAACCGCCGACCAGCGGAATATCCGCACCGTCTCACCCAGAAACAGCGCCGCAAAGACGACCGTCAGCAACGGCATGGCGTAGCCGATGGCAATTGCGTCGGGCAACGGCAGATGCAGGATCCCGTAGAAGCCGCACCCCATCGCCAACACACCAACAAGGCCGCGGCGCACATGCGAAAGCGGGCTTGCGGTGCGCCATGCGCCCTCAAGCTGGCCGCGCACCGCAAGAAAGGCGAGGATGGGCACAATGGCGAAAGCCGAACGAAAAAACACGATCTGACCGGCCGGCATCGCGTCCGCGCCTGCCTTGATCAGGGTCGACATGGTGACAAAGACCGAAACCGAGGCGACCTTGAGCAGAATGCCGGTCAACGGCGAGCCCGAACCCGTCCCGGTTCCCGTGTTGTCCCGGGTGACGGGCCGACTTTCCTCGACAGGCGGCTGTTGGGGCGTGCTCAAAAGGTTTCCCTGACGACGGAATGAGGTGAAAGGACGCGGTTCCTGAGATCTGCCGGAACCCGAATCCAACCGGCGCAATCTCCTTAGCATAACGATCGCGGTGCACCGCGTCCGATCAAAAACGCTGATGGGAAGGCTGTGCCGCAGTGATGCCTATACGGGCCCGGCGCCATTGCCAAGGCTCGGGTGTCCAGGCCCTACAGAACGACGATCAGCCGTTGAGCGCTTCCCACACCCGTTGAGGGGTCGCCGGCATTTCAATGTGGCGAATGCCCCGGGCACGGTCCAGCGCGTCGATGACGGCATTGGCCACTGCCGGGCAGGCGCCGATGGTGCCCGCCTCGCCAGCGCCCTTGATGCCCAGTGCATTGGTGGTCGAGGGCACATTGCGTGTCTCGAAATCGAAGAACGGGACATCGCTGGCGCGCGGCATGGTGTAATCCATGAAACTCGCGGTGAGCAATTGTCCGTCCTCGGAGTGAACCACCCCCTCCTGCAGGCACTGCCCGATGCCCTGAACGACACCGCCATGAACCTGGCCCAGCAGCAGCACCGGGTTCACGGTCACGCCGAAATCGTCGACGATGGTGTATTTGACGATCTCGACAATTCCCGTATCGGGATCGATCTCGACCTCACAGATGTGGGTGCCGTTGGGATAGGTTGCCTCGTCCTGGACCACATCGGCATCCGCGGTGCGATCCTCGTCGTTTCTGGCAGCGCGGGCAAGATCGGAATAGTCGATCATGCGGTCGGTGCCGACGATGCGTGCCGAGCCGTCAACCAGTTCGATGTCTTCAGGGGCGGCCTCGAGTTCGTCGGCGGCGAGTTTCTTCATCTTCTGAGCCAGAACTTCCGAAGCGCGAGCCACCGAGACGCCGCCAAGCGGGATCGAGCGGGAACCGCCGGTTCCGCCACCGTCGGCGAGTTCATCGGTGTCGCCCTGCCGTACGGTGATCTTGTCGAAGTCGATGCCGATCTTGTCGGCGACGAACTGGCTGTAAGCCGTGGCATGGCCCTGACCGTTGGTCTGTGTGCCGATATAGAGCGTGACGCCGCCATCGGCGTCGAGCGTCATTTTCGCGGGCTCGGAACCGGCGAAGGCGCAAGCCTCCACATAGACGGCGGTGCCGAAGCCGCGCAGCTTGCCGCGCGCTTTCGCGTCACTTGCGCGCTCCTCGAAACCGGCGGCATCCGCCTTTTCCAGCGCGCGCGTCATGTGGCCATCGAACTCGCCGACATCATAGGTACGTCCGCCCGGCGTCTTGTACGGCATCTGATCTGGCCTGATGAAGTTTTTGCGGCGAAGTTCCGCGACAGGCATACCGATCTCGCGCGCTGCAGCATCGATCAGCCGCTCGATCAGAAAGGCGGCCTCCGGACGGCCCGCGCCGCGATAGGCGTCCACCGGCGTGGTGTGGGTGTAGACGCCCCGCAGCTCGAAATCGAGATTCTGAATGTCGTAAACGCCGGTCGACATCGTGGCGCCGAGTGTCGGAATGAAGGGGCCGAACTGATGCAGATAACCGCCCATGTTGGCGAGCAGATCGATCTTCAGTCCGAGGATCCGGCCATCCTTGTCCATCGCCAGCGAGGCGGTCACGTCATTGTCCCGCCCGTGCGCGTCGGCAAGAAAGTGCTCAGTCCGGTCGCAAACCCATTTGACCGGTCGCCCGAGCCGGCGGGCGCTTTCGAGCGCAAGCGGATATTCGCGGTAATTGAACACCTTGGTGCCGAAGCCGCCGCCAACGTCGCGGGTAATCAGACGGAAGTCCTCGACTGGCATCTTGAAGACGTCGTTGGCGAGCGTCTTGCGGATGTTGTGCACGCCCTGGGAACCCAAGGTCAGCGTGAACTTTGCCGCTTCACCATCCCATTCCGCCAAGCAGGCCCGTGTCTCCATATAATTGCAGACCAGACGGTTGTTGATGAACTTGACGGTGGCGACATGGTCGGCTTCAGCAAAGGCCGCTTCCGTCGCGGACCGGTCGCCCATCCGGTAGAGAAAGGCCTGATTGGTGCCAAGATCGGGCCATACAAGAGGACTTTCCGGCTCAAGCGCAGCCGCAAGGCCGACCTGTGCATCGCCGAATTCCCAGTCGATGCCGATCAGTTCGGCGGCATCCTGGGCCTCGGCCAGCGTATCCGCGACGATAAAGGCCACCGCGTCGCCGACATAACGGACCTCACCGTCGCAAAGCAATGGCACATGCTTGAGCGCGTGCTTGCTGCCGTCGGGTTGCTTGAGCGGGGTCTGACAGACCACCGGGCCAAGATGCGAAAGGTCGTCGGCGGTCAGAACGAGATGAACGCCGGGCGCGGACCGGGCCGCATCGAGATCGGTGAACGCAAAGCGCGCGGAAGCGTGCGGCGAGCGCAGCACATAGCCGCGCAACTCTCCCTCGGCCCTGACATCGTCAGTGAAGGCGCCCTCGCCCCTGAGCAGTTTGCCGTCTTCCTTGCGCAACGCGGATGCGCCGACGCCGAACTTGGGTGTCGCGATGTTCATGGCTCGTCCCGGGTGGTGGTTTGAATGCTGGCTCTGGAATGGATTCCTCCCGTACAACTTAATCGCCGATGCGGAAAAGTCGAGTGCCGGGTTGCGCAAGGAATGGCTCGCGTTCAAGGCGGCTCAGAAAATCGGCCAACCCAGCGCCCAGCCCCACATCAGCAATGCCTCGGCAGGCAGGATGAGCAACAGCAACAGCCATGAAAGTTTCGGACGCGCCGCCATGAAGCTTCCCGCAACCATCCACAAAGGCGCCAGGGGAAGCACAAGACGGAAGATCGACAGAATACCGGCGCTGAGCAGAAGCAACATGCCGGGAATGCAGAAGCTCGCGTGCGCCCATTGCCGTTTGAGCAAAAGCGCCATGCACAACGCCACGGCGACCCAAGCGGCGATGACGTTGGGCCAGAGGTAGACTGTAAAACCGTGGTTGCCGACCAAGGACCCAAGCGGTGAAAACAGTGACATGATGGGCAGGGCCATGCTGCGCCCCCATGCAGACTGAATTGTTGCGAAGGCCAGAAAATCCCCTGCCCTGAAATACAGGAAAAGCATGAAGCTGCCGAGCGCGAGACAGGGCAACACCAGGGAAACCGCAAAACGCACCAGCTCACCGCGCCCTCCGGACCCCGGAAACTCCGAGATCAGGTTCCGCGCCGACAGCGGCTGGGTGAAATTGCGCTGAAGGAAATAGACCGCCATGGGTGCAAGCAACAGCACACCGAAGTTCTTGGTCAGGACCGCTAGGGCTGCCATGCATCCCGCCATCAACCAATGGCCCTTACGCGCCATCGCCAGCGTGCCGACAATGAAAAGCAGAAAGGTCGCTTCCGAATAGGCGGAGGAAAAAACGTGGGTTCCCGGAATGACACAGAGAAAAACCACGGCCCAGTTCGCTGAAGCAGTGCCGTAAAGCGCCTTTGCTTCGGCCCGGATCCAGATCAGCGCCGCCAGAAAGCACAGGTTCGGCACCACAAGCAGCGCACCAAAGCCGGACAGTCCGGTCAGTTCAGAAACCGCGTAGGCCATCATCGGATAAAGCGGGAAGAAAGCCCAATTGGCCTGTGACAGCGTGTCGGGGTTCGTCGAAACCGCTACCATGTAGCCATTGTACATCACGCTCATGAACCATCCGGTGTCCCAGACGCCCCAGATGTCGAGCCAGGTCCTCTCGTCATAGACCCAGACATAGTCTTCCGGAACAAAAGCCAGATCCCGGGCAAGCAGGCCGATCAGCAGCAATGCCAGCCGGCTGACTGCGAAAGCCAGCACCGGGATACCGATACCGGAGATGAGCCCGGCCATGGAACGTGCCGGATTCGGTTCGGAAATTGTTGTCAAAGTCAGCCCGCCAGCCCTGATCCCGTCTTCCCAACACCACGGACGGCGTCGAAAACGTCGCCATACTAGTTGCCGGAGGCAATTGCGCAATGCAAGTTGAACACAACCCTTCAAGCGACTAGAACACGGTCGGTCCCAGAGCACGCGGCGTTCAGCATGAGTACGGAAATGAAATCCGATTGGCGTCATCGAAAGACGCTGAGCGTCGTTCTCCCAACCTACAATGAAATAAGGAACATCACCCACGTGATCGAGGACATCGTCGCGCAGGATGTCGAGGGACATGTCAAGCGTCTGATCTTCGTCGACGACAACAGCTCCGACGGGACCGCGGATTTCATAAAGTCCTTCGAGGGGCAAACACCGTTCGACATCGTCTGCATCGAGCGGATCGGCCGGACCGGACTGAGTTCCGCCATCACCGAAGGCATCATGGCAGCAGATACCGAACTGGTCGCGGTCATGGATTGCGACGGTCAGCACCGGGCGCATGACCTGTTTACAATGCTCTACACCGCGCTTGCCAAAGATGCGGACATTGTCATCGGTTCCCGCTTTAAGACCGTGAACTCGCAAGGGTCCCATCAGGGCCTGCGGCAATGGCTGAGCAAGACCGGAATCTGGCTGGCGAACCTCATGCTGAAGCAAAAACTGTCGGATCCCCTGACCGGCTTCTTTCTGGTGAAGCGCTCGAGTTTTCGCGAAGTTGCCCGGCTGACAAGCAATTCGGGCTTCAAGATCGTGCTCGATTACCTGTTCCACTATCGCCGCAAGCCGATCCGCGTCGAAGAGGTTCAGATCAGCTTCGAGGCCAGACATGACGGTGAATCGAAACTCGACTCTCGCATTCTGCTCGAATTTGCCGATCAGATTGCCAGCCGCCTGAGCCATGGCCTGATTCCGGAGCGTTTCGTTCTTTTCTCGCTGACCGGAACACTGGGAATCGCCGTCCATATGCTCGCGGTCTACGTTCTGTACGATCTTGCCGGCCTGCCGTTTCGATGGGGGGTGCTGGGGGCCACGCTGACAGCGATGGTCTTCAATTTCTCGCTCAACAACCGGATAACCTTTCGGCGGTTCCGGCTCAGGGGGCGCGACTGGTTCCGGGGCCTGGTGGTCTTCGTGCTTGTGTGCAGCATTGGGGCCGCGGCCAATGTCGGCGTGGCCGGCTACCTCAACGACCATGCCAACTCCTGGCAGGTATCGGCACTTGCCGGCGTCTTTGTCGGCACGGTGTTCAATTTTGGACTTTCAAGACGTTTTGTTTGGAAGAACTGATCTTCGCGATGTTAACGATATCTCGACACAGCCTGTGATAGCTGTCGACACACTATTGGGATTTGCGGGGCACAGACTTCATGCGGACTGACACGGGACACGTCTTCAAGCTGACGGATTACAAGCCGACCGATTTCGAGGTCGAGCGAATCGATCTCACTTTTGAACTGGATCCGAAAGCCACAACGGTTGTTTCCCGCGTCATCCTGCACCGGCGGGATGGCGTTTCGAAGGATGCGCCGCTGGTGCTCGACGGCGATGAACTGGCTCTCGACGACCTTCTTCTTGACGGCGTGGAGATGGATGCTTCGCTGTACAAGGCAACGCCCGACAGTCTGACCATCAACGGCCTGCCCGAAAGCGAGCCGTTCGAAATCACGGTCACCACGACGCTTTCGCCGGAAACCAACACCAAGCTGATGGGGCTTTACCGCACCAACGGCGTCTATTGCACCCAGTGCGAGGCGGAAGGCTTCCGTCGGATCACCTATTTCTACGACCGGCCGGATGTGCTGACGGTCTACACCGTGACCATCATTGCGAACAAGGAAGACGCGAAGCTGCTTCTGTCGAACGGCAACTTCCTTGGCGGCGGCAACTATGACGAAGGCCGGCATTTCGCCGCCTGGTTCGACCCTCACCCCAAGCCGTCCTATCTGTTTGCCCTGGTCGGCGGCGACCTCGGCGTGGTCGAGGACACCTTCACGACGATGAGCGGCCGCGAGGTCGCGCTCAAGATCTATGTCGAGCACGGCAAGGAGCCGCGCGCGGCCTACGCCATGGATGCGCTCAAGCGGTCGATGAAATGGGACGAAGAGGTTTATGGCCGTGAGTACGACCTCGACATCTTCCAGATTGTCGCGGTGTCGGACTTCAACATGGGCGCGATGGAGAACAAGGGACTTAACGTCTTCAACGACAAATATGTCCTGGCCGATCCCGACACGGCAACCGATGCGGATTACGCCAACATCGAGGCGATCATCGCGCATGAATATTTCCACAACTGGACCGGCAACCGCATCACCTGCCGCGACTGGTTCCAGCTCTGCCTGAAGGAAGGCCTCACGGTTTACCGCGACCACGCCTTTTCCGCCGACCAGCGGTCCGCGCCGGTCAAGCGCATTGCTGAAATCCGGCTCCTGAAAGCGCACCAGTTCCCCGAGGACGCCGGCCCTCTCGCGCACCCGGTCCGGCCTGAAACCTATCGGGAAATCAACAACTTCTACACGGCCACCGTCTATGAGAAGGGCTCCGAACTGGTCCGGATGATTCACACCATCCTGGGCCCGGACGATTTCCGCAAGGGCATGGATCTCTATTTCGAGCGGCACGATGGCGAGGCTGCGACCATCGAGGATTTCCTGGCTTGTTTCGCCGAGGCAAGCGGGCGGGATCTCAAGCAGTTCGCCTTGTGGTACAGCCAGGCGGGCACGCCTTCGGTCTCGGTCTCGACCGACTGGAACGAAGCCAAGAACACATTCGACGTGACGCTGGAGCAATCCCTGGCGCCGACGCCGGGACAGTCCCGCAAGGCCGTGATGCACATTCCGCTGGCCTATGGTTTGATCCTTCCCGATGGCAGCGAGTTCGCCGGCGAACCGACAGGCGGCGACGCTTCGGGCGGCGTGTTCCACCTGACCAAGCGCAAGCAGACCTACCGCTTTGCCAATGTTCCCGGACGTCCGGTCCTGTCGATCAACCGTGGCTTCTCCGCACCGGTGAATATCGCCATGGAGCAAAGCCCGGAAGATCTCGCTCACATCTCGCGGCATGAAAGCGATGGCGTCGCACGCTGGCAGGCGCTCAACGATTTTGCGACCCGGCACCTGGTCAGCGCGGCGCGGCTGATGCGTGACGGACGCACTCCTCCTGCCGCGACGGCTCTCTGCGATGTTCTGATCGCCATTGCAGCAGACGAAAACCTGGAGCCCGCCTTCCGGGCCCAGGCGCTCACGCTGCCGGCCGAAAGCGATATTGCACGCGAGATCGGCACCAATATCGATCCGGATGCGATCCATGCCGCCCGCGAAGCGATGCTGGCGGAAGTCGGACGTGCGGGCCGCGATGTTTTTGCTGCTCTGGCCTCAAGCGCTCCCACGGGCGCCTACAGCGCTGATGCGGCGGCTGCGGGTCAACGCGCCCTCGCCGCGGTGGCACTGTCCTACCTGGCGATCGCCGAGGGATCGCCCGAGCGTCCGAAAGCCGCGTTCGATGCGGCGGACAACATGACCGTTCAATCGCAAACGCTGCAGATTCTCGCGCACCGGTTTCCCGATGCGGAGGAAACCGCGGCCACGCTTGAGAGTTTCAAGTCGCGCTACGAGAACAACCCGCTTGTCCTCGACAAGTGGTATTCGGTCCAGGCCATGGTGCCGGGCGCAAAGACATGCGACCGGATCGAAGAGCTGCTGGCAAGCCCGGGCTTCGACCGCAACAACCCCAACCGTATGCGCGCGCTGGTCGGCGCGTTTTCGGCCGGCAATCCGACGGGCTTCAACCGCGCCGATGGTGCGGGCTACCGATTGCTGGCGCGGGAAGTCATCGAGATCGACAAGCGCAATCCGCAACTGGCTGCGCGGCTGCTGACCGCGATGCGGTCGTGGCGGTCGCTCGAGCCCGGCCGCCAGGATCAGGCACGCCTGGCGCTGGTGTCCATTCGCGACGCGGGCAAATTGTCTGCGGATGTCAACGACATCGTCGACCGCATGCTCGCGGGCTGACAGACCGGCAGACTGGCCACTCGGCGCCGCCTGGCCCACAGATACGGATCACCCCGTTTGCAGCCGCAATCGGGGTGATTTGCATTGATTTGCGCGCTTGCGACCGGACCGGACACAAACCGAGCGACTCGAATTCGCGAAAAACGCTTCCATATCAGATTCTTAACAAATGCTTTCATTTGGGGCTGGACAACGCGAATCACCTTTGATTCATTAGGCTAGATTCGGAGATGCGGTAGTCCGGATCCCAACGGGGAAATTCAAAAATCATGGCGGATGCGCAGTTCGTACCTGCGGCCGAACGGTCGCTTCATGCTCAAAATACCGACCAGAACCAAACGCGTGGCAACGGATTGTCCGGCCATGCCAAGCTGTTTGCACAGCCCGCCTACGGGCAACTGATCGGTGCGGAGCCGTTCCTGAAGCGGCTTATTCCTGTGCTCATCGTCGCCTTCCTGATTGTCGTGGCGACCGCGCGCTATCTCAACATAAACGAGAACAGGGACCGCCTTCTGCTCGCCGCAGAGCAGATGACCGCGCTGTCGCTCGCCGCCGCCTCCGCCGCCCTGTCCGCAGACCTTGGATCGGTCACCCGGCAGCAGCGTTGGGAGACCGAAGCCCGGATCAACCGGGCGCTCGGCGCCATCCCAAAGAACCAGGGTCGCTACCTTCTGGTGATCGGTTCCGACGAACGTGTGTTTGCAGCGACCGCGGGCGGCCACCACCTGGTGGGCAAACAGCTTTCCAGTCTGATCTCCGAAGCCTCCCCGCTCTGGCTGTTCGGGGAGCGCGCCGGGGTTCAAACCATCGAGTTCGACGGTGAAGACAGCATGGCGGCACTCGCCCGCCTGCCGGAAGGAGCCGGCTCTCTGCTGGCCCTGACGCCCGTTTCCGGACCGAACGAGGCATGGCGGCAATCGGTCTCGGTAAACGTAACGCTCTTCATCGCAACCTCCTCGATCCTGCTGGTTATTCTCTACGCCTATTTCAGCCAGGCCGGACGCGCCCAGGAGGCCGACGGCATCTACAACGAAAGCCAGCGCCGTGTGGACATGGCGCTTTCACGCGGGCGCTGCGGCCTGTGGGATTGGGACATGGCACGGGGGCGGCTGTATTGGTCGCGGTCGATGTACGAGATATTGGGGCTGAAACCACGCGACAGCGTCATTTCCTTCGGCGAGGCGTCACATCTGGTCCATCCCGATGACGGCGACCTTTACGACATTGCCCGCAAGGTGGCGTCGGGGGACCTCAAGCAGGTCGACCACCTGTTTCGCATGCGCCATGCCGATGGCCATTACCTTTGGATGCGGGCGCGGGCGCAGGTTGTGGATCCGACATCGGCGGAAACGCACCTGATCGGCATCGCGATGGACGTGACCGAACAGCACCGGCTGCAGCAACGAACGGCGGAAGCCGACCAGCGACTTTTCGACGCCATCGAAAGCACGTCCGAAGCCTTCGTTCTGTGGGACAAGAACGACGCTCTTGTGCTGTGGAACAAGCATTACCAGGAAATCCACGGACTTCCGGCAGATATCCTCGCACCGGGCACGCCGCGCGAGGTTGTCGAGAGCGCGGCAACGCGGCCGGTGGTCGAACGCCGGCTGGCCGCGCCCTGCGCGTCGGGCTCGGCACAGACCTTTGAAGTTCAACTTGGCGACGGGCGCTGGCTGCAGATCAACGAACGGCAGACCCGCGACGGCGGACAGGTTGCGGTCGGCACCGACATTACCCAGCTCAAACGCAACCAGGATCGGTTGCGCGACAGCGAAAAGAGGCTGATGGCAACCATCGGCGATCTCACCTCCTCGCAGAACGAGCTGAAGCGCAAGGCCGCCGAACTGTCCGAACTCAACCGGGATTACCAGATCGAGACCAAGCGCGCAGAGGCCGCCAGCCGCGCCAAATCCGAATTCCTGGCCAATATGAGCCACGAACTCAGGACCCCGCTGAACGCCATCATCGGGTTCTCCGAAGTCCTGCAGGCACGGATGTTCGGTCCGCTCGGTTCGGACAAATATGGGGAATATGCCGACGACATCCACAATTCGGGCATTCACCTGCTCACCGTGATCAACGACATTCTTGACATGGCCAAGATCGAAGCCGGCCAGATGCAGATCGACTGCGAGGAGATCGATCTTGCGCCGTTGCTGGAAGAGACAATGCGGCTGGTCGCGATCCAGGCCAAGCAGAAGGACATCGAGGTTCAGCAGCGCATCTCGTCGAGCCTCTCGCTTCATGCCGACCGCAGGGCGATGAAGCAGATCCTGCTCAACCTGTTGTCCAATGCGGTGAAATTCACCGAGCCCGGGGGGCATATCCTGGTGCGCGCGCGTCATACATCCTGCGCTGCGACATTGACGATCCGGGATACAGGCATCGGCATTCCGAAAGCGCTGCTTTCGCGGATCGGCCAACCGTTCGAACAGGTCCAGAACCAGTTCTCCAAATCGACCGGAGGCTCGGGCCTTGGGCTCGCCATCTCGCGCAGCCTGGCCGAATTGCACGGCGGCTCGATGCGGGTTCATTCGATCGAGGGCAAGGGAACGATTGTCAGCATCCGCCTTCCGCTCGACTGCCCGGATGGTGGCAGGCTCGCTGCGGAGTAGTGACAGCCCTGCCCCGTCGCCGTCCTCGGTGTTCAGTTCCGCGCCTATCGCATCGTCCGGGGGGGGGGACCGGGCAAGGCCTAGCGGCGGTCATGAATGAGCCCGTGGATGAATTCGAGCTTTGCAAAGATCGTGTCGGAGAGCACGAAGGGATAGAAATCTCCCAGCCCGATTGACCTGTTCATGGCGTTCATCGCCACCGTCAAGGGCACCCAGGCCTGCATCAGCGGCTCGAATTCGGCAGCGCCGTAAGGTCCGGCATCGGACCAGCCGCCGGGGGTTCGATTGAGACCGGTGTCGGGCGTATGCCCGTCCAGTCCGTACCATCCCGCGGTCTCCAGTCCGTCGACAATGTGGAAGTAGTGCGCCCAGGTCTCGGCAAAATCCTCCCAGGAATGGGCGCAGGCATAGGAACTCACATATGTGGCTTCCCAGCCGTTTGGGGCACCCTGGTCGTAATGGCGCTTGAGCGCTTCGCCGTAATCCTCACGTTCATCGCCGAAGATTGCACGGTAGGCATCGAGCTTGGGCGTGTTGAAGACCAGATGATCCCAGTAGTAGTGACCGACCTCGTGACGGAAGTGACCGATCAGGGTGCGGTAGGGCTCGCCCATCGCCTTGCGGTATTTCTCGCGGGTGGGATCGTCGGCCTCTGCAACATTGATGGTAACAAGACCGTTCGCGTGACCGGTCAGGACGCGTTTGGTCTTGCCGTCCGCCGACAGCATGTCGGCCTTGAACTCGAAACGCAGGGCGGTGTCGGGTTGTTCAGCCAGATCGCCCACATCCAGCCGGAACTTCTCAAGTGAATAGAACAGCCTGCGCTTGGCTTCCTCGAGCGCAGCCCAATGATCGCAATTTTCGGGCGCCGACAGATCGGGGATCATCAACGTGTGCCGACAACTCCGGCAATAGTCCTCGGGGTCCTCGTCTTCAATCAGCCAGTTGCAAGAGATCAGCTGCCGGTTTGCGCAGGCCCTGTAGGCGGTGGCGCCATCATGCCACTTGATATCGTCCTGACCGGCATAGAACATCTGGTCCCACGCGGGCACATAACCCAGACGCGAATGGCAATTGACGCACTCGCTGTTGCGAAAATGCACTTCATTGGAACAGTTCGGGCAGGCGTAGCGGCGCATGGCTGAGGTCCATCGGTTGAAGTCTGTTGCAGGTCGGAAGCAATGTCCGCAGCTGGTTCCACCGGCCGCGCCCGAGTCCGGTCCGATCAAAATCGGAGGAGGCCATCAGAACGCTCTGAACCGGTAAATGTTCCCCGCTCCCATAGGGACACATTAGCTCCTGTATGGAAAGCAAAGACCTGAGCTGTAAGAGAAACGATGCCGTCTGCACCGCCGCTCGGACGATTGGCCCGAAGCGTCGCCGACGAATCAGTCCGCCCCGCGCACCCGCGCATTGGCGTCGACCCTTGCGAGAAGCTCGAACAGCTGATCGGCCTCCTCCTCGCTCAGCCCCTTGAGCAGTTTCGCATTCACCTGCTCGTGAAAATCGCTGAGGTACTCGTAGCTGCGCCCACGTTCGGTCAGACAGACCAGAACAACGCGCTTGTCGCTGTCGGAGGGCACCCGCTGAACCAGCCCCGCCTCCTCCATCCGGTCGACGATACGGGAAGCCGCCGGGGCGTTGTTGCCCGAATAGTCAGCGATCTCGTTGATGAGCATGCCATCCTGCCGCCACAGCGCCGACAGGATCACCCATTGTGCGAGTGTAAGGCCATGTTCCGAGAGCATCTCCTGACACATTGCAGTTGACGCGCCGGCGGCGAAATTGAGCACCCGCCCAAGCGCCTTTGGCCGGACCAGCGGTTTTTTAGTTGCCATGTAAATATTTCCATGTAATGCTTATCGCACGATGATTGTCCCGAACCCCGGACAACTGACCGGAATCCTGCAGCAGAAGCTGACACTTGAGCAAGAGGTACATCATGAGACGATCCTTCGCATTAACATCGGCTATGTTCGGCCCGGCGAATTGCCACTTAGACGAGAGACCCGCTTGCGCCGGGAAGACATTCAGTGGCGTTGCTCCAATCGGCAAAGGCTACATGGATAGCAAAACGGATGAAAGCAAGCGCGATGACGTTGTCCGTTCGCCGACCACCTTCGCCCGCAGCGCTTCCCTCGCCCAGGCAATGCGCCTCACCAACACTCAATCATCACTGGAGGACACAGACCATGCCCAGCAGAAGCACCACTGACGCTTATGGCAGCGTTGCAACCGGCATCCACTGGCTGACTGCGGTGTTGATCATCGGACTGCTTGCCTCCGGCGTCCTGGCCGAGGACGCGGCGGATCCGGCCACTAAGGCGACCTTGCTCAGACTGCACGCGCCGATGGGGATCAGCATTCTGGTTCTCACCCTGTTGCGGATTGTCTGGTGGTGGCGTTTCGATACCAAGCCGCTCCCCCTCGCCGGCAATCCCGCCTGGCAGGACATTCTCGCGAAAGCGGTTCATGTGCTGCTCTACATTGTCATGATCGGAATGGCCGCGAGCGGAATAGGAATGTTCGTGCTGTCAGGCGCCGGAGACATCCTTTTCGGCGGGGCGCCCGGGCCGCTGCCGGATTTCAACAATTTTGTTCCGCGCGTGCCGCACGGGATCGGCGCCAAGCTCATGCTCGCCCTTCTGGCGCTTCATATCGGGGCGGCGCTGTTCCACCATTTCGTCCGGCGCGACGCCACGCTCGGAAGAATGTGGTCTGCCACCTCGAAATGAAATATCCTGCGCTTGCCGACATGGGGCAGGCGCAGGATCCTGACGTGGTTCGCCTGGATCAGGCCGCGCGCGGCGCAGACTTCGCTTGCTGCTGGGATGAGCGTAGGCTGAACTTGCGCAGCATTCCGCTGAGTTGGTTGCTTTCCTGGTTCAGGGTCAGGCTTGCCGCGCTGGTTTCCTCGACCATTGCCGCATTCTGCTGGGTCATCTGATCCATCTGGTTGATCGCGGTGTTGACCTCGGCCAGCGCATTGGCCTGCTCGCGCGCCGCAGTGGCGATTGAATCGACCTGTTCATTGACCTTCCCGACAAGCGCCTCGATTTCAGCCAGCGCGTCTCCTGTGGACTTGACGAGCGACACGCCGGATTCGACCTCGGTGGCCGAGCTGCTGATCAGTTCCTTGATCTCGCGCGCCGCCGTGGCCGAGCGCTGCGCCAGTTCACGCACTTCCTGGGCGACGACCGCAAAGCCGCGACCGGCCTCGCCGGCGCGGGCGGCCTCGACGCCTGCATTCAGCGCCAGCAGATTGGTCTGGAACGCGATCTCATCGATAACGACGATGATCTTGCTGATCCGGTCCGACTCCTCCTTGATCCGGTTCATCGCGGTGATCGCACTGCTGACGATCTTGCCCGACCGGTCCGTGCTCTGGCGGGTCTCTCCAACCATCCGATTGGCTTCAGTGGCCCGTTCGGACGAGGAGCGCACGGTCGAAGTGATCTCGTCGAGCGCGGCGGCGGTTTCCTCAAGCGAAGCCGCCTGTTGTTCGGTGCGATGGGACAGGTTGTTGGCAGCCTCCGAGATTCCATCCGCGCTGGCACTGACGACGTCGGTTGATTGCGAGATCGATGCGATGACATCGCCCAGGGCAATCACGGCCGAGTTGAAGTCCTCGCGCAGCTTGGCGTATTCGGACGGAATATCACCGATCTGAACCGTGAGGTCGCCACTGGCCAGCCGTTCAAGTGCCGAGCCAAGGGTCTGCATGACATCGGCCTGGCTCTCATTGATCCGGCGCTGGCGACGCTCGCCTTCGCCACGCTCCGCATCGATGCGTTCCTGCTGCTCGGCCTCCCGAACCCGCAACGCGGCGCGCTCACGCACCGAATCGCGCAGGATCAGAACAGATGCGGCCATTTCGCCGATCTCGTCCTTGCGCTCTGCCTCGGGCACCTCGCTGTCGACTTCCTCGCGGGCAATGGCCTGCATCGTGGACTTAAGACTGCGGATCGGAGTGACCACGCTCCGGACGGTGGCATAGGCGAACAGGAGAATGGCCAAAGCACCGAGACCGAGCATGACGCCCGTGGTCGTGGCATTTCTTACGAAGAGGGCCGAGAGGTCGTCGGCATATACACCGGTGGCGACAACCCAGCCCCAGGGCTTGAATCCGGCCACATGGGTGTATTTCAGGATGGGCTCTTCCGTACCGGGCTTGTGGTAATAATAGTCGACAAAGCCCTGCCCTTCGTTGTTCACGACGCGGAGGAAATCGTGAAAAAACTTCTTGCCGTTTGCGTCTTCGAAGTCCGACATGTCATCGCCTTCAACATCCGTGCTGAACGGATGCATAATCATGATGTTGGACATGTCGGTGATCGAGAAATACCCGCTGCCCTCATAGCGCATGGGACGAACGGCTGCCTTCGCGCGGTTCTGGGCTTCTTCACGTGTCAGTTCACCGGAGACCTCCATGTCTTGAAAATGCTGGAGCATCGTCACGACGGTCTCGTTCATCGCCTTGAGCTTGGCCTTGCGCTCGGCAACCATTGCATCATGGGATTCATAGAGTTTGAAGACCGCAGCAGCGGTGAAAACCGCAAGGGCAACACCGACGAGAAAGAACAGCCTCGCCGAGATTTTAAAATTCTTCATCATTTCCGGAACCCGACCTTAGGTGTGAACACTTCGAATGTGCTCATCTGCTCCTCAGGTTGTTAAAAATGGCTGAAAGCGGGATTCCCAGAAGTCTTCGACAAACGTCATGAAGCTTTTCCGGCCTTTCGGCAGATTCGACCGGAAGGGTCCTCACCGAGCCTTGCCATGAGCCAAGCCGGTGACCTTCTTGAATAGCGCGCGGACACGCTTTGAGGTTGCCCTGAAATCCGCCTCAAGGCTCTTGAGATCGGGGGCCTCACCGGCTCGGAGCACAAGTTCGATCAGCCCGGCGGGCGCCTCTCCCGGTGCGAAATCCCCCTCGGCGCAAAGCCGGACGATCTGGGCATGGCCGCTCCATAGCCCCAGCGCCCGACGCAGGCTTTCGGTTTCCTCAACCCCCAGGATATCGGGTCCGAGCCGCGCCAGCGTCGCATCGGTTCCGGTGCACTGGTTGTAATCGGTCTCCATGGCCGAAGAGGCGGGGCTGATCATTGTCGCGTCGTCATCTGCGGATTCGCCGTCGTCTTCTGGACCCGGCAGCCAGCCATCGGTGCGCGCCTCAAGCGAGAGCATCTGGGCGATAAACTCGATGTCGATCAGGCCGCCGGGAATGAGCTTGACGTCATAGATGTCGCGCGGCGGCTTTTCCTGTTCGATGAGCTCACGCATCTCGGTGAGATCGGCGCGCAGTTTCGCCGGATCGCGCGGGCGCGCCAGCACTTCGTCGATCAGCCTGCGGGCGTCAGTGCACAGGCTCTCGTCCCCGGCAACGGGCCGCGCGCGCGTGAGAGCCATATGCTCCCAGGTCCAGGCGTCCTCGGTCTGGTATTTCCTGAAGGCCCGTACCGATGTGGCGACCGGCCCCTTGTTGCCCGATGGCCTGAGGCGCAGATCGACTTCGTACAGAATGCCTTCGGCCGTTGGTGCGGAAAGGGCGGCGATGAGACGCTGGGTCATGCGCGCGTAGTACCGCGCCGGATCGAGCGGCTTGGCGCCATCCGACTCGTCCCCATCGGCATCATGATCGTAAAGCAGGATGATATCGACGTCCGAACCGGCGGTGAGTTCGCGGCTGCCCAGCTTGCCCATGCCAACCACCGCCACGCGCCCGCCCGGCAACCGGCCATGGGCCTCTTCCATGCCTTCGATAACGGCCTCGAGGGCTGCGCCGATGATCAGGTCCGCAAGATGGGAAAACGCTCTTGCAGCGCGCTCAGGCGCAATGGCGCCGGTGAGAAGCCGGACGCCAATCAGGAACTTCTGTTCAAGCGCAACAATCCTGAGCCGGTCCAGCACCTCCTCGTAGTCATTGGCACCGTCAAGGAAGCTCGTCAGCCGTTCGGCGAGATAGTTGCGGGTGGGAAGTTCGGCCATCAGACCCGGATCGAGCATGCCGTCGAACACATGCGGCTTGCGCGCGATGACGTCGGCGAGTTTCGGCGCCGCGGCCATGATGGTCACCATCAGCGACATCAGGCCGGGATTGTTGCCGATGAGCGAAAACAGCTGGATGCCGGCCGGCAATCCGGACATGAACGTATCGAAACGGATCAACGCCTCATCGGCGCGCCTTGTGGCGCCAAACACCCGCAGGAGCTCCGGCGTGAGTTCGGTGAGACGTTCGCGCGCCTCGACGGACTGGGTTGCACGGTAGCGGCCGTAATGCCACGTCCGGATGATCCGGGCGATATCGGAGGGGCGTTCGAAGCCCAACTCCGACAGGGTCTTGAGCGTCTCCGGATCCTCGTCCTCTCCGGTGAAGACCAGGTTGCCTGCTCCGCCGGACAATCCGTTTTCGTTTTCGAACAGCGCGGCGTAGCATTCCTCGACGCGCACGAGCACGGCGGCATAGGTTTCGCTGAAACTCTTCGCGTTCCGCTCGCCCATCATCAGCGCAATGCGGGTGAGTTCTGTTTCTGTTTCCGGCAATGTGTGACTCTGCTCGTCGCGGACCATCTGTATCCGGTGCTCGACATCACGCAGATACCAGTAGCTTTCGGCCATGGTGCGAGCGGTTGCCGGATCGATCCAGCGCGCGCGGGCCAGCGCCACCAGCATTTCATCGGTGCGGCGCAGCCGGAGCTTGGGCATGCGTCCGCCCGCGATCAGCTGCTGTGTCTGGACGAAAAACTCGATTTCGCGGATGCCGCCGCGGCCAAGCTTCACATTGTGGCCCTTGACCGCAATGTCGCCGAAACCGCGATGCGCATGGATCTGTCGCTTGATCGAATGAATATCGGAAATGGCGGCGAAATCGAGATATTTGCGGAAGACGAAGGGTACCAGATCCTTGATGAACCTTTCGCCCGCGGCGATGTCACCTGCCACCGGGCGCGCTTTGATGAAGGCCGCGCGCTCCCAGTTCTGACCGCGGCTCTCATAGTAGTTCAGCGCCGCTTCCACCGGGAAGGCCAGCGGCGTCGATCCCGGATCGGGCCTCAGCCTGAGATCGGTCCGGAACACATAGCCCTCGCCGGTTCGCTCCTGCATGATCCTGACCAGCCGGCGGACCAGGCGGGCGAAGATGTCGGTCGCGTCTTGCGGATCGGCGACGATGCCCGCGTCGGCTTCGAAGAAGACGACGATGTCGATGTCCGACGAGTAGTTGAGTTCGCCCGCCCCATGCTTGCCCATTCCGAGGACGACGAGGCCGGAGCCCTGCCCGGGATTGTCGGTGTCGTGCAAGGTGAATTTCCCGGCGGCGTGATCGGACGACAGAAGATGGTCGAAGGCGGCGCCCAGACTGGCATCTGCCAGATCGCTGAGATAGCGGGTGGTCTCGTAACAGGTGATGATCCTGGCAAGGTCGGCCAGCGCAACGGCCATCGCCACCTGGCGCTTGGCACGGCGAAGGGCCGTCATGACTTCGGCTTCACTGGCAAGCGCACCGTCGGCTTGCCGCCAGCAGGCCCTCGCCCTTGCAATCTCCGCGTTGACCAGATCCCCGACAGGATGCGTCAGGCTGCGGCCGAGCGCTTCGGGGTCGCTCAGCGCAAGGTCACGCAAATAGGGCGAGAGAGCCAGCGCCGCCGTCAGGAACCTGCGCGCAGGGGTGTCGCGCGCAATGTACCCGGCGATCTCCGGATTGTCCGCGGCGAGATCCCTGAGATCGGCCAGAACGGATTTGGCGGCGGCCGCGGAAGGTGGGGCGATCGGGGTGTCGGTCAGGTCGATCAGCCTTGGAAGCGATGGTGTACCGGTCATTTTCCCCTTGGCAGGACCATGGACGCCTGAAGGCCCGGGCTGGGGCCGGCGCCTGTCGAGCCATCCTCGAGTTCAAGTCGCCCACCATGCAGCGCCGCCACCGCCTGAACAAGGCTCAATCCGAGCCCGGTGCCGGGTTTTGAACGGCTTTCGTCGAGCCGGACGAAGCGCTTGACCACATCCTCGCGGCGGTCGGCCGGAACTCCCGGGCCATTGTCGGTCACCGATAGCCTGACCGCGTCGCCGGAACGGACAAGCGAGACCTTGATTGCGGGCGACGGAACATCGCCGACATATTTGACCGCATTGTCGATGAGGTTGGAAAGGGACTGCGCCAGCAGTTCGCGATTTCCGTTGATGGTCAAATCGGGCGTGATATCGGCGGTCAGGACGACACCCGCTTCTTCCGCAACCGGCTCGTAGAGTTCGGCCGCGTCGCGCGCCAGCTCTGACAGGTCGACCAGGCTCATCTGCGCGGTCGAGGATCCGGCCTCGACGCGGCTGATCATCAGGAGCGCGTTGAACGTGCGGATCAACTGGTCGCTGTCCGCGATCATCTGTTCGAGCGCCTGCTGGTGGCTCTCGGCATCGCCTCCGCTCGAGAGAGCCGCTTCCGCGCGGTTCCTGAGCCGCGTGAGCGGCGTCTTGAGATCATGGGCGATGTTGTCGGAGACCTGTCTCAAACCCTCGTTCAGTCGCTCGATGCGGCCAAGCATAGCATTGAGCGACAGGCTCAGCCGGTCGAACTCGTCGCCCGATCCGTTGACCGGCAGGCGCTGGGACAAGTCGCCCGCCATGATCTTCTTGCTGGCCTTGGACATGTGATCGATGCGCTTGAGCGCGCGGCGGCCGACGAAAAACCAGATTGCCAAAGCGCCGGCGAACATGATTGCCAGCGCTGTCACCAAAGCCTGACGGACGAGTCCGCGGACCTGTTCGCGCTCGCCGATGTCCCGGCCGACCATCAGCCGCATGCCGTTGGGTAGGAACACGATCTGCGCCAATGCGCGGTGATCATCATCCGCGCTCTCGCCCAGACGCTCATAGCGGAACGGCGTGGTTGTCCAACCCTCGTTGTCCAGCACACCGGGCGCGATTGCTGCAATGTTGCCCGCGATCAGCTCACCGGTCGGCGCAGCGATCGCGTAAAGATTGGCGCCGGGCTGGCGGGCGCGACGTTCGATCACCCGGACCAGGCCGGTGATGCCGTTGTTGCGGTAGGCGCCTGCCACAACGCGCAACTCGCTGCCGATCACCCTCTGGATCCGGTCATGCTGCATGCCGACCGAGATCGAGGTAACATAGAACACCAACGCCACGGCGCACAATGCGAACAGGCCGAGATACAGGGCCGACAGCCGCACGGCAGTCGTCGACAACATGGCACGCAAACGGCTCATGGCGTCTTCATCCACCCGCCTTCATCATGTAGCCTGCGCCGCGCACGGTCCTGAGCAGCGGTTCGCCGAAATCCTTTTCGATCTTCGATCTCAGCCGCGAGATGTGGACGTCGATGACATTGGTCTGCGGGTCGAAATGATAATCCCACACGTGCTCGAGAAGCATTGTCCGGGTGACCACCTGCCCCGCGTTTTTCATGAGATATTCCAGAAGCCTGTACTCGCGCGGCTGCAGCGGGATTGGCTGGCCGGCGCGGCGCACTTCATGGCTCAGGCGGTCGAGTTCAAGATCACCGACCCGGTAGGTGGTTTCCTGGTCGCGCGCGCCCTTGCGGCGACCTAGGATTTCGATGCGGGCGAGCAGTTCGGAAAACGCATAGGGCTTTGTCAAATAGTCGTCGCCGCCCGCGCGCAGACCGGTGACCCGGTCATCGACCTGGCCGAGGGCGGAAAGAATGAGGGCCGGCGTATCATCGCCGCTGCGGCGCAATTCGCTGATGATCGACAGCCCGTCACGCTTGGGCAGCATGCGGTCGACCACCAGGGCGTCATAGCTGTTTTCGGAGGCCAGAAAGAAACCGGAATCGCCATCGCTGGCGTGGTCGACCGTGATGCCCGCTTCCCGAAAGGCGCGGGAGAGGTAGGCTGCGGTTTCAAGATCGTCTTCGATGATAAGTATCTTCATGAGGAGGCCCTGACAGCTCTGACCTTTCGGGGATGCCCGG